>Ga0255041_10000047_pt1 | contig 15083 bp, 14 predicted proteins | sample BC1_12_3_MG_FD_188630 | JGI IMG/M metagenome (GOLD analysis project Ga0255041, IMG submission 188630) | Seawater microbial communities from Strait of Georgia, British Columbia, Canada - BC1_12_3 | ecosystem: Environmental > Aquatic > Marine > Strait | place: Canada: British Columbia | collected... | reverse complement strand
TCCCCTGCCCTCTCCAGCGCCTCACTGGAGAGATCTCCACTGATCACCTTCACTCCCTTCAGGGCCAGAAAAATGGAGTTGTGGGCTTCACCACAGGCGAGGTCCAAGACCGTGCCTGGTAAGGTCTTCTCAAGAAAAAGGCCACTGTGTTCTACCAGCAATTGGGCAGGTTTCAACTTGCTTTTCGCTGATTTCACCTAATCATCCCTTGCACATTTCGTTGTTATTCTGGTAATCTTAGTTATATAAAAGGAGTCCTCCCAACTTTCAAGCTTCCTTTATTAAGACAACATTGTAAAGGAGTCTTATTAACGACTATAGGATGCCCGAGGCCTGACTGGCCCATGTGCTCATCCTACAATCCTCCAGTACAAATTCTCTCGGAGAAGTGGAGCTTTCTCTTGAGGGGTTTTAGTTTACTACAGTGGATCAAGTTTCATTCAAGCAAACCTCTGAAGAAAGGAGGAAGGGAATGATTAGAAAAATCGGTCTACTCGTGTGTGGTCTCGTATTAGTTTTCGCTGTGACCGCATGTGAGGTGAAAGAACCTGAAAAGGCTGAAGCCCCCATCCCAGCTGTTTCCAAGGAAGAGGGTGGAACCCTGGTCTTTGGTCGTGGCGGTGACAGTGTGGGACTGGATCCGGCCTACGAGACGGATGGAAATTCCTTCATGATCTGCGACAACATCTATGAGGCCCTGGTCTTTTACATGGATGAGTCCACCGCCCTGGAACCGGGGTTGGCTGAGTCCTGGGAGATCTCGCCTGACGGCAAGACCTATACATTCAACTTGCGGAAAGGGGTCACATTCCACGACGGCACACCCTTTAACGCCGACGCCGTGGTCTTTTCCATCGGCCGGATGATGAAAGACAGAAAAGTGAAATTCTCTGGCAAGGGTTGGGATATCCCACCGCAGGAGCGTCCGCCCGAGTACTGGGTCTCCATGGAGATGGATGACACCATTGATTCCATTGAAGCTGTGGACGACTACACCGTTGTCTTCAAGCTCAAAAGGGTTGAGGCCCCCTTCCTGGCCAACATGGGGATGGACTTTGCCGACATCATCAGCCCTACTGCATTCACGAAGAATCCCAAAGAATTTCTCCGCAATCCGGTGGGAACCGGCCCGTTCAAGTTTGTCGAGTGGATCAAGGACGACAGAATTGTCCTGGCGAAAAACGAGAACTACTGGGATAAGTCAGGCGGTCCTTATCTGGACAAGGTCATCTTTCGCGCTATTCCTGAGAACTCGGTCCGCTTCCTGGAACTGAAAGCAGGAAACATCCATGTCTGCCAGTTTCCCAACCCGGCAGATATTCCAATGGCCGAGCAAGATCCCAATCTCAAATTGGTATCCCAGCCTGGAATGAACATCGGCTACCTCTCTTTTAACCACACTAAAAAACTCTGGAAGAACATCCATATGCGGAAAGCGATAGCCCACGCCATCAACCGCAAGGCCATAGTGGACAACATCTACCAGGGTATGGGACAGATGGCCAAGAACCCCATCCCACCGACCATGTGGGGCTACAACGACGCCATTCAGGACTTCCCCTACGATCCAGAAAAGGCCAAGTTGGAACTGGCCGAAGCCGGCTACCCGGGAGGCCAAGATTTGCCGGAAATCACTCTCTGGTCCATGCCGGTTCCCAGACCCTATAATCCTGAAGGGTTAAAAGTAGGCGTCGCCATGATCTCTGATCTGGCCAAGGTAGGGATCAGAGCAAGGATCGTCAGCTACGATTGGGGAACCTATTTGAAACGCCAGCGGGAGCAGCCCAAGGATATGGACCTCTTCCAGCTTGGTTGGACCGGTGACAATGGCGACCCGGACAACTTTCTGGCCGTACTTTTTGATGGCCTTGCCTCACCCGCCATCAGAACCCAGTGGAAGAGCAAGGAATACCACCAACTGATGCAAGCTGGAAAACAGACAATCGACCAGGCCAAAAGGGCCGAGATCTACCAGAAGGCATTGCAGTTGATCCATGATGAGGTGGCAGTGATCTCCGTGGCTCATTCCACCGTGATTTGGCCGATGAGAAACAACGTTATGAACTTCAAGCTCCATCCCACGGCTTCGGTGCGGATGAAAAACGTCCGGCTCGAGTAAGCATCGTGCAAGCGCTCCATAGACTGTAAAATGAGGGGGAGCGGGCCTACTGCCCACTCCCCCTCATTAATGTGTGTACTTGCCCGTTATCCCGGGAAAGGTTATATTTTTCGAGCATATTGTTTGCGTCTTGACCGACTTTTCTCTCATAACCTGCGATCTTTTTTAGTAAAGAATCCGGACCCTGAGGGCCCGGATTTGAGCCACCCCCAAGGGAGCGGCTCAAGGATCAAGGTACAGGGTACAGGGCACAAGGCAAAAACAATCTATCCTCTCCTTATGCCTTACGCCTTGTGCCTTATGCCTTAAAGCTCTTCTGCTGGCAAAGCTATTGAAATCTGACCTGGCCCTGAGGACCAGGTTTGCTATGACTAAATAAACAATTACACTCCATGCTAGCCTACATCATTAGACGGCTGTTCCTCCTCATTCCCACTCTTCTTGGGATATCCATCATCATTTTTCTGATGATGCACATAACCCCTGGTGACCCGGCAGAACTTCTCCTGGGGGAGCGGGCCACGGTAAAGTCCCTGGAAGCGATGCGGGAGCACCTTGGTCTCAATGAGCCTCTTCTAGTCCAATACGGAATGTTCTTGAAGAGATTAGCGAAAGGGGATCTGGGAGAGACCATCTGGACCCGGCAGAAGGTCTGGATTGAGGTGAAACAGCGCTTCCCCGCCACCATAGAACTGTCCGTTGCCGCCATGGTCATCAGTACCTTTTTGGGCATCATTCTCGGCATCATCTCCGCAACCAAGCAGTACTCAGTTTTCGACTACATAAGTATGCTCGGGGCCCTCGTGGGGGTCAGTATGCCCATATTCTGGCTGGGGCTGGTATTAATGCTGATCTTCTCCTTGCACCTTGGCTGGTTTCCCATGTCAGGAAGACTCAGCGTGAATATAGACCTGCATACTATTACCAACTTCTATATTTTGGATGCTTTGTTGACCAAAAACTGGGCGGCATTCAAGGACGCCCTTTGGCACCTCACCTTGCCTGCCTTTACCTTGAGTACAATCCCTATAGCCATAGTGGCTCGCATGACCCGCTCCAGCATGCTCGAGGTTTTGCGCCAGGATTATATCAAGACCGCCAAAGCCAAGGGACTTTCCCCTCGAGTCGTTGTTCTGAAACATGCCTTGCGTAATGCGCTCATCCCAGTGGTAACAGTCATTGGCCTGATGTTTGGCATTCTCTTGGCAGGTGCCATTCTCACCGAGACAATCTTTGCCTGGCCCGGGGTGGGGAAATGGCTCTATGACGCCGTACTGCAGAGGGACTATATGGTCATTCAGGGGGGGACACTCTTTGTGGCCGGTATATTCGTGATCATCAACGTGGTTGTCGATGTCCTTTATGCGGTAATCAACCCCAAGATTAGCGTGCAGTAGCAGAAATGGTTTCTTTATTACAGAGAAAAAAATCCTCGAGAAACCCAGAAGACCGCCACCCTTTTCTGGATCAACTGGAACAGCTCTGGCGCAACAAGACAGCGGTGGCCGGACTGCTGGTTATCACTCTCTTTGTATTGACTGCCATCCTGGCGCCTTTCTTGAGCCCCCACAATCCCGTCGAGGTTTCTTTGTACGATCAGATCATACCACCAATCTGGGAAGAGGGAGGAACCTGGAAGAACATTCTCGGCACGGATGATCTGGGCCGAGATATCCTTTCACGCCTTGTCTATGGTGCCCGGGTCTCGCTGGTTGTGGCTTTGGCCACTGTGGGAATTGCTGTTTTTTTCGGCTCTTTTCTTGGTGCTATTTCAGGCTACTATAAAGGTTTTCTGGACAATATCATCATGCGTTTCATGGATATACTCCTGGCTTTTCCCCACATTCTCCTGGCCATTGTTATCATGGCCTACCTGGGTCCCGGCCTGACCAATGCCATGATCGCCATCGGGATAATCTATATACCCCGCTTCGCCCGAATAGTGAGGGCTTCCGTCCTGGAGGAATGTGAGAAGGATTACGTTACCGCATCCAGGTCCGTTGGCGCCAGGGACTGGAGGATAATCTTTGTCGCCATCCTCCCCAATTGCCTGGCCCCTCTCATTGTCCAGACCTCACTTGGATTTGCCTCTGCCATCCTGGATGCAGCCGCCCTTGGTTTTCTTGGTTTGGGAGCCCAGCCGCCCACACCCGAGTGGGGCGCCATGATTGCCATGGGCCGTTCCCACATTCTCAGGGCCTGGTGGGTTATGACCTTTCCCGGCATCGCGATTTTGTTTGCGGTGCTTGGTTTCAACCTTTTCGGTGACGGTCTCAGAGACGCTCTGGATCCACGGTTGAGGGATTAGAATCCCAATTGAATTGAAACTCAATTGGGTGTTATCGGTTATCAGTTATTGGTTATTGGTGTTAAGACAAAGAAAATCCACCTTATGTCCCACTAGCAGGATGATGAAAGACTGAATGTTTGAGTGTAAGCACCAAGTCCGTCATTCCGGAATCCGCCGGCGGCGGATATCCGGAATCTAGAGAAAAAAAACTTTACTGGATACCGGATCTCGACTTCGTCTCGTCCGGTATGACGTTGGGGGTCTTTTACGGGCTTCTTCATCAGTCTCCTAGTGATAGAGATACACAATAGTGGCTGATGTTCTTCCTAGTAACGAATAACGATTAACATATAACGTGCAATTGAGCGTTATCGCTCAATTGAGGTAGTGCAAATGGGAAGCAACGACCTCGTCCTGGAAATTCAGCAACTACAGACGTACTTTTACGTTCGAGGTCAGGTGGCCAAGGCCGTTGATGAGGTGGACCTGGCCATCGCTTCAGGTCAGACCCTCGGGCTCGTGGGAGAATCGGGTTGCGGTAAGAGTGTAACCGCCCATTCCATCATCGGCCTCATCCCTGATCCGCCTGGCAAGGTCGTTGGCGGCAAGATTCTTTTTGAAGGCACCAATCTGTTGGAACTACCCGAGGCCAGAATGCGGAAAATAAGGGGAAACCGGATTTCCATGGTTTTCCAGGAGCCCATGACCTCCCTGAACCCGGTTTATTCTGTTGGCAATCAGGTGGCAGAGGTCATCAAGCTCCACCAACACCTGTCCCGAAGTGAAACCCGAAACCGGGTTGTCGAGATGTTCCAGTTGGTCGGCATCTCGGAGGCAGAGAAATGCAGCGCTTGCTATCCCCACCAGATGAGTGGCGGCATGCGGCAGAGGGCGATGATTGCAATGGCTCTTGCTTGCAGCCCCACACTAATGATAGCCGATGAGCCCACAACCGCCTTGGATGTAACTATCCAGGCTCAGATTCTTGCTCTGATGAACAAGCTCAAGGAAGAGACCGGGGCTTCCATCCTTTTCATCACCCATGATCTTGGTGTTATTGCTGAAATGGCTCAGCATGTGGCGGTAATGTACGCCGGTAAAGTCATGGAATACACTGATGTGAAGACCCTATTTGCTGAGCCCAAGCACCCTTACACCGTAGGATTGCTGCAATCCATCATCGTTCTCGGTAGGGGGCAGCGGGACCAGAAACTCAACGCCATCTCCGGTGTGGTGCCATCTTTATTCAACCTCCCCAGCGGTTGCCTGTTCAGCGACCGTTGCCCAGATGTTTTTGCTGATTGCAGAACCATAGAGCCGCACATGTATCAAGTGGGAAGAAATCACACGACACGGTGTCTTAAATATGCTTGACCCTCACATGGCAAATGGAACCCTTGTTGAATTGAAAGCTTTGGTGAAGCACTTCCCCATTCGAGGTGGAGTCTTCTTGAAGGAGGTTGCAGCGGTCAGGGCTGTGGACGGTGTCAACCTGAGCATACGTGAGGGTGAGACGCTGGGGTTGGTTGGCGAATCAGGCTGCGGCAAGACCACAATCGGTCGTCTCATCCTGCGCCTTGAGGAGCCGACTTCTGGTGAAATCTTTTTTCAAGGAGAGAACATCCTCGCCTATAACAAGGAGCGCATGCGCAATCTGCGTCGGCAAATGCAGGTTATCTTCCAGGATCCCTTTTCCTCTTTGAACCCGCGCAAGACAGTCTCTCATATCGTGGGGGAGCCCCTGCTCGTCCACGGCATGAAGAATAGAAGAGAAAGGGAGGACAGAGTACTGGAACTGCTTCGAGTGGTTGGCTTGCGGCGGGAGCACATGCGCCGCTATCCGCACCAATTCTCAGGCGGTCAAAGGCAGAGAATTTGTGTGGCGAGAGCCTTGGCTCTCCACCCCAAACTGGTCGTGTGCGATGAGGCAGTATCAGCTCTGGACGTTTCCATTCAAGCCCAAGTGATCAATTTACTCAAGGACCTCCAGCAAGAGTTCGGACTCACCTACCTTTTCATTTCCCATGATCTGGCAGTGGTGGAGCACGTGAGTGATCGTTTGGCAGTTATGTATCTCGGCAAAATAGTGGAATTAGCTGATAGTGTAGAAATCTATCAGGCCCCTCTTCATCCCTATACCCAGGCTCTCCTTTCCGCCTCTCCCATTCCCGACCCCACCCTGAAACGAGACAGGATAATTCTAAAAGGAGATGTGCCCAGCCCCATCGATCCCCCTCATGGCTGCAGCTTTCACACTCGCTGCCTCTATGCTGAAGACATTTGTAGTCAACAAGAACCAGAACTCAAAGAAGTAAGGAAAAACCACCTGGCAGCATGCCATTTTGCCGGGTCAGTGGGGTTGCACTGAAGATTGGAGTAAAGGAGAACTGGAGTGTTGGAGTAAGGCAAACTTATAAAATCCCAAACTCCAAGCACCAAATCTCAGGGTGTCAGGTGTCAGGTGTCAGGTGTCAGGAAAAAGAAACATAGAAGCTGAAACCTGAAACCAAAATTATGGTCATTGTTATTTGTTTGGAATTTGAGATTTTGCACTGGAGGGTTAGTCATTGAAACCTATATACCTTGATTATAACGCCACCACCCCAATTGACCCGGAAGTTGCCGAGGCCATGCGCCCCTATCTTTTCGAACATTTCGGCAATCCTTCAAGTTCTCATTGGTACGGCATTCAGACGAAAAAGGCTGTGGACGAGGCCCGCCGCCAGGGCGCGGATCTGTTGCATTGCAACCCCGAAGAGGTTGTGTTTACCAGCGGCGGCAGCGAATCCAACAATTACGCTATCAAGGGTACTGCCTTTGCCAATCGGGAAAAAGGTAATCACATCATTACCTCGGCCATCGAGCATCCTGCTGTGCTCAAGGTGTGCAAGTACCTGGCAGAGAAAGGTTTCCAGATAACCTACCTGCCGGTGGACGAATTTTGTCTGGTGAATCCGCGAGAATTACAAAAAAGTATTACGCCACAAACCATATTGATTACCATTATGCATGCGAACAACGAGGTGGGTACCATTCAGCCCATAGCTGAAATTGCCAAAATTGCCAAAGAGCACGGCATCGTTTTCCATACCGATGCGGCGCAATCTGTGGGAAAGATACCCACTCGGGTGGATGATTTGGATGTGGACCTTCTCACCATTGCCGGTCACAAGCTTTACGCTCCAAAGGGAATTGGAGCTCTGTACGTCAGAGGTGGGATACGACTGGAAAAACTCATCCACGGCGCAGATCACGAGCAGGATCTCCGTGCCGGCACTGAGAATGTCCTTGAGATTGTCGGCTTGGGTCAAGCCTGCGAGATCGCGAAACGTGATCTGGAAAAGAACACGCGCCACATGCAGAAGATGCGAGATTTACTCTACGCCGGTCTCAGGCAACAAGGGGGTGAAATAAGACTGAATGGCCACCCTGAGAAACGGTTGCCCAACACCCTGAGCGTGTGCTTTAAGTCCATTGAAGCAAACACCCTTTTAGCAGAGATTGAATCCGTTGCTGCCTCGGCAGGGGCTGCCTGCCACTCAGATTCCGTTCGGATCTCCTCGGTGCTGGAGGCCATGCAAGTGGACCTGGAGTACGCCATGGGCACTGTACGTTTTTCCACCGGCAAAATGACCACAGAGGAGGAGGTGACTCACACCGTGGCCGTCTTCGTTAAGACCGCCCGGCGTCTCCTGGCGGAGAAGCAAAAGTGGTAACTTTTTACCAAGATTCTGGCTTTAATTACCTAATTTCTAATACCCCTCCCCACTTCCCAACCACATAAATACCTGAAATAACAACACTTATAGTATCACACCAAGTTGGCACGATCTTTTAATACTGATAGCCTTTTGCGTTAGCCTTTGATTGCCCCGATGAGGCCGTCCAACCACCGTTTTCCCCTCCCCTGGCGGCCTCTGGCTCGTAGAGCCGACGCCTCGGAGAGGAGGGGATTATGAGGTTATCGGAAAGGCTTATAGTCTATGCCGGGAAATTCCCTAGACCGCAGAAAAAAAACCGACAGACGCTCCGATAAAGATAGGAGAGCAGGTACGGACAGGAGGAGTGGTACCGATAGAAGGAGCGGCAAAGACAGAAGATCCGGCTGGGGACAGATCAAAGATCATAGGTTTCAAGGGGTCGTTAAAACTACGACTACAGTTTCGCATTTGCTTGGTCAACCCTTAACAGTGATAACCGGATATGTTGACCTGTTATCGGCAAGCACCGAGGAAGAGAACACAAAGGAAAAATTGTCTATTATGAAGAGTCAGTTGGATTTGATCAGCAAATACCTGCATGATCTGAGAAATCTCAAAGAGTATAAGACAGTGGATTTCGCTGGAGTGACTCTACTGGACATAGAATCGTCAAAACCAGTAAAAGACGATTGAGTTAGGTGATCTTGTGTATGTGTATCTTTTTGGTTCTGAGTGTATTCTCCTTCCTACAGGGTGAACGTGCCACCAGTCCCTACCAACAGACCCCATCAACCCTTTTTTTCGTTACTTTCCATCCAGGAATTCCATTTCCATCCCCTGCGGTAAAACCGTTTTGTAGTGGATACTGCCTGCGGTAAGGAGCGGGAGAGGTGGACTTTATAAAACCGGATATTCGACAGGTGGGAGCAATTTGCAGATTCACTGATCAACAGTTGGAAGTACTTGCCAGCTGTAGACCCAAAGGTGTTTTGGGGTGAAATGCTTGGTCTACTTCTTGCAGCCAATTTATCCTTCTCATCTAACACTTTTCAGCCAAACAGGATATTCCGCGGATGACTGCACCCGAACGCAACCCCATTCGAATTCTCGCTGTGGATGATGAGCTTTCTATTTTGATGCTATACAAGGAGACCCTCCACGCCGACTCCAATTCCCACCATTTTGATTTAAGCATCTGTAGTCAAGCTGAAGAAGCGCTTGATGCTATTCGCCAGGCAGTTGAGGAAGGAAATCCATTTGCCGTTGCTTTCCTCGATGTGAGAATGCCTCCAGGGCCTGATGGAGTGTGGCTAGCAGAACAAATCCGAGCTCTGGATCCTTACACGGAGATAGTAATGGTAACAGGCTATTCAGATACAAAGCCCGACGAGATTGCCTCCCGCGTTCCCCCAACCGACAAACTGCTTTATCTGCAAAAGCCTTTTCACAATTTGGAGATCCAACACTTTGCGGCCTCTTTGAGCACGAAGTGGCTAGGCGAGAAAGAACTCAGAAGAATTCATTGCGACCTGGAAGGTCGCATTGAAAGACGAACCCTCGAACTGATTAAAGTCAACGATCAATTGAAACAAGACATTGTCAGGCGTGAAAGTGCCGAAGCAGAAGTTCAATCTACCCTGGCCAAATTGAGAAGTGCCATGGGCGGAATCGTCCAAGCCATGGCCTTGACAGTGGAAAGGCGAGATCCTTACACCGCCGGCCACCAGCGGCGTGTGTCTGATCTGGCTCGAGGGCTGGCAGTAGAGATGGCACTGTCAGGCCACCAAATTGATGGAATCCGTATAGCCGGCTTGATTCACGACCTGGGAAAGATCTGTGTGCCGGCTGAAATTCTCAGTAAACCTGGACAGTTGTCTGAAATCGAACATACTCTAATCAAGGATCATCCCCAGGTGGGATATGAAATCTTGAAGGAGATAGAATTTCCGTGGCCAGTTGCCCAGATTGTCCTGCAACATCACGAAAGAATTGATGGCTCTGGCTATCCTGTAGGTCTATCCGGCGATGACATCATGATCGAGGCTAAGACTCTGGCTGTGGCAGACGTAGTAGAGGCCATGGCCTCGCATCGACCGTACCGGCCAACCCTGGGCCGCGACATGGCCCTAGAGGAAATCTCTCAGAACAAGGGAGTACTGTACGATCCAGATGTGGTAGATGCGTGTATGAAGCTTCTTCAAGAGAAAGATTTTCAATTCAGGCAATAGCGCAAGAGTGCCCTCTCACCACCCCCATTACCTGCCCGACCTTGTTGTTTTACGGAAACAAACCTTTTTTGTTTTAGACAAACAGGAGTTGGTGTAAAATGAAAGTGATTGAAGCGACTGTTGGGATACACACCGAGGTTCCCGGTGTTGGGGAATCCCGTGGGTTATAACCTCTTGAATTGTGAGGAGAGAGGATGAGGAGGTCTCGAGACGACATTCATCTGGGTGTGAAGGCTCTCAAGCTTGGTAGTAAGATACGTGAACTGAGATTGAAGAAGAATTACACTCTGCAGGATGTGGCTGCCAAAACTGGCTTGTCTAAGCCATTTCTCTCGCAAATTGAAAATGACCACGTGGTTCCACCAGTGGCTACCCTGCTCAAGGTGGCCAGGGCCTTCAATGTTAGCTTAGCCCACTTCTTTCAGGACGAGGTGGGGAGCGATAAAATTGCCATCACACGACACAATGAACGGATTCGAGTAGAAAAGCGGCCTCACCACCGCAAGGGTGAGGTCAATTATGTGTATGAGACCTTAGAGACCAAGAAGACCAACAAGCAGATGGAACCCTTCTTAGTGGAATTTCCTGTGCAGGATACCAGCGAGATGGTCTTCATGAACCATGACGGAGAGGAATTCCTGCATGTTCTTGAGGGCACGCTCGAGTTTCGCAGCGTGTCCCGGGTGGAGGTGCTTGAGTCAGGAGACAGCATTTATTTTGAATCAGACCTTAGTCACAGCTTTCGTTGCCTGGGGGAAAAAGCAGCGAGAGCTATTGTGGTGGTCTGGAATGGTTGAGTACTCAGGTGTCAGGATTCAGGTGTCAGGAAAAAGAAACATGGTAGCTGAAACGTGTTGGAGCGAAGCGGAAATCCCGTCTGAAGCGAAGCTGCAGCGGGGAACACTGCTTGCCGCGCCGAAGCCCTTGAGGCGAAGGCGGGAACACTGAAACCTCCATCCAAGCCATGCAACTCTGGCCTTGCTTTGGGTACCAGGTTTTCTAGATTCCAGTTTTTTGTCATTGGGGTATGCGTCTTGCATTTAATCCAGCTTGAAGTTACCATTATTGTTCGCCCGGATATCTCATGAAATATCCGGGTTGGATGTTCGGTATCGGGGATTGAGTTTCTGCCTCTGGTTGGGAGAATTGGATGAAACGATTGGGTTTGCTTGGTTCCTGGCTGATGCTGCTTATGCTGGTGGTTTTGTTTACCAAAACACCGCCAGTCTTGGCGGCAGAGGACCCAATGAATGGACCCTGGGATAGTCCAGTTCACCGGTCTTCTGCCCACCAGCACAGTGACCCTACCAATTCGTCTATAACTTCCGGCTTTTTCACTTCTCTTCTCACCTTTTTTTCAGGAGTAATTTCCCCGGTGGACGGGGATCGCTGCCCAAGCTACCCCACGTGCGCTGCCTATAGTAAAGAGGCTTATCAGAAACACGGGGCCTTTGTCGGTACACTCATGACTGTGGACCGACTTTTTCATGAAGCCGACGAGTATCGCTTCTCCCCCACCGTGAAGGTCTACGGAGTACACCGCATTTACGATCCGGTCTCAGCAAATGAGTACTGGAAGCGTAAACCCTAACGTTGCAAACCAACACCGGCAAAAATCGCTCCCACCGCTGCAATCCGCAATCTCCAATGCAAAATCTGAAATCTAAAATCAACAATCTGCAATCTGCAAATTGACTCTGATGCAATTAAGTTGCATAATTCGTATTGGACTCCGGACTCGCAACACCGCCAGAACACAAGCAAGGTGACAGCACTGTGAAAAAGGTGGTCATTTCTGGACTGTTGGTTCTATTCTTGTCTATTGCCCAGATTACTCTCGCCCGTCCCCTCAAGGTGTTCGTGAGCATTTTGCCCCAGAAGTACTTCGTCGATAAAATCGGCGGAGATTTCGTTGAGGTTGCCGTTATGGTCCAACCGGGAGCAAGTCCAGCCACCTACGAACCAAAGCCCAAGCAGATGGTCGCCCTGGCAAAGTCCGACCTTTATTTCGCCATCGGCGTGCCATTTGAAAAAACGTGGCTTCCAAAAATTGTGGCCACCAACTCCAAGATGCACATTGTGTATACCCAAGTTGGTATCGAAAAGAGGGCGATGAAATCTCACCACGCACATCAAGAAGAATCAAAACACCATTATGGTAAGACCGAGCACGGGCAGGATCACCACATGGGAAAGGATCCCCATGTCTGGCTTTCTCCGCCGCTGGTCATGCAGCAGGCCAGAAATATTCTGAATGGACTAGAAACTCTTGATCCAACCAATCGAGCTCTTTACCAAGCTAACTATAAGAGTTTCATCGTGGAACTCGTAGACCTCGATTTAGAACTGAAAAGATTGTTTCAGACAACGGCAGATCATTCTGAATTCATGGTGTTCCATCCTTCCTGGGGTTACTTCGCTCACGCTTACGGACTGGAGCAGGTGCCCATTGAAATTGAAGGCAAGGAACTCAAACCAGCGGAACTGAAGTATCTTATTCAGTACGGCAAACAAATTGGTATCGAGGTAATCTTTGTCCAACCTCAATTCTCCTGGCAAACAGCTCGAACAATAGCGCAAGCCACAACCGCGCAAATCGTTGTCGTGGATCCACTCGCCCCCGATTGGGCCGAGAACTTGCGCCAGGTAGCAGCCAAGCTCAGTACCGCTCTGAGGTGAGGTGTTTCATGAATGAGCCAATTATAGAGGTTAAAGATGTCTGGTTTTTCTACAATGGAATTCCAGTTCTTCAGGACGTAAATTTTACTGTTCGCGGGGGAGATTTCGTCGCCCTGCTGGGTCCCAACGGTGGCGGTAAGACTACGCTCCTCAAACTGATGCTCGGCCTCTTGAAGCCCGAGCGAGGTGCTATACGTATCTTTGGCCAATCCCCGCGGGAGAGCTCCCACCGCATCGGCTACATGCCTCAGCACCTCCATTTCAACCAGAGTTTTCCAATATCAGTGCTCGATGTGGTGCTCATGGGAAGGCTGCGTCCAGGCCGGGCCTGGTCTAGATACACCCAAAAAGACAAGACGGCAGCCCAACAGGCCCTGGAAAGAGTGGAAATGGGGGAATCTGCAAATCGCCGCGTCGGGGAGCTCTCTGGGGGGCAGCAGCAGAGGGTCTTCATTGCCAGAGCGCTGGTGGATGAACCTGAGGTACTCTTCTTGGACGAACCCACGGCTAGTGTGGACAGCAAACACCAGACCGATCTTTTTGATATTCTCAAGGAACTCAACGAGACGGTAACTATCATAGTAGTCAGCCACGACATCGGTGTTGTTTCCAGTCATATCAAATCTGTTGCCTGCGTAAATCAGCAGGTTTTCCACCATGATCATGCAGAAATTAACGAAGAGATGATCGAGTTGGCCTATCAATGCTGTCCAGTGGATATCGTTGCCCACGGCTTGCCCCACAGAGTTTTGCAGAAACACGAGGAGGATGAGTAATAAGCAGCTGATCCAGAAATAGTGAGACCTATGGAGGATTGGAGTCCATGAAATCCCAAACTCCAAGCACCAAATTACAAACAAATTTCAAATCCCAATACTCAATGACCAAAACAGGTTTGGAATTTTGAAACTGGGGACCCGCCCGCAGGGTGGGGAGTCCAAGCGAAGCGCGGACAATTTTGGTCATTGTGATTTGTTTGATATTTGTGATTTGTGATTTGGAATTTATATTGCTCCGTTACTCCAGGGATAGGTTATCTAGACAAAACTGACAATCCAGTTGCAGCCTCGTTAAAGGAAACTGAATAGGACATGATGATATGTTTGAAGCTCTCCAGTTTGAATTTATGAGAAATGCGCTTTTGGCCGGCCTTCTCACCAGCATCGCTTGCGGGGTGATCGGCACCTTCATTGTGGTAAACCGGATCGTTTTTCTTTCCGGTGGCATTGCCCACGCAGCATATGGCGGCATTGGCCTGGCCTTCTTCTTTGGGCTGCCATACGTGGCGGGAACTTTGGGGTTCGCCCTTCTCATTGCCATGGTAATGGCGGCAGTAACGCTGAAAGCAAGACATCGGGCCGACACCATCATTGGTGTGCTCTGGGCAGTGGGGATGGCCCTCGGTGTGATTCTTTTGGATCTCACACCAGGCTATAACGTGGACCTCATGAGCTTTCTCTTTGGTAGTATACTTACCGTTCCAACAACCGATCTCTGGCTTATGTTAGTTCTGAACGGTTTGATTCTCTTGGCTGTGGCTTGTTTTTACAATGATTTCCTGGCACTTTCCTACGACGAGGATTTTGCTCAAGTCAGGGGCGTCCGCGTAAAGTTCCTCTATTTTCTTCTCCTGGCAATGGTAGCGCTCTCCGTGGTCATGATTATCAGGATTGTGGGGTTGATCCTGGTCATTGCCCTGCTGACCATTCCACCATATATCGCCGAAAAATACGCCGGATCTCTCAAAAAGATGATGTTCCTCTCCTTCCTGCTGAGCTGCTTTTTTACTATGGTTGGGCTCTGGCTTTCCTACACTTTCAATCTTACTTCAGGCGCCACCATTATCATGGTGGCGGGGGTTTGTTTTTTCATTTCACTCTTGATTGAATTTTTGAAAGCGAAAAGATTTTTTTCCGCTTGACAGGTCATGGAACCCCACGCCCACAGCAATGACTTGGGGCCCCATTTGGCACAGCTACCGGAACACCTAGCCCGGATATTTCATGAATTGCTGTCGCGAGACCACGAAGATGGGCGTGCCACCTGGCAACCGCAGGGTGTTGGTT
>Ga0255041_10000043_pt1 | contig 15553 bp, 12 predicted proteins | sample BC1_12_3_MG_FD_188630 | JGI IMG/M metagenome (GOLD analysis project Ga0255041, IMG submission 188630) | Seawater microbial communities from Strait of Georgia, British Columbia, Canada - BC1_12_3 | ecosystem: Environmental > Aquatic > Marine > Strait | place: Canada: British Columbia | collected... | reverse complement strand
ACGCGGCATCGGCCCTGGCACCGATCTCCTGGCCGCGGCTGGCGGCGCTGCATCCCTTCGCGCCGCCGGCGCAGGCGCAGGGGATGCTGGAGATGATCGGGCAGCTCGAACGCATGCTGCTCGCGATCACCGGATTTGCGCGCGTCTCATTCCAGCCCAATTCGGGCGCCCAGGGTGAATACAGCGGTCTGCTCAGCATCCGCAACTACCACGCCGCGCGCGGCGAGGGCGCGCGCGACGTCTGCCTCATCCCGGCGTCGGCGCACGGCACCAATCCGGCCTCGGCGGCGGCGATCGGCTTGCGCGTCGTGGTGGTGGCCTGCGATGCGCAGGGCAACATCGAAGTCGAAGACCTGCGGCGACACTGCGCGGCGCACGGCGACCGGCTCGCTGCGTTGATGATTACTTACCCGTCGACCCACGGCGTGTTCGAGGCGCGGGTAAAGGAACTCGGCGCCATCGTCCACGCCGCCGGTGGCCAGGTCTACATGGACGGCGCGAACCTGAACGCGCTTGCCGGCATCGCGCGGCCGGCCGACATCGGTGCCGATGTCTGTCACATCAACCTGCATAAGACCTTCGCGATTCCGCACGGCGGCGGCGGGCCCGGGATGGGGCCGATTGCCGTCGCCGCGCATCTTGCCGCGCACCTGCCCGGGCATGTCGGATTGGATGACGCTGGATCGGTGCGGGACAACGGCGCAGTCGCGGCGGCGCCCTACGGTAGTGCGCTGATCCTGGCGATTTCCTGGATGTACATCCGCATGCTCGGCGCATCCGGCATCCGCCGTGCGACCGAGCTCGCGATTCTCAACGCGAACTACGTCGCGACGCGGCTCGCGCCGTATTTCCCCGTGCTGTACACGGGCGCGAACGGCCGCGTGGCGCACGAATGCATTCTCGATCTGCGCGCGCTGAAGGGGGAGATCGGGGTAAGCGCCGAAGACGTCGCCAAGCGCCTGATGGACTACGGCTTCCATGCGCCGACGCTGTCCTTTCCCGTGGTCGACACGCTGATGGTCGAACCGACCGAGAGCGAATCGAAGGCCGAGCTCGATCGGTTCTGCGAGGCGATGATCGCAATCCATGTTGAACTCGAAAACGTCCGCTCGGGGCTCTGGGATCGGACGGACAACCCGCTGAAGAACGCGCCGCATACCGCGGATGAGATTGCCGGCGCGTGGGCGCACCCCTACTCGCGCGAGACCGCGGTCTATCCGCTTGCCTGGCTGCGCGAGCGGAAATACTGGCCGCCGGTAAAGCGTGTGGACAACGTCGGCGGCGATCGCCACCTGGTCTGCAGCTGTCCGCCGATGGAAGCCTGGGCGTGAGCGCTGTCGCGCGAACGCCGCTGTACGATCTGCACCGGGCGCTGGGGGCGCGTTTTACCCCATTCGCCGGCTACGAGATGCCGCTGCAGTACGCCGACGGTTTGAAATCCGAGCACCACTGGACGCGCGAGCACGCCGGCCTGTTCGACGTCTCGCACATGGGACAGTTATGCGTGCGGGGCGACGGGCGAGAAGCGGCGCTCGAGACCGCGCTGCCGCTCGATTTCGATGGCTGGCCCGCCGGGCAGCAGCGCTATTCGCTGCTGCTGAACGACGCCGGCGGGATCGAAGACGACCTGATGGTGACGCGGTTCGAGGGTGAGGTGGCGATCGTCGTCAATGCCGCCTGCCGGGAAACGGATCTCGCGCAGCTGCGCGCGCGCTGTCCCGCGCTGCAATTCGACTGGCGCAATGCCGCGCTGATTGCGCTGCAGGGTCCCGCGGCCGAAGGCGTGCTTGCGGCGTTGGCGCCGCGCAGCGCCGACCTGACGTTCATGCATGCGCAATGGATCGAGATCGCCGGCGCGCTGTGCCTCGTTTCACGATCGGGCTACACCGGTGAGGACGGCTACGAGATCTCGGTTCCGGTGGCGGCCGCCGAGGCACTGGCCCGCGCGCTGCTCGAGAATCCGGCGGTCAAGCCGGTGGGCCTCGCCGCGCGCGACACCCTGCGGCTCGAGGCAGGGCTGCATCTTTACGGGCAGGATATGACTGCCGAGTCCACGGTGTGCACCGCGGGGCTCGGCTGGGCCATTGCGCGTGCGCGCCGCGCGGGCGGCGCGAAGGTCGGTGGTTTTCCCGGCGCCGAGACGACCTTGCGCGAGGCGCGCGCGGGGACTGCGCGGCGCCTGGTCGGCCTGGTCGGGATCGAGCCGGTGCCGGTGCGCAGCGGTGCGCAGATCGTCGCCGCCGACGGCGCGCCGCGGGGTGTGGTGACCAGCGGCACCGTGTCGCCCACGCTGGGCAAGCCGGTGATGCTTGCGAGTCTCGACACGGATCTTGCTGCCGAAACGTCGTTGTTTGCCGTCGTGCGCGCCAAGCGCCATCCGGTGGCGCGCACTGCGCTGCCCTTCGTGCCCAAGCGCTACAAACGCTAGGATCGCGCCGGGCCTCAGGCCTTTTGCGCGGTCAGTATCGTGAATCCTTCGCCGATGGTCGATCGCCCGATCGCGCCCTGAAATCCGGCGCCGCGCAGCAATTGCTCCTGCTCTTCGCGCGTCGGCAGCACGTTGCCCCAGGTCAGTTCCTCGAACCCGGTCTGGATCGGGAACAGGAACGCGTTGTCGCGCGCCTCGGCCAGCGTGCTCGGGTAGGTTTCGTCGACGATCACCAGCCAGCCGCCGGCCTTGAGCGCACGCGCGCAGCCGTCGATCACCCGCTGGCGGATGCCCGGCGCAATCTCATGCAGGACCTCGATCATGACGACCGCGTCCGCCGTCGCGGGGTCGACCGCCTCGGCGACGTCGCCGGCGACGAGCGTGACGCGATCGCCAAGCCCTGCGCTTTCGATTGCAGTGCGCGCCGCTTTCATCCCCGTGGGGTCGATGTCGACGCCGACGACGCGCGCCTGGGCGAAGGCCTTCGCGATTTGCAGCACATGCCGCCCGGTGCCGCAGCCGACTTCGAGCACCGTACCGCCGCCATCGAGCCGCGCCTTCAGCCCCGGCAGTTCGGGCAGGAGCTTGCGCGCGCTGAGCACCTGCAGCCCGAAGGTTCCCTCGGCGACGGCTTCGGCGAAGGCGTCGCTGCGGCCCTGGAACGGGACCGTCGCGCCGCTGCGGAAGGCCTCGATACAGAAGCGGTGGTCCTCGGTCGCGAACTCGGTGCCCAGGCGCACGTAGCCGCCGAGATAGCGTGGGTGGCCGGGGCTCGCGAGCACGAGGTCAATGTGCGGCGCGAGGCGGTAGCGGCGACCCGCGCTGGCGTCTTCGCCGTCGAGCAGACCGAAGGAATACGCGGTGGTGCACCAGGTCTCGACATAGGGCGCGTGCAGACCGAGTTGCGCCGCGATCGCCTGCGGCGTTGCGTCCGGCTGCTCACGCAAGGCCTTGAACAGTCCCAGGTGCATGCCCAGATCGATCAGGTGCATCGCGTTGAAGCCGCGGCGCCATTCGAAGACGCGGGCAATCTGGTCCTCGACGGTGACGTTGTCTTGCGTATTCGTTGTCATCTTCGTTTTCCTCCAGCGATTGCCTGCGATGCGTTCATAGGCTACGCGCAGTACGAAAGCCGATGAACGGGTCGCGCCGCTCGGGAGTGTAGAAATTGCGGAAGCCGGGCCGCGCCAGATCTTCCGCGGTCACCCAGCTTCCTGCGCCGCGCACTTCGGCGAATGCGCCGTCGAACCAGGGCGCGGAATAATCGGCATACGGGTCGGGCGAAAACCCCGGGTAGGGCGCGAAGGCATCGGCGGTCCATTCCCAGCAGCGCCCGACGGCGAACCCGGCGCTGCCGCTCGCACGCACCCACTCCGCCGCGCTCGGCAAGCGGCGGTCGCTCGCGGCCGCATAGGCCTCGGCTTCGGGACGGCTGACATGGATTGCCGGTTCGTCGGGCGGCAGCGGAATCCAGCGATCGAAGCGTCGCGTTTCCCAGCCCTCGCCTGCGCGGCGCCAGTGTTCCGGCGGCGCACCACCGATGGTCACGAAGCGCGCGTATTCGGCGTTCGTCACCGGTTGGGCGTCAATCTCGAATGCGGCGACATCGACCGCATGCGCCCACTTCTCGTTGTCGAACACGAACCCGTCGTCCTGCGGGCTGCCCAGCACGGTGCGCGCAGCGTCGAAACGGATGGCCGTTGCACCATCGAGACGCGCGAGATCGGGCAGTGGCGGCGGTCGCAGCCCGCGCTGCTGCCACATCATCCACCAGGCCTCGATGTGCATGTTCTCGTGGTGCAGTGACAGCTCGCACAAATACGCGAACGTCGCATCGAGACTGCCCTGTGCGAGCTTGCCTTTCACCGCGTCGAGCACCTCGCGCCCCCAGGCGCGCGTCTCCGATGGCGTCGGCAACCCGACCTGCCAGCGCGCAGTATGCGGAATGCGCGACGAGTTGTAGCGCCAGTCGGCCCAATCGGCGCGCGACGGTTCGAGCGGCGCGGTTAGCGGAGATTCGTCTGGCCTGCGACCGGGTTTCTGGCGCAGGCACCAGTGCTCCTGAAACCAGACGATATGGCCGTATTCCCAGAGCGGCGGATTAAGCGTTTCCGCGTACGGCCCGACCCAGTCGTCGGCCGCCAGGGTGTCGGCGAGCGCGTCGAGCCGGGCGCGCGTTGCTTCGAGCGCATCGGCGAGCGCTTGAGCGGAGAGTGTGCTGAACAGGGTCGTCATGGCGTGTGGACGCGCGGAGGATCTCACAAAAGCGGGGTTGGTCACGTGTCGCCTAGGTATTCGGCTTCGGCGCAAGCGTATCGATCCATTCGTAGCCGTAGCGGCCCGCGCGCGTCCGAAGAATCCAGGTCTGATTCTTTTTCGCCTTCTCGTAGATGTCGACCGGAACGACAATGTTCACGTCACTTCGGCGCTTTCTCCAGGGCGGAAACACGAAGTGATAGGAGGTGTTTTTTCCTCGCGAGGCGTAGTAGCGCAACAGAACGACGCGCACCGTTTGCGCAGGGCTCGGATCGAGGTACTGATTGGCGAACATTGCACCGCTTACCGCGCCAACCCAGATCGACGGCAGGCCGAGCAGCGCGACGATGAGGAGTTCCTTCGGCGCGTTCGCCCGGCCGCGCAGCAGCAGCAGCGTCACGAGAACCAGCGGTACGTACACGATTAAGGCGATTCGCCAGCTGTCGGCGAAGATGCCGAATTGTCCGTCGACCATCGGCGCGAGCAGAACTGTCGTCGCCATGAATGCGGCGACGGCGACTCCTAAAGCGGTTGCGCTGACCGTATTGATGTGGCGCGTTTTGATGCCGCCGATGCCCTGTATCGCGACCTGCATTGCACTGGGCGTCGTGCGCAGCGCGGCGAACTGTTCGACCGCAGTGCGCAGAGCGTCCACAGCCAGCAGTTGCGCCGGGCCGCGGCTGCGGGTCGCGGTGAGCTCGCCGTCGTGCAGCTCCACGCTATCCAGGCCGAGTGCGAAGAGCGCGCGCACGGCGTCGCGGTTCTGTGCGTCCGAAAACAACGCTTGGACATACTCGCGCGATGTCCCCGCGAGATAGAACTCACCGTCGAAGGCTGCGTCGCCGGTCTGCGCCTCGCCCGCGATCCCGATCGACTTGAAGAAGCTTTCGGACTCCCCTTCGCGTCGGATGGCGAAATCGCCGCGCAGCGCGCCGCGCGCCGAGAGTTCGATACGCGGAGGGCTGTTCCTGCCGCCGGGGACAATCTTGTGGGTGAAGGCAACGCCCGAGAGCGTGCCGGTCACGCTCGGCGAGGAGAAGAACGACGAATTCACGGTCAGCCCGGCCTGCGCGTACGCGGCCTTGATTTCCTCCGCGTCGGTCTGAGCGGTGGTGACGGTTATCTTGTCGCCCAGAAAGCGACGCAAGATGAAGATGATCGATCCCGCGACGACGACGAGAATTACGATCGCGACCACTAACAGGAACAGGGCGATGTGAGGCTGCTCCATGTGATCTTCCCTCCCTAAACGTGACGCTACCGCCGAGTTGCTAACTTACCCCTTCGCGCGGCGCATGCAAACCGAGCGGCACCGCGCCCCACAAAAAGAAACGGCCCGCCGAAGCGGGCCGTTCAGGAACAACGGGAAAATCGAACGCGGTGCTTACTTCATCGCAGCGGCGACTGCGCGCTTGGCCATCACCGTGACGAGGTGTGCGCGGTACTCCGCGCTCGCGTGCAGGTCCGAATTCAGGTCGTTGGCCTTGACCTTGATGTTGGCGACCGATTCGGGTGCGAACTTCGCACTCAGCGCCTTCTCCATCTCGGGCACGCGAAACGCGCTGGGGCCCGCTCCGGTGACCGCAACGCGCATGCCGTTCGCCGTCTCGGCAACGAACACGCCGACGATCGCAAAGCGCGAAGCCGGGTTCTTGAACTTCATGTAGGCCGCGCGCTTCGGTACCGGGAAGGAGACTGAGGTGATGATCTCGCCCTGCTGGAGCGCGGTCTCGAACATGCCGGTGAAGTACTTGTCGGCTTCGATCTTGCGCTTGTCGGTGGTGATGGTCGCCCCCAGCCCGAGCACCGCGGCCGGATAGTCCGCCGCCGGATCGCTGTTGGCGATCGACCCGCCGATGGTGCCCATCTCGCGCACCTGCCGGTCGCCAATGGTGCTGACGAGCGCGGCGAGCGCAGGGATCGCCTTTTTCACCTCCGCTGAGCCGGCAACCGCCGCGTGGCGGGTCATTGCACCGACCTCGACCGCGCCGCCCGAAGCCTTGATGCCGGCGAGATCCTTGATCGTGCCGAGGTCGATGACGTCGGTGGGCGAGGCGAGGCGCAGCTTCATGGTCTGCACCAGCGTCTGGCCGCCGGCGAGCAGCTTCGCATCGGCGTTCTTGCCCACGAGCGCAGCCGCGTCTTTCACGCTGCCGGGGCGGTGATATTTGAATGCGTGCATGAGATTCTCCGTCCTGATCTTGTTAGGCGGCCTTCTTGGGCGCCGATTGAATCGCTTTCCAAACCGTCTGCGCGGTCGCCGGCATCGGAATGTCCTTGATGCCCATCGACCATAGCGCGTCGGTGATCGCGTTGATCACCGCGGGCGGTGCGCCGATCGCGCCCGCCTCACCGCAGCCCTTGACGCCAAGTGGGTTGTGCGTGCACGGCGTCGCGCGCGTATCGAGTTGGTAGGAAGGCACATCGTCGGCGCGCGGGATGCAGTAGTCCGAAAACGAACCCGTGACGAGCTGACCGGTCTCGGGATCGTAGCGGCAACCCTCGGTCAGGGCCTGGCCAATGCCCTGGGTGAGGCCCCCGTGTACCTGGCCGTCGACGATCATCGGGTTGATGATCGTGCCGAAATCGTCGACTGCACTGAAGTTGACGATCTTGGTCACGCCCGTGTCCGGGTCGATTTCCACTTCACAGACGTAGCTGCCGGCCGGGAAGGTGAAGTTCAACGGATCGTAGAACGCGTTCTCGTTCAGGCCGGGCTCGAGCTTGTCGTGCGGATAGTTGTGCGGCACGTAGGCCGCGAACGCGACCTCGCCGAACGCCTTCTGCTTGTCCGTACCCGCAACCTTGAACATGCCCTTGTCGTATTCGACGTCGCCTTCCGAGGCCTCCATCAGGTGTGCGGCGATCTTCTTGCCCTTATCGATGATCTTGTCGAGGGCCTTGACGATGGCGGCGCCGCCGACTGCGATCGAACGCGAGCCGTAGGTGCCCATGCCGAACAGGATCTTCGAGGTATCGCCGTGCACGATGTCGACATTTTCGATCGGCATGCCGAGGCGATCGGCGACCACCTGTGCGAAGGTCGTCTCGTGGCCCTGGCCGTGCGAGTGCGAGCCCGTAAACACCGTCACCGACCCGGTCGGATGAACCCGGACCTCGCCGGCTTCGAACAGACCCGCGCGCGCGCCGAGCGATCCCGCGACCGCCGAGGGCGCGATGCCGCAGGCCTCGATGTAGGTCGCATAGCCCAGGCCGCGCAGCTTGCCGCGCTTGGCGGCTTCTTCCTTGCGTTTGGCGAAGCCGGCCACGTCGGCCATCTTCGTCACCGCGTCGAGCGTCGCCCCGTAGTCGCCGGTGTCGTACTGCAGTGCGACCGGCGTCTGGTAGGGAAACTCATGGATGAAGTTGCGCCGGCGGATCTCCGCGGGGTCGATGTTCATCTCGCGTGCCGCGGTCTCGACCAGGCGCTCGACGACGTAGGTCGCTTCCGGTCGCCCGGCGCCCCGGTAGGCGTCGACCGGCGCGGTATTGGTGAACACTGCCGTCACCTGACAAAAGATGATCGGCGTGGTGTACTGACCCGCCAACAGGGTCGCATAGAGGATCGTCGGCACGCAGGACGCGAAGGTCGACAGGTAGGCGCCGATGTTCGCTGTCGTGTGCACCCGCATGCCGATGAACTTGCCGTCCTTGTCCATCGCCATCTCGGCGATCGTATGGTGGTCACGTCCGTGCGCGTCCGAGAGGAAGGATTCACTGCGATCCGCGGTCCACTTCACCGGGCGGCCGAGCTGACGCGAGGCCCAGGTGACGACCACGTCCTCGGCGTAGAGATAGATCTTCGAGCCGAAGCCGCCGCCCACATCGGGTGCCACCACGCGCACCTTGTGCTCGGGCAGGCCCATGACGAAGGCGGTCATCAGCAGCCTCTCGACATGCGGGTTCTGACTGGCGACGTAGAGCGTGTAGTTGTCATCCGCGCGGCTGTAGGACCCGTTCGCGGACCGCGGCTCGATTGCGTTCGGGATCAGCCGGTTGTTGATGAATTCCAGCTTGGTCACGTGCGCCGCCTTGGCGAAGACCGCATCGACCGCCGCCTTGTCGCCGAGCGCCCAGACGAAGCAGCTGTTGTCCGGTGCGATGTCGTGCAGCACCGGGGCGCCCTTCTTGGTCGCCTGCGATGCGTCGACCACCGCCGGCAGCACGTCATAGCTCACGTCGACCAGTTCGGCCGCATCGCGTGCCTGCTCCTGCGTTTCGGCGACGACGACGGCGACGTGGTCGCCGACGTAGCGCACCTTGCCCTGCGCGAGCACCGGGTGCGGCGGCTCCTTCATCGGTTGGCTGTCGACATCGGTGATCAGCCAGCCGCAGGGCAGCCCGCCGAGCTTGGCCGCAGCAATATCGTCTCCGGTGTACACGGCGATCACGCCGGGCGCTTTCTTGGCGTTGTCGATCTTGATCGACTTTATCGCCGCGTGTGCGTGCGGCGAGCGCACGAAGGCGGCATGGCTTTGATGGGGCAGCGTCACGTCATCCGTGTACTGCCCGGCACCGGTGAGAAAACGGTAGTCCTCTTTGCGCTGGACCCGCGCGCCAATCAGGGATTCGGTCATGGTTGTCTCCTCACTTGGCCGAGGCCATGGCCTTGGAACCGGCCATGATTGCCTTGACGATGTTGTGATAACCCGTGCAGCGGCACAGATTTCCCTCGAGCGCCTCGCGCACCTCCTGCTCGCTCGCGCCCGGCTGCTTTTTCGCGAAATCGATCGCGTTTATCACCATGCCCGGTGTGCAGAACCCGCATTGCAGGCCATGGTGTTCCTTGAACGCCGCCTGCATCGGATGCAGCGTGCCGTCGGCAGCGGCGACGCTCTCGATGGTGAGGACGTCGGCGCCCTCGGCCTGCATGGCGAGCATCGAGCAGGACTTCACCACGTTGCCGTTCATCTGCACCGTGCACGCGCCGCATTGGGCGGTATCGCAGCCCACGTGGGTGCCGGTCAGGCGCAGTTGCTCGCGGATGAACGTGACCAGCAAGGTGCGTTCCTCGACCTCGGCCGAGACCGCTTTGCCGTTCACCTTCATGGAAACTTTGACTGACATGTCGCCTCCTCCTTACAGAATGCGGGTTCTTGTTTGCCCTGCGGCAAACACCTTGTGCGCTTTGTACCTGTGCCCTCGACCTCTCGACCTCTCGAACTCTCGAACGCAACGCGCCGATGCCCGCGCGGCGTACTGCAGTGATTCGGGTGCGCGGACGTGGCGAGCGTGGGAACGCCCGGGCGCGTATCCTAAGCGAAGGGCCGCGGGCGGGCAACGCGGGCTCGAATGTTGCGGCGCGCAAAACGGGCGGCCGGTGCCGGTTCGAAGGACAGCCGGCACAGTTGGCGGATTGACTTTCGCTTCGCCGACCCCAGCTTTGCCACAGGCGTAAACTTGCTCCCATGTTGAACGAACCAAGGCGTTGAGCGAGGCGAATCATGGACAGTGTGGACATCGAAGTACTGCGCAGCGCGGAAGCGTGGCGCAAACAGGGCCGGCGGGTGACGCTCGGCACCATCGTCAAGACCTGGGGATCGGCCCCGCGCCCGGTGGGCGCAATGGTCGTCATCCGCGACGACGGCCAGGTGATCGGCTCGGTCTCCGGCGGCTGCGTCGAGGACGACCTCATCGAGAAGGTCCGGGCGCGGGCGCTCGCCGCCGAGTTACCGCAGCTTGTTACCTACGGCGTCACCAACGAGGAGGCGACACGCTGGGGCCTGCCCTGCGGCGGGACCTTGCAGGTGGTTCTGGAGCCGGTCGGCGAGCGCAGCCGGCTGGGCGAGTTGCTCGAGACGATCGCCAAACAGCAGCTGGTGCGCCGCCGGCTCGACATGGCGAGCGGCGAGGCGACGCTCGAACCGGGCAAATGGCAGGACATGATCGAGTTCGACGACAAGGTGCTCTACACGGTCCATGGCCCGCGCTGGCGGCTCGCGCTCATCGGCGCCGGGCAGCTCACGCACTACCTCGCCGCGATGGCGAAGATGCTCGACTACCATGTGAGCGTGATCGATCCGCGCGAGGAGTATGCGGAGGGCTGGACGATGGAGGGGGTGCCGCTCGACCGCGGCATGCCGGACGACGTCCTCGCGGCGATGAATCTCGACGCGCACACCGCGGTGGTGGCGCTGACCCACGACCCGAAGATCGACGACCTCGCGCTGCTCGAGGCGCTGAAGTCGCCGGCGTTTTACGTCGGCGCCATCGGCTCGAAGAAGAATAACGATGCGCGCCGCGAGCGCCTCACCGAGTTCGATCTGTCGGCGGCGGAGATCGCGCGCCTGCACGGGCCGGTGGGCCTGTACATCGGCTCGAAGACGCCACCCGAGATTGCAGTGGCGATCATGGCGGAGATGACGGGCGCGCGCCACGGGGTGGAGACGCCCGACTGGTCGGCAAAGGGAAAAAGCCGCTTCGCGCCCTCTGCCTGCGAAACGACCCAGGCCCCGCAGAGCGCCTGAAGGCGGCCGATTGAGCGCCGCGACCCACGCGCCGCGGCGCGCCGCTGTCGGCCTGCTTCTGGCGGCCGGCGCCAGCACGCGCTTCGGCGCTGACAAGCTTGCGCACCCCCTGCCGCACGGCGTCGCGGTCGCCGTGCAGGCGGCGCGTCATTTGAAGGCCGAGATCGAGCAGGTGATCGCCGTGGTGCGCCCTGGCAGCGACGACACGGCGCAGGCGCTCGCAGCCGAGGGGTGCCAAGTCGTCGTCTGCGAAAACGCAGCCGACGGTATGGGCGCCAGCCTCGCCTGCGGCGCGCGCGCGGCAGGCGCGGTCGACGGCTACCTGGTTGCGCTGGCCGACATGCCGTTCGTGCGCCCGAGCACGATCGCGGCGCTACGCGACGCGCTCGCCGGCGGCACGGCACTGGTGGCACCGTACTTTCACGCCCGGCGCGGACATCCGGTAGGCATCGCCGGACGCTTTCGCGCCGAACTGGAGGCGCTGACCGGTGACGAAGGCGCGCGCGCGCTGCTCGCTGCGCATGCAGCCGACCTCGTCAAAGTGCCGGTCGGCGACCCGGGCGTGATTCGCGATATCGACACGCCGGCCGACGTCGCGCCGCCGCCGCGGGTCTAGCCCGGCCGCGACGGTGGTCGGCGCGCACTCAGGCGAGGTTCAGTGATTCGCCGACGCCGCAGGTCAGATCGTGTAGTTCGATTAGACGGCTGTTGCGCGTGCTCGGCCGCCCGCTGCCGATGGTCTCGAGGTAGCGGCAGCTTGCATAGTGCGCGCGCGCGGATTCGTAGCGCCTGAGCCAAGACACGAAGCGCTTCTGGAGTTTCTCGTCGCTGCGCGGGAACATGCCTGGCGGCAGGGGGCATTCCGCGCGCCAGGGCTTTGGCGTGAGCCGCGCGCGAAAGCTGCGCTGCACGTGGCACAGCTGCATGTAGGCCGGATCGGTCCCGGTGCGCTGCATGAGTTCCCGGGTGTCGCGCGCCGCGGGGTCGAACTCGCGGTCGACCGCGATTGCGCGGAACCCGCCCGCAGTCCGGTAAAGCCGGAAGCTCGCGCGTGCGTAGCCGCGCAGGGCCTCGCGCAATGCGGCAAGCGCGCGCTGCGCAGGATCAGCACGGCCCGCCGTCAGCAGCCAGCGCAGGCGCGCCCCGAGGCTGATTGGCGCGAGGTCGATATCGAGAAACAGCAGCCGCGTCGTGTTGAGTATCAGCGCGCCGTAGCGGTTGCGCGTGATTGCCGCATAGAGTTCCCCGGTGTCGGCATCGGTCATGCGCTCGATGATCTCCTCGCGAAGCGGGCGCTCGCCGTAGGCGTAACTGCTCGGCAGCGGCTCACCGCGCCGAACCCGCGCGTGCACGCGCTCGAGGCGTTGCGCGGCGTCGCGCTCGGCGTCCCGTCCATCCTTTCCCGATCCCCAGACACGCAACGCCAATCGCCGGCCGTCGCGCGAAGTCGCCTCGCCGGTCGCCCTGGCCCAGGCAGTCGGAATCCACATGGCGGCCATCCTAGCGAATCGAGGCGAAACGTGGCGAATCGTCGCGAATCCCGCACCCGCGAGAGGCGCGCAGCGGGGGAAGGTAGAATCAAGCGCTTTCCGCGTCTCGATCCAATGTTCGCCACCACGCCCCTCGCGCAGTCCGATCCGGAGCTCTGGAACGCCATCCGCCTCGAACACCAGCGCCAGGAAGATCATATCGAGCTGATCGCCTCCGAGAACTACGTGAGTCCGGCGGTGCTCGAGGCACAGGGCTCGCAGCTCACCAACAAGTACGCCGAAGGCTATCCGGGTAAGCGCTATTACGGCGGCTGCAGTTTCGTCGACATTGCCGAACATCTCGCCATCGAGCGTGCGAAGAAGCTGTTCGGCGCGGAGTATGCGAACGTGCAGCCACATTCGGGTTCGCAGGCGAACCAGGCCGCCTATCTCGCCTTGCTGAAACCGGGCGATACGCTGCTCGGCATGTCGCTCGCCCACGGCGGGCATCTGACGCACGGCGCGGCGGTGAGTTCGAGCGGCAAGCTCTACCGTGCGCTGTCCTACGGACTCGACGCCAACGAGGTGCTCGATTACAGCGAAGCCGAACGGCTCGCGCGCGAACACAATCCGCGCATCATCATCGCGGGCGCGTCCGCCTACTCGCTCGCAATCGACTGGGCGCGGATGCGCCATATCGCCGACGAAGTCGACGCGGTGCTCGTCGCCGATATCGCGCATTACGCCGGGCTCGTCGCTGCTGGGCTGTATCCGACTCCGGTCGGCGTCGCGCAGGTCGTTACATCGACGACACACAAGACGCTACGCGGCCCGCGCGGCGGCATGATCCTCGCCGACGCCGAGCACGAGCGCGCGCTCAACTCGGCGGTCTTTCCGGGTCTGCAGGGCGGCCCGCTGATGCATGTGATCGCCGCGAAGGCAGTGGCCTTCGCCGAGGCGATGCGGCCCGACTTCCGCGCCTATCAACAGCAGGTGCTCGACAATGCGCGCGCCATGGCGCGCGTGCTCGCCGAGCGGGGACTACGCATCGTCTCCGAGCGCACCGACTGCCACATGTTTCTCGTCGATCTGCGCAGCAAGGCAATTACCGGGCGCGATGCCGAAGACGTGCTCGGACGCGCGCAAATCACCGTCAACAAGAACGCGGTGCCGAACGATCCGGAGAAGCCAACGGTGACGAGCGGCATCCGCATCGGTACCGCCGCAATGACCACGCGGGGCTTTGGCGTGCCCGAAGCCGAGCGCCTTGCACAGCTGATCGCCGACGTACTCGACAAGCCGGCCGACGACGCCACGCTGCGTCGCGTGCAGGGCGAGACGCAGGCGCTGTCCCGCGACTTTCCGGTTTACGCGCAGGCCTAGGCAGGGGGGGGCGCCGCGATGCGTTGTCCGTTCTGCAGCAGCGAGGACACCCAGGTGGTCGACACGCGCTCGAACCCCGGGGCGAACGTTATCCGGCGGCGGCGGCGCTGTCCGGAATGCGACAAGCGCTTTACCACCTACGAGCGGGTCGAATTGCGCATGCCGCGCCTGGTGAAAAAGGACGGCAGCCGCACCGACTTCGACCGCGACAAGCTCGTCGGCAGCATGATGCTCGCGCTGCGCAAGCGCTCGGTCGCGACCGATGTGGTTGACGCGGCGGTCGACCGCATCGAGGAACGTCTGCGCGCGCTCGGCGAGCGCGAGGTGCCCACCGGCCGGGTCGGCGACCTCGTCATGCGCGAGCTCGCCAAGCTCGACAAGATCGCCTACATCCGCTTCGCCTCGGTGTACCGCAGCTTCGAAACACCGGACGACTTCCGCGAGGCGGTACAGGCGATCAAGAGCCCGCGCAAGCGTCGGCGGTGAGCGCGTTTTCGACGCTCGATCAGGCGCTGATGCGGCGCGCCCTCGCGCTCGCCGAAGCTGGCCTGTACAGCACGACGCCGAATCCGCGTGTCGGCTGCGTGATCGCGCAGGGCGAGCGGGTGGTGGGCGAGGGCTGGCACGCGCGTGCGGGCCTGGCGCACGCCGAGGCCAACGCGCTTGCCAAGGCGGGCGCGGCCGCACGCGGTGCCACGGTCTATCTCACGCTCGAGCCCTGCAATCACCACGGCCGCACGCCGCCCTGTGCCGAGGCGCTGGTGGCCGCTGGTGTCGCGCGCGTGGTCTACGCGATGCGCGATCCGAACGCCGCAGCAGCGCACGGCGCCGAGCGGATTGCGGCGGCGAGAATCGCGATCGAGCATGGCTTGCTGGAAGACGATGCACGCGAATTGAACATCGGTTTTGTTTCACGCATGACGTGCGGCCGGCCCTGGGTGCGAATGAAGATCGCCGCGACCCTAGACGGACGTACCGCGCTCGCCGACGGCACCTCGCAATGGATTACCGGCGCCGACGCGCGTGCCGATGGGCAGCGCTGGCGCGCGCGCGCCTGTGCGGTGCTGACCGGCATCGGCACGGTCAAGGCAGACGATCCGCGCCTCACGGTGCGCGAAGTCGAAACGCCGCGCCAGCCCCTGCGGGTCATTGTCGACAGCCGGCTCGAGACGCCGCCCGCGGCACGCATTCTCGAGGGCGGCAACGTGCTTTTGTTCTGCGGCGCCGACGATGCGGCGCGCCGCCGCGCGCTGGAAGCCAAGGGCGCCGAAGTGGTCGTGCTCGCGAATGTCGGCGGCAAAGTCGATCTGCCGCCAATGCTCGAGGCGCTCGCGCGGCGCGGGGTGAACGAGCTGCACGTCGAGGCCGGCTTCAAGCTGAACGGCTCGCTTGTGCGCGAGGGCTGCGTAGACGAGTTTCTGTTCTATCTAAACTCGAGCCTGCTCGGCGACACGGCGCAGGGCATGGTCGACCTGCCCGCCCCCGCTTCGCTCGATGCGCGTGCCCGGCTACGCCTGCATGCAATCGAGCGCATCGGCGAGGATTTGCGG
>Ga0255041_10000039_pt1 | contig 16082 bp, 15 predicted proteins | sample BC1_12_3_MG_FD_188630 | JGI IMG/M metagenome (GOLD analysis project Ga0255041, IMG submission 188630) | Seawater microbial communities from Strait of Georgia, British Columbia, Canada - BC1_12_3 | ecosystem: Environmental > Aquatic > Marine > Strait | place: Canada: British Columbia | collected... | reverse complement strand
TCTTTGCCAATCTGCTGTATTTGCTGATGGCACTGACCGGCCAGCGCGACTGAGCGCACACGCAGCAGTTTAAGAAAGGGCGCCTGCGGGCGCCCTTTTCTTTTGGCGCGCGCGATACCGCGATACCGCGATACGCAGCGCTAGCGCTCGAACAACGCGATCGATTCCACGTGCGCCGTGTGAGGGAACATGTTCACGACGCCCGCCGCCTCGAGCCGGAATCCCTTGGCGTTGACGAGAACACCCGCGTCGCGCGCGAGCGTCGCCGGATCGCAGGACACGTAGACGATGCGGCGCGGCCAGTCCCCGGGCAATGCCGTCACCACCTCCATCGCGCCTGCACGCGGCGGATCGATCAGTAGCTTGTCGAACGGCCCCAGCTGCGCAAGCGGCGCCGCGAGGTCCGCGTACAGATTCGTCTCCTGAAACGTGATCCGGGCTTCGCCCAGGCCGTTGGCATGCGCGTTTTCGCGCGCGCGTGCGACGAGCGACTCGCTGCTTTCCAGGCCGAGGACGGTGGCGCCGCTGCGCGCGATCGGCAGGCTGAAATTGCCCAGGCCGCAGAACAGATCCGCAATGCGTTCACCGGGCGCGGGCGCGAGCAGGTTCAGCGCGCGATGCACGAGCGCGCGGTTCATCGTCGGGTTGACCTGAGTGAAATCGATCGGCGAAAACGCGATCCGTACGCCGAAGTCGGGCAGTGCATAACCGAGATGCGGGGCGGTGGCGGGGTAAAACGGCCGCACCGTGTCCAGCCCGCCGGGCTGCAACCAGGCCCAGACGCCCGTGTGCTGCGCAAATTCGCGCAGCCGCGCCTCGTCTTCCGGCGTGAGCGCATCGAGATGGCGGAAGACGAGCGCGATCATCGCATCGCCAACCGCCACCTCGATCTGCGGCAGCCGCGCGCGAATCGACAGCGAGGCGACCAGGTCGCGCAGGGGGCGGATGAGCGCCGACACGGCGCTCGGCAGCACCTCGCAGCTCTCCATGTCGACCGCGTAGTGCGAGCGCCGTTCATGAAAGCCGACCAGCACGCTGCCCTTCTTGGGGACCCAGCGCACCGTCAACCGTGCGCGGTGCCGGTAACCCCACTCGGGGCCGTAAAGAATCGGCAACAGCGATTGCGGGCGAACCTTGCCGATGCGTTCGAGGCAATCCTCGAGCCCGCGCTGCTTGGCCGCCATCTGCGTGCGCGCGTCCGCATGCTGGGTCGCGCAGCCGCCGCAGATGCCGAAGTAGCGGCAGCGCGGCCTGCGACGCCCCGAAGACGGCTGGTGCACGGCGTGCGCCTGCATGAGGTCGAACGTCGGCTTGCTGCGCACGACCACGGCGTCGACCCGCTCGCCCGCCAGAGCGCCGTCGACAAACGCTACCTTACCCGCGGTGTTGCGCGCGACGCCGCGCCCTTCGGCGTTCAGCGAATCGATCGAAAGCGTGACCCGGTCGTGCCGCTTCACCGCCTCAGGCCAGGGGGTCGTTCCAGCGCTCGAGGAACGCTGCCCAGTGCGCGCCAGGCTGTTTCTCGACGAAGCTGCGCAGCACAGCACACTCGCGCCGGTAGTGCTCGAGACTGAACACGCCGCGCAGGTACTGGAAGCGCAGATACAGCAGGTAGGTATTCGCCGCGTCGGCTTCGCAGTAGTCGCGAATGCCCTGAATCTCACCATTCTGAAAGTTCGACCAGACCGCGGCACCTTCCATCCCGAGCTTTCCCGGGAATCCCGCGAGGCGCGCGACATCGTCGAGCGGCGCATTGTTGCGCGGCTGGAACATCGCCAGTACGTCCATCAGGTCGGTGTGCCGCGCGTGGTAGCGGTTGACATAGTTGTTGTAGCGGAAGTCGCGGTCATCGTCGCCCTGCTCCCAGTAGCGCGCCGCGTGCACACCCTGGATCAGGCCGCGATAGTGCAGCACCGGCAGGTCGAAGCCGCCGCCATTCCACGACACGAGCTGCGGGGTGTAGCGCTCGACGCCGTCGAAGAAACGCTGAATCGCCGCGCGCTCGTCTTCCTCGGGCGCGCCGATCGACCACACCCGAATCCCCGATTCCTCGCGCATGACGCAGGAGATCACCAGCACGCGGTGCAGGATGGGCGAGAGAAAGTCGTGACCGCTCTGCGCGCGGCGCTTTTGAAACGCAATTTCGGCCACCTCCGCATCGGGCAGCGATTCGGGCAGTTCGTATAGCCGCCGCAGGCCCGCGCAGTCGGGCACGGTCTCGATGTCGAAGGCGAGGATCGGGGTCATTGGGGTCAGAAAGGGGTCAGACCCCTGTGGATAACTTCGGGGTCAGACCCCATTTTGTGATCGAAGGTCACTGATTCTCCAAAGGGGTCTGACCCCGAAGTTATCCACAGGGGTCTGACCCCATTTTGGCCGGCCTAGTCTGGAAACACGCCAGTCGACAAATAGCGATCGCCGCGATCGCAGATGACGGTGACGATGACTGCGTTGCGCAGCGATTGCGCGACGCGCAGCGCCACGTGCATCGCACCGCCCGAGGAAATGCCGGCGAAGATCCCTTCCTCGCGCGCCATGCGCCGTGTCATCTCCTCGGCCTCGGCCTGACCGACGTATTCGAGTCGATCGACGCGCGCCTTGTCGTAGATTTTCGGCATATAGGCCTCGGCCCACTTACGGATGCCGGGAATTTGCGCCCCCTCCTCCGGCTGGCAGCCGATGATCTCGATGGCGAGATTCTTCTCCTTGAAGTAACGCGAGCAGCCCATGATCGTCCCGGTGGTGCCCATGCTCGAGACGAAATGCGTGATCCGTCCCTCGGTATCGCGCCAGATCTCGGGCCCGGTCGTCTCGTAATGCGCGAGCGGATTGTCGGGATTCGCGAACTGATCGAGCATCACGCCCTTGCCGTCGGCGACCATCTTCTCGGCGAGATCGCGCGCACCTTCCATGCCGCCGGACTCGGGCGTGAGAATGATGTCGGCGCCGAACGCGCGCATCGTCTGGCGCCGCTCGACCGAAAGGTGCTCGGGCATGATCAACGCCATGCGATAGCCGCGGATCGCCGCCGCCATCGCGAGGCCGATCCCGGTGTTGCCGCTCGTCGGCTCGATCAGCGTCGCGCCGGGCTTGATGTCGCCACGCGCTTCGGCGCGCCGGATCATCGATATCGCCGGCCGGTCCTTGACCGATCCGGCGGGGTTGTCGCCTTCGAGCTTGGCGAGGATCACGTTGCCGCGCTTGGCATTCTCCGCGCCCGGCAGGCGCTGCAACCGCACCAGCGGCGTCTCACCGATAAAGTCTTCGAGCGTGCGCTTCATGCGGCGGACCGTCGCTCAAGCACATGCTCGACGTAGGCGCCAACGCCCTGCTCGACCGACATGAAGGCGCGCTCATAGCCCGCAGCGCGCAGCCGCGCAAGGTCGGCTTGCGTGTAGCTCTGGTACTTGCCGACAAGCTGCGCCGGAAACGGAATGTATTCGACCAGGCCCTGCGCCACCATCGCCTCCAGCGAAAGCGCATCCTCGTCGCGCGCGGCGCGCACGCCGTTCACCACGGTGCGCGCGACGTCATTGAAGGTCTGTGCCCGACCGGACCCGCAGTTGTAGATCCCGGAGGCGTCGCCGCCGCCCAGAAAATGCAGATTGACCGCGACCACGTCGTCTACATGAACGAAGTCGCGCCGCTGTTCGCCATCGCCGTAGCCAGCCGATCCGACGAAGAGCTTGACCTTGCCGGAGTCGACGAACTGGTTGAGTGCGTGAAACGCGACCGAGGCCATGCGTCCCTTGTGCGCCTCGTTCGGTCCGTAGACGTTGAAGTAGCGAAAGCCGACGATCGGTGCCACGCGGGCCTCGAGCCGGCGGCGCACGTGCTCGTCGAACAGGAACTTCGAATAGCCGTACACGTTTAGCGGCGCTTCGAAGCGGCGCTCTTCGCGGAACACCGGGCCGGCCCCATACACCGAGGCCGAGGACGCGTACAGGCAGGGCACCTCCTCGTCCTGACACCAGTCGAGCAGCGCGCGCGAGTAGCGGTAGTTGTTGTCCATCATGTAGCGCCCGTCCGCGAGCATCGTGTCGGAGCACGCGCCCTGATGCAGGACGGCATCGACCACGCCGTGGAAATGGTCCGCAACCAGGCGCTCGAGAAACTCGCGTTTGTCCAGATAGTCGGCGATCTCACCGCCCACGAGATTGTGGAACTTGTCGCCGTTTTCCAGGTTGTCGACCGCGATGATGTCGGTGACCCCGCGCTGGTTGAGCGCGGTGACGAGCCGCGAACCGATGAATCCGGCGGCGCCGGTGACGATCGTGTACATGCCTGCCCGTGCGTCCTAGCCGAAAAGCTCTTCGCGCGTCGCCACCGCAGTGCCCAGCTTGCCGACGACGATGCCGGCGGCGCGGTTGGCAATGTGCATCGCGTCCTCCAGACCGACGCCCGCCGCAATCATGACGCCAAGCGCCGCGATCACCGTGTCTCCGGCACCGCTCACATCGTACACTTCACGCGTCTGCGCCGGGACGTGCGCGGCGCCCTCTTTGCGGAACAGCGACATGCCGTGCTCGCTGCGCGTGACCAGCAGCGCGCCGAAATCGAGCGCCGCGCGCAGCCCTTCGACGCGGCGCGCGAGATCCGCCTCGTCCTTCCAGGTCCCGACCACTTCGCGCAACTCGGCGCGGTTCGGCGTGACCACGCTGGCACCGCGGTAGCGCGCGTAATCGTCACCCTTGGGGTCGACGAGCACCGGTCGTCCGGCATCCCGCGCAAGCTTGATCATGCGCTCGATATGCGCGAGTCCACCCTTGCCGTAATCGGACAGGATGACCACGTCGCAGCGTGGCAGCGCCTGTTCGAATTCGGCAAGCTTGGACGCCAGCACCTCGCCCGAAGGCGGCGTCTCGAAATCGATCCGCAGCAGTTGCTGCTGGCGCGCGATCACCCGCAGCTTGACCGTCGTCGGCATCGCCGCGTCGGTATGAAAGCTCGCCTCTACCCCTGCCGCGTCGACCAGCTCGGCGAGCCGGCGCCCGTCCGCGTCATCGCCAATCACCGACAGGAGCTGCGTGACGGCGCCGAGCGCAACGCAATTGCGCGCGACGTTTGCCGCACCGCCGGGGCGCGTCTCCTCACGCCCGACCAGCACCACCGGCACCGGCGCCTCCGGCGACACACGCGAGGCATCCCCGAACCAGTAGCGATCGAGCATCACGTCACCCACGATTAGCACGCGCGCCTGTGTCGTGTCGGGAATGGGGCGCGGCTTCGCCGCGCGGGGTTCGCTCATGACGGCAGGCGCCCGATCGGAATGTATTCGATGCCGTGGGCGCGAACCGTCGACGGATCGTAGAGGTTGCGCCCATCAAAGATCACGGCACTCTTCATGCGCGCGACGAGCGCATCAAAGTCCGGCGACCGAAACTCCTGCCACTCGGTCACGATCGCAAGCGCGTCAACCGCCTCGACCGCGGCGAGCGCGGAGGCGACGATCTCCACCCGCGGTTCGCCGGCAAAGATTCGATCGGCCTCGCCGTGCGCGACCGGATCGTAGGCGCGCACGACCGCCCCTGCCTCGATCAGGTCGTCGATCAGCGCCAGGCTCGGCGCATCACGCATATCGTCGGTATTCGGTTTGAACGCCAGACCCCAGACCGCGATGCGCCGGCCTCGCAGGTCCGCGCCGAAGCGGGCGCGGATCTTGGCACCGAGAATGCGCTTCTGCGCTTCATTGACACGCTCGACGGCGGAGAGAATCTGCAGCGACGCCCCAGCGGCCTCGGCCGACTGCCGCAGCGCGCGGACGTCCTTCGGAAAGCACGACCCACCGAAACCAACGCCCGCGTAAAGGAACTGCAAGCCGATGCGCGGATCCGACCCGATTCCGCGGCGCACGTCCTCGATGTCCGCCCCGATGCGTTCGGCCAGGTTCGCGAGTTCATTCATGAACGAGATTCGCGTGGCCAGCATGGTGTTGGCGGCATATTTGGTGAGCTCGGCCGAACGCACGCTCATCAGCATGACGCGCTCCCGGTTGCGCTGAAACGGCGCGTAGAGCTGGCGCAATAGCTGAGTCGCGCGCGCGTCGTCGGAACCAATGATGATCCGGTCGGGGCGCATGAAATCCTCGATCGCGGCCCCCTCTTTGAGAAACTCGGGGTTCGAAACGACGCTGAACGCAGTATCACGCCCGCGCGCCTCGAGCGCCTGGGCGATGACCGTGCGTACTTCGTCCGCCGTTCCGACTGGAACCGTGGACTTGTTAACGACGACGCGATAGTCCGCCATGGCGTCGCCGATCGCGCGCGCCGCCTCGCGCACATAGCGCAGATCCGCACTGCCATCCTCGCTCGGCGGCGTGCCGACGGCGATGAACTGCAGTTCGCCGTGCGCGACGCTCGCCGCGACATCGGTAGAGAACACGAGGCGTCCTGCCGCGCGGTTACGCTGCACGATCGATTCGAGCCCGGGCTCGAAGATCGGGATCTGACCCGCGTTCAGCGCCGCGATCTTTTCCGGGTCGACATCCAGGCACAGCACCTGGTTGCCCATGTCCGCGAGGCAGGCCCCGGTGACGAGGCCGACGTAGCCGGTTCCGACGACGGTCACGTTCATGACGCGAGCTCGAACTCCTCGACGCGGCGCGGCGGGAAGGTCTCCCAACCGCTGCAGGCGGGACACTGCCAGTAGAACTGCCGCGCTTTGAAGCCGCAGGCATCGCAGCGATAGCGGGCCAGCCGGCGCGTATGCCCGTGCACCAAATTGCGCATCAACTCGAGATCGCGCCGGCGATCGGGCGCCTGTGTGCCGACGATCTCCGCCTCGAGCAGATGATCGAGGCCGATCAGCGTCGGATTGCGCCGTAACTCGTCGCGCACCAGCCGGTAGGCGGCCTCCGACCCTTCGTTTTCCAGGACACATTGAAATACGGTGTCGAGCAGGTCGACCGACGGATAGCGCTCGAGGTAACCGACCAACAGGCGCAGGCCCTCGTCGCTCCGGCCCGTCTCGCGCTGCGTTTCCAGTACGCGCTGGCCGACCAGTGCCAGGTAGTCGGGGCTCTGGGATTCAATCCGCATCCAGAATACGAGCGCGGCCTGCGGGTGATTTGCCGTGCGTTCCAGATCACCGAGCTGCATGTTCGCGCGCGCGCACTTGCGGTTTGCCTCGAGCGCGGCCTCGAGCTGCGCGCGCGCTGCATCCGGATTTGATCGCATGGCTTCTGCCGCGGCGAGCTCGCAGTGATACTGCGCGATCTCGCGCGCGCGCGACTGGCCGGACTCCGCCTCCAGTTCACGCGCCATCTCGATCGCGCGCGCCCAGTCTTTTTCCTGTTCACAGATGCTGAGCAAATGGACTCGGGCCTGCGCGGCGTAGGGGGTGTCCATGAGCCGGCGAAACGCCTCCTCGGCGCGATCGAGAATACCGGCGCGCAGGTAGTCCTCGCCAAGCGCAGACAATGCTGCGAGCTTCTGTTCGGGGCCGAGGTCGGCGCGCTCGATCAAGATCTGGTGCATGCGGATCGCGCGGTCGTATTCGCCACGCCGGCGAAACAGGCTGCCAAGGGCGAAGTGCAACTCGACCGTCTCCGGGTCGATCCGCACGACCTCGATGAACGCTTCGATGGCCTTGTCGGGCTGCTCGTTCAACAGGAAGTTGAGCCCGCGGAAGTAGGATCGCGGCAGGGCGCGCGATTCAGTGACCAGGTGCTTGATGTCGATGCGCGCCGCCAGCCAGCCCATGCCGAACAGGATCGGAACACCGAGCAACCACCAGACCTCGAACTCCATCGCGACGGCCCCTGTCAGGCGTCGATCGCGGGCGGTGCAGCGGGGGACTCGCGCGTCGTCATCGAGACGCCCTGGCGCAGCTCGCGCCGCAGACGCGCGATCTCGCGTCGTTGGCGCATCAGCGCACCCGTGGTCGCCGCAATACCGAGCAGTGCGCCGATGGCAAGGGCGCCGAACAGGACAATCACCAGCGGCCCTTCCCACGCCAGATCGAAATAGAAGCGCAGGGCGACCGGATCCGTGTTTTTGACCGCGAAGGCCAACAACACGATGAACAGGATCAGCCTGACGGTCCAGGTGAGGAGTGGCATGCTCGGCGGCTCAGCGCTGCGCAGCCCCGCGTCGGGGCTGGCGCCGCGCGTCGTCTTGCCTGTTCTCGGTCAAGGCGTGGGCTGGGCCTCCATCGCCCCCCCAGCGGCCTGCTGCTCGGCGTACTGCGCATCGACCCGCTCGCGCAACTCCTTGCCGGCCTTGAAATGCGGCACGAACTTATCCGGCACCTGCACCTTTTCCCCGGACTTCGGGTTGCGTCCAACCCGCGGCGGGCGGTAGTTCAGGCCGAAGCTGCCGAAGCCCCGGATCTCGATGCGGTGCCCCGAGAGCAGCGCATGCCCCATCGCATCGAGGATCATCTTGACCGCGTACTCGGCGTCCTTCGCCACCAATTGCGGATAGCGCTGGGCGAGGCGCGCGATCAACTCGGACTTCGTCATCTGCACCTCCCGCCAGCGCGTTGCTTCCAGAGATCGGCCCGCACGCACGCGTTACTGCTGTGGGTCGCGGTTGTCTAGCTTCGCGCGCAGCAGCGCGCCCAGGTTGGTGCTGCCCGCCGCACTTGCTGCCTGCTCGGTGCGGATATGCTTCATGGCGTCGCTCTCCTCGGCGATATCCTTGGCCTTCACCGAAAGATTGATCGACCGATTCTTCCGATCGATGTTGGTGATCATCGTTTGCAGCGTGTCGCCTTCCTTAAGGTGGGTACGCAGATCCTCGACCCGCTCGCGGGAGAATTCCGAGGCACGCAGGTAACCGTCGACATCGGGGATCAATCCGACAACCGCACCCTTCGCGTCGACGGATTTCACCACGCCCTCGACAACACTGTTCTTTTCGTTGCTCGCAAGGAAGTTGGTGAAGGGGTCGCCCTCGAGCTGCTTGACACCGAGCGAGATGCGCTCGCGCTCGACGTCGATCGCCAATACGACCGCCTCGACTTCGTCGCCCTTTTTGAAGCGCTGGACCGCCTCTTCCCCCGTATCGGACCAGGACAGATCCGACAGGTGAACCAGACCGTCGATACCGCCAACCAGGCCGACGAACACACCGAAATCGGTGATTGACTTGATCTGGCCCTTGACCCGATCGCCCTTCTTGAATTCGCGGGCGAAGTCGTCCCAGGGATTCGGCAAGCACTGTTTCATGCCAAGCGAGATGCGCCGTCGGTCTTCGTCGATCTCGAGGATCATCACCTCGACTTCGTCGCCGACCTGGCTGACCTTGGATGGGTGGACGTTCTTGTTGGTCCAGTCCATTTCGGATACGTGCACCAGGCCTTCGATGCCCTCCTCGACCTCGACGAACGCCCCGTAGTCCGTGAGGTTGGTCACTTTGCCGAACAGGCGCGTGCCCTGCGGATAGCGGCGCGCAATGCCGACCCACGGATCCTCACCCAACTGCTTGAGACCGAGCGAGACGCGATTCTTTTCGGCGTCGAATTTGAGCACCTTGGCGGTGAGTTCGTCCCCCACATTGAGCACCTCCGAGGGATGCTTCACGCGGCGCCATGCGATGTCGGTAATGTGCAGCAAGCCGTCGATGCCGCCGAGATCGACGAAGGCGCCGTAATCGGTGATGTTCTTGACCACCCCCTTGACGACCGCGCCTTCCGAGAGCGTCGAGAGCAAGGCGTCGCGCTCCGCACCGGCGGTCTCCTCGAGCACCGCGCGCCGCGACACCACCACGTTATTGCGCCGGCGGTCGAGCTTGATGACCTTGAACTCCATCTGCTTGCCCTCGAAGGGCGTGGTGTCCTTGACCGGACGCAGGTCGACCAGCGAGCCGGGTAGGAAGGCGCGGATCCCCGTGATCATCACGGTCAACCCACCCTTCACCTTGCCGGAGATCATGCCTTCCACCTTTTCGCCGGCCGAAAGCGCACTCTCGAGATCCAACCAGGCGGCCAGGCGCTTGGCTTTTTCGCGCGACAACCGGGTCGCACCGAAGCCGTCCTCGAGGGCCTCGATGGATACCGAGACGAAATCTCCGATCTTGACGTCTAGCTCGCCCGCATCGTCGCGGAACTCTTCGATCGGGATGACGCTTTCGGACTTGAGGCCTGCGTTTACGATGACGACGTTGGGATCGACGCTGACAACCTCGGCGGTAATGACCTCGCCGACGCGCATCTCCTTGCGGTGGATGCTTTCTTCAAATAGGGCGGCGAAGGACTCGTTGTCGGGTGTGGACGGCTGTGAGACAGCGGGGGAAGCGGTAGACATGAACAGAAAAGACCTCATCTGCCGCCGCTCCGGTGAGGAACGGTCGGGTTAGGTTGTAAACACGGGCTGCCGCGAAGTGCGCAGCGCGCCCACCCAATCAGCGCAAAGGACAGAGTATGTTGTTTGTCCTTTAAAATCAAACAGTCACGCTACGCCGCCCTTCCTGCCACCAATTCAGCACCGTTGCCACCACGGCATCGACCGCAAGCGTGGAGCAATCGAGCTCCCTCGCGTCGGTCGCCCGCCTGAGCGGTGCCACGGCTCTGGCGGTATCACGCGCGTCGCGCGCTGCCAGGTCACTGGAAAGGGCGCGCAGGTTAGCATGGATTCCTTTTTGTTTCAACTGGTTATACCGACGGCGGACCCGCTCCTCGGCCGAGGCGGTGAGGAACACTTTTAGCTCGGCATCGGGGAATACGACCGTCCCCATGTCGCGCCCGTCGGCGACGAGTCCCGGTGCGCGCCGAAATCCGCGCTGACGCCTCAATAGGGCGCTGCGCACCCCCGGATGCGGCGCTACTTGCGAGGCACGCTCCCCGCAACGCTCTTCGTATAGCCGCGCGGGGTCGACCTTCGCGCCGCCGAGGGTGATGTCGTGGCCCGCGAAGCCTGCCTCGAGCGTCTCGGCGAGGCGCGCCAGTCCAGCGGCGTCGTCCGGCGCGACACCCGACTCGAGCGAGGCGAGCGCCACCAGGCGATAGAGTGCGCCGCTTTCCAGGTAGTGAAATCCAAGCGCCTGCGCCACGCGCTTGGCAATGGTGCCTTTGCCCGATGCCGAGGGTCCGTCGATCGCGATGACGGGCGCGTTCATGCGGGCACCGTGATCGACGACCAGGCGTCAAAAAATTCGGGGAAGGTCTTGCCAACGCATTCCGGATCGTTGATGCGCACGGCGATGCCGGCGAGCGCGGCGAGCGACAGGCTCATGGCCATCCGGTGGTCATCGTAGGTATCCACCGTTGCCGCGCGTAACCGCGCGGGCGGCGTGATGCGCAGGCTGTCCGCGCGCGCCTCGACCGTCGCGCCGAATTTGCGCAGTTCGGTCGCCATGGCTTCGATCCGATCGGTCTCCTTCACCCGCCAGCTCGCGATATTGCGGATCGTGCTCGGTCCGCGCGCGAACAGCGCCGCCACGGCCGCGGTCATCGCGGCGTCTGGAATGTGGTTTAGGTCCAGATCGATCGGCTGCAGCGGCGCCTCGCCGCGCACCTCGATCCAGTTCGGTCCCATCGATACCTGCGCGCCCATGCGCTCGAGCACGTCGGCAAACGCGATATCACCCTGAATGCTGTCGCGCCCCACACCTTCGACGCGCACCGGCCCGCCGCCAATGGCGCCCGCGGCAAGAAAGTACGACGCAGACGACGCATCGCCCTCAACCAACAGCGTCTCCGGCGAACGATAGGCGCCAGACGGCAGGTGGAATGCACGCCAGTCCTCGCGCCGCACCGCACAGCCAAAGCGTGCCATCAGCTTGAGCGTGATCTCGACGTAAGGCTTTGAAATCAGTTCGCCATCGACTACGACGGTGGTCGGCCGTCCGCGCAGCGGCAGCGCCATAAGCAGCGCGGTAAGGAACTGCGACGACAGGTCGCCCCGCACATGCACGGTGTCGGCCTCGACACCACGCAGTTGCACCGGGTGAATCTCGAGCGGCGGGAATCCTTCCACGCCGAGATAGTCGATTCGCGCACCGAGCACGCGCAGGGCGTCGACCAGATCGCCGATCGGACGCTCGTGCATGCGCGCGACGCCCGCCAGCCGGTAGGCGCCGTCGCCAAGCGCAAGTGCCGCAGTCAGCGGCCGGAACGCGGTGCCCGCGTTGCCCAGAAAAAGCGCGGTCTCGCGCACCGCGAACGCGCCGCCGGTCCCGCGCACTCGGGTCGCATTCCCATCACGCGCGCAGTCCACACCGAGCCGCACCAACGCATCGCGCATGACGCGGGTGTCGTCCGCGTCGAGCAGGCCAAGGAGTCGAGTTTCGCCCTGCGCGAGCGCACTGAGCAGCAGTGCGCGATTGGAGATACTTTTTGAACCCGGCAACCGAACCGTTCCTGCGACGCGGCGGACAGGTCCGAGTTCGAGCACGCCCATGGTCAAGCGCTCAGCATGAGCAGCACTTAGCGCGACACACCTGCGCCCGGTCCCGGTTGCTGTAACCAGGCATGGCGTGCCGTACGCGCCTCTGCGAACAACTGCTCGAGCTGCACACCGTCGCCGCGCTCCAGCAGAACGCGCAGCGCGTCGAGTTTTCCCTGATACCGCGCGCACTCAGCAAGCAGTGCGTCCCGGTTCGCCAGGCAGATGTCGCGCCACATTTCCGGATGGCTCGACGCGATGCGGGTGAAGTCACGAAAACCGCCCGCGGCATAGTCAAACAGCTGCGCCGCGTTGTCGCGCCCGGCCACCTCGTGCACCAGCGCGAAAGCCAGCAGGTGTGGCAGATGACTCACGGCGGCGAACACCGCGTCGTGCGCATCCGGCGTCATGCGCGATACGCGGGCACCGCAGGCCGTCCACAGGGCGTCGACGGTCGCAACGTCCGCCGGCGCGTTCTCATCGAGCGGCGTGAGGACAATCCGCTTGCCCCTGTACAGATCCGCCTTCGCCGCGCCCACGCCGCTGTGCTCGGCCCCCGCGATCGGATGTCCCGGAATGAACTGCGCGACGCGCGCGCCGAGCGCGCTGCGCGCGGACGCCACGACGTCGCGCTTCGTGCTGCCGGCGTCGGTGACGACGGTGCGCGGCCCAAGGGACGCTGCAATCGCGCCCAAGATCTGCGCAGTCTGTGCAACCGGCGCGGCGAGGAGCACGAGATCGGCACCGCGCACGGCCTGCGCGGCATCGTCCGCCTGCGCATCGATGACACCGAGCGCGCATGCGCGCGCCAGGTTGTCCGGATTGCGACCAACACCGACGATCGAACCGCAGGCACCCGCCGCCTTCAGCGCGAGGGCGAACGACCCACCGATCAGGCCGACCCCGATGACTGCGACGCGCTCGACGTGCGCGCTCATTCCTTCAGACTGGCCGCCAGCGCGGCGAGGAAGCGCGTGTTCTCCTCGGGGGTGCCGACCGTCACGCGCAGATACTCGGGCAGCGCGTACCCCGCCACCGGCCGCACGATGACGCCGCGCCGCAGCAAGCGCTTGAAGATTTCAGCGGCCTTGCCCACGCGCACGGTCAGAAAGTTTCCATAGGACGGGATCGCGTCGAGACCCAGCGCACGTATGCCCTCGTCGAGCTGGCGCAGCCCCTGCAGATTCTCCGCGTAACTGCGCGCGACAAACTCCATGTCGTCTAGCGCCGCCGTGGCGGCTGCGAGCGCAAGGCCGTTGACGTTGAACGGCTGGCGCACGCGGTTCAAAACGTCGGCAAGCGCGGGTTGCATGAGGCCGAAACCGACGCGCAGACCGGCCAGACCGTAGGCCTTGGAAAACGTGCGCACGACGATCAGATTGGGGTGGCGCTTGAGCCATTTGACTGAATCGTACTTCGCCTCGAGCGGCAGGTATTCGCTGTAGGCCTCGTCAAGAACCACCAGCACCCGCGGCGGCAGGCGCCGCAGCAGCGCTTCGAGCTCGGTCGGCGTGGCGAGCGTGCCGGTCGGATTGTTCGGATTCGCGATCCAAACGACGGTCGTGTCGTCCACCACCGCGTCCGCCATGGCGGCGATGTCGTGCCCGTACGCCTTCGCCGGCACGACAATCGAGCGCGCGCCCCGGGCCTGCGTCGCCAGCGGGTACACGGTAAACGCGTGCTGCGAGAACACCGCGGAGCGTCCCGCGCCGAGAAATGCGAGCGACACCAGCTCGAGCACGTCGTTCGAGCCGTTGCCCAGCACGATCGCGTTCATGTCGACGCCAAATCGCGCCGCAAGCGCTGCCTTCAATTTGAAGCCGTTACCGTCCGGATACCGGGAGATCTCGCCGAGCGCGGCGTCGATCGCAGCGCGCGTACGTGGGCCGATCCCGTGCGGATTCTCGTTCGACGCAAGTTTTACGATCGTCGTTTCGTCCAGTCCCAGTTCGCGAACCACCTCGGAGATCGGCTTGCCGGGCTGGTAAGGCGCGATCGAGCGGATGTGCTCGGGTGCGAGCGTGCTCAGGTCCAATGCTTTTGGCATACGGTAGTGTCGCGTCGCGGTGTAGCGAAGTGTTGCCTGATCGAGGGGTCGGCAGCGGCCGTTACGCGCCGACCGCCAGTGGATAGGAACCAAGCACCTTGAGGAACGGCGCGAGCGCGGCGAGTTCGTCCAGCGCCGCGGCCACCGTCGGGTCGCTTCGATGGCCATCGAGATCAACGAAAAAATAGTACTCCCATTGCCCGACGCGCATCGGCCGCGACTCGAGGCGGCTCATGCTGACCCCGTGTTTCGCGAGCGGCGTCAGAAGCGCGTGCACCGCGCCCGGCCGATTCGGCGCCGACAGTACCAGCGCGGTACTGTCGCGACCGCTAGCGGCCGGCTGCTGATCGCCAAGCACGAGGAACCGCGTCCGGTTGTTCGGCTCATCCTCGATGTTCGCGCCGACGACGTTTAGCCCGTAACGCGCCGCAGCGATTTCGGGGCCGATCGCGCACACCCCGGCCTCGCCCGCGGCCCGGCGTGCCGCTTCCGCGTTACTCGATACCGGCACGCGCTCGGCGTTTGGCAGCTGTTGGGCGAGCCAGCGATGGCACTGGGCGAGCGACTGCGCATGCGAATACACGCGCCGAACGCCCTCGAGCCCGGTGCCGCGCGCCATGGCATTCTGATGGATCGGCAGCACGACCTCGGCGCAGATCGTCTTCGGCGTCGATAGCAGCAGGTCGAGCGTGCGCCCGACCGCGCCTTCGGCGGAATTTTCGACGGGTACCACCGCGAACTGCGCCCCGCCCGTCTCGACGCTGCGGAACACCTCGTCGATCGATGCGCAGGGCAGGCCCTCGACCGCCGAACCGAACTGGCGCAGCAACGCCTGCTCGCTGAAGGTGCCTTCGGGACCCAGGTAGGCGACCCGAATCGTCTCTTCCACCGCGCGGCAGGCCGAAATGACCTCACGGAACACCGCGGCGACGCCGGCCCCCGAAAGCGGTCCGGGGTTGTCGGCCATCGCGCGGCGCAGAATCTCGGCCTCGCGCTCTGGCCGGTAGGCTTGCGCGCCCTGCTTCAGCGCACCGATGCGCTGTGCGAGCCCGGCACGCCGGTTGACGAGCGCGAGCAACTCGGCATCGAGCGCATCGATCGCCGTCCTGAGTTGTGCGATGTCCTCCTTGGCCATGGCATTCCTGCCCGCGTTCGCTGACCCTGTGGCGCCTTAGCGCGGTGCGGCCGGCGGGTCCGCCAAGTACCGCACCCCGAGCACGCCGCCAATTCCGCGCAATTCGGCAAGCACCGCATCGGTCACCGGACTGTCGACGTCGACCAGGGTGTAGGCCATTTCGCCGCGGGACTTGTTTAGCATGTTGTGAATGTTGATGCTGCGCGCGCCGAGTGTGTGCGAAATGGCCGCCAGCATGTCGGGCACATTCGCGTTCGCGATCGCGAGCCGGTAGGGAGACTCCCGGAGCATCCACGCGTCCGGGAAATTTACCGCATTCGTCACATCGCCGTGCTCAATGTAGGCGCGTAGCTGATCCACGACCATCACCGCGCAATTCTCCTCCGCCTCGCGCGTCGACGCACCCAGGTGTGGCAGCGCGAGTACGCCGGGCTGGCCGAGCACGACCGGGGACGGAAAATCGGTGACGTAGGCCTTGAGCCGTCCACCCTGCAGCGCCTGGACGACCGCGGCGTCGTCGACGACCCCTTCGCGGGAGAAATTCAGCAGTACCGCGCCCGCACGCAGCTGCGCGA
>Ga0255041_10000034_pt1 | contig 16631 bp, 11 predicted proteins | sample BC1_12_3_MG_FD_188630 | JGI IMG/M metagenome (GOLD analysis project Ga0255041, IMG submission 188630) | Seawater microbial communities from Strait of Georgia, British Columbia, Canada - BC1_12_3 | ecosystem: Environmental > Aquatic > Marine > Strait | place: Canada: British Columbia | collected... | reverse complement strand
CATGCAATAAGACGTTGCGTGCAGCTGTCTGTACAAGAAGCTGAGCGGGTGCGACTTGGACGCTCCATGCACCTATTAATACACATTGTATTCTCTCGCTCACATTGGCTCCAGCAGTCTCTTTCTTGGGACTTCAGAGCAGAACAGCTAAAGGTTAGAACACTCAGCAAAAAAATCAAAACTAGCAAGCCACATCGATTTCTATTCAATTTGCGCTCCTTACACGGTAATAGTTAGCCAACTGCACGGAGTCACCGGCTCCGCTTTTTCTATTTAATCATAGAAAACCTGGTCCTAGTCAAGTCTTAATGGCTTTGCCGGTAGAAGACAACGCTGACCTGATTATCGAGACCTTCCCCCGCTTTTCAGGCTACCGCAGTGGATAAGTGGGAGATTGCATGACTTATCATTATCTGCGATTTGTCTCGCCTGCTAAGCTCTTGTCGGTGCCCTAAAGTACTTTCCTTCATTGGCGTCATCTGAGCGCTATTTATAAGGTAGCAAGGATGGGTATTGAATCAAATTTTCTATGAAAATTATGACTTTTCTTATTGTTCTCGAACTTGAGTTTGGTTCTAATCTGCAGTAATCTATGCTTCGCGTTCTTGAGGTAAAGTAGAAACAACGTCTAAAAAGCCTAAAAGCTTGCGTAAAGGGATCAGCTGAAAGGCCTTATCAATCATAGCCAGAAAAATAATTGACTATGCGCATATCCAAGCTCGTTCTTTTCCTCTTCATTGGGCTGCTGATTTTTGCCGTCGTGGCAGTTGCTGCTTTACTTTTCGTGGACCCAGCTGTTTTTCGTGGTCAACTGGAAGCACGTGCCACAGCAGCCTTCGGACGTCAATTCCAGATCGACGGTCCCATCAGTCTTGAGCGCTCACTACGTCCACGGATCGTAATCGAGGATATTAGCATCGGCAACCCAGCCTGGGCCTCCGGGAAGCATTTTGCCAAGGTTGAAAAAATCGGTGTTCAGGTAGCTCTCTTCCCTCTGCTGCGTGGCGATTTGACGGTTTTGGATGTTTTATTTACCGGAGTGGAGGTGTTTATAGAAGAGGGCCCAGATGATGCTAACAACTACACATTCGGTGATAGTGGTGCTAGCAAAGAACCCAGGGGTCTGCCTGCTATCGAGCAGCTTCTGATCCGAGATGCCATAATCTATCATCAATCGGCTGATGCCAGTATCAGCCGCTATGAGATTGCTGAGGCTCGGCTCTGGAACATTCCCGGACAGCCGGAGAGGATCGAAGCCGATGGTTTCGCAAGGGGCATGCCCTTTACCATCCTGCTTACCGCCGACACACCGGCTGAATTATCAGGCCCCCAAAAGCCGTGGTCCGTAAGACTAGACATGCAAGGGCCCGATATGTCACTCGCCATCGACGGGCGAATGGCTCAAGCATTCAAATGGGACAAGTTCGATTATCGCCTAACGATCAGCGGAAAACAGGCGGATTCACTGGAAAAACTCTTTGACCTGGAATTTCCAACGACTGGCCCTTTTGAGATATCAGCGGCCGTGAATGCGGCCGAAGGATTATACAGGTTGACAGATCTTGTCGCCCATGTTCAAGGGGCTCCAGGCACACCTGATATTAAGATTACAAATGGAGACGCTTCAGGCGGGCAAGAAAACCCACTTCTAATTGAGCTACAAGGTAAGTACGGCGATGCGCCTCTTGCCTTTGCTTTCAAATCAGAGCGGACGTTTGCGGTCTCCTCGCAGACAACACCCTGGCCACTGGAGGCCCGGCTGCACATTGCGGACATAAAATTCGATGTTCGAGGCACGGTAACTCCGGCGACTGCTGGTGAGAGCTTTGAGCTTGATGGACAACTCCAAGGGGAAACCCTCAAGACGCTGGCCCAGCTTCTTGGCAGCGAGCTGCCCAAGGCAGGACCGTATCAGTTCTCTTTTCGCACAAGCCTTGGGGAGGGAAGCTACAAAGTCACCGATCTCGAGGGCTACATCAGGGATACCGAACTGTGGAAGACGATTCAAATTGTGCGAGGCAACGGTTCAGCGCACAAAAGTGGATTAGTCAAGGCGTCAATAGACGCTAAGCTGGACAACGTCCCCCTATCCCTGTCTTTTCAGGGCGGATCCGAGACAAGCGGCGAATCAAGTACCACAGACTGGTCGGTTCAGTTCGAGGCATCGGCCGCAGGGGCAAAGCTGAATGGTGACGGATCAATTGTTACCACCAAGGATGGTGACAAGTTGCAAATCGCCACAAGGGTTAAAGGTAACCGGTTTGACACGCTCGGCTCGCTTGTGGGTGTTTCTCTCCCAGGTGTAGGAACGTACGATTTGAGCGCATTCGTCAGCAGTGGTGGCGGGGTACACGAGCTCCGGGATCTGAGGGTTCAGGTGGGAGCAAACCGTTTAAGGGGCAGTGTTCGCTGGGAAGACAAAGCACCTAGACCCCTGCTGACGGGCAAACTGTCTTCAGACCGCCTAACGCTGAATGAGCTTTTGGATAAAGCCTCAAAGCCCTCTTCCAAAACCAAAAAGGGTGGGCTGCTAGATCGTCCCATCAAGCTCGACTGGCTGAAAGACTTTGACACCAAGCTGGATCTTGATGTGAAACGGGTAGCGGACAGTCCCATTGCCGTCGAAAAGGTTAGGTCTGCAGTGACGGTTGCAAACGGCAACCTGAACGCTCAGTTTCGCGGCAGGGTAGCGGCTGCACCCATAGAAGGTAACATTCGTTTGATCCAGCGCAGAAACGTGCCCAGCATCTCGCTAAAAGCTGATACTGGACGAATTGATGTAGGACGAACACTCAAGCAACTAGAACTCCCTGACATACTTGTCGGCACCGTGGATGCCATCAATTTAGAGGGCAGTAGTAGGGGTGAGACCTTGCACGCTTTGCTCGAACAGGCTGCCATCACTTTGAAAATCAGACCTGCAAACGTGAGCTACACTGGCAACTTTGCCGCCCAGAAGGTCGATGTTACCTTTGAGAGTGCAGAGGTCATCGCGCGCCAGGACCGCCCGGTAACAGCCACTTTCACTGGAACGCTTCAAAGTGTTCCTTTTAATGCCACTGTCAGCGCAGTGAGTCTCGCAGGCATGCGGACAAGTGATGCGGTGCTCCCAGTGCGTGTAGCCCTGCAGACGGCAGATGTGCAGTTTAAGGCGGAAGGTACCATTGCCAGGCCATTTGAAAGGAAAGAGTTTGACCTCAAGCATGAACTAACGGGCAAAGAAATCGAAGGACTTGCCCCGTTGATTGATTTTGCGGTGCCCCTGCGTGGCGAATTCCGTGCCAAGGGGACGGTTTCTGCTCGCGGCAACCGATTCACCTATGAAGAGGATCTCCGGATTGGGAAGACTGATCTCAAGGCTATCATAACTGTAGTGCGCCAGCCCCCACGCCCCACAATCACAGGGAGTATATTTACCCGAGAGCTTCATCTGGACGACGTCAAGCTTTTCTATGCGGATGAGGATACAGGACCAGCTGAGGATAAATCCCGCGCCATCCCCGACTACACGATTCCGGTAGACGTACTTTCAGCGGCGGACCTGGATCTCGATATCAGGGCCGAGCGGATCCTCACGGGGATAGGAGATCTCGGTGATTTAGTCTCGAAAGTGAGGCTTAAGGACGGCCGGTTCAAATCATCTCTCAGTATTACGGGTTTTAAGGGTGCAGAGATTAGGAAAGAGTTTGATGTAAACGGAGCTGCCAAACCACCAATGAACCAGATTCAGCTCAACGTCAAAGATCTAAACTATGGGTTTTTGCAAAGAAAAATGCTGAATAGGGACCTCATTGAGGGGCACGTCGATCTTTATGTCAATCTATCCGGTCCCGGTGCTACTCGGCGCAGCTTCCTGGGGAATGCCGATGGTCGCATCACCATCATCGCTGGACCCGGTAAGATTACAGGCCGGAGGTTGGATCTTTGGGCGGCCGATCTTCTTCCGACGTTGCTGTCGCCCCGGTGGCAAAGACAACCAGTGACCGAGATGAACTGTATGGTGGCTCATGTCGAGTTGAAGGAGGGTCTGGCAAAAATTGAGGATATTCTCCTCGATACCCGGCGAATCACCATTGCGGGCAGCGGAATAGTGGATCTGGAGAAAGAAGAGTTGGATGTGTTTCTCGCTCCAAGACCTAAGCGAGCGAGTCTTGTCAGTCTCGCCAACCCGGTGGAGATTACTGGCACCCTCTCCCAACCCGAGGTATCCGTGGCGCGGCTTCCCACTCGACGGTGGATCGGGCGTGGTGCGGGCATTGTTGGAAGCCTCATCAACCCCGCGTTTTTGGTCCTGGTCTTGAGCGACACAGGAACCGGTGTGGCCAATCCTTGTGTGTCAGCGGTTGAACGAGCCCACGAAATTGCTGAGGTCGATCCGCGATGAGACGGAGGAAGATTGGCTCTAGAATGAACCTCTATGAATGAAAATAGAAATAGAAGGACAAAAAAAAGACGCTGGCTCTGGGTCATAGGCGGTATTCTCTTGCTCCTCGGAGTGTGGCAGTTGTTTACGAACATGTATCGGGAGCAAGAGAAAGAACTGCGCCGTCAATTTCGGGAGACCGTAAAAGAAAAATTTCCGGAACAGACAGCGAAATTTTCCCAAACATTCGGATTATTTTTTTTTGAAGCGGATGGGGAATCACCCCGCGGGGCGGCTCTGGAGCGCAAATCCGTCGTTCTGATTCACGGTCTGGACGACCCCGGCGAGGTGTGGCAAAGCCTCGCTCCGGAGCTGGTAAAAGAAGATTTTAATGTGTGGCTGATGCAATACCCCAATGACCAGCCCATCGTGGAGTCAGCCCAGCTTTTTTTCCAGAAGCTGAAAGGACTCAAACAGCTCGGCATCGACCGAATTTCCATAGTGGCTCACAGCATGGGCGGTCTGGTTTCCCGGGAAATGCTCACCAGCCCGGAAATAGCATATAACACCTCTGCGAAAAACAGGCTGGTGCCCGAAGTAGGAGCGTTCATTATGGTGGGAACACCCAACCACGGCTCCGAGTTGTCTCGATTCCGGGTGTTTACCGAAATGCGCGATCATCTGGTCCGGTTGAAAAAAGGTGAAGCAAACTGGCTGGGAGCAATTCTGGATGGCGCCGGTGAGGCCAAAATCGACTTGCTGCCGGGAAGCCATTTTTTGACCGAGTTAAACGGGCGCCCTCATCCGGAGGGGGTGGATATGCTGATAATCGCAGGTATTACCAGCCCCTGGGACGAAAATGACATCAACCGCTGGGTTAGCAACGTACGTCGAAACGTGTCGGCTGATCAGCAAAAATGGGTCGATGATCTTGGAGAAAATATGATTGCAATGACCCATGGATTGGGAGACGGCCTGGTGACCGTTGAATCTGCCCGGCTAGAAGGGGTTCCCCTTCGAACCGTCGACGGCACGCACCTGTCGATGATTCGAAATATCACCAAAGGTAGCCGGCGCATCCCTCCAGCGGTGCCCATCATTGTCGATCGATTGAAAAGAGGAGAAGAATAGGAAGGGGATACCATGACTCGCTTCAAACGACGAATGCTTATCGGCACGGTACTGGTCGTGCTTGTTCTCGTCGGGCTGGTGCTCTTTTTCTACCGGCCCACACGTCTGGCCTTGGAACGCGCCGAGGCTTTTCGATTCCGGCGAATGCTGGTAACCAGGCTGGGCGACCAAGATGCTTATCGGTTCTTCTACGTCACCAATCGTCGTTTGGGAGCCGATGACGGGTCGCTCGAGGAGCGCTTTGGCAATGAACGGGAGAGGGTGCTCAAGTTTGGTTTTTTTGATACCGAGCTTGAACCCACACTGGGCCTCGGCATGATCATCAACCCGACCGATTGGTTCCAAAATGAGGAAATCCAGCTTAAACAAGTGCAGTTACTGGACCAGAGCGAGTTCATTACGCAACTGCGACGACAGGTGCAAGCCTCCCCGCTCAGATCGATTCTCATCAATGTGAACGGATTCAGAGAGCGCTTTCCCTCGGCCCTGCGCAAGACCGCATTTCTGAGTCACGTCTTGGACATCAATTCGCCGGTGCTGGTTTTCGACTGGCCGGGCGACCAGGGGTCGACACCGCGCGGGTACCGGCGCGCGCAAAGGATTGCCGGAGAGTCAGGGGCTGAACTTGCCCAGACTTTGGGGCTGATCATTCGGCAGGTTCAGCCTGACAGATTGTGGCTGGTTGCGAACAGCATGGGTGGTGAGGTGGTGGTCCATGCCTTCAGCATTCTTTACCAGGAGACGGATCTGGCCGATGCGGAGGCCGAGATCGAAGATGTGGTGCTGACAGCGCCCGACGTCGATCGCGAAGAGTTCGACCGCCAGTTTAAACGGGAGATTGCCGCCCTGGCCCGCAACCTTACGGTGTATGTTTCCTCCAACGACCGGGCATTGCTGATAAGCCGCGTGATCAATCGAGGAAGACGGTTGGGAGAGGGCACGCTGAACCCACGGAACCCAGACCAGTCCGAAGAGGCCGCCAGGATTTTAGAGTTAGTCGAGCCGAACAACGAGCTCGTCACCCTGGTGGATGTCACGCCGGTGAATCGCACCCGCAATTTCCACAACTTCAGCCTGGAAACTCCGGAGTTTTTCGACGATTTGTTCCTGCGGCTTACCAACACCGACACGCCTTCAAATCGTCTCATCTACCAGGTCCGGACACCCGACGGCGCGGTTTACTCGGTCTTGACCCGCGGTCGGTAGCGAAAAAGGGAGAAGGCTCGCATGACACGCATTGTCTTTATGGTTAAACGGCTAAGCTGGTGTCTCACCTGGGGTGTGCTCGGTTTGGTGGCGGTTGCGATCACGCTTTCCTCCCTGGGATGTAGCGGCCCGCCATTGGAAACCTGGCACACCGAGAAGCTGACCGCAGAATTCACCGCAGAGATGGCGGATGAGATTCGAACCTTTGATGATTACAGGCAGCTGGAAGCTAAGGTATTCGTCCAACTGAAAGAGGAAGTCTACGCAGGCACCGAAACCGGGCCTGAGTATGGGCTCGTTCGCTACAGTGCCGGCAGTGCTGCGGATCCGCAACGAATTGAGCCCAACTGGAACCACAGCTTCGAATTCCCCGCCAACACGCCGGTTGGCGGCGTGCTGTTGCTGCACGGCATGTCGGATTCGCCCTACAGTCTCCGGGCCCTGGGCGAGAAACTCAACCAGCGCGATTACTGGGTAATCGGCCTACGCTTGCCCGGCCATGGCACGGCCCCCTCAGGGCTTACGAGCATCAGCTGGCAGGACATGGCCGTGGCGGTGCGGCTGGGCATGGAGCATCTTGCCTCCAAGGTGGGAAAGAGGCCGATCCACATCGTCGGCTATTCCACCGGGGCCCCCTTGGCTATAGATTTCGCCCTCAACGCGCTGGAAGGAAGTGGTTCGGTGGTTCCGGCCAGCCTGGTGCTTATCTCTCCTGCCATCGGCATCCACGCGACAGCGGCGTTGGCCAAATGGAAGCGCCGGCTATCCTATGTGCCCGGTCTGGGTAGGCTCGCCTGGTTGTCGGTTCTGCCCGAATTCGATCCCTACAAGTACAACTCCTTCGCTACCAATGCCGCCGAACAGGTTCACAGCCTGACCCGCTCCGTAGCCCGGCGCATAGCAGCCCGGTCCCGGTCCGCTCCGGGCGAAATATTACCGCCGACGCTGGTGTTCAAATCGACCGTCGATGCAACGGTCTCAACAAATGCCGTGGTTGACCGATTGCTGCAGCACCTCAAGCCTCAGCGCCATGAACTCGTGCTGTTTGATATTAACCGGTTCGCGGCCAAGTCCACTTTGTTGATCTCCGACCCGGCTCCACTGACTGCCCGGTTAATGGCTGACAAAAGTCTGCCGTTTGTTGTTACCCTGGTCACCAACGAGAACCCGGAGAGCACCTCGGTCCTGGCCCGCCACAAACCGCCTTTCTCAGCGGAAGCTTCAGGAACCGAACCGCTGAACCTTGCCTGGCCGCGAGGCGTGATCTCCTTGTCCCACGTGGCGCTGCCTTTCCCGCCGGAGGATCCCCTTTACGGTCAGGGCCCCCCCGGGAAAGAGGACATCATTTTTCTCGGTCAGATGGCCATTCAGGGCGAGCGGGGCTTGCTGAAGATCCCCAGCGATTTTCTGATACGCTTAAGGTACAATCCGTTTTACGCTTTCCTCGAGACCCGGGTGCTCGAGTGGTTGGATGGTGCCAGCAGCCAGACCGGGCTTGCAGCAGTTGCACCGGTCTCAACCGATGGGAGTATCGATGGTGAAAGCTAACGAAAAAAAGGTGAAGAGACCGAGATCGATAACCCGGCCGGGACTGCTCGGTCTGCTGTTGCTGTCCGTCGTCATCACCGCTTGTGCCGGCAGGAGTCCCCACACGATCAACCTGATGCCCGCGCCCGCTGTCTTCGAAGACGGGGCCGTCAACCCGCTGCCCAAGGATCCACCGTCGGTATCCTACGATGACTTCGGCATGCTCTATGCCACGGATCGGAAACCCTCCGATGATCCTGACGAGAGACCGTTCTATCTCAATGAGGCCGGTTATATCGTGAGACTTGGCCGCGCCAGGGTCAAAGCGGGCCCCGCAGGCAGCGATTGGGAGGCAGTGCGCCGCATCTCCCTGGACAAAAATCGCACAGGGAATTATCCGCTTGAGATTCTGTCCGTACATGAGACCGGTGCCCTCCCCAGTACCTATTCGTTCCTGACGCGATCGGTCTCGGGAATCACGGTGCCCGATGAACGCGGCAGAAAATTTGCCAAAGTTGTCAATCAGCGATTGGCTAAATCCGGTGTCAAGGATGTCTATGTCTACCTCCCCGGCTTCAAGGTCGTGTTCGACGTTCCCGTGCTGGTCGCCTCCGAGCTGTGGCATTTCCTAGGCTACCGGGGTGCCTTCGTTGCCTATGCCTGGCCGTCGACACCCAGCATCTTCGCCTACTTATCTGACCTGGAGGCCGCCGTCATAATGGCGCGAAAATTCCGTCTGTTTCTCACCTACCTGGCGGAAGAGACCCAGGTGGAAAAGATCCACATTGTTGGCTTCAGTGCCGGATCTCGGCTGGTCGTCCGCGCCCTCAGCCAGCTGGCGCTGCTCAATGCCGACGCAACAGAGGAGGAGATCCGGCAGCATGTGCGGATCGGCAACGTCATCATCGTCGGTGGCGACATCAGCCACGAGGAATTCGGCGCGGCCCTGGCGGATGGCATGCTGAGGATTCCTGAACGGATCACTGTCTATGCTTCGTCGGCCGACAGGGCCCTGGTGTGGGCAAGTTTTATTTTCCGCCGCGGGCGACTCGGCCAGATGTGGGCCGAGGAGCTGCCGCCGCGAACGGCGGACTTTCTGCGGGCAAACCCATCGCTGGAATTCATCGACGTAACCGAGGCCGCCGGCTCGACCACGGGCAACGGCCACGCCTATTTTCGTCAAAGCCCCTGGGTCAGCTCTGATCTGCTCACGCTTCTGGCCTACGACATCGGCGCTGCCGAACGGGGGCTGGAAAAGGAGGCGAACCTGCTCGTCTGGACCTTCCCGCCAGACTTTATCGAGCGCTTGAGAAAGGCACTACTGGAGATAAATCCTCAGCTGGCAGGAGCGATACCTGATGGGAAAGAGAATTAGTTTTTTACTGGACTGAGGAGGTTAAGATATGCTGAAAAGAGTACTAATTGCAATTGCATTGATCTTGATCGTATGGGGATTTGGTTGTTCTAAACAGCTATATATCCGCTGCTGATAAGGAGGTACAGGTGGAAAAGCTCCTCAAGAAATTCGAACGTTATATAGTTATCGGATTGCTTGCAATGATGGCGCTGGTGGTGTTGCTCAGCACAGTGGAACTTGCTGTCATTATAGTTGAACGAATGCTAACGGGGGTGCCGAAATTATTTCTTCTTAACATTGCAGATATGCTTGAAATTTTTGGATTTTTTATGATGATTTTGATTGGTCTCGAACTGATAGAAACCATTAAGATGTATTTGGTGGATGAATCAATTCATGTTGAAATAATTTGTCTTGTTGCCATAGTTGCGGTCGTCCGGAAAGTTATCGTCTTGGATGTCTACAAATTACCACCCGTCACCCTGCTTGGCATAGCTGCCATCATCTTGGCACTATCTATTGGATATTTCTTCATCAAGAAGGCAATGATCGAGAAAAACTGACCGATTTAAGAATCTTAGCCTTGATCAACTAAGCACTAATACTTCGCAGTATCTCCGCACTAATCGAAAATCTTACCAAGAAATTCGCTTTGCCAGTCACATTGACCTGTCCATGAATGTGATTATATTACCAGGGATCATTACTGGAATAATTAATTTTAGTTCAGTTCACGTGAATGCTAACAAATTGGATATCGTCTCAGGCGATTGTAGAGGAGGCTGACAATATGAAAAGAGTACTAATTACGATTGCATTGAGCTTGATAGTATGGGGATGTGGTGCTTCTACACAGTATGGGACAGAAACCCAAGAGGTTAATCCTGATGCGCCGGTTATCATTGACTACTACGCTGCCGAGGTAATTCGCCCTGGCGCCACTTGGAGAGTATACCTCCATGCCAGAGACAAAGATGGAGATATGAGAGATATCGTAGTGAGGTTATTGCAGACAGGCGCTGCTTCCGCTGGTACTTCTACCACCCGCATCGGGGAGAAACATAGTGGGGAGGTGGCCGGATACCTTGCCTTGAGAACTCCTAGGGATATAAATCTTAGGCGAGATCGGTTCACTCTCAGGGTTCTTGTGCGTGATAGCCAAGGAAACAGAAGTGAGCGAGTTGAGTTACCCTTACGATTTGACAACGTTCCACCAGCAGAGATACCGGAAAAATGGGAAAAAAGCGCCGACCGTAGACTGGGATTTATGATGATAACGATCGAGTCTACTTTTGATAGATTGAGAAGAGGTGGCAGCCGACGATAGATTGGGCGTGATACGGACTTGTTTGTTCTGCCCGATATTCGAGCCTCAGACCAGGAATAATCGTCACTATCTAAAGTCCTAGAAAAGAAAAAGGACCCACGATTACTCGTAAGCCCTTGATTTAATTTGGCAGTCCCAACGGGACTCGAACCCGTGTCTCCGGCGTGAGAGGCCGATATCCTAGACCACTAGACGATGGGACCGCAATGCCGAGTTATATGTTATTAGTTATCAGTTATAAGTTAACTGTCGTAGGAGAAAGATATTCAGAATTATGTCGCACTCTTGATAGATGTGCAGAATAGCGGTTAATGTCCTTCCCAATAACTAATAACGGATAACCAATAACGTTTAACACCAATGGCTGGGGGAGGAGGATTCGAACCCCCGTAGCATGAGCCAGAGTCATGCGTCCTACCTCTAGACGATCCCCCAACGAAGCAAAAAAAATAGACCATAGATTCACTAAAGTCAAGGGGAAAGTAGCTACCCAGCTAGCTGCTAACTGGGCGCAAGCACCCACAAAGTGCTTGACAAATCAAAGGCTTTTTTTATACTTACGAGTCAATCTTTACGAAAGTAACAGTTTAGGAGATGATGATCTTTGAAAGTTAGGGTGGATGAGCTTTCAGATTCCGGCAGGGTGCTGCACTTCCACGAAACTGAAACCTGGTTTTCTACCAGGATACGTTCAGGAGAAGATGCGGGTGAAATAGCCCTGGCCCGACCCATTAACGTTGATCTGGAGCTTGTCCCAGAGGCGGAACAGATCAAGCTGAACGGTCAGGTGCAAGGAGCAGTTCGCCTTAGGTGCAGTAGATGCCTGCAGGATTACGTCCTGAAGTTGGATGAACCCATAGATTTGCTGCTGCTGCACCCTTTGTCGGCAGATACTCCGGAAGAGATTGACCTTCGACCTGAAGATCTGGACAAGGGATTCTTTGACGGTGTCACCATAGATGTAGACCTAATCGTCGCTGAGCAAATCTTCCTGGCGCTGCCGCAGCAGCCGATATGCCAACCGGATTGCCAAGGGCTCTGTTCCGGTTGCGGTGCAGACCTGAACCGTGAAGCATGTAAATGCGAAAAGAGAGAGACAACTTCCGCCTTTGATGTACTTCGATCTGTGAAGCTAGAAAAATAGACAATTCTTAGCCGCGCCCAGGCGGCCTTTTTAGAAAAGGAGCGTATCGGATGCCTCTTCCTAAGAGACGTCACTCAAAAAGTAGATCAAGAAAGAAGAGAACGCACTACAAGCTCGAGCCGCCATCGCTCTCCCTTTGTGCTCAATGCAACGAACCCAAGTTGCCGCATCACGCATGCCAGAGCTGTGGAGCGTACAAGGGGAGGGAGGTTCTCCAGACAGAGGAGGAGAAGTAAGCGACCCCAACGGTTTCTGGAGGTAGTCTCCAGCCGTTTATTTTTTTGCTTAGAGTGCGGACCGGACCGTCCGGTCCGAAAGGAATTGGGGGTAAGTGTGGAGGAGGGGCTATCGTGAATCGAAGCATAATCTTAGGAACAGGGTCAGCGGTTCCCAAGAAAATTCTCACCAACCAGGATCTGGAGTCCATGGTTGACACCTCAGACGAATGGATCTCCAGCCGTACGGGAATCAAACAGCGCCATATAGCAGAGGACGGCGACACCACTTCGTTACTGGCCGCAGAAGCGACCCGGCGGGCTTTGGAAATGGCAGGGGTAAAACCGGAAGAGGTGGACGTGATCGTGGTGAGTACCACTTCGCCGGACATGATCATGCCCAATACAGGTGCATTGGTGCAAAAGCATCTGGGGGCTTCCAACGCTTTTGGTTTTGACGTTTATGCGGCTTGTGCCGGTTTTGTCTACGCCCTGACCATTGCGGATAAATTTGTGAAAGATAAGCCGGAGAGCAAGGTGGTAGCCATCGGAGCCGAACTCCTCTCTTACATTACAGACTGGCAGGATCGAAATACTTGCGTGCTTTTCGGTGATGCTGCAGGGGCAGTTGTGCTTAGCGGTACTAACGATGGTACCCGAGGCATTCTTTCTACCCACTTGCATTCGGATGGCCGTCTTTGGAAGTTGCTTCATATCCCCGGTGGAGGGGTTGTCTATCCTGCCAGTGCAGAAATGGTCGAGAAAAGGGACTATTGTATTCGTATGCAGGGCAGCGAGGTGTTCAAGCATGCTGTCCGGTCAATGGCTGATGTGGCCCAGGAGGCTCTAACCGCAAACGAGCTTGGACCGGATGATATTGACCTTTTCATCCCACACCAAGCCAACATACGGATAATGAAAAAGGTAGCGGAGCGCTTGGAGATCCCCCTTGATCGGGTTTATGTGAACATTGAACGTTACGGTAATACGTCATCCGCGACTGTTCCAGTGGCCCTTGACGAGGCCAACCGCTCCGGCCGTCTCAAGCCGGGAGACCTGGTTCTCCTTGATGCTTTTGGCGGTGGGTTCAGCTGGGGGGCAGTAATCATGCGTTGGTAAAAGTTCATGTGAGCAATACGTACTTAGGTTCACCGCTTTGTTTGTGAGAGGAGGTATTAAGTGGACTACTTTTTGACCGAAGAACAGCAAATGATCCGAGAGATTGCGGCTAAAATCGCTACAGAGAAGGTTCGTCCAGTGCGCGCTGAACTCGATGAGAGCGAAGAATTCCCTTGGGACATTATGAAGATCCTGGCGCAGTCGGACCTCTTTGGGATCTATCTGCCGGAAGAGTACGGCGGTTCGGGAGGAGGGGTTCTCGAGAACTGTCTGGCAATCGAAGAAATGGGTCGGGCGTGCATTAGCGTGGCCACCACTTTTGCGGCCAGTGGTCTGGGGGCCTATCCCATACTGCTTTACGGCAGTGAAGAGCAGAAACAGAAGTATCTCTCGCCCATCGCCAGCGGCGAAAAGCTGGCGGCATTTGGGGTAACAGAGGCCAATGCCGGCAGTGACGCAGGGGGCATTCAGACCACTGCCAAGCGTGATGGTGACCATTATGTTCTCAACGGAACCAAGCAGTGGATCACCAACGCCGGAGAGGCCGAGATTTATACGGTCGTCGCCATGACAGATCGGACCAAAGGTGCCAGGGGAGCAAGCGCATTTATTGTTGAGAAAGGAGATCCGGGCTTTTCCTTCGGCAAGGAGGAAAAAAAGATGGGTCTCAGGGCCTCGGCCACCAGAGAGCTCCTTTTCAACGATTGCCGCATCCCCGCAGACCGACTCATTGGCCGGGAAGGCACGGGTTTTATCATCACTATGAAAACTTTTGATGTGTCGCGGCCGGGTATCGGTGCCCTGGGGGTGGGTCTGAGCCAAGGAGCACTGGACATTTCGGTGGAATATGCCCGCAAGCGGGTACAGTTCGGCAAGCCCATCATTGCCTTTCAGGCTGTGCAACACATGCTCGCAGACATGGCCACGGAAACGGAGGCCTCCCGCGTTCTGGTCTATGCCGCAGCACGGTACATTGACAGTGGAGCCAAAGACATCTCCAAGATATCGGCCATTTCTAAACTCTATCCAACCGATGTTGCCATGCGGGTAACCACCAACGCTGTGCAGGTGCTGGGAGGCTACGGTTATATGCGTGATTACCCTGTGGAAAAGATGATGCGTGATGCCAAAATACTGCAAATTTATGAGGGGACAAACCAGATTCAGCGCAACATCATCGGCCAGGAATTGAACAAGGAATACGGCCGCATGAAGGAAACCTTCTTCTAGGTGGTTAACCGGTTATAGGCACCAATAAATAATTTTAGGCATTTTAGACACTTAATTTCTTTGGAGTTCCCTCATGCATATCGTTGTTTGTATCAAACAGGTTCCTGATGCCAAAAACGTTCGCATTGACCCAGAGACTAATACCCTGGTGCGCCAGGGTGTGGACAGCATAGTCAATCCCCACGACTGGTATGCGGTGGAAGCTGCCTTGCTCCTACGGGATGAATACGGCGGCAGGACAACAGTAATGACAATGGGACCGCCCCAGGCTGAGGAGGCGCTCAGAGAAACCCTGGCATTGGGTGTGGACGAGGCCGTGCTTCTGAGCGATCGGGCTTTTGCCGGCGCGGACACCTGGGCCACTTCGTTGACTCTGGCTCGGGCTGTCGAAAAACTAGGACCGGTGGACCTGGTAATCTGCGGTAAGCAGGCCATTGATGGTGACACTGCCCAGGTGGGTCCGGGACTGGCAGCGCATTTAGATCAGCCTTATACCACTTATGGCCGGAGGCTGGAGTTGGTGGATGGAGATCAATTGCGGGTAGAGCGTCTCACCGATTTCGGTTACGAGGTGGTGCAGATGGCACTGCCGGCGGTGGTTACTGTGGTAAGGGAAATTGGTGACCCCAGAATGCCTGGGCTCAAGCACAAGATGAGGGCGAAAAAACTGGAAATTCCCACCTGGGGTGCGGCTGACTTGGATCTGAATCCAGAAGAAGTTGGTTTGCAGGGCTCTTTCACCCAGGTAGTCAAGGTATTCAGTCCTCCGCCGCGTAGCGACCGAGAGATGATAACCGGCGAGGTGGAGGAGCAGGCAGAAAAACTATTTAAGCTGTTAAGGGCGGGGAAGGTACCGGGTCTATGAAGGCCAAAGTTGACAAAGAAAAGTGCATAGCTTGTGGCGAATGTGTGGAAGTTTGTCCGGTTGAGGCCATAGAGATAGTGGACGAGATGGCGGAAGTGGATGACTCCTGCAACCTCTGCGGCCTCTGCGTAGATTCCTGCGATTATGAAGCCATTGACATGCCCGAGGTTGATGCACCTGAGACCGAAGACCTGGAGTCTTATAAATGCGTCTGGATTGTTGCTGAGCACCTCAATGGTGAGGTGCACTCAGTTTCCTATGAACTCTTGGGAGCCGGCAGGACCCTGGCTGACAAACTCGGAGTGGAACTGGCAGCAATACTGATTGGAGATCAGCTCCAAGATGCTGCTCAGCAACTCATCGGCTACGGTGCGGACCGTGTTCACCTGGTGGAGCACACAGCCCTTTCTCCTTTTAATGACGAGTCCCACTCCCAGGTTCTAACGGAACTTATCCGACAGAAAAAACCGGAGATTCTCTTGGCGGGGGCGACTGCCATGGGGCGTTCGTTTATTCCCCGGGTGGCTGTAGCTGTAGAAACCGGCTTGACGGCTGACTGTACCGGACTCGATATTGGCGAAGATGGACTGCTTTATCAGACCAGACCGGCTTTTGGCGGTAATGTTATGGCTACCATTCTCTGTCCAAACCGTCGGCCGCAAATGGCTACGGTACGGCCCATGGTAATGAAAAAGCGGGTTTTCGACGAGCAGCGCCAGGGAGTGGTGGAACCATTCACTCCCAGTCAAGAGGCCATTACCTCCAGGGTAAAAGTGCTTGATACCGTAATCCAGGAACAGGAAACAGCACGTCTGGCCGAGGCCGATGTGGTGGTCACTGGTGGCCGAGGCTTACAAAAAGCTGAAAATTTTGATGTCATCGAAGAGTTGGCCCTTCTACTGGATGGTGCTGTTGGCGCTACCCGAAGTGTGGTGGATGAAGGGTGGAAGGCTTACAGCCACCAGGTGGGACAGACAGGCAAAACGGTTTCTCCCAAACTCTACATGGCTTGCGGCGTATCAGGAGCCATCCAACATGTGGTGGGTATGCAAGGCTCTGAGATCATTGTGGCTGTTAACAGAGATCCCGAGGCACCCATTTTCGACATTGTGAATTACGGGGTGGTGGCGGATCTCTTTGAATTTTT
>Ga0255041_10000032_pt1 | contig 16931 bp, 12 predicted proteins | sample BC1_12_3_MG_FD_188630 | JGI IMG/M metagenome (GOLD analysis project Ga0255041, IMG submission 188630) | Seawater microbial communities from Strait of Georgia, British Columbia, Canada - BC1_12_3 | ecosystem: Environmental > Aquatic > Marine > Strait | place: Canada: British Columbia | collected... | reverse complement strand
GGATCGCCTGTACCCGCAGCGACTGTTTCTTGGCAAAGATCGCCTCGAAGCCGTCGAGATAGGGTTTTCCCTTGTGGTAGTAGTTCGGGTTGCGCTTGCCGCGAATCACCGCACCGGCCTCGCGCGAATCCAGCAGGAAGGGACCGGAGCCCATGACGTTTTTCTCGTACCAGTGCATATCCGCGTCGAGCTTGGCCTTCGAGTAGACGAAGTTGTACGGGTTGGCGAGCGCGGGGATGAACGCCCCCGACGGATACTTCAGCTTGAACACCACCGTGTAGGGATCGGGCGCGGTGACGCTCTCGACGCTCACGAAGAACGCCTTGCGTGCACTCGCGACGCCCTCGGCCGGAAAGATGATCTTCTGGTAAGTCGCGACGACGTCGTGCGCGGTGAGCTCGGTCCCGTCGCTGAACGGCACGCCCTGGCGGATCTTGAAGGTGTACTTCGTGCCGCCTTCGGTCGCCTTGGGCATGCTGGTGCACAGGTCGCAGCGGAAATCGGTTGGCGAACTCGGCTTGTCGGGATTGACTCGGATCAAAACGCTGTAGAACGGTGCGATCGGATGGATCAGCGCAAATGTCGTCTCGCGGTGGCCGTCGAAGCTCGGTGGCTCGGCCGGCACCACGTATTTCAGGATGCCGCCCTTTTTCGGCGCCGCGGCTGCGGTTCCCGATACGCTGGCGCCAAAGGCGAGCGCCGCGCCCACCGCGAGCGCAGTTGCAGTCTTAATGGCAAATGTTTTCATCTCTCCTCCTCCTCGTTGCGTGGACCTGCCGAAGCCCGGGCGGCCAGCTTACACAATTCCGGCCCGGCCGGACGGTTTCTACTGCATTCACACCTGGGTACATGCCACCCAATGGCCCGGGCGCAGCTCGCGAAGCACCGGAACGCCCGTCTTGCACCCATCCACTGCCAGGGTGCAGCGCGGATGGAACACGCAGCCGCTCGGGGGGTTCATTGGACTCGGGACCTCGCCCTGGATGATCTGATGGGGTCGTTTTGCCTCGACCTCGGGGTCCGGAATCGGCACCGCGTTCAGCAGGGCTCGGGTGTAGGGGTGCATCGGATTGTCGAACAATTCGTCGCACTCGGCGAGCTCGACCACCTTGCCGAGGTACATGACTGCCACGCGATGGCACAGATGGCGTACCACGCTCAGGTCGTGCGCGATGAAGAGGTAGGTGAAGTTGAACTCGTGGCGCAGGTCTTCCAGCAGGTTGATGATCTGGGCCTGGATCGACACGTCGAGTGCCGAGATCGCCTCGTCGCAGACAATGAACTCGGGCTGCAGCGCGAGCGCGCGCGCAATGCCGACGCGCTGGCGCTGGCCGCCGCTCATTTCGTGCGGGTAGTGGTCGGCGAAGCGCGGGTTCAAGCCGACCTTGGCGAGCAGTTCGCGCACACGCCGGTTGCGCTTCGCCTTATCCGGCTCGGTGCCGTGTACCCGCATCGGCTCGTCGATGATTTCGCCCACCTTCATGCGCGGATTGAGCGAGCTGTAGGGGTCCTGGAAAATCACCTGGACGTGCCGACGCATCTCGCGCAGCCCGTTGCGGTCGAGGCCGGCGAGATCCTTGCCGTTGAACAAAATCTGGCCTGCGCTGGCACGCTCGAGCTGCAGGATGCAGCGCCCGGTGGTCGTCTTGCCGCAGCCGGACTCGCCCACCAGCCCCAGCGTCTCGCCGCGGCGAATGTCGAAATCGACACCGTCTACCGCCTTGACGTGGCCGACGACCTTGCGAAACAGCGCGCCTTCGTAGACCGGGAAATGCATCTTCAGCCCGCGCACGCTGAGCAGGATGTCCCCGGCGCCCGGGGCTGCGAACGCCCTCACCGGCACCGCGCTCATGACGCAGCCCTTGCCAAGCGCGCGACGCGCCCGCGTTCGAAGCATGCGGCCGAGTGGCCAGGCGCCACGGCCTCGAGCGGCGGAAAGGACTGGTCGCACTGCTCGGTCCGATAAGCACAGCGTGGCCGGAACGCGCAGCCTGCGTCGAGCCGCGTCAGGTCGGGCGGCTGACCCTCTACGGGATCGAGCTTTTCCTTCCTCGGCTGGTCCATGCGCGGGACCGATTTCAACAGCGCCAGCGTGTAGGGGTGGCTCGGGCGGTGGTAGATATCGTGTGCGCGACCGCGCTCGATGATCTTCCCCGCATACATGACGTTTACCCGGTCTGCGTAGCGTGCCACGACCCCCAGGTTGTGCGTAATGACGATGAGCGCAACGCCGAGGCGCCGCGTCAGGCCCTTCATGAGCTCCAGGATCTGGGCCTGGATCGTGACGTCGAGCGCCGTGGTCGGCTCGTCGGCGATGATGAGCTTCGGCTCGCAGGAAAGCGCCAGCGCAATCATCACCCGCTGGCGCATCCCGCCCGAGAGATGGTGCGGGTATTGCTGCAGGCGCCGCGCCGCGTCGGACATGCCGACCAGGCCGAGCAGCTCGACCGCGCGCTTGTCGGCTTCCGCCTGCGTCACGCCGAGGTGATGGATTATCGTTTCGGTGATCTGCAGGCCGATCGTCAGTACTGGATTGAGCGAGGTCATCGGCTCCTGGAACACCATGCCGATGTCGCGCCCGCGCACCCGGCGCATTTCAGTGTCGCTTAGCGTGGCGAGATCGCGCCCGCGGAAGCGCACCGCGCCGCCGACGATGCGCCCCGGGGGCCAGGGAATCAGCCGCATGATGGACAACGCGTTGACCGACTTGCCGCAACCCGACTCGCCGACGATGGCGACGGTCTCGCCCTCCTCGACGTCATAGGAAATGCCGTCGACGGCTTTGACGATGCCGCCGGACGTCAAAAACTGCGTCTGGAGGTTGTCGACCTCGAGCAGCGATGCCACTTAACGCTCTCCTCGCAGCGCGCGACGCGCCGCCTCCTCTGCGCCGATCCCGAGGTCGCCTAGCGGGCGAGGTCCGGACGCCGTCCGAGTGCAATCCTAGTCACAACCGCGCCGCTGTCAATTCCGACAATGCCGACAGTCCGCGCGCGGGCACCTGCTCGAGCGTCCACAGCCGATCGAGAAGACCGCGCGCCTGCGCCTCGCCAATCACCGGTAAGGCCAGTTCAAGGTACTTGGCGTTTAGCTCCGCATCGCTTAGCGGCGCATCGGGGTCGCCTTTGCGCGTCGGCTGCAGCTGGCGGTGGCTGCGCCCGTCAAGGGTTTCGACGACGACCTGCGCGGCGCGCTGGGCGGGAAACGCGGCGTCGAGCACCGGATCGATCGATGCATCGATGCGCCGCATGAGCGCGCGCGTTGCCGGGTCGCCGAGGCGCTCGGGTTCGAACGCGGTCAGACGGACACTGCCATGGCGCAGCGCATGGGCAACGACATATTTGAGCGAAAAGCGCGCTTCGGCCGGCGTGCGCGGATCCTCGATCCCCGAGACCTCGAGCGACGCACGGTAGCTACCGACCCGCACCTTCGCGATGTTCTCGGCGGCGACGCCGAGCGCCGCCTGTGCGGCAAGCGCGCCGTCGATCGCGGCGAAGGTGTGTCCGCAGCAGGCGTGGTTCTTGAACGTCATGCGCATGATGTTGAACTCACGTCCGAGCGTGACGAAGGCCTTGTCCCAGTCGGGCCCATCACTCATCGCGCGGCCGAAGCCGGCGTCGCCGTCGATCGCATCGAGCGATCCGGTCACGCCTTCACGTGCGGCGAGCGCTGCGGTCACGCCGGCCTCGGCCGCGCGACCCGCATGCAGGGGTTTCGACATCGAGTCCATGCGGAAGGCTTGCTGCAGACCCGCGGCGAACGTGGTCACTGTTGCGAGCGCGTGCGCGGTGCGCGCGCGATCGAGACCGAGCACGCTTGCGCTGGCCGCGCAGGCGCCGAATACGCCGATCGTTCCGGTGTTGTGCCAGTAGCGGTAGTGCGCGCGGCCCATCGCCGCGCCGATACGGGTCGAGGTTTCGTAGCCCGCGATCACGGCACGCAAGAAAACGTCGCCGCTTGCGCCGTAGGCCTGCGCCAGCGCGAGCGCCGCGGAGATCGTCGGTGCGCCCGGGTGGTAAATGCCGTCGCGAAAGATGTCGTCCAGCTCCGCGGTGTGCGAAGCGCTGCCGTTGATCAGCGCCGCCGCACGCACGCCGGCAGGTCGGCCGAGCGCGAGGCGCGCCGCGCCACGGTCGAGTTCCTCCGCCAGCGCCACCTCGAGTGCTGTCGCCGGTGGCAGGACTGCCCCGGGCAGCAACGCCGCCATCCAGTCGATCACGGCGCGCTTGGCGTGATGCACCACCTCCATCGGGAGCGGCGCGTCGCGCATCCGGTCGACGAATTCGGCGCAGCGCTCGACGACGTACATCGGTCAGCGTCCCCGGGTCACGCGGCGCCCGCCTTGATCTCGGCGAGCACCGGCTTGAGATAGGACAGGAACAACGCCGGGTTCTCGCTCATCGGGAAGTGGCCGAGCTTTGGCATCACCGAAAACTTCACCCCAGGGATGCGCTCCGCCGCGGCCTGCGTGTCCTGCGGCGAGACGGAGTAGTCGTACTCGCCGGTCAGCAGATAGAGCGGGCAGCGGCGGGTGTCGATTGCGGCGAGCCGCTCGCGGATGTCGCCGTCGGCGCCGCGGTAGAAATACAGATCGCCTTTGAAGATACCGGGGCCACCCTGCATGTAGTGCCACAGCGTCTCCCAGCGCTCTGCGTCGGGCGAGGTCGGCGCCATCAATCCGGACACGTAAGCGGCGGAGGCTTCGCCGCCGTGAACCGCGGGGTGGTGCAACCAGGTCAGCTCGTAGTAAGGGTCGATCGTCGCGCCCGACTGCAGGCCGATGATGGCGCGAAAGCGCTCGGGTCGCTCGATCGCGAACACCAGCGCGATGCGTCCGCCGATCGAGCAGCCGATGACCACCGGCTTTTCGAGTTCGAGCGCATCCGCGACCGCCAGCGTCATGGCGCTGTAGTCCGCGGCGGTTAGGCGGTATTCCTCGGTCTGCCAGCCCGCAGGCGGCGAGGACTTGCCGTGCCAGGGCATGTCGAAGGCGATCACGCGGTAATCGCGCGTGACCTCGGGATCGTTCATCAACCCGCGCCACTGCCGCGTGTCGGCGCCCGCGGTGTGCAGGCAAAGGAGTGGCGTCCCCTGTCCCGCCTCCTCGACGTAGAGGCGGTGCGGCCGGCCGAGCAGTTGCAGGGTCAGGTAGCGCCCGACGATCGGTTCAAATGCGCCGCTCACGCCGTTGCCTCGCTCGGCCGCAGCAGCGCGAAAAGCTGCTTGATATAGAACAGGTAGGCGGACATCAGACGGATGTCGCCCTCGATCTGGATGCGCCGGTAGCGCCGCATTGCGAACAGATCGTGATAGCCCGGCGGCGGCACCGGTTCGAGGAAACGCGCCCAGGTCTCGCTCGCCGCGCGCAGCCGCAGATCGGTCTTCGGCATGATCAGCGGCCCCTGGGTGACGCGCACGACCGCGCCGCGCTCGATCTCGACCAGCCAGTCGAGGTCGCCGTCGCCAATCAGCAGCGCCAGATCAAGATCGCGGCCGAAGCGTGCGAGCAGCGCATTGCCAGCGGCACGGGCCTTCAGCGTTTCAAGTGGCAGGGCCATCGAGGGGCGCACCTTCGCGCAGAACGATCAACGCGTCAACGCCGACCACGCCTTCGCCGTCGGCTTTCACGATGAGCGGATTGATCTCCGCCTCGCCAACCTCCGGCAGCACCGCGAGCCGCGAGAAGGCGACGATCGCCTGTGCGAGCGCAGCGAGGTCGCCGCGCGGCGCATTGCGGTAGCCGCGCAGCGGCGCAAACCCGCGCACCTCGTCGATCATCGCCTGTGCGTCCTCGATCGTCACCGGCGCCGGGCGCAGCGCGACGTCGCCGTAGACCTCGGCCAGCGTGCCGCCGGCGCCGACGAGCATCAGCGGGCCGACCTGCGGATCGACGCGATAGCCGAGGATCGCTTCGCCAAGCCCGGTCTGCATCGTCGCTGCAATGACGCCGTCGACCGTCGCCTCGGGCCGTGCGGCGGATACGCGTTTCAACAAACGCCGTGCGGCGGCGGCGGCACTGCGCGCATTCTTCAGATTCAGTTCCACACCGCCGACCTCGGTCTTGTGTTCAATGTCAGGCGAGGCAATCTTCAAGGCGAGTGGAAACGCGCAGGTGATGGGCTCCTTGGGGTTGCGCAGCCACTGCGCTGGCGTTTGCGCGACGCCGAGAGCGGCGAACAGCCCGGCGGCGCGCAGCGGCCCATGCGCCACCAGTGCACGACGCAGTTCGCTGGTGGCGCCGGCGCCCGCCGGCAGCGGCACGCGCGGCGCGCGCCAGGCGAAAAACGCTGCGAGCGCATCCGCACAGGCCTCCGGCGTGCGGAAGGCCGCGACGCCGGCCTGCGCAAGCAGTTCGAGCGAGGCTTGCGCGTCTGGCGCGATGAATACGGCGAGTGCTTTTTCCGGATGGCTGCGGCGCGCGCGCAGGATCGGCTCGATGGCGACCTGCGGATGGAACTGGCCGGATGATCCGACCGCTGCGACGACGGCATCGCAATGATCCGACGCGAGCAGTGCCTCGAGCACCGGCCCGTAGACGTCGCTGCGCGCGCCAGCGAGGGTGAGATCGATGAGCGGAGAGTCGCCGACGCGCACGCCGAGCGCGGCGATCTTCTCGGCCACCGCGGCCGGTGGGGCGACGAGTTCGACGCCGGCGGCACCGATCGGATCGGCGACCAGCGCGGCACCGCCGCCGGTGGTCGTCATCATCGCTACACGCCGACCACTCGGCGGGCGTTGGCCGATTGCGAGGTAGGGCGTCTCGATCAGTGCTTCGAAGCTATGCGCGCGCAACACGCCGCAGGCGTGCAGGAATGCGTCGACCGCACGATCATCGCCGGCGATCGCACCGGTGTGCGTGCGCGCAAGCTCGACGCCCGCCCGCGAGCGGCCGAGCTTGTAGGCAACCACCGGTTTGCCTGCGTCGAAGGCCCGCCTCACGGCGGCGGCAAGGCGCGGCGCATCGCGCAAGGTTTCCAGGAACAGCAGCACCGCCTGGGTGTCGGGATCGTCGACCAGCAAGTCGACGAGTTCACTGACCGACAAATCCGATTCGTTACCGACCGAAACCAGTCTGGAAAAGCCGATCCCCCGCGCCGCACCGCGCGAGAGCATCGCGCCGATCAGGCTGCCGGACTGCGACACCACCGCGAGCGGTCCCGTGGGCAGCCGGTCGAGCTCGAGCACCGCGTTCACCGATAACGCCGTGGGCGGCGAGGTGCTGATCAGGCCGATGCTATTCGGTCCCAGGAGTCGTGTCCCCGCGGCGCGGGCGCGCGCGACGAGTTGTGCCTCAATCGCATGCCCCGCTTCGCCCGTCTCGCCGAAACCGTCAGTGAAAATCGTCACCACGGGCACGCTTCGCGCGAAGCATTCATCGCAGGCTGCTGGTACGTCTGCGGGCGGCACCATGACGAACACCTGATCGATCTCATCCTGGACTTCGGCAAGGCTTGCGTAGGCGGCCTCGCCGAGCACTTCGCGCCGCGTGCGATTGATCGGCGCAATGCGGCCGGTGTAGCCGTGCTTTCTCAGGTAGCGCTGCGGGCGCGCGGTGTTCTTATCGGCATCACCCGAAGCGCCGTAGAGCGCAATCGCGCGCGGCGCGAACAGCGCGCGAAACAACGTCTCGCGCGACGCGCCGCTCACTCGGGTCGGCGCCCTGTGCGCTCCGGGCGCTGCGAAAAGCTGCGTCCGAAAATGCCCTCGGCGATGCGGTTCTTCATCATTTCAATCGAACCGCCGGCGATCATCCAGCCGCGGCAGCGGCGCAGGCAGTACTCGACGAGCACTTCCTGGCTATAGCCGGTGCCGCCCATGATCTGCAGCGCGTCGTTGGCGACGTCGAACCCGGCCTGGTTGCAGAAGGCCTTTGCGACCGCGGTCTCCTGGGCAGAGGGAAAGCCCTCGTCGGCGTTCGCCGCCGCGCGGTAAAGCAGCAATTCGCCCGCGTCGAGCTTCGTCTTCATGTCTGCGAACTTCCATTGCAGGCCCTGAAATTCAGCAAGCAATCTGCCGAATTGACGCCGAGTAAGCGCCCACTCACGAGCTGCCTCGAAGCAATAGCGGCCGAGTGCCAAGGAGCGCGCGGTGTTGCCGATGCGCTCAATGTTGAATCCCGCAATCTGCTTCTTGAACCCGCCCGGGCCGAGCAACACGTTCTCGCGTGGTACTGCGACGTCCTCGAAATAAATCTGTACCCATTCCTCGCCGGACATGAAGCTCGAACGCTTGCCGAAGGAGACGCCCTTCCAGCTCGGCTCGATCAGCACCGAGCCAATGCCGCCCACGCCGGGACCGTAGCGGACGTAGGCGAGGATGACCGCCGCGTAGGGGCCGTGGGTCGAAAACACTTTGCTGCCCGAGACGCGAAACCCATCGCCGTCCGGCGTCGCCGTGGTCTTCAGGTCGGTGACCGCGGAACCGGCCTCGGGTTCGCTCATGCCGAGGCAGATCACCGTCTCGCCCGCGAGGATCGGTGTGAGGTATTTGGTCTTCTGTTCGGCACTGCCGAACTCCGCGAGCACGCGCACCGGTCCGAAGTTGCCCGCCTGCACTACGTCGGCGCTGCGCGGGCAGACCGCAGCGACCGCCTCGATCGCGATCACGGCATCCATCAGAGAGCCGCCCTGCCCGCCGTCGGCCTCCGCCATCGTGATGCCGAGCAAACCCTGCTTGGCCATGAGGCGCGCCACGTCGAAGGGATGAGTTGGCTCGTGGGCACGGGCGACTGCACCGGCCGCGAGGTGCCTGGCGGCGAAGCCACGCACGCTGTCGCCGAACAGACGCTGCTCCTGCGTGAGCTTGAAATCCATCGCGTTGTGACTAGCGACCGGTGAACTGCGGTTTGCGCTTTGCGAGGAACGCCGCCACGCCCTCGCGGAAGTCCGCGGTGTCGAAGCAGGCGTAGCCCTCGTCGCGCTCGGCCGCCGTGAGCGGCTGAGGCTCCTGCAGGCGGTGGATGAACTTCTTGTGCCAGCGCGCCACGAGCGGAGCACCGTCGGCGATGCGGCGCGCGGTGGCGTAGGCTTCCTCTTCGACCTTGTCGTCGGGCACGACGCGGTTCACGAGTCCTTTTTCACAGGCTTCGCGCGCACCCCAAATCCGGCCCTCGAGCAGGATTTCGAGCGATGCCGCGGCGCCGATGACACGCATCATCGCCTGCAGTTCGTCGTAGGACTCGGTCAGTCCGAGGTTCTTCACCGGAACGCCGAAACGCGCCGATTCGTTGCAGATGCGCAGGTCGCACTGCGAGGCGATCAGCAGGCCCCCGCCAACGCAGGCGCCCTGGATCAGGGCGACCGTTGGGTGCCGGCATCTGGCGACGGCGTGCATCCAGCCGATTCCCGTGTCGCTGTACCGCTTCGCCTGGGCGGAATTCGATCGCTCGGCATGAAATTCGGAAATGTCGGCGCCCGCGGCGAAGGCCTTGTCGCCCGCGCCGCGCAGCACGACGCAGCGAACCGAATCGTCCGCGTCCAGCCTTCGCATCACCTCGCCCAGGCGCGCCCACATCGCCTGCGACAATGCGTTCAGTTTCTCGGGCTTGTTAAGCGTAACGGTGGCGATCGCGCCGTCGCGCGCGGTGAGAATCAGCTCGCTCATCGGCGCTCAGGCCGCTGCGCGCTGACTGCCGCGATGGCAGTCCGCGAGATACGCCATCGCTGCCTGGACGCCTTCCTGCTTGACCGGCACGCCGGCGAGCGCGAGGCCCATTTCGACGCCGGCCAGCGTGCCCATCAGCGCGAGGTCGTTGAAGTCGCCGAGATGACCGATGCGGAACACCTTGCCCGCCAGCTTGCCGAGCCCGGTGCCAAGCGACATGTCGAAGCTGTCCAGGATGATCTTGCGTACCCGGTCGGCGTCCTGACCGCCGGGGAGCAGGACCGCGGTAAGCGAATTCGAGGTCTCGCGCGGATCGAGCGCAAGCACCTCCAGCCCCCAGGCGCGCACCGCTCGCCGCGTGGCTTCGGCATGCCGCGCATGGCGCGCAAAAACGTTTTCCAGCCCCTCTTCCTCGAGCATCGTGATTGCTTCGCGCAGCCCGTAGAGCAGGTTGGTTGCCGGGGTATAGGGAAAGAAGCCGTTCTTGCCATTGACGAGCATCTCGTCCCAGGCCCAGTAGCTCGCTGGAAGCTTCGCGGAGGTCGAGGCGGCGAGCGCCTTTGGCGAGATGCAGTTGAACGACAGCCCCGGCGGCAGCATCAGGCCCTTCTGCGATCCGGCGACCGTAACGTCGACGCCCCACGCGTCGTGCCGATAGTCGATCGAGGCGAGCGAGGAGATGGTGTCCACCATGAATAGCGCCGGATGTCCGGCGGCGTCGATCGCGCGGCGCACGTCGCCGATGCGCGAGGTTGCGCCGGTCGAGGTTTCGTTGTGCACCACGCATACCACCTTGATGCGTTTCGCGCTGTCGGCGCGCAGGCGCTTTTCAATCGCTTCGGGATCGGCGCCATGGCGCCAGTCGCCCGGCAGGAATTCGGTCTCGAGGCCCAGGCGCGTCGCGAGCTTCTGCCACAGCACAGCGAAGTGCCCGGTCTCGGCCATAAGCACGGCATCGCCCGGCGACAGCGTGTTCACGAGCGCCGCCTCCCAGGCCCCGGTCCCAGAGGCCGGGTAAATGACGACTTCGCCCTGGGTCGATTTGAATATGCGCTTCATCCCGCCAAGCAACGCCTTGCCGAGCAGGCCGAACGCCGGGCCGCGGTGATCCATGGTCGGGAAATCCATCGCGCGCAGCACGCGGTCGGGAACATTCGTCGGGCCGGGGATCTGCAGGAAATGCCGACCGGGGGTTCTCGCCATGGGGATGCCTCGTAAAATGGGTTGTGCGCGCCGAGAAACCGAATTATCGACAGTCGACGAGGATTCGGGCAATTTTCATTTGCAGCCCGTGCAGCCCGTGCAGCCCGTGCAGCCCGTGCAGCCCGTGCAGCCCGTGCAGCCCGTGCAGCCCAGGGCGCGCGCCGGCATGAACTCGCCGCACGCGCCGGTTCGCCTGATTCGTGGTGCGGGTTCTGTCCGGCCGGGTGATTCTGCGCTCGCCGCGCGTTTGCGCCGTGAAGTGGACGGTGAGGTGCTGTTCGATGCGGCAAGCCGTGGACGCTATTCCACGGATGCGTCGATCTATCAGATCGAGCCGATCGGCGTGGTCGTTCCGCGCACCGAGGAATCGGCTCGCGTTGCGCTGCAGATCGCGGCTGAAGCCGGCGTACCGATTCTGCCGCGCGGCGCCGGAACGTCGCAGTGCGGGCAGGCGGTCGGCGAAGCCCTGGTGATCGACAATGCAAAGTATCTGAACGCACTGGTCGAGCTGGACCCGGATGCCGGAACCGCTGTGGTCCAGCCGGGGCTGGTCCTCGACCGGCTGAACGCTGAACTGCGCAGGCACCGCCTGTGGTACCCCGTTGACGTTTCCACCTCGGCGCAGGCGACGCTCGGCGGCATGGCCGGCAACAACTCCTGCGGGTCGCGCTCGATTGCGTACGGCAACATGGTGCACAACGTCAGTGCGATCGACGCCGTTACGGCCGGCGGTGAGCGCTGGCGCTTCGGGGCGATCCCGGACGTCATCGATACGCGCGCGGGGCCAACGGGCTACGTGGCGCTGCTCTCCAAGTTGCGGGCGCTGTACGAACGCGAGAAAGACGAAATCGCGGCGCGTTTTCCAAACGTGCTGCGCCGGGTCGCGGGCTATAACCTGGACCATCTCGGCCCGCCGCATGCCAACGCGGCGCATTTGCTCGTCGGCTCCGAAGGTACGTTGGCCTACTTCGAGCGCCTGCACCTGAAGCTCACGCAGCTTCCCGCGCAACGCGTGCTCGGCGTCGCACACTTCCCGCGCTTCTACACCGCGATGGAAAGCGCGCAGCACATCGTGAAACTCGGGCCCTCGGCGGTCGAACTCGTTGACCGCACGATGATCGACCTGGCGCGGGAGAACGCGGCGTTCCGCGCCACCGTCGATGCCTTCATCGTGGGCGAGCCCGACGCGGTTCTGCTGGTTGAGTTTTCCGGCGAAGACCGGGCCGTCCAACTTGCGAAGCTGACACAGCTTGGCGAAGTCATGGGCGATCTGGGGCTTCCCGGGAACGTCGTCGAGGTCACCGACACGCGCTTGCAGAAAAACATCTGGGAAGTCCGCAAGGCCGGGCTCAACATCATGATGTCGATGAAGGGCGACGGAAAACCCGTATCGTTCATCGAAGATTGCGCGGTGCCCCTCGAGCATCTCGCCGAATACACCGACCGCCTGACGCGCGTTTTCGAGAAGCACGGCACGCGCGGCACCTGGTACGCGCATGCCTCGGTGGGCACGCTGCACGTGCGCCCGGTGCTCGACATGCGGCGCGATGGTGCCGGGAAGATGCGCGCCATCGCCGAGGAAGCCTGCGCGATGGTGAAGGAATTCAAGGGTGCGTACTCGGGCGAGCATGGCGACGGCCTCGTACGTTCGGAGTGGATCGCGCCCTTTTTCGGCCCGCGGCTTACCGCTGCGCTTGGCGAGATCAAGTCGTGGATCGATCCGAAAGGGTTGATGAATCCGGGGAAGATCGTCGATCCGCCGCGCATGGATGATCGAACACTGTTTCGTTTTGCACCGGGGTATGCGACCCGTGCACCGGAGACGGTCCTCGACTGGTCGGAATGGGGCGGCTTCGACAAGGCCGTCGAGATGTGCAACAACAACGGCCACTGCCGAAAGTTCGACGCCGGCACGATGTGCCCTTCCTATCGCGCGACGGGCGACGAAACCCACCTCACTCGTGGGCGCGCCAACACGCTGCGCCTTGCGCTCTCCGGCCAATTGGGGTCAGACCCCGGTCCTACGGCGTCGGGGTCAGACCCCAAAGTCAAAAAGGGGTCAGACCCCTTTTTCGCTTTTCCGGCGCTCGACCAAGTTAAAGCCGCCTTCGACCTCTGTGTGTCCTGTAAGGGCTGCAAGCGCGAATGCCCCACCGGCATCGACATGGCGCGCATGAAGATCGAGTTTCTTGCGCACTATCGAAAACAGCGCGGGCTGACGCTGCGCGACCGGTTGATTGCCTATCTGCCGCGCTATGCGCCATTGGCTTCGGCTGTCGCGCCGCTCGCGAATCTTGCGCAGGATCTCGGCAAGCGGTTCGTCGGCATCGCCAACGAGCGCAGGCCGCCGCGCTTTCGGCGCGATGCATTCCGCGCGGCCGAAGGGCGCGCGTCGACGGCGAGCGGGCGCGACGTCGTGCTCTTCGTCGACACCTTCAATCGCCATTTCGAGCCCGAGAATACGCACGCGGCAATCCGCGTGCTCGAGGCCGCGGGCTTCGCCGTGCACGTCGCTGAACCTTCGACGGCGGGCCGCCCGCTGTGTTGCGGGCGCACCTTCCTTGCCGCCGGCTTGGTCGAAGAAGCGCGGCGCGAGGCCACACGCACGCTCGACGCACTGGCGCCATGGGTCGAGCGCGGCGTGCCGGTGGTCGGCCTCGAGCCCTCCTGCCTTTTCGGCATGCGCGATGAATTCACGGTGCTGCTGCCGGGCGCGCGGAGCGCAGCGCTCGCGGCGAACGCGTTGCTGTTCGAGGAATTCCTCGTGCGCGAAGCCGACGCTGGACGACTGGAACTGAGGCTGAAATCGGTCGCGAATGATGCGCTGCTGCACGGCCACTGCCACCAGAAGGCGTTTGCTGCGATGGGCGCGGTGGAAGGCGCACTGCGGCTGGTGCCGGAACTGAAGGTGGCAACCGTGGAATCGAGCTGCTGCGGGATGGCGGGTGCCTTCGGCTACGAGGCCGAGCATTACGAGATCTCGATGAAGATGGCCGAAAGCGCACTGCTGCCGGCAGTACGCCGGGCGCCGGCGGATACGCTGCTGGTCGCCGACGGCACGAGCTGTCGCCACCAGATCGCCGACGGCGCGGGCCGCACGGCGATTCACGTCGTGCGCGTGCTCGAGCGGGCGCTCGGCTAGCCTGCCCGACCCTGCTTGGCGCTCCAGGCGAAGAGCGCAGCACCGGCGACGATCATCGGCAGGCTGAGCCACTGGCCCATCGTCATGCCGAGCGCGAGAATGCCGAGGAAGGCATCGGGCTCGCGCGCAAATTCCGCGACGAAGCGAAAACCGCCGTAACCGATGAGAAAGACGGCGGATACCTGCGCGCGCGGGTGTGGCTTCGACGAGAACCACCACAGCAGCGCGAACAGCGCCAGGCCTTCGAGCGCGAACTGGTAGAGCTGGGAGGGATGGCGCGGCGCGGCGCCGCCGCCGCGAAACACCATCGCCCAAGGCAGGTCGGTCACGCGACCGTATAACTCGCCGTTGAGGAAGTTGCCCAGCCGGCCTGCGGCGATGCCGATCGGCACCAGTGGGGCGACGAAATCCATCAGGCGCCACCAGTCGAGTCGGTGCTTGCGCGCAAGCAGCCACATGGCGAGAAGGACGCCGAGGAAACCGCCGTGAAAAGACATTCCGCCCTGCCAGATCGCAAAAATCTCGAGCGGATGCGCGGCGTAATACAGAGGCTTGTAAAACAGCACGTAGCCAAAACGGCCGCCGAGAATCACTCCGAGCACGGAAGCGAACAGCAGGTCGTCGAACTGCACGCGCGTGACCGCAGCCGGATGTTCGGGCGCGGCTTTTTCGATGCGGCGCAAGCCCAGCCACCAGGCGGCCGCGAAGCCGGCGAGGTACATCAGGCCGTACCAACGTACGGCGAGCGGGCCGATCGAAAACGCGATGGGGTCGAATTCCGGATGAACGAGCATGGCGGCGCTGGGCGCGCGGCGATTCTAACGCCACAGCGGTACGGCCGATCATGGCCGCGCGAGGAGGAATCAGTTCAGACCGAGCTGGCGTGCGCGCAGAACGGCCTGCACGCGATTGTGCACATTCAGTTCGGCGTAAATGCCCGCGATGTGGACTTTGATGGTGTTCTCGGAAAGACTGAGCCGCGAGGCGATCGTCTTGTTCGGCAGCCCCTCGAGCAGCAGGCGCAGCACGTCAAGCTTGCGCGGCGAGAGCGGAATGTCCGAGGGACTCGGCGGTAGATTGACGCCCGAACCGTCGGGAATGTGGGTCCCGCCCGAAAGGACGGTGCGCACCGCATTCACCAGAACATGCGGCGACTCGCCCTTCACCACGAAGCCACGCGCATTGTTTTCGAATGCAGCGGTGACGGTTTCGATGCTCGAGTCGCTCGTCAGGATGATCACAGGAACCTCGGGGAAATCGTCGCGCAGCGCGAGCAGTCCATTCATTCCCTGCGAGTCGGAGAGCCCCAAGTCGAGCACCACCAACGCATACCCCCCAGGATCGCGCAGACGCGCGCGTGCGTCGCCGAGGGACGACGCCCGATCGACCTCCGATGCGACGCCCGAGCCGGTCAGTACGCCCTGCACGGCAGCGATGATGAGCGGATGGTCGTCGACGACCAGAACGCGTGCGCTCATCCTTGCGCACCGCTTTCGGCAGCAGCAAAAAACTGCGACGCCATCTGTCGATCCCTCCCCCGAATGGATCCGGACCTAACTACATCACCTCAACGGATTAGGAGCATCACCCATAAGTACTAGTCAAGCCAAGGCCTTAACGTTGGACAACGGCGGGTCCGATCCTTCCGGCGCGCCGAGCGGCCGCAATCTGGACCCGCACGTCGCTCGGCTAAAATCCCCTCTTCCCCGCTCGGCCCGCGCGCCGGCGGGTTCCTTTTGGAGAATTCACATGGCCGACAACCGCCGCAGTCGTCTAATCACCGAGGGGGTCGCGCGCTCGCCCAATCGAGCCATGCTGCGCGCCGTCGGGTTCAAGGACGGTGACTTCGTCAAGCCGATCGTCGGGGTGGCGAATGGCCACTCGACCATGAATCCTTGCAACGCCGGTATCCAGCCGCTCGTTGACCGGGCGATGGTGGCGCTCGAGGACGCCGGGGCCAAGCCCCAGGTTTTTGGCGTTCCGACGGTCACCGACGGAATCGGTATGGGGACGGAGGCGATGAAGTATTCGCTAGTTTCCCGTGAAGTGATCGCCGACTGCGTTGAAACGGCCGTGAATGGGCAGGCGATGGACGGGGCCCTGGTGGTCGGTGGTTGCGACAAGAACATGCCAGGCGGTCTGATGGCGGTCGCGCGCATGAACGTGCCGGCGATCTACGTCTACGCCGGCACCATCAAGCCCGGCAAATGGAAGGGCCAGGACCTCACCATCGTGTCGGCCTTCGAGGCGGTCGGCGCCTACGCCGCGGGCAAGATGGGCGACGAGGATTTCATCGGCATCGAGAACAACGCCTGCCCGACGGTCGGCGCCTGCGGCGGGATGTTCACCGCCAACACGATGTCGTCGTCGTTCGAGGCGCTGGGCATGAGCTTGCTCGGCTCGTCGCAGCTTGCGTCGCCCGATATCGAAAAGGCGGACTCCGCGGCCGAATCGGCGCGCGTACTCGTGCAGGCGATACACAACAACCTGAAGCCGCGCGACATCATCACGCGCAAGTCGATCGAGAACGCGATCGCGCTCGTGATGGCGACCGGTGGCTCGACGAACGCAGTCCTGCACTACCTCGCGATCGCAGCGGCGGCGGGCGTCAAGTGGACAATCGACGACTTCGAGCGGGTGCGCAAGAAGGTTCCGGTGCTGTGCGACCTAAAGCCTTCGGGGCGCTTCGTGGCGGTCGACTTCCATCGCGCGGGCGGCGTGCCGCAGGTGCTGAAGATCCTGCTCAACCACGGCGTGCTGCACGGCGAGTGCATGACGATCCACGGCAAGACCATGGCGCAGATGCTGAAGGACGTACCGGACGAGCCGCGCGCCGACCAGGAGGTCATTCGCCCCTGGTCCAATCCGATGTATCGGGACGGGCACTTGGCGATCCTGCGCGGCAACCTCGCGACCGAGGGCTGCGTCGCGAAGATCACTGGCCTGAAGAGTCTGTCGATCACCGGCCCCGCGCGCGTGTTCG
>Ga0255041_10000031_pt1 | contig 16932 bp, 16 predicted proteins | sample BC1_12_3_MG_FD_188630 | JGI IMG/M metagenome (GOLD analysis project Ga0255041, IMG submission 188630) | Seawater microbial communities from Strait of Georgia, British Columbia, Canada - BC1_12_3 | ecosystem: Environmental > Aquatic > Marine > Strait | place: Canada: British Columbia | collected... | reverse complement strand
CGGTGTAGTACGGCAGTTTCGCCGCCGCCAAGCGGGCAGTCAGTTGCTTCACTTTGTCCGCATTGGCCAGCGCAGCAACAGGGACAATGAACGCGGCGTCTTTTAGGGCCGCTTCCGCACGCGCGCTCTCCGTGCGATCGCGCTGCGTCGAAGGTTTTGCCTTAGCGCGCTTGGCTGGCGCTTTCGGTTTCGGGCGCGCAGTCGCGGATTCGCGTTTTGGCGTCGACTTGGCGCTCGAGGGCGCGGGCCTGCCTGCGGCCGGCGCCTCGGGCACGGCTGATCTGGACGACGGGGCGCCGCGCGTCGATGCAGCGTTCGGCGGCGGCGGCGCCAGCTGCGGTGAAAATGTTTCGCCATCCTCGCTTGGGATGCGCACGCTCACCGACGGCACAGTCTGGCGCGGCTCGGTATCGAACACCATCGGCAGAACGATCACCGCCAGCAGAACGAGGGCGACTGCACCCACCAGCCGTCGCCGGCTACGACGCTTCAGTGTGTTGACATCTAGAGCTTCAGCCATCGATCGAAGAACGGCGCCGCGTCGTCTCGAGATGGGCTGCGATCTCGCCGACAGTCAGAAAAGAACCAAACACGACGATTCTATCATCGTCACTTGCCGTGTCGCGCGCCGCGATGAACGCGTCGACCGGATTCGCGTGCACGCGGACAGGCCCTGTCACCGCGGCGCGCCGTAACGCGTCCTCCAGTTGCGCGGCGCTTGCGCCGCGCGGCCCGGGCAGCGCCGCCACATGCCAACGCGTTACCCGGTTCGTCAGTGCAGCGACCACGCCGACCAGATCCTTGTCCGCCAGCATTCCAATGACCCCAATCGTCTCCGGCGCGTAGCCCGCCGCACCAAGGTTGCGCGCGAGCACGGCGGCCGCCTGTGGATTGTGTGCAACGTCGAGAATGATCGACGGTCGTCCCGGCACCGATTGGAAGCGGCCCGGCAGCCGGACCCGCGCCAGACCGTGGCGCACCGCCTGCATGGTGACGGGCAGCCGGTCGCGCAGCATGTCGAGCGCACAGAGGGCGGTCGCGGCATTGGCGAGCTGAATCGCACCGCGCAGCGTCGGATAGGCAAGGCCCGCACGTCGGCCCTCAGGCCCCCAATACCGCCAATGGGCTGGCGCCGCGGCAAAGCCGAAGTCGCGCCCGAGTTGCAGCACGCGCGCGCCGATGGTGGCGGCATGCGCGATCACGCTCGCGGGCGGATCGGGATCGCCGACAACGGCGGGCCGTCCAGGGCGCAGAATGCCGGCCTTCTCATAGCCGATCGCCTCGCGCGTCGCGCCCAGAAAATCCATGTGATCGAGGTCGATGGCGGTCAGAACAGCGCAGTCTGCGTCGAACAGATTGACGGCATCGAGTCGACCGCCAAGCCCGACTTCGAGCACCACAACCTCGGGCTGGGCACGGCGGATGAGCCAGGCCGCAGCCAGTGTGCCGAATTCGAAATAGGTGAGCGGAACCTCGCCGCGCGCCTGTTCCACCGCGGTGAACGCCTCACACAACGCCGCGTCGCTGGCGTCCTCACCGCTAATCCGGACGCGCTCGTTGTAGCGCACGACGTGCGGCGAAAGGTAGAGGCCGACCCGGTAGCCCGCCGCACGCAGAATCGCGTCGAGCATGGCGCAGGTCGACCCCTTGCCATTGGTCCCGCCCACGGTGATGATCGTGCACGCAAACCCGAGGTCAAGGCGCCGACGCACGGCGTCGACGCGATCGAGGCCGAGCGCCACGCTCGCCGGGTGCTGTCGCTCGACAAACTCCAGCCATTCGGCGAGCGTCCGCGCGGTCGCCAAGGCGGACCCTGCGCTTTGCCTAGGCGCCCTGCTCGGCCGGCAGGTCCTGCAGCATCGCCAGCAGCGTCGCAAGGCGATCGCGCAGCTGACGACGGTCGACGATCAGGTCGATCGCGCCCTTTTCAAGCAGGAACTCGGCCCGCTGGAAGCCCTCCGGAAGCTTCTGGCGAACGGTCTGCTCAATGACCCGCGGACCGGCAAACCCGATCAACGCCTTTGGCTCGGCGATGACGATATCGCCGAGCATCGCGAAGCTGGCCGACACGCCGCCCATCGTCGGATCCGAGAGCACCGAGATGAAGGGTAGCCGGCGCGCGGCGAGATCGGCCAGCGCGGCCGTGGTCTTGGCCATCTGCACGAGCGAAAACAACCCCTCTTGCATGCGCGCCCCGCCCGACGCCGTAACGCAGACGAGGGGCAGCTTCTGCTCGATGGCGACGTGTACGCCACGCACGAACCGCTCGCCGACGACCGAGCCCATCGATCCGCCCATGAATTCGAACTCGAACGCCGCACAGACCACGCCGATCGAGCGCATCGTGCCCTGCATTACGACCAGCGCGTCGCTCTCACCGGTCTGCTGCTGCGCCTCGGCGAGCCGCTCCGAATAGCGCCGCGAATCCCTGAACTTCAAGCTGTCGACCGGCTGCACATCGTCGCCGATCTCGAATCGACCGTCGGCATCGAGCAAGGCGTCCAGGCGCTCACGCGCACCCAGACGCTCATGGTGCCCGCACTTTGGACAGACATTCAGGTTGCGTTCGAGATCGGTGCCGTAGAGCACGGCGTCGCAGGACGGGCACTTCGTCCACAGCCCCTCGGGAACGGTTTTGCGCGCGCCGCCCGCGTTGCGCTGGATTTTCGGCGGTAGCAGCTTTTGCAGCCAACTCATCGTCGCTTCCTCCTGCGGCGCCTACTGCGCCGCGTGCGGCGCATCGAGCGCCGCACGGATTGGCGCGAGCAGCGCCTTGACACGCGCGACCGCATGGTCGGGACCCGCGGCCTCGATTTCCTGAATAATCCGGCTGCCGATGACCACTGCATCCGCGCTGCGGGCAATCTGGCGCGCCGAATCCGCGTCGCGTATGCCGAATCCGACACCGATCGGCAGACCGGTGGCCGCTCGGATCGCCGGGACACGCGCCGCCACCTCGTCCAGATCGATATTCGCCGCGCCGGTCACGCCCTTGAGCGACACATAGTAGAGGTAGCCGCTCCCGATGCGCGCGACCTCCTCGATGCGCTTCTGCGTCGAGGTCGGCGCCAGCAGGAAGATCGGATCGATCCCGCAGCGCTTTGCCGTCTCGGCAAACGCGGCGCACTCCTGCGGCGGATAGTCGACCACGATGACGCCGTCGACCCCTACGGCGGCCGCTTGCGCCAGGAACGCGTCCGTCCCCAGGGCCTCGATCGGGTTCGCATAGCCCATCAGCACAAGCGGCGTTGCGTCGTCGCTGTGTCGGAACGCGCGCACCATCTCGAGCACGTCGCGCAGGCCGACACCGAGCTTTAGCGCGCGCTCGCCCGAGCGCTGGATCACCGGTCCGTCGGCCATCGGGTCGGAGAACGGCACGCCGAGTTCCAGTATGTCGGCCCCGGACTCGACCAGCGCGTGCAGCAGGTCTACGGTCAGCGCGGGTGACGGATCACCCGCCGTGATGTACGGGATAAGCGCCTTGCGTGCCTGTGCACGCAGGTTCGCGAAGCGCTGTGGTATTCGCGACATCGTCAGAGCACGATGCCTGAACGCTGAGCGACCGTGTGCATGTCCTTGTCCCCGCGCCCGGACAGATTTACCAGCAGGGCGGCGTCGCGCGCCATCGTCGGCGCGATCTGCGCGGCGTAGGCGAGCGCGTGGCTCGACTCGAGCGCCGGGATAATCCCCTCCAGACGGCACAGATCGCCAAACGCACGCAGCGCGTCTTCGTCGGTCACCGCCACGTACTCGGCGCGGCCCGCGTCCTTGAGCCAGGCGTGCTCGGGTCCCACCCCGGGGTAGTCCAGCCCGGCCGACACCGAGTGCGTTTCGGTGATCTGGCCGTTCGGGTCCTGCAGCAGATAGGTGCGGTTGCCGTGCAGCACGCCAGGCCGCCCGGCACACAACGATGCCGCATGCTTGCCGGTCGCAAGCCCTTCACCTGCCGCCTCGACGCCGACCAGGCGGACGCCGTCGATGCCGATATAGGGGTAGAAGATTCCCATTGCGTTCGACCCGCCGCCAACGCAGGCAATCACGACATCGGGATGCCGGCCGGTCAGTTCCGGCATCTGCTCAAGACACTCGTCGCCGATCACCGCCTGGAAGTCGCGCACCATCATTGGATAGGGATGCGGACCGGCCACGGTTCCGATGATGTAGAACGTGCGCTCGACATTCGTGACCCAGTCGCGCATGGCCTCGTTGAGCGCGTCCTTCAACGTCTTCGAACCCGACTCGACCGGAACGACGCTCGCCCCCAGCAATTTCATGCGGTAGACGTTTTGCACCTGGCGATCGATATCCTCGGCACCCATGTAGACGACGCATTCCATGCCGTAACGTGCCGCGACGGTCGCGGCGGCGACGCCGTGCATGCCGGCGCCGGTTTCCGCGATGACGCGCGGCTTGCCCATGCGGCGGGCGACCATCGCCTGCCCGACCGTATTGTTGATCTTGTGCGCACCAGTGTGATTAAGGTCTTCGCGCTTGAGGTAGATCTGCGCACCGCCGAGCTGCTCCGACAGGCGCTTGGCGTGATAGATCGGGCTTGGCCGCCCAACGTAGTGCTTCAATTCGTAGCGAAGTTCGTCTTGGAAAGCCGGGTCCGAGCGGCAGGCATCGTATGCCGCAGTCAGCTCCTCGAGGGCCTGCGAAAGGGTCTCAGCGACGTACACGCCGCCGTACGGTCCGAAATGCCCGCGTGCATCGGGCAGGTCATACAGCTGCATTCTTTACCTCTGCGATAAAGGCTTCGATCAGTGCGGCGACTTTGATGCCCTTGGCGATCTCGACACCGCTGGACACGTCGACCGCCCAGGGCTTGACCAACCGCAGTGCCTCGCCGACGTTGTCACGGGTCAGGCCGCCGGAGAGTATCAGGGGGCGCTCGCGGACCGCCGGTACGAGGCGCCAGTCGAACCGTGTGCCCACCCCACCGTAGGCCTCGACGTAGGCGTCCACCAGCCACCCCTGCGCACCTGCGTACGGGCGAAAATATTCTGTCAAATCAGCGCCCTCTCGCACCCGGCAGGCCTTAACGTAGGGCACGCCGAACTGCGCACAGAACGCAGGATCTTCCTCACCGTGGAATTGCAGCGCATCTGGGCGCACGTCGGCCAGAACCCGCTCGACCTCCTCACGCGCGGGGTTCACGAACAGGGCGACCGCGGAGACAAACGGCGCCAACGCCTTGCGCACGCGGCGCGCCTGCGCGAGCGACAGACAGCGCGGACTCGGTGCATAAAACACCAGACCGATCGCATCCGCGCCCGCGCGCGCGGCTGCGTCGGCGTCTTCGACACGGGTGATTCCGCAGATTTTCACCCGTACAGGCACGGCTCAAGCACCCAGCGCGAGAACGGTCGGGTCGATCTGCGTCTGCGTCTGCGTCTGCGTCTGCGTCTGCGGCAGATTCCACTGCGCCTCGTATTCAATTGTTTCGAGGTAGAGCCCTTCGGCGCCGAAGGTCGGTGCCGCGCGCGTCCGGTCGCGCGAGGCCACGAGCTCGCTCAGCCACTGCGGCGGATAGCGGCCGCTGCCGACGTACACCAGCGCGCCCACGAGATTGCGAACCATATGGTGCAAAAAGGCATTCGCACGCACCACGAAATCGATACGGTCACCGTGGCGACCGATGTCCAGGGTCGTCAAGCGACGCACCGGCGAGCGGGCCTCACATTCTGCCGAGCGGAAGGCGGAAAAATCATGCTCGCCGACGAGCCGTTCGGCCGCCGCGCGCATGGCGTCAAGATCGAGTGGCGCATGGAACCATCCCATGCGTCCCGCAGCGAGCGCCGGCCGCACGGGCCGGTTAATGAGCAGGTAGCGATAGGTCCGCGCCTGCGCGCTATAACGCGCGTGAAAGCGTTCGTCGACAGGCGTCGCCCAGAGAATCGCGACGGACGGCGGCAGCAGTGCATTGGCACCGCGCACCCAGGCCGTGATCGGACGCGAAACCTCGACGTCGAAGTGCACGACCTGCTCGAGCGCATGCACCCCACGGTCGGTGCGTCCCGCCGCGGTAATCGAAATGGACGTGGCCGCGATCGTCGACAGGGCAGCTTGGACGGCATCCTGCACCGTATCCCCGCCGGGCTGCGTCTGCCACCCGAGGAAACGGCTTCCGTCGTACTCGACGCCGAGCGCGATTCTCATGTCGAAAAAGGTGCGCCACGCCTCGGCGCGCGAGCGCCACCACCGTGACGGTCAGGATGCGTTGCCGGGATTATCCCAGGCTTGCGAGCATCTGCTGCGCCTGCGCCTGCTGCGCGGCGTCGCCTTCGGCGACGACCTCGTTCAGGAGTTCCCGGGCACCATCCTTGTCGCCCATCTCCTCGTAAGCCTTGGCAAGGTCGAGCTTGGTCGTTACTTCCTGCGATTTGGCGTCGCCACCGCCCGCGCTCGTACCAGCGGAATCGCCCCCCGCCAGATCGAAACTGATCGTCGAGAGATCCGGTCTTTCGGTCGCCGGCGCAGCCTCTTCCGCAGGGGCGTCCATATTGAGATTCAATTCGAAATCGAGCCCGCCACTCGTATCGGGCCCCGCTGCTTGGGCGGCGGGCTCTTCGGTTGTCGTTCCGCCGAGATCAAAATCAAGTCCGCTGGGCGCAGACGCCGCTTGCTCGCCCGCTACGGGCACCTCGGTCGTCGATCCGCCGAGATCAAAGTCCAGCGACGGCGCGGTCGGCGCCTCGGGCTCCGCGGTCCGCAGCTGGCCGAGTTCGGTGGTCGCGTTAAGGTCAATGTCGACCTCGAGCGCCTCGCTCATCCCAACTTCAGGCGGCATTGCAGCGGCTTCACCCTGACCGTACAGTCCATTGCCCGGATCGATCGACCGCCCAAGCCCCATCGCCTTATCCCACTCGGGCCCCTCACCATTCACCAAGCTCTTCATCTTGAGCGCAGTGGCTTCGAACTGCTTTGTATCGCGTCGTTTGGCGTAAATTTCAAGCAGCTTGGAATGAACGTTCGGCCGGCTCGCATCCTTCTGCAGGGCTTCGCGCAAAATTTCCTCGGCCTGGGCATCGCGTCCGTAGGCCATGTACACGTCCGCCTCCGCAAGCGGGTCAACCTCTTCGCCCGTCCCCGCAGTAGCGGTTGCACCGCCTGCCTCGGCTGCATCAGCAACGGTCGCGGCTGACGCCCCGCCCAACAGCCCATCGTCGAACTGCGACTGCGCCGTGCGCTTCTTTTTTCGCCATGCATAGGCGCCGTATCCGACGAGCAACAGCGCCACCGCGCCGAGCCCGCCGAGCATGATCGGATCTCCGAGATACTCGTCGACCAGACTCGGCGCCGGCGCAGGCGGTGCCGGCCGCGGCTTTGCAGCGGGCTTCGGTTTTGCAGCCGGTTTGGGCGCGACGGGCGCCGGTGTTGGCTTCGCGACCGGCTTCGGTTTTGCCGCGGGCTTGGGCATTGTGGGCGCCGGCGCAGGTTTCGCAACCGGTGCTACCGCCTGCGCGGCCCGCGCTTCCGCGGCGCTCTTTTCAAGCGCGGCAATCTGCTGATTTTTGATCTCCAGGAGCTTCTGGAGATCGCCGATGTTCTTTTCCAAATCGGAAACGCGCGATTGCGCTTCGGCCAGCGCACGTTCGCGTGCGATCTGATCGTCCCCGCGCGCCGCAGTCGTACCGGACGTTCCCGGTGCACCGGCCTGGGACCCCTCGGCACGCGAAAGCTTCAGCTGATCGCCGGAACCCGCGGGCTTCGGCTTCGCGTCCGTGGCCGTAATCTGACCCTCGACCGCACGCGCGCCGTCGGCCCCGGACGCCGTCGGCGCAGCGGCCGCAATCTTCCTGCGGTACTCGCCAAAGCTGACCATATGCGAAAGCACGACCTCCCGCGCTTCGCCGGGATCGACTGCATCGACCGAACCTTGATCAGGAACGCTCAGAATGCGACCCGTGCGCACCAGATTGATGTTGTCGCGGATGAAGGCGTCGGGATTGGCCCGGTACATCGCGATCAACATCTGGTTCAACGTCACGCCAGGGTGCATGTGCTCACGTGCAATCTTGGCCAGCGTATCGCCCTTGACGACTTCGTAGTCGACACCCGAGGTCATCGGCGTGGGTTCGGCGCTCGGCGCTGCCGACTCTGCCGCCTGCGACGTCTCTGCCGGCGCGGGCGCAGGCGCGGGCGCCGCGGCGGATGACGAAGTCGTCCCCATCACCGCATCCGAGGGCGGCGGCGGAATATAGGTCGGCGGGTCAAGCAGGATCGTGTATTCGCGCACCAGGCGCCCGGTTTTCCACTCCAACTCGATCAGCATCTGGAGGAATGGCTCGTTTACGACGCCGCGGGTCGCAACACGGACGATCGGCTTCCCGTCCCGGCGTTCGATCGAAAACTTCATGCCGATCAATGCGGGATCGTAGGCGATGCCGGCCTGCCGGAAGGCTTCGGACGATGCGAGGCGCGCGCTCAGAGCGTCTTGTTCGCCACGCTTCAGCGCAACGATCTCGATCTCCGCGCGCAAGGGCTGACCCAAGGCGGAAAGGACGTGGAGAGTACCCAGGCCCGCAGAATTTGCCGCGAGCGAAACGAGCAGCAGCAACGCGCCCAGAATCCGCACGACGATGGAATTACTCACGATGCCACCCAGAGTTCATTTTAGACGCTCAAGTAACATAACATCATGGTGTTAGGCATGCAAGCTGAGAAATTTTCTCGGTTATTGTCGCTTTGCCACGGATACGGAAGCAGAAATCGGGTCCGCGACCGCATCCGCTCGCGCGCAGCCCGAAAACTGAACTGACGCGCCGCACCAGCGGCATCAGGCTACAGGGCGCGTCACGCCGTCAAGGCCTTATGCCCGCATCGAGCAGAATACGCAACATCCGGCGCAAGGGTTCGGCGGCCCCCCAGAGCAATTGATCGCCCACCGTGAAGGCGCCCAAATAGTCGTCGCCCATCCGCAGCTTGCGAATCCTGCCCACCGGGACGGAGAGCTTGCCGGTCACTGCAGCTGGCGTTAATTCGGCAAGCGACGGCTCGCGCTGATTCGGCACCAGCCTCACCCAGTCATTCGCTTCGGCGATCATGCCCTCGATCTCGTCCAGCGGTACGACCTTGCGCAGCTTGATGGTGAAGGCTTGGCTATGACAGCGCATCGCGCCAACCCGCACGCAGATGCCGTCGATCGGTACCGGACGGTCGTGCCGCCCGAGGATCTTGTTGCTCTCCGTCTGCCCTTTCCATTCTTCCCGGCTTTGCCCATCGCCGAGGTCCTTGTCGATCCACGGCTGCAGGCTCGCAGCGAGCGGGTAGCCGGACTGCGCGCGCGGCAGATCATTCGAGCGGATTGTCTCGGTTACACCACGGTCGATATCGAGCGCCCCAGCGGCCGGGTCATCTAGCAGCGGCCGCGCCTGGGCCCCGATCGCCGACATCTGTTCGACCAGTTCGCGCATGTTCGCAGCCCCCGCCCCTGAGGCTGCCTGATAGGTCATACAGGTCATCCACTCGACAAGGTCGTTCTGAAACAGCCCCGCCATGCCCATCAGCATCAGGCTCACCGTGCAATTGCCGCCGATGAAGTTGCGCACCCCGTCGGCGTAGGCCTGCTGGATGACCGGCATGTTGACCGGATCGAGGATGATCACGGCGTCGTCCTGCATGCGCAGCGGACTGGCCGCGTCGATCCAGTACCCCTGCCAGCCGGCGCCGCGCAGCCTCGGATAGACCGCGTTGGTGTAGTCGCCACCCTGGCAGGAAATGATCACCGGTAGCGCGCGCAGCGAATCGATGTCGTTCGCGTCCTTAACCGTCTCGACCGCACGGCCAATCGCCGGGCCTTGGCTGCCCGCCTGCGAGGTCGAAAAGAATACCGGCTCGACCAGCTCGAAATCGCGTTCCTCGCGCATGCGCTGCACGAGCACGGAGCCGACCATTCCACGCCACCCGACGATACCGACTCTCAACATGCTGTTCGCGTGCGCCCCGTAATCAACCGAGCGCCGCAACCACCGCGTCGCCCATGTCGCCGGTGCCGACCTGCGTCGATCCCGGCGTGAAAATATCCGCCGTGCGCAATCCCTGTGCAAGCACCTGCTGTACGGCGCGTTCAACGCGATCCGCGGCCCCGGCCTGGTCGAGCGAGTAGCGCAGCATCATCGCCGCGGACAGGATCGTGGCGAGCGGATTCGCGACGCCCTTGCCGGCGATGTCCGGCGCCGAGCCGTGAATCGGTTCGTACAGGCCCTTGTTGCGCGCATCGAGCGACGCGGAGGGCAGCATGCCAATCGACCCCGTCAGCATTGATGCCTCGTCAGACAGAATGTCGCCGAATAGGTTGCCGGTCACGATGACGTCGAATTGCTTCGGTTCACGGACGAGCTGCATCGCGCAATTATCGACATACATGTGCGACAGTTCGACATCGGCATAGTCCTTCGCCATCTCGCTGACGATCTGCTTCCACAGCTCGGTGGTTTCAAGCACGTTCGCCTTGTCCACCGAACACAGCCGCTTGCCGCGTCGCCGCGCAGCCTGGAACGCGACCTGCGCGATGCGGCGGATCTCGCTTTCCCGGTAGCGCATCGTGTTGACCCCCTCGCGCTCACCGTTTGGCAGGGTGGTGATGCCGCGCGGCTCGCCGAAGTAAATATCGCCGGTGAGCTCGCGCACGATCAGCACGTCCAGGCCGGCGACGACCTCCGCCTTCAGCGAGGAGGCGCCCGCGAGCTCGGCGTACACGCGCGCCGGCCGGAAATTCGCGAATAGTTCGAGTTCCCGGCGCAGCCCGAGAATCGCCTGCTCGGGGCGCTTGGCGCGCGGCAGCGTGTCGTATTTCCAGTCCCCGACGGCGCCGAACAGGATCGCGTCGGCTGCCTTGGCGAGACGCAGTGTGGCCTCCGGCAAGGGATGGTCGGCGGCATCGACGCCCGCGCCACCGACCGGCGCCGCCTCAAGATCGAGTGGTAAGCCGAGACGTTGCAGCACCTTCACGCCCTCGGCAATGATCTCCGGGCCGATGCCATCGCCCGGCAGAACCGCGATCTTGCTCATCGCGTCACCGGAAATACCAGGGAAACTGCGTGCGCCGCCGCGCCTCGAAGGCGTGGATCTTGTCGGCCTGGCGCAGGGTGATCCCGATCTCGTCCAGGCCGTTCAGCAGGCTGTACTTGCGGAAGCTGTCGACGTCGAAATGCAGCGACGTCGAGCCATTGCTGGTGCGCACGCTCTGCTGCTCCAAATCGACGACCAGCTGAAATCCCGGCAACGCCGCGCAGTCATAGAACAGCCGGTCGACCTCGGCTTCCGACAAGACGACCGGCAAGAGGCCGTTCTTGAAGCAGTTGTTGTAGAAGATGTCGGCAAACGAGGGGGCGATCACGCAGCGGAACCCATCGTCGAGCAACGCCCAGGGCGCATGTTCACGCGAGCTGCCGCAGCCGAAATTCCGCCGCGCGAGCAGGATCGTGGCGCCCTGATAGCGCGGCTGGTTCAGCACGAAATCCGGGTTGCGCGGACGCGCTGCATTGTCCATGCCGGGTTCGCCATGATCGAGGTAGCGCCAGGCGTCGAACAAATTGGGTCCGAAGCCGGTGCGCTTGATCGACTTCAGGAACTGCTTGGGGATGATCTGGTCCGTGTCGACGTTCGCACGGTCGAGCGGCGCCACCAGCCCAGTGTGTAGGGTGAACGGTTCCATGGCTACCGATCCATCAGGTCTGCTCAGTTACTTCTTCTTGGCGCCGCGCTGAATCGCCTCGCCGCCTTCCTCGATGTCCTTGCCGATGCCGTGCATCGTGTTGCAGCCGGCGAGCAGCCCGAACATCAGCACAAGAATCACGAACAGTCTCATCGTAGCCTCCTGCGTCAGCGCCACTGACGAACGTCGACAAAATGCCCGGCCACCGCCGCGGCCGCCGCCATCGCCGGGCTGACAAGATGGGTGCGTCCGCCGTCGCCCTGGCGGCCCTCGAAATTTCGATTTGATGTCGAGGCGCAGCGTTCGCCCGGCTCGAGCCGGTCGGCGTTCATCGCCAGGCACATCGAACAACCGGGTTCGCGCCACTCGAACCCGGCGTCGAGGAACACGCGGTCCAGGCCTTCTTTTTCGGCCTGCACTTTCACCAGTCCGGAGCCCGGCACCACCATTGCAACGCGAATGTTCGACGCGATTCTGCGCCCCTTCACCACGGCGGCGGCGTGGCGCAGATCCTCGATGCGCGAATTGGTGCACGAACCGATGAACACCTTGTCGAGCGGGATGTCGGTGATCGGCGTACGCGGCGTGAGCCCCATGTAGGCGAGCGCGCGTTCCATGCCTTCACGCCGCGCGGCATCCTTTTCCTTTTCCGGATCGGGGACTGCGCCGTCGACCGGAATGACCATCTCGGGCGACGTCCCCCAGGTGACGTGCGGCAGGATCGCGCGCGCGTCGAGCGACACCTCGCGATCGAATTTCGCGTCCGCGTCGCTCGCCAGCGTGCGCCAGTAGGCGACGGCCTGGTCCCACTCCGGCCCGACCGGCGAGAGCGAACGGCCTTTCACGTAGGCAATCGTGGCGTCGTCGACCGCCACCATGCCGGCGCGCGCGCCGGCCTCGATGGCCATGTTGCAAATCGTCATCCGCCCTTCCATCGACAGCCCACGGATCGTGCTGCCGGCGAATTCGATCGCGCAGCCCGTGCCCCCGGCGATGCCGATCTTGCCGATGATCGCCAGCACCACATCCTTTGCCACCACACCGCGCGCAAGTGAGCCCTCGACGGTGACGCGCATGTTCTGCATCTTGTTCGTCACCAGGCATTGGGTGGCCAGCACATGCTCGACTTCCGAGGTACCGATACCGTGCGCAAGGCAGCCAAAGGCGCCGTGCGTGCTGGTGTGCGAGTCGCCGCACACGACGGTCATTCCGGGCAGCGTCGCGCCTTGTTCGGGACCGATGACGTGAACGATGCCCTGACGGTGGTCGAGAAACGGGAAGTAGGCGCGCGCACCGAATTCCTTGATGTTCGCATCCAGTGTCTGTACTTGGAGGCGTGAGGTCGCGTCGCGAATCCCGTCGATCCCGAGCGCCCAGTCGGTGGTCGGCGTGTTGTGATCGGCGGTGGCGACCACCGATTCGATACGCCAGGGCTTGCGGCCGGCCAGCTTCAGGCCTTCGTAGGCCTGGGGACTGGTCACCTCGTGCACGAGATGCCGGTCAATATAGAGCAGCGCCGTGCCGTCCGGCTCTTCGTGGACGAGGTGCGCGTTCCACAGCTTGTCGTACAGTGTCTGACCCATGGCGTACAGGCTCGAGAGCCGGAAATTATCCCACAGGAAGACGCGTTTTCGGCCGCCGCCGCGCGGTTCGAAGCGAGTCAGCCGCCCTTGCGGGCGCGTTCGTAGAGCGTCATCACGCGCGCGGCGTATACGCGCAGATCGGCGATGCGCGTCTCGGTCGAAGGGTGGGTCGAAAGGAACTCTGGCGGCTGGCTTTCGCCGAGCCCACGCATCTTTTGCCACAGTGAGATCGCGGCGCGCGGATCGTAGCCCGCGCGCGCCGCAAGCTCGACGCCGATGCGGTCGGCTTCGGATTCATGCTCGCGCGAATTCGGTTTCATGACCGTCACGTCGATCACGATCGACGACAGATCGATCGTGCTGCGCGACATGCCGGTGGCGGCGCCGAGGATGTTCAGCCCGATCGCGGTTGCCATCGCCTGCGATGCGCGCTCGCGGCCGTGCTCGCGCAGCGCGTGCGCGATCTCGTGACCCATGATCGCGGCCAACTCGTCATAGGTCGGCGTGAGTTCCTGGATGAGACCGGTGTACACCGCCATTTTCCCGCCCGGCATGCACCAGGCGTTTACCGCCTTCGCGCTCAGCACGTTCGTTTCCCACGACCAGCCAGGCGCATCAGCACGGAACGTGCCGGTCTGCGAGATCAGCCGCACGGCGATCGTTCGTACGCGCGCCACTTGCTGTGGATCGCGATTCAATCGTCCGACCCGCGCCGCTGCCGACAATTCCCGTCGATAGGCCTGCGCCGCGCTGCGATCGAGCTCTTCGGCGGACACCAGCATGGTCTGCTGGCGATCGACGCCCACCGCGCCGGATTGCGTGGTCGGCGCGCTCTGGCAACCCAGGAGCGCGGACGGGAGCATCCCGACTACGAACCACAGCGATGCTCTCATGTTCGATTGGATCCTCACGCGACCCACCCGCGCATCACGCAGCATAGCGGCACGCCTCAGGCGCGGACCCGCCAGGCCACCAGCGCGGCGCCCACGAGCCCGGCAAACGAACTGATGGTAAACGTCCAACCCGGGCCCAGAGCCGCCCAGCTCCATCCGGCGAGCAAGGTACCTACCGCGCCGCCCAGCCCGTAGGAAACGCTCGCGTATAGCGCCTGACCGCGCGCCTGGAGTGTGCCGGTAAAGAAACGGTGAATCGCCGCGACCGCGGCCGCGTGGTAGACGCCAAAGGTTGCCGCATGCAGGAGCTGTGCGCCGACGAGGAGCGAAACGGACCCCACGCCCCAGCCGATCACCGCGAAGCGCAGCCCCGCGGCGAGAAAACTGCCGAGCAGGAGCGCACGCAGCGAAAAGTGACGCAACAACCGCGGCAGCATGATGAACACGACGATCTCGGCGAGCACGCCGAGCGTCCAGAGCATGCCGATCGCGGTCTTGCTGTAACCGGCGTGCGCCAAATGGATCGAGTAGAACGTGTACAGGGCACCATGCGCGACGACCATGCAGAAACAGGCCGCGAACAGGGTGAACACGGCAGGTTGTCGCAGTACGGCCCACAGCGGCGGCGCGGCGGCTGCGGGCGCCGTGCGCATCGAACGCGACGGCAAAAATAAGGCGGCGGCGAACACGCCCAGGGCGAGCACCCAGACGATGACGAGCAGGGACGCGCGCGGCGCGTGGTCGAGCCAGATTCCGGTCAGCAGCACCGCCAGGATGAAGCTCACCGATCCCCAAAGCCGGACCGCCCCGTAGCGGCCGGACTGCGCACCGAGCGTGGTGAGTGCAAGCGACTCGACGATCGGCATCGCGCCCACCGAAAGCAGGCTCAGGCCAAGCATCACCGCCGCGATGCCCGCGGCGTCGTCGACGCGGAACAAGGCCCCATAGCCGAGCACCAGAGCCGCCCCGGACGCCACCACGATCGCGCGATGCCGATGCGTCCGGTCGGCCACCCAGCCCCAGAACGCGGGCGCAAAAATGCGCGCGAGCTGTGGCATTGCGAGCACGAACCCGATCTGCGCTGCGCCAAGCCCGATCGACTCCAGATAGAGCGCGAAGTACGGCAGCATCGCGCCCGCGTAGGCGAAGAACGCGAAGTAATACGCCGCAAGCCTGACGCCCCCGCCCGCAAATCTTGGCACAACGTTCAACGGTGTTCCCGACGCGAAGCCTTCCGCGCCCGCCCTCTATCGGGCGCGCGGATTGCAAGTGTAAGACCGGCTCCACGGTACCATTCACCGCTTGCACGTCCGGCGCCGCCAACGCAAAGAACGCGCTTCACGCGACTAACGAAACCGAACGACGAGACCCATGACCCTGCCGCAGCTTTTCAGCCTCGAGGGCCGCGTCGCGCTGGTGACGGGCGGCAGTTCGGGCATCGGCGGCGAGATCGCCAACGCGCTTGCCGAAGCCGGTGCCGCAGTCGTGCTCGTGGCGCGTGACGAGGCTGCATTGAAGACCGCGCAACAGGCCATTGAAGCCGATTCAGGGCGCGCGGCCATCCTGCCCTGCGATCTGGCGCAACGCGAGCAGTTGTTTTCCTGCGCCGATCGGGCGGCCGAATTCTTTGGCGCGCCGGACATCCTCGTGTCCGCCGCCGGGATCAACATCCGCAAGCCCATGCTCGATCTCACGCCGGCGGACTGGGACGCGACAATGCGTCTGAATCTGGACGCGTCCTTCCTCCTCGCGCAGCGTCTCGCGCCGGCGATGATCGAAAAAGGCTGGGGTCGAATCATCAACATCGCCTCGCTGCAGTCGGTGCGCGCATTCGGACACAGCGGTGCCTACGGCGTCTCGAAGGGCGGCGTGCTGCAGTTGACGCGCGCCCAGGCGGAAGCCTGGTCGCGCTACGGAATCAACGCGAATGCCATTGCGCCGGGTTTTTTCCCGACCCCGCTGACCGCTGCGGCGGTAAACGACGCGGCGCGCTGGAAACAACTCGCCGAACGCACGCTGATCGGCCGCAACGGCGCGCTGCGCGACCTTCGCGGCACGGCCGTCTACCTCGCGAGCCATGCGGCAGCGTACGTGACCGGACAGACGATCTTCGTCGACGGCGGATTCTCCGCCGCGTGACGCGGCATGCCGGTCAGTCCGTCGCGGCGCGAGGCGTTCCGGCGCTAGTCGCTCGGCTGCGCAGCGCGCGCAAATCGAACGACCGCAAGAACGTCTCGCACGAACGCCGCAGTTTCGCGTTCGCCGCGCTTGGAGCCCGGGAAGTGCCCGTCGAGCAGCAGTTGCGCGAGGCCGTGGACCAGCGACCACGCCGCGGCTGCGGCGAAGGGCGCGCCCTGCGGACCCGCGAGCGGTGCGAACGCGCGCACCAACCCGTCGTACGTGCGCGCCGCCGCCGCGCGCAGGCCGGGATGGGCATCGAGGCGTAGCAGCCCGCCGAACATCAGCCGGAAGCGCTGCCGGTGTTCCAGCGCGAAGCACACATAGGCCTCGCCGCGTGCCCGCGGCCCGCGCGCCCCGGCCGCTTCAAGCGCCTCGCTCAGGCGCGCAAAGCCCTCCCCGGCAAGGGCGGCAAGGAGCGCGTCTCGGTCGGCGAAATGTCGGTACGGAGCGGCATGCGACACGCCCGCACTGCGTGCCACCTCGCGCAGGCTGAGCGTCGCAACACCTTGTTCCTCCAGTAGTTTTCCAGCCGTCTGCAGAATCGCGGTTCGCAAATCGCCGTGGTGGTAGGGCGCCTTTTGAGATCGTTTGCGAGATAATGTTGTCATTGACTACA
>Ga0255041_10000030_pt1 | contig 16948 bp, 15 predicted proteins | sample BC1_12_3_MG_FD_188630 | JGI IMG/M metagenome (GOLD analysis project Ga0255041, IMG submission 188630) | Seawater microbial communities from Strait of Georgia, British Columbia, Canada - BC1_12_3 | ecosystem: Environmental > Aquatic > Marine > Strait | place: Canada: British Columbia | collected... | reverse complement strand
GGTTAACCCAGGATATAACCGCCCTAGCGATAATTATATACATGTAGAGATTGAGCACAAGGCCGATGACACTCGCGAGTGCCGCCAAGAGATTGCCCAAAATGAACATTCACATTTCCTTTCCATTTCTCCTCTAGGCAAGGGCAACATTATCTTGAATTTCTGAGAGTGTCAAGAAAAATCTTTATATTTTCAAGAGGATAACCCCTAATCTCCTCTTCTGATCCTCGGGACGCATTGACATTTTCTCAACCTTTTCTGATAATGACCCACCTATGTTGATAATTGGCCGTAGTCATTCATCGTTCATCGTCGGCCATCTATTGGCAACCGTTACTTGAACATATTGCAATTTCCATACTTGAAATGCAGATCACTCTTATTTACTTCAGCTCCACCAACGACTTTGGTTGCGGTACAACTGACATTATTCACTAGAATAGGGAGACTGTTATGGTTGCCTCCAAGACAATAGGATTTATCGGCGGGGGAAATATGGGTGAGGCCCTTATCAATGGGCTGTTGAAATCAGGCAGCTTTGATGCCAGCCATATCAGGGTCAGTGACATCAGCCAGGATCGGCTCCACCACCTCCGGGACACATATCAGGTATCTATCTTTGCTGACAACGGAGAACTGGCTGGAGGCTCCGATGTGATCGTCCTGGCAGTGAAACCCCAACAAGTGGGAGATGTGCTTGCCGAAACAAATGCGAGCCTTGAACACCTGCCCTTGCTTATTTCCATTGCTGCTGGCGTACCGATTGCTTCTCTTGAACAGGGGATTGCCAAGCCGGTACCCGTGATTAGGGTTATGCCCAATACCCCGGCGCTCGTTCTGACCGGCGTGTCTGCCATTGCCGGCGGCACCCATACCGATTCTGAACACCTGGCAGTGGCAAGAGCACTGTTCGAGGCAGTTGGTGTGGTCGTGGAAGTTGATGAGATTCATATGGATGCAGTCACCGGACTGAGCGGTAGCGGCCCTGCCTATGTTTATTTATTCGTGGAGGCTCTCATAGATGCTGGGGTTTTGATGGGCCTATCCCGCCCGGTGGCGCGGGACTTAGCAGTGCAAACCACCTTGGGTGCGGCGAAACTATTAGCAGAGAGTGGAGAACATCCCGGTGCTCTCAAGGATCAGATCACCTCTCCGGGCGGTACAACCATCCATGGTTTGGCCATCTTGGAAAGTGGAGGAATGCGTGGCATGCTTATGGATGCTGTGGAGGCTGCTACCAGGAGATCTGAAGAACTAGGGAAAAAGTGAGGGTATGTTGCTGAAGGCCATTGCGGTCCCAACATCCAACCCTTTTGGATATGGTCAGTTGTTTCATACTGTGGGAGCGGCTTTTAGCCGCGATTTGATGTGGTATAAGGGATCATAGTCGCGACTGGAAAGTCGCTCCCACAGAGGTTGTATAACAGACAATAAAGTCTAAGAGCGCGGCTCAATTTCCATGCTCATATCAACGGCGCGGGCTGAATGAGTCAGGGCGCCAACCGATATCAGATCGACTCCCGTAGCAGCCACTTCCCGGACATTGTCCAGAGTGATTCCGCCCGAAGCCTCAAGAGGGACCTTTTCCCCAGTCCGCCGCACAGCCTCTGCCATGGTTGCCAGATCCATATTGTCCAACATTATGGTGTCAGCGCCAGCAGCTATGGCTTCGGCTAGTTGATCCAGGGTTTCCACCTCCACCTCGACTCTCAGAGATTTCGGCTTGCAGGTCCGTGCTGCCTTCAGGGCCTGCTGAATAGATCCTGCCGCCGCAATGTGGTTGTCTTTGATAAGGACTCCATCGTAGAGTCCAAAACGGTGGTTGTAGCCACCCCCGGCTCGAACTGCAGCTTTCTCTAACAAACGATATCCGGGGGTGGTTTTGCGGGTATCTAGGATGCGGGCGGAAGTCCCGGCCACTTTGTCCACGAAGGCCCGGGTGAGTGTTGCGATACCTGATAGTCTTTGCAGGAAGTTCAGGGCCGTCCGCTCGGCCGTAAGCATGGCGGCCAGATTGCCTGTTACCCTCAATAGCGCCTCCCCAACCATTGCCTTGTTGCCGTCTTGTAAGGGCAGGCCAACATCCAGGGAGGGCTCAACTGTCAAAAAGATCTGTCTGGCTAGGGTGGAGCCAGCAAGAACCAGTGGCTCCCTGGCAACAATACGTCCCCTACCCTCAGCACCAGGTGACACTGTGCAAGCAGTGGTGATATCACCACTGCCTATGTCCTCGGCCAGTGCTCTGCTGATCAATGTTTCCACTTCATCAGATAACAAGCCCTATCCCCCACCACTGAGCTTTGTCAGTTTTTCAAGTTGCGCCTGGAGCTTATCCACTTTGCCGCCCAATCTCTCCAGTTTGTCCTTTTCTTTGGCGACAATATCCGCAGGGGCCCGACTGATAAATGCATTATTGGTCAGTTTCTTCTGGGTCCTGGCCAATTCAGGCTCCAGCTTGCTGATTTCCCTCTGCAGACGTCGACTCTCTTCCTTGAAGTCGAGGACACCCTCGAGTGGCACAAACAACTCGAGCTCTCGTACCACAGCCGAAGCCGCCACCCGAGGCCGCTCCCCGTCCCTAACCACCTCCAGCGATGACAGCCTGGCCAGATCTTCTATGTAATGGCCATGAGTCTTCACAATACTGCTGAGGCTGTCCGGGCCAAAGACCATTGCCTCCACCTGGGCAGCCGGAGCAACATTCATCTCTCCCCTAATGTTTCTGATGGCCGTGGTCACATCCATCATAACTGCCATCTGCTCCTCCCCCTGACGGTCCACCAGGGACTCATCTGGTCTGGGAAAGTCTGCCACCATAATGCTCCCTTCACTATCGGGTAGATGATGCCACAATTCCTCGGTAACATAAGGCATAATGGGATGGAGCAGCCGAAGAACAGAAGAAAGCCCATGCAGGAGAAACTGTTGGGTTTCTTTACGTTCCTTCTCGTCGTCGCCGTATAGGACCGGTTTGATCATTTCAAGGTACCAGTCGCAGAACTCGTGCCAGGTGAACTGATAGAGCACACTGGCAGCCTCATTGAAATAATAAGAATCCAGCGCTTCGCTGACCTGACGGACAATCTCCTGCAACCGGCTCAACATCCAACGGTCTGCCAACCTTCTTGGCTCGGGTAGCAGTCCGGCGGCCTCCACTCCCTCGAGATTCATGAGAGTAAAACGACTGGCATTCCAGAGCTTATTGACAAAATGCCTGTAGCCTTCAATCCGCTCTTCAGAGAGACGAACGTCTCTTCCCTGTGCTGCAAAGGCAGCCAGAGTGAAACGAAAAGCATCCGTACCATAGCGGTCCATGATCACCAGAGGGTCGATGACATTTCCCTTTGACTTACTCATCTTCTGGCCCTCGGCATCTCTGACAAGGGCGTGAATGTAGACGTCACGGAATGGCACGTCTTTCATGAAATGCAAGCCCATCATCATCATTCGTGCCACCCAGAAAAAAAGAATATCGAAACCGGTAACCAGAACAGAAGTGGGGTAAAAGCTCTCAAGCTCTGATGTCTTCTCAGGCCATCCCATGGTTGAGAAGGGCCAGAGGGCAGAGCTGAACCAGGTATCCAACACGTCGCTCTCTTGAATCAGGTTGCCGCTGCTACAACTGCTGCATTGCTGTGGCTCTTCCATGGCAACAGTAACTTCGTCACAATCTTGGCAGTACCATGCGGGAATGCGATGCCCCCACCAGATCTGGCGTGAGATGCACCAATCTTCAATGTTCTCTAACCAGTCAAAGTAGTTCTTCTCCCACATCTCTGGAATGATGCGGGTGTTTCCATCACGCACCGCCGCCATGGAAGCTTCGGCCATCGGTTTCACCGCCACAAACCATTGCTTGGACAGTGTCGGCTCAATGATTGTCTTACATCGGTAGCAGTGACCCACTCTATGCTGGTAGTCTTCGACTTTTACGAGAAACCCCTGCCCTTGGAGGTCTTCAACTATCTTCTGACGACAACTATCGCGGTCCATGCCGGCATATGGACCCGCCTCTTCGTTCATCACGCCTTGATCATCCATCACCCTGATCGCTGGCAACCCGTGCCTCTGGCCGATTTCAAAATCGTATGGGTCGTGGGCTGGGGTTACTTTCAGTGTGCCAGTGCCGAACTCCCGGTCAACGTACTCATCTGCAATCACCGGCAACTCCCGGTTTAGAAGCGGGAGTATTACTTTTTTCCCAATGAAATCACGGTAACGCTCGTCTTCCGGGTGTACCGCAACACCGGTGTCTCCCAGCATAGTTTCGGGCCGGGTGGTGACCACTACCAGACCGTCAGTTCCATCAAGGAAAGGATAGCGGAGATGGTAAAGCCGCCCCCCCCTTTCTTCCGCCTCCACCTCCAGGTTAGCCAGTGCTGTAACACACCGCGGGCACCAATTGATAATCCGCTGGCCCCGATAAATCATGCCCTCATGATAGAGGGAAACGAAAACGCGCCTCACAGCTTCAGAAAGACCTTCGTCCATGGTGAAGCGCTCTCTACTCCAATCGCAACTTGCTCCTAGCCTCTTGAGCTGATTGATAATCTTCCCGCCGTATAGCTCACGCCACTGCCAAATTCTTTCGATGAACTTCTCCCGCCCCAACTGATGTCTATCCGAGCCTTCTTCCGCAAGCTGACGTTCCACCACATTCTGGGTGGCGATGCCGGCGTGGTCGGTTCCTGGCATCCAAAGCACATTGTCTCCATACATCCTCCTGTATCGGCAGAGGATGTCCTGGAGCGTGTTGTTGAGGGCATGCCCCATGTGCAGATCACCGGTAACATTCGGTGGAGGTATCACGATAGAATAGGCGGGATCGGTGCTGTTTTCGTTAGCTCGAAATAAATTCTGCTCCTCCCAAAATTGATACCACTTTTCCTCTACAGCTGCAGGTTCGTAGGCTTTGGGCAGCACTGAGTTCTTCATTTCCTTCTTCCTTCTCAGACGTCCATTGTCCGCACTCAGTCTTTCAAGACCATGCTTAGTCGAACCAAAACAATTATTTTATCTTTTATCACGGATCCGCCTCAGGCGGAGCAACGGACAAAAAGAAAAATGGGGATTATGCAGATAACCCCCATTCATAACCCGCCAATAATCGCGGCAGGTGATCATTTTTCTGATTCCAAACTATTCCTAATCTTCTCTATCTCCTGGGCAATTGCACTCTCCACAATGGCAGGCAATCGTTCCTCTACCAGACGGGTCACCACGGCCTCCACCTGAGCACTGACGAGCGCTGCCAACTCCTCGGCTGCAGCCGCTGGCAGTTCCTCCACCGCAGCCTCCTCGCTTATATCCTCTGACTCCGCTTCAAGGTCTGTACCGATATCGTCGGTAAATTCTTCCCCGGCAACCATGGCTGACACCCCATTAACGGCTTGTTTACTCACATCCCCTGATTCTGCCTCAAGATCGTCGAACAGATCTTCAGAAAAATCCTCTTCTGAAACAGCGCTAACCTCAGCACTTTCAGGCTCCTCACTCGTATCCACTAGCTCCGTCTCAAGATCGGCAAAAAGATCTTCAGATAGATCCTCTTCTGAAACAGCGCTAACCTCAGCACTTTCAGGCTCCTCACTCACATCCCCTGCCTCCACGTCAAGGTCGGCAAAAAGATCTTCAGATAGATCCTCCTCTGAAACAGAGCTGACCTCGGCACTGACAGGCTCCTCGCTCGTATCCACTAGCTCCGTCTCAAGATCGGCAAAAAGATCTTCGGGAAGATCCTCCTCCGAAACAGGGCTGACCTCGGCACTGGCAGGCTCTTCGCTCGTATCCACTAGCTCCGTCTCAAGATCGGCAAAAAGATCTTCAGATAGATCCTCTTCTGAAACAGCGCTGACCTCAGCTCTTTCAGGCTCCTCAATCACATCCCCCAGCTCTGTCTCAAGATCGGCAAAAAGATCTTCAGGAAGATCCTCCTCTGAAACAGGGGTAGCCTCAGAACTCACAGGCTCCTCGCTCATGTCCCCTGCTTCCATGTCAAGATCGGCAAAAAGATCCTCGGATAGATCTTCCTCTGAAATAGGGGTAGCCTCAGAACTCACAGGCTCCTCAATCACATCCCCCAGCTCTGTCTCAAGATCGGCAAAAAGATCTTCAGAAAGGTCCTCCTCTGAAACAGGGGTTGGTTGTTGGGCGGAAGCTACCTCAGCATCATCTCCGCCGGTTCCGGAGGCTTCCTCCAAAAGCTGAGCCACTTCATTCTCGTGTGAAGCGAAGAGCTCAGCAAGAGCTTCATCAGTTACCAAGTCCTCTTCTAAAAGTGCATCATCTCCGGCCGCTGCAGCGGTATCGGCTGTCCCTTCTTGTGCTGTAGACGTTTCCTCTACCACAGTTTCGGCAGCGGCAGCAGATTCCTCCCCACCCTCCAAAGATTCAAGGGTTGTATCTAAGTCGGGCTCATCCTCACCAAATCCAACTTCCAGGTCCAACTCTCCCAGAGAAAGTTCGTTTTCGTCATCCACATCATCCTGGCTAGAGGACGGATCATCTGAGGCTGGGTCCTCTCCCTCGACAGGATCAACCAAATCAATGATGTCGTCGTCAAGATCATCCAGCTGGAGATCAAAGTCTTCTCCACCTGTCTCCTGAGCTTCCTTGTCCTCGAACTTTCGGTCGTCTGAATTGTGATCCATGGCTGAAATTTCCAAGTTAGTTAGAGAACTTAGAGAGTTATGAAACCGCCCTACGAATAGCACAACGTTTCAGACACTGTCAAGCGATTTTAGTTTGCAGATACCCACCTGAAAACTCCATTTACAAACCACCATGCATTCGTTACACTCACAAAACCTTCGACCCCTGACGTGTCAGTATCAAGGGGGCTCAGCAGTAATGGAGTACCGGAGCAATGGTCATTCAGGATTTGAGAACGCAGATTGCAGATTTCAACTGCAGATCTTAATTCTGAAATCTCAAAACCCCATGACCTTGGTATTCAAGGAAGCGAGCGAGTAATTGCCATGCGGGTTCTCAGCCGCTACATCATTTTAGAACTCATCAAGATCATTGCTATCTGCCTGGGAGTCGTTATTGCCTTGTACCTGGTCATCGATTTCTTTGAACGGATAGATGATTTCCTGGAGGCGAAACTCCCCCTGTCCTTAGCGCTGCGATACTTCCTGCTGAAGCTCCCGCTCATCGTGCAACAGGGTATACCCATGGCTGTTCTCATGGGTACTCTTATTAGCCTGGGTTTGATGGCTCGCAGCAATGAACTCCTGGCCTTGAAGGCCGGTGGCGTCAGCCCTGTTTTGGTTGTCGGACCAATATTGACTCTTGCTCTGCTGTTGAGTCTGACGGATTTTACCCTTGCCGAATATGTGGTGCCGCTGACTAGCAGTCGGGCAAACTATATATGGAATGTCCAGGTCAGGAATCGACCGGCTCCAAGTAGCTTTTTTCAGGAGAAGATATGGTACAAAAGCGATCAAACACTCTACAATATTCGCGTACTACACCCGAAGCGCAACGTATTAGAGGGGGTTACAATCCATATGTTTGATCGCTCCTTCCACGTGCTCAAACGAATAGACGCCAGGAGGGGTGAGTGGGATGGGCAGACTTGGATATTTTCAGATGGGATATTCATCAACCGGACAGCGGATGGCGGCTATTCCATGGAGCGGTTTGAGCGCCGTCGCTTCCAGTTAAAAGAACGTCCGCAGGATTTTCAGCACCTCGAGAAAGCCCCTGAGGAGATGACCCTAGGTGAGCTTGGCCACTATGTTACCAAAATAAAAAGCGAGGGATACGATGCTACCCGTTATCAGGTGGACTTCCACGCCAAAATCGCTTTTCCCTTCACATCGTTCATTATGGCACTCCTGGGCATTGGTGTTGCTCTTTACCAAGGTAAACACGGTGGGATTGCGGTGGGAGTTGCCGTAAGTGTTGCCCTGGCGTTCATCTATTTGCTCATTTTTCAGTTCGTTCTCCGTATTGGCTACACCGGCAACCTGCAACCACTGCTGGCCGCCTGGATACCCAATATTTTCTTCGGCATTGCCAGCATCTTTCTCTTCATGCATGCAAGGCACTAGCGCGGAGCATTGAGATGGGAAGTTACAGTAAAGTTGTTCTAATTGGACTCATTTCTGTGTTTTTGCTTTTTGGCTGTGCCAGCCACGAGATATCGAAACTTAAATCTGACAAAATAAAAACAATTACCGGGTGGCATCTTTGTCTTACTGATGAGATGGCGATATTCGAAAAAGCCCTGGATAGTGAAGAGTCAGGTAAAACAAAATCGAAGAAATCAGTGCTTCTACAATGTGACGTTAAATTGCGGGATGATATAGCCTTCTATCTTACCACCAAACACAAAATTAACTTGGTAAAAGATTTAAAGCCAACAATTGGATTGATTCGCGCTGATGCTGAATGTCGATGGGAACAATATGTAACTCTCAACATTACCGTTTATGATTGGGAACATAATCGTTTGGCTGAAATTGAAGTTAAGAATGGTGAAGATGTCATGGTAAAGGACGACGAGAAATTTGCTGAGTATTGTGCCGACGTAATTGCCAAACTCATTCTCAGCCAATAAAAAATCCGGGACCTGGGCCCCGGCTATGAGACATCCTCAGAGGGATTTTAGATTGAAGTCTGTTTGCTTGACTTACAAGTAGAGGCGAGAACAATTCTCTCACGAGCCGTCGCTTGCTTCCAGAGCCATCTGGATTTTCTTTTTCAGTTCAGTGAGATCAAAAGATTTCACTACATAGAAATCGGCGGCAATGGATTTCATGTCCTCTTTGAAGGTATCGTAAGCAGTGGAAAGTATTACGGGCAAGTCATAAAATTTATTGCGGATATCCTGTAATAGATCCAAACCATCGTAGTCCACCATCTTTATGTCCAAGACTACAAGGTCGGGCTTGTCCTGTTCGATGCGTTCTAGCAGCCCATGCCCACCTTCCGCGGTGATGACATCGTAGCCCTCTTCTTTTAGTTCCTCAGAGTAGAGCAACCGGATGTGCTCTTCGTCATCAACAACCAGGATCTTAGCCATAGTATTTCCCTCCAAACTGCAGGAAGCTTTCTTTCGTTGAGTCTTGAGTCATTTAATTGTTAGGGACCCTAATGTCGCAAACCCACTCCGTGGAAAAACGCGTCAGAGCGTGCCAGATGTGGCCACGCGCAGTCCGCCTACGGCGGAGTACTTGATCCGTACGTGATATCCTGTCCGAGGCGAGCACGGTCTCAGATGGCGCTCTATCACGCGAGCGCAGCGGTTTTTACTGGTGTGGGTTTGCGACATTAGGGTCTACCATTTATTGAGCAGATAAGGCTTCGCTTCCTCGAAGATCATGCATTCGTTTTCAATGTATTCCTCAGCCTGTTGGATTGACATTCTTTCCGTTTTCTTTGCATACGATAGGGTCTTGCCTACAAAGAGAGGCACAAGTGATTGCAATAAAGATTCGCGCTCCACCACCTCGTTCTTGTAAGCAGCTGAATAACTGTAAAGAATACGAGCCCATATTTCCGAAGGAAAGCTGAAATGGGCCAGAGGAAGCTCCCTGATCTCTTCCAATTTATTGTAGATGTTATTCTCCAGAAAGCTCTCCCAGAGCTGCTTGTACTGGGCAAAGCCCTGGATAAAAACTTGGTGAAGCTCATCATCCTCAATGTCGAGGGACGTGGGTGTCTCTACTTCGCCCATGCCGAAACCGTAAATTGCTGTCGGCTTGCTCCACTTCACCCTTCCCCATAAATCCTGGAAATGTATCATAAGGTTCAACAGAGTACCGACGACCTGAGAAAAAACCTGCCCAGAAGGCACGATGTTTCTGTCTTTTTGGTAGATCTTTGGTTTCCCTACAAAGGACTGACAGATGGGAATACCTTGACAAATAGCCAGGGTAGTCATCCAGATGTCAACACCAAATTGGCCCACCATATCATTCCAGCTGGGATGGTTTAGATAGGTCTCGGCCAGATTTACGGCAAAGGCAAAATCACCACCAATTGGTTGTCTGACTCGACGACCATAAAGGGCTCGGGTCAGTGGATAAACGATCCCATTGGCAACTGCGCCATCGTACTTGTGTCTCACGTAGAGAGGGGCAACAAAGCCGAAGCCGGCGGAAATGGGCTCCCCGAGATTCTTGATCCAATGGGGTGTAATGCTCTCTATATCAGCGTCTAACACTATCACCGCTTGGGCCTGAAGTTCAACTGCTTTGACTATTAGATTTCTCAGGTTATAGCCGCGGCCTACTACTCCTGGAGGTGTCGACAGGTAGATCTTGGGAACCTCGCTGGGGGTCTGTAAAAAGGCTTCCCTCGTTCCATCCTCTGAGTGGTTGTCACAGTTGATAACCACTGAATTCTTGTCACCAAAATGATCCAGCAGTCCTTTCGCGGCCTGCGCAGTTGGATGAGTGATGCTGGCAGCGTTGTTGTGAGAGGGTATGCCGACCACCCAATCAGCCTGCTCCACCTGCTCGGGATTCTCCTCAAATGCAAGCATAGATGTGTCATTCACGGCTAACGTTCCTATCCCAAAAACATAGTAATTACAAATTATTGCCTGGCTCCGACTTATTACACCATCAGGGCCTAAAAGTAAACCCTAACTTCCTTCTCTTCACCCATTATATATGAGAATTCGCCTATTAACTTAGCTCCGTAAAAATCTCCTCTCCCCTTGGAAACTATGTCACAATTCGCCGAACCCGTCATTCCGGACGAGCTCCGCCTCGCGGAGCGAGATCCGGAATCCAGTGAAAGTGACGAATTGCGACACGGTCTCTTGAGAAAAGAGGGGACATGTAGTTATCCAGCGTAGCTAAATAAATAGGCGTTTATGAGCAATTCGCCAGGGTTGACTTTTGAGGTTCCGCAAACGTATGCTTCTCGCCAGCAACGATCCATATGTTAGCATTTACTTGATAGCCAATGAGAGGTGACCATGCTTCTGGAGAGAGAGCGAGAGCTTCTGGTTGCGTACGGTAAGAAACTGATAAGCCACAGACTTACCACTGGGACTGGAGGGAATTTGAGTATCTTCAATCGTGAGAAGGGACTCCTTGCCATTACCCCTGCCGGGCTCGACTACTTCGACAGCAGGCCCGAAGATATTGTTGTGCTACAGGTTGATGGAGAAAGGGTGGAAGGTAAGCGAGAGCCTTCCAGCGAACTACCAATGCATAGAATATTTTATCAGCAACGGAAAGATATCAATGCTCTGGTTCACGTACATTCCAGATACGCCACCACCCTTTCCTGTCTCAACTGGGACTTGCCGCCAGTTCACTATCTGGTGGCATTTGCCGGAAATGAGGTAAAATGTGCTCAATACGCCACCTTCGGATCAGAAGCATTAGCTCGAAGCGCTTTCGAGGCCATGAAGGATAGAAAGGCGGTGCTGCTTGCAAATCATGGTCTGTTGGCAGGTGGAAAAGATTTGCCTTTTGCTTTTGATCTCGCAGAAGTTATAGAATTTTGTGCAGAAATTTATTATCGCAGCAAATGTATCGGCGAGCCAGTCATCATCTCTGCTAGTGAAATGAAGGCCGTGGCAGAAAAACTCAAGTGGTATGCAACGTTAGGGTAAAGAGTGTTGATCCGGATTACAGGAGAGGGAAATGAAGGAACTGACGAGCGAGGAACGGGCTAAAATAGCCGCTGATTTGGCGGAACTCCATGGTGAGACCATAGCAAGGAGTACCAGCGAATTGTATGAGAAGGAAGCAGCAGCAATCGGGACCACTCTAACCTGCCTTGATTGTGGCTGTGTAGTGCTACGGCCCTTTGACGAAAGTGGTGACATTATTGGGGATACCAAAACCCTAGAAACGGGAGATCCTTGCTCTGTGGATCACACCGTGAGTCTGGAAAGCGTCATTCAGGCGGCTGCCCACAACTCCATTCTCTGGAAGGATACCCCAGAAGAGTTTGACCGCAAGTATGGCAACGAAAAGAGAATAGATATCGCCAGTAAGCTATTCCCTCCACCGCCAGAAGAGTAAAGGGAATCCGGGCAGGAAGAACTAGGCACAAGACACTAAGCACTAGGCAAAAATAATAAAGAAAACTTATTCTCTCCTTATGCCTTGCGCCTTACACCTTGTACCTTAAACCTCTTCTGCTGGCAAAGCCATTGAACTCTGACCCCCGCAAGGCGGGATCCGAGACTGGCCTTAAGGACCAGGGTCGCGATGTTGAATAATATTAAGCCCTTGCGGAACTCTAAATAGTGCTTATCTTTGTACGACCTTGCTTCCTTTTTGTTGTTATTTTTGGAGTAATTGCGATACTTGTCTCCCTTCTGGAGTACCTTATGAAAAAAAGTGTTCTTTTCGTCTGTTATGGAAACGCCTGTAGAAGTATCATGGCCGAAGCGTTGGCCAGACACCATTGGGGTGAAAAGCTCGAGGTGGCTTCTGCTGGGGTGAGCGCTCTGGGCTACATACCTGAAGAGACCATAAAAGTTCTTGACGAGGTAGGGGTCTCCACCGACGGCCTTTATTCTAAAGGATTGAGTGAGTTGGATATCGATGGTTTCCACCTGATCTTGGATCTTGTCCTTTACCCTCTGGAAGGTATGATCTCCCCTTCTTTTGAAGGCAAAGTGATACCCTGGCATGTGAGGGATCCTTACATGGAAGGTCTGGATTCTTTCAGGCAGACGAGAACCGACATCGAGTGGCTGGTTACAGAGAAGCTTTCCGAGTGGCTCGATGGAGAGTAAAGAATCCGGGCTCAGAGGACCTGCTTTGAGCTGCCCCCTGACGCAAAGCGCTAAGCGCAGAGCGCAAAGCGAAAAACTTTCATAGTGAGGATTTCCCTATATTTGTACGCTATGCGCCATGCGCTATGCTCTATGCGATCCGAGCTGGACTTGAAGACCAGTGACCAAACGATTTATTAATCATGAAAGACTACTACAAGATTCTCGAGGTCGACCAAGACGCTTCTGAAGAGCAAATCAGGAAGGGTTATCGCCGGCTTGCCTTCAAGTACCACCCTGACCGTAACCCTGGCGATCAAAGTGCAGAGGAACGGTTCAAGGAGATTGCCGAAGCGTATGGAGTTCTGACAGATCCTGTAAAACGTAATGAATATGACAAATGGCTGAGAGCTGGACCCCAGGAGAGGGTGGCAGGCCAAGGTTTTCCCTACTCTCAAGAGGAAATTTTCCAGGATCTCTTCAGGGACCCTAGATTCAGACGCGTTTTTCAGGATCTTTTCGGGGAGTTTGAGAGGGCTGGCTTTCGCTTCGACCAGCGTTTTTTCGATAAGGTCTTTTTCGGCGGTCGTGGCGTATTTTTTGGGGGTATTTTCGTCTGGGGGCCTTTTGGTTCCGGACGGATGAAAATCGGCAGGCAGCGGCAGCGGTCAAATCTTGAGACCCACCAAACTCAGCAAGTCAAGCCTCCTGGTTTTCTAAAGCAGTTGGGACAGAAGATCGGTCGCCTCTTGTTGGGAGGCCAAAAAGCCCTATCCCACGAGACTCAAGAGATCTCAGTCCGACCGCAGGATCTCACCTATAATCTGGCCCTGCCTTCTGAGGAAGCCCAGCGAGGCACGTGGGTGACAATCGCCATTGACCGCGGCCAAGGAAACGAGAGGTTGAAAGTGAGAATACCTCCAGGCACTCGGTCAGGAACGCGCTTGCGACTTACAGGAAAAGGTAGGCACCACCCTCCCGAGAATGGCGACTTATACCTCACTGTCAACGTAGCCTGACCTAGCCCGGAATGATGGAGTCGTTTATCCCACCCACAATAGTGTGTTTTTAAATACCTTGCTCGTTGGTTGAGAGCCATTTCCCTTGCCACCACTTTGATATCTCTTCAAAAACAGCAGTTATAGAGCATAGCCAGGGTATTTCATGAATTACTGTCGCGAGATCGCGAAGATGGGCGTGCAACCTGGCAACCGCAGGGTGTCGGTTCCGAGGCGTACCTGAACGGTACGTCGCAGGGGTCGACACCCGAGGACGCCAGGAAGGACGGCCATATCCGTAATCGCAGCAAGTGATTCATGGAATATCCTGGCTAAATCTCCAAGTATAAAGCAGAGTTGGACTCAGTGAGAATTATTGTTTTGGCGATTTCCAAGGAGCTCAACTAAACCCTAACGTTGCATACCCACACCGGCTAAAATCGCTAGGCTCGCACCATAGCACCCCATCTGCGGCTGTGCTCGCCTCGGCCAGAATCTCACGTACGGTAAAGTACGCTTCGTCCTGACCGAGCCTGTGCGCAGCCACATCTAGGGCACTCTAGTGCGTTTTTCCTCGGCGTGGGTATGCAACGTTAGGGTAAACTTGGCACAGGATATGCTTACCATCTCAGAGATGAACTCCGTATTAGCCCTGATATTTCATAAGGTAGAGTTTCCGGCTCGGAGAGCAGAAAGATCATATCCGCTCTCGCAGTCACGCCAGGGCGTGAATTTGTAAAATATGAGGGAGGCAGGGGGGTTAAGGCATGAGTAAGGGTTCAGATATGAGTAACAGGTCCAATGTTGTCCTGATCGCAGAGGATGACGGTGAACTCAGAGAACTCGTTTGTACTGAACTCGAGTCCGAAGGATTTCAGGTAGTCAGTGTAACCAATGGTGAGGAAGCAATCAGTAAAACTCGTAGCCTGAAACCTGACGTGATTGTTATGGATTTAAATATGCCGGTGATGAACGGTATCGAAGCCATTAAAAAATTGAAAACCGATCACGCTACCAGCCATATCCCCATAGTGGTGGGGACGGTAGTCGAAGAAAAAGAAGATATTGTAAAAAGCTTTGAGGCTGGAGCAATCGCATACATTACAAAACCCTACTTCATGCCGGAATTAATGGCAAAAATAAACTCCGTTCTGCAGTCCAAAAAGCTTTATGACAAATTAATTCTGTCGGAAGAGAAGTACCGCTTATTAGTCGAAAATGCGAATGAAGCCATCTTGGTAATCCAGGATGGAATACTTACATTCTTCAATCCTACTGCATTAGAACTCTTGGATTATCCGCAAAGTGAATTGACCTCCAACCCCTTTGTCGAATTCGTCCACGCAGAAGATCGAGAGGAGGTCCTTGAGTACCACGCCAGAATCCTGTCGGAAAAAAGAGCATGTCCAGCGTATTCTTTCCGAATTGCCTCCAGAAACGACAATGTCAAGTGGGTAGAGGCAAAAGGGGTCCTCATTGACTGGGACGGCAAGCCCGCAACACTCCATTTTATAGCTGACATAACGGCTCGAAAGCGAACCGAAGAAGAGATGCGCTTTCTCGCTTTTTATGATTGCTTGACTGGTTTACCTAATCGCTTGATGTTTAATGAACATATGAACCAAGCGCTTGCTTATTCCAAGCGCACGAAAAGTCAACTGGCAACACTGTTTCTGGATCTTGACTATTTCAAACGGGTTAACGACACCTATGGCCATCACTTAGGCGATATGCTGCTGCGGGCCGTGGGTGAACGTTTGATAAGAATTCTCCGCAAGAGTGACATTATTGCTCGTAATGTTGAAGATATTTGCAGCACCAATGTGGCGAGGTTTGGCGGCGACGAATTTGTTCTGTTACTGACGAATATTCAGGATGTTCAGGACGTGTCTAAAGTAGCTCGCCGCATCCTTTACACCATCTCCGATGCTTTTATGTTAGATGGTCACGAACTATCCGTCACCACCAGCATTGGCATCAGTCTGTATCCTGCTGACGGGGAAGAACCCGAAACCTTGATCAAACACGCTGACAAAGCAATGTATCATGCAAAAAATCTGGGGAGGAACAATTACCAGTTCTTTGCGGATTCTCTGGAAGGTACTACTCCTGAGAGAGTTACCTTAAGGGGGGACTTGCGCACGGCCCTGGAAGGCGAAGAGTTAACGCTCTACTACCAACCGCAACTGGCAATTGGTAGCAAGACAATCATTGGCTTAGAAGCGCTGATACGATGGCAACATGTAGATATGGGAGTGGTTACTCCGGCAGATATAATCCCGTTGGCTGAGGAAAGCGGCCTCATGGAGCCTATCAGTGAGTGGGTGCTCAGGACCGCCTGCCTGCAGCACCTGGCTTGGCAAAAGGCCGGTTTGCCATCGATGCGCATGGCTGTGAATGTATCAACCCTCTTATTTAAACAGCAGAAACTAGTAAGATTGATACCTCGAGTCTTGGACGATACCGGCATGGATCCTTCATTTCTTGAGATAGAACTCACCGAGAGTTCGTTGCTTCAAATCGGCAAAAGTACCAAGGCGGCGTTGCAATATTTGAAAGAAACAGGAGTCAGGATAGCAGTGGATGATTTCGGTACCGGATATTCCTCTCTCTACCATCTCAAGAATTATCCTCTGGATGCCCTGAAAATAGACCGCTCATTCATAAAGGACATCCCAGGCAATGCGGATAGTGAGATCATTGTATCTGCGATTATTGCCATGGCGCATAGCTTAAAACTGGAAGTGATCGCCGTTGGGGTGGAGACAGAAAAACAGCTAGAATTCTTGGAAGAACGAGGCTGTGATATGATCCAGGGCTACCTATTTAGTCCGCCACTCCCCTCCTACGACATTATCCCCCTTATCCAGGAAGAAGGGGTTGAGATGACAATGTAATGCGGTCATACTGGGGTCATTTCAATCCTTGGTCATCCCAGCCAGTTTCCCCTCACGCGCAGCAATTTTTTCTTCAAGTTCCTCAATCTCTTGAATCTGGTGCGGCCTCATGGAATGAGGCGGTAGAGCAGCCTCTCGATCACGAAGCCTTTCTTTCAGATTTTGGATCTCTTCTAACAACTCTTGTCTTCTTGTCTCGGCCATCTAGTTTCTTGCTCCTATCTCAATCAGTGGTCAACAGTAAGCGGTAAGCAATTCATCTGTTTGACTAATTTTCTAAACGCCTATGTATTTAGCTCCGCAGGATAACGACATGCCCCCTCTCCACGCAAGAGACTGTGTCGCAATTCGTCACT
>Ga0255041_10000027_pt1 | contig 17113 bp, 17 predicted proteins | sample BC1_12_3_MG_FD_188630 | JGI IMG/M metagenome (GOLD analysis project Ga0255041, IMG submission 188630) | Seawater microbial communities from Strait of Georgia, British Columbia, Canada - BC1_12_3 | ecosystem: Environmental > Aquatic > Marine > Strait | place: Canada: British Columbia | collected... | reverse complement strand
GAAGTACGCCCACCTTGTCGATCGCGACCGCTGGCAGGAGGAAGCAATCCTCGTGTTCGAGGCGGGCGAGAGCCAACTGATCGGCGTGATGGAACAGGTCGGCGCCGCCTTTCCGGGGGTCAAGGTGTTCAGCCTGCCGTCGATGGGCGCCAACGGTGCGCGCCGCCACGTCGAGTTGGGCATACGCGGCGTGCCGGCAGAGGTACCGGCGGCGCTCGAGGCGCTGCGTGCGGGGGTGCGCGAGGCGGGATTTCCGTTTCGCGCGTTACCGTTAGACGAGGCCTGAAAAGAAAACGCCCCGCACGAGGCGGGGCGTTCAGGGTGCTTCTACGACTTCTTTTGCGGCGCCGACTTAGGCGGCCTTTTTGGACTTGGCGAAACCTTTCGCCGAGTCGGTCGCGGCTGTGACGTTGGCTTCGGCCATCTCGGTCGCCTGCTTGGCGACTTTATTGAGGTTATCGTAGGCCGAGTTGGCTGCCGTAAGCATCTGCTTCATCGCGGCGACGGCAACGTCCGAGCCGGCCGGTGCATTCTTAGTCGCCTTCTCGAGCATCGAGGCGAAGTTCTCATTCCATTCCGCGGTGCGCTGCTCTGCGAGCTTGGACAGTTCGCTGTTTGCCGAGGTGGCGACTTCGTACACGCTCTTCGACCAGGCGATTGCCTTCTCGAGCGTGGGCTGCGCCAGGGTGCTCTGCAGGCTGGTGAACTCCTGCGCGTCTTTCGCGCCCATCAGTGCGCGGGTGTTGGTGACGCTATCCTCGAAGGCCGCCTTGACGGCGTTCGCGTTCAGATTCGCGAGCTTCTCCATCGCGCTGAACTGGAAGCTCGCAACTGCGAGCAGGGCTTCAACGTTGGCCTTTTGAGCCGCTTGGATTTGTTCTGGCGTGACGTACATGGCGTAACTCCTGTTCAAAGGTGAATTCAAGGTCTGCGCTTAGTAATTGTGCGCTGCAACAAGACGAATTATATGTCCTAAGTCAACCAAGTCAACGACTTTGTGCGACGCAATATATTTAATTGATGTGACGCAACAATCTCTCTTCCAAGTCATTGTTTCCGCGTAGAAAGCGTTTGAAACGACGCTTGGAGGCGCCGCGCGGGTTGACCGTCTCCTGCAGCCTGGTTATAAAGCAAACGATCGTTTGGTCTAGATTGCATCGACATCATGCGTACCCAGCCCGACCCGCGCGCACCCTCCACATCACGCACGCCACGCGTGCCACGTGCGCCACGCGCTGACAACCGACTGCCTGCCGTGCTCGATGCCGCGGCGCGCCTCTTCGCCCAGCGCGGCTACGCCCCGACGTCAATGCGCGACATCGCGCAGGCGGCGTCGATGCTTTCCGGATCGCTCTACTACCATTTCGCCGCCAAGGAAGATCTGCTCACCGCGGTGTACGAAGCCGGCGTACGCGAAATCGTCGCGGCGGTCCGCGCGGCGGTCGCGCGCGAGACCGAACCCTGGGCGCGGCTCGAGGCGGCCTGCGTCGCGCACCTCGAGACGGTGCTCAAGCGCAGCGACACTGCGCAGGTGCTGATCCGCGTGCTGCCCGAGCAGGTACCCCCGGCGGCGGCCCACCTCAAGCGCTTGCGGGCGGAATACGAGGCCGTGTTTCGCGAACTGGTGCGCGCCCTGCCGCTTGCCGAGGGCGCGGACCGGCGCACCCTGCGCCTGATGCTGCTCGGCGCGCTCAACTGGACGCGTTTCTGGTACCGGGAAGACGCTGCCAATTCGCCGCGCACGATCGCGCGCGGCATGGTGAATCTGCTGCGCGAGCAGCAGGACCCGCATGCGAATCGGGGGGGACGTCATGGCTGAACACCGGCCACCCAAGATCATCGTCACCAAGATCGGCTTCGACGGACACGACCGCGGAAGCCGCGTGGTGGCCGCCTATTTGCGTGACGCCGGGATGGAGGTCGTTTACACGCCGCCGTGGCAGGAAATTGCGGCAGTGGTGAAGCTTGCCACCGAGGAAGACGCCGACGTAATCGGCGTTTCGTCGCTCGCCACCGATCATCTGCTGGTGCCCAAGCTCATGGCCGCGCTGCGCGTCGCGGCGCTAGACGACGTGCAGGTAATCGTCGGCGGCATCGTGCCGCCCAAGGACCAACGCATGCTGATCGCGGCGGGCGTGGCGCGCGTGTTTCACCCCGGTGCCTCGCTCGAGGCGATCGCCGACACCGTGCGCGCGCTCGCAGCGACGCGCCGCACTCAGCTGGAGGGCTCGATATGAACAAGCCGATCGTCAAACCCATGGCGCGAACCGAGTTCGAGCAGGGCGAACGCCGCTGGCAGGCGGCCTTCGATGCGAGTCCCGGCGCACGCAGCGATGCGGCCAACCGATCGGGCATCGAGGTCAAGCCGCTGTACACGCCGCAGGACTGGTCCGGCGAGCGTTACCTCGAGGCGCTTGGCTTTCCGGGCGAATACCCCAACACGCGCGGCATCTATCCCTCGATGCACCGCGGCCGCAGCTGGACCCAGCGCCAGCTGATCGGCCTGGGGGTGCCTGAGGATTACAACGCGCGCCTCAAGGAACTGCTCGCGCACGGCGCGACCGCCGTCTCGCTGATCCCCTGCAACTCGGTGTTCCGCGGCTACGACGCGGACGAGGTGCCCGAGGAACTCCTCGGTACCTGCGGCACGGTGGTGAACACGGTCGACGACATGGAACGCGCACTTGCGGACATTCCACTCGAGAAGATTTCCTGCGCGTTAAACGATCCGTCGCCGTTTACCCTCCTCGCCCTCGTCCTCGCCGTCGCCAGGCGTCGCGGCATTGCCTGGACCAAGATCACCGGCACCTCGAACCAGTCCGACTGCATCTCGCACTACGTCGCGAACCATATGTTCTTCCGGCTCGCGCTACAGGGCGCGCGCCGCGTGCTCACCGATCACATTGCGTTCTGCAATGCACAGGTACCGGGATGGAATCCGCTTTCGGTGGTCGGCCAGCACATGCAGCAGGCGGGGGCAACACCGGCCGAGTCGATGGCCTTCACCCTGGCGTCGGCGATTCAGTACGCCGAGGATTGCCAGGCGCGCGGCATGGATCCGGACCATTTCCTGCCGCGCGTCACGTTCTTCTTCGACATTTCGGTCAGCTTTTTCGAGGAGATTGCCAAGTTTCGCGCCGCCCGTCGGCTGTGGGCGCGGATCGCGCGCGAGCGCTTCGGCGCCAAGGATCCGAAGGCCTGGCGTTTCAAGTTCCACGCCCAAAGCTCGGGCGTCGATCTGACGCGGCAGCAGCCACTCAACAACATCGCGCGTGTTGCGGTGCAGGCGATGGCCGGCATTTTCGGCGGACTGCAGTCCCTGCACACCGACAGCTATGACGAAGTCGTGTCGGTACCGACCGCGGAGGCGGCGCGGGTCGCGGTCGCAACGCAGAACATCCTGCGCGAGGAAGCGCATCTTACCGACGTCATCGATCCTCTCGGCGGTTCCTACTATGTGGAAACGCTGACCGACCAGATGCAGGAGAAAATAGAATCGATTATCGCCCGCATCGATGCCGCCGGCGGGATGTACAAGGCGGTCGAGCAAGGCCTCGTGCAGCGCATGATCGGCGATTCGGCGTTCGCCGCCCAGCAGCGCATCGAGCGCGGCGAGCAGACCGTGGTCGGCGTCAATGCCTACCAGACCGACGAGGATCCGGACGCGTACGCGGTGCTCGAGTACCCGCAGCGCGAGCGGATCGCGGCGCAGGTTACTCGACTCCGAGCGTACAAAGCGCAGCGTTCGAATGCGGCTGCGGCGAAGGCGCTCGACGCGCTGGCGCGCGCAGCGCAGGGCACCGAGAACGTCATGGCGCGCGTCGTTGAAGCGGCCGAGGCGGGTGCGACGCACGGCGAGATCTGCGCCTGCCTGCGCCGCGAGTTGGGCTTCGGCCAGCCGCTCGCGGTGGTTTGAGATTCGGGCGTGAGAACCGAGAACAATCGATGAACGCACCCAGGACGCTAGCCGAGCGCATCCGCGGCGGAGACCGACGGGCGCTTGCCCGCGCGATCACCGCAGTCGAGAACGAGAGCGCCGAGGCGGCGTCGATTCGCGCCGCGCTCGCGGCCTACATCGGGCATGCCCGTGTCGTCGGCGTCACCGGTCCGCCGGGTGCCGGCAAGTCCACTCTGGTAAACGCGCTCGTGAAGGAACTCGTCGCGCGCGAACGGCGGGTCGCGGTCATCGCGGTCGATCCGTCAAGCCCGATCACCGGCGGTGCGGTGCTTGGCGATCGCGTGCGCATGGGCGAGATGCAAGGCCACGACGCAGTGTTCATCCGCTCGCTTGCGTCGCGCGGCCATCTCGGCGGCCTGTCGCGCACTGCGGCACAGGTGATCGACGTGCTCGATGCGGCGGGCTTCGACGATGTCATCGTCGAGACGGTCGGCGCCGGCCAGTCCGAAGTGGAGATCGCCAAGGTCGCCCCGACGCGGCTCGTCGTCTGCCCGCCAGGATTGGGCGACGACGTACAGGCGATCAAGGCGGGCATCCTCGAGATTGCCGACGTATTCGTCGTCAACAAGGGCGATTTGCCCGACGCGGCGCGCACCGAAAGCGAACTCCACGCGATGCTTGCGCTGCGCCGGGACGCGGATCACCCACCGGTGCTGAAGACTGTGGCGACGACCGGCGAGGGGGTCGCTGCGCTCGCCGACTGGTTGGCGGCACGGGTGCAGCCGGGACCGCGTGCGGCATCGGTGGCCGGTGCCAATAGCGGCGACGCGGCCGCGTTGCTCGAGCGCCTGATCGCGCGCGATGCCTATGCGCGCCATCTCGGCCTCGAGATGGTGGCGGCGGGCGAGGGCACGGCCACGGTGCGCATGCGCGTGCGGCCCGAACACATCAATTTCTGGAATACCTGCCACGGCGGCGCGATTTTCTCGCTTGCCGACACGGCGCTCGGCCTGGCCTGCAATTCCTACGGCACGGTCGCCGCGCTGATCGATTCGCACATGACGTTCTCGGTCGCGGTCAAGGCGGGCGAGCTGCTCACCGCGCGTGCCGAGGAGGTTTCTCGCACGCGCAAGCTCGGCGTCTACCGGATGGAGGTCCGGCGGGAGGACGGGGTTCTGGTCGCCAGCCTGACCGGTACCGTGTATCGCACCGGCAAGCCGCTTCCCGGCGAGGCCTGAGCCGCGCGCCGCCGCAGCAGACGTGAATAGCGACCTCGAGTTTCGCGCCACGCGCAAGCGTGCGCGCATCCACGATCCGCGGCACGATTTTGCGCTGACCGAGATCGAAAGCGAGGTGCGCTACGACCCGCTGACCGGCGACTCGGCGCGGATCTGCCATTTTGCCTACCCGAAGCGCGAGCAGCCCGATTTGTCGTCCATAGTCGAGGCGACGCGCGCGGTCTGCCCGTTCTGCCCCGAAAGCGTCGAGCGCGTGACGCCACGCTATCCCGAGGAACTGCTGCCGGGCGGGCGACTGCGGCGCGGCGAAGCGCTGCTCGTACCGAATCTGTTTCCCTACGACGATGTGTCGGCGATCGTGTCGATGTCGCGCGAACACTTTCTGCCAATGGACGCCATGCCCGCGGGGATCGTCGCCGATGCGCTCAAGCTCGCGCGCGATTTCATTGCGACAGCGACGCCGATGGTCGAGGCGCGGGACGCCTACGGCATCGTGACCTGGAACTACATGCCGCCCTCGGGCGCCTCGCAGGTGCATCCGCATATGCAGGTCATCGTGACCGACACGCCGGGCAACCAGCTGCGGCGTGATTTGGAGGCAGAGGCGCGTTTTCTCGAGGTGCAGGGGCGTCCTTACCCTGCGGCGCTGGTCGAGGCCGAGCGCGGCGGCGCACGTTGGCTGACGGAGGCCGGCGGACTTGCATGGTGGGTGCCGTACTGCCCGAGCGGGATGCTCGGCGACGCACAGGCGATGTTCGTCGATCGCGGGACGATCACCGCCTGCAACGACGCCGAGCTCGAGGCGTTTGCCGATGGCTTGTGTCGGCTGCTCAGCGCGTACGCGCGCATGGGGCTGTGGAGTTTTAACCTCACGCTGTTGCCGGACGCGCAGGCCGAGCGCTCGGGTCGGCACCGTCTAAGCGCGCGCTTGCTACCGCGGTTCTATCTGCACCCCAAACTTCACAACTCCGATACGTCCTACCTGCAGCTGCTGCTCGGCGAAAAATTCGCCATGGTCACACCGGAGCAGCACGCTGCCGAGCTGCGCGGTCTCCTCGACGGCGGCGACCCGCCGCCCCGATGAGCGCGTCCGCAGACCACATTCCCGCGCGCTTGTGGTGGGTCCTCGCCGGCCTGACCTTCGCTTGGGGTTTCAACTGGACGGCGATGAAGCTTGCGCTGTCAGAGGTCGCGCCATTTACCTTTCGCTCTATTTGCCTCGGCGTCGGCGCCGCGGTGCTGTTCGCCGTGATGCGGGCCGGCGGCCATTCGCTCGTCGTGCCCAGGGGCCAGCGGCGTCGGTTGATTGGGCTCGCGCTCGTGGCAATTACCGCCTGGAACCTGCTTGTGGCCTACGGCGTGTCGATGATTCCTTCGGGTCGTGCGGCGATGCTGGCCTACACCATGCCGGCATGGGCGATTCCGTTGTCGGTCTGGCTGCTCGGCGAACGCCTGAACGGTCGCAAGATCACTGGGCTGGTGCTCGGCATGGCGGGGCTCGCGCTTTTGCTCGGCGAAGGCCTGCGCGACCTCGGCGCGGCGCCGATCGGCTCGCTGCTCGTGCTCTGCGCCGCGCTGATGTGGGCGCTCGCCACGGTGTTCCAGAAACGCTACCCGGTGACCATGCCGGTTGGTTCGTACACCGCCTGGATCATGCTGATTGGCGGCATACCGATCTTCCTCGGCGCGCTGGCCTTCGATGACCTCGGTGCGCTTGCGCAGGTCAGCGCGAAAGCCTGGTTCGGCGTGCTCTACAACGCACTCGTCGCCTTCGCCTGGGCGCATTGGGCGTGGATCACGCTGGCGACCTCGCTCTCGGTAACCGTATTCTCGCTCGCCATGCTGCTCACGCCGCTGATCGGCGTGCTAAGCGGTATCCTGTTCCTCGGCGAACAGCCGTCGGCGGTAGAGTACGCCGCGTTTGCGCTGGTGATCGCCTCGCTGCTCACGGTCGCACTTCCGGCACGCAAATAATGCAGCTTCGAGTTCACACCAACCAGCTCGCGATACGTGTATTCGGGACGCTTATGGGAACCGGCTTTCTCGTCGTCGGCGGCTATGCGATGTTCGGTGCCGACGATTCGGTCGCCGAAGCGCTGCGCGAGCGCGCGCTGTGGTTCGGCATCACGGCGTGGATCGGCGGCGCCTGGGCGATCGGCGTGTCGTGGCTCGATCCCGATCTCTCGGGCGTCTGGTGCCGGCCGCCGCGCCGGCCCGGAGACCTGCGCAATCGATCGTCTGTGCGCCGTCGCTAAGGTGGCCGCTACTGGAAACGCCTGGAGGTTTTGATGTGCCGCTTCACGCTCTACCTCGGTCCGTCGATTCGCCTGAGCACGCTGCTCATCGAACCGGCGCATTCGCTCATCCATCAGAGCTTTCACGCCGCGGAGCGCGACGAGCCGCTAAACGGTGACGGTTTCGGCATCGGCTGGTATGCGCCGCGCCTGTCACCCGAGCCGGCGGTGTTCCATTCGGTTTCGCCGGCATGGAACAACCGCAACCTGCGCAGCATCGCGCAGGTGGTGGCGAGCCCCTGCGTACTCGCCCATGTGCGTGCCGCGACCGAAGGCAGCGAGGTACATCAGGCGAATTGCCACCCGTTTCAGCATGGCCGCTACCTGCTGATGCACAACGGCGCGATCGGCGCGTTCCGGCGCGTGCGCCGCAAACTGCTTGCCGAGCTTTCGGACGAGGCCTACAGCGTTATTCGCGGCAGTACCGACAGCGAGCACATGTTCGCGATCTTCGTCGACGAGCTGCTGAACAACGGCCAGCCGGGAGAGGACGCGTTCGATTCGCCTGACGGCGCGAGGCGCCTCGCGGAGCACCTTGCGGCGACCCTCGGACGCGTGCTGGCAGTCGTCAAGACGGAAGGCGACGGTGCGCCGAGCTTTCTCAACATGGCGGTGTCGGACGGCGTGCACGCGGCCGTGTCGCGCTTCACCAGCCACCCTTCGCTGCCGCCCGATACGCTCTATACCCTGCACGATGGTATTTACCCAACCACCTCGCAGGAGTTTGCGCAGCGCAAGTCGGAAGAGGAAGGCGAGGCGGTTGTCGTTTCCTCCGAGCGTTTGACCGGGGATTCGGCCTGGCGCGCGGTGCCGCCGAATCATATCGTCGCGTTTTCGCGGGGACAGACACCACGGCTGTTTCCATTGACGCCGGATGCGCGGATCGAGGCGCTGGGGCAATGAGGGAGGAGGATATGATGCTGGGCATGCGCGCGCGACGTCTTGTGGCGACTGCCATCCTGGGCGTCGGACTTTTCGCGGTGCCTCTGGTCGCCAATGCGCAGACGGCGGCGAAGGTCCACCGAATCGCGATCCTCGGCAACCAGAACTCGCCGCCCTGGGAGGCGTTTCGGCAAGGCATGCGCGACCTGGGCTACGTGGATAAACGAAATGTCTCGATTGAATCGCGGTGGTCAGAAGGGAAGTCCGATCGACTTCCCGCCCTCGCGATCGAGCTCGTCGGCTTGAGGCCGGACGTGATCGTGGCGTCGGGAACCCAGGCGACTCGAGCCGCCATGCAAGCGACAACCACGATCCCAATCGTCATGCCGGTGTCCTCTTATCCTGACAAGATCGGCCTCGTGGAGAGCCTCGCCCGCCCCGGCGGCAACGTCACGGGTCTGACCAATATCGGCCCTGAGCTTCATGGGAAGAGTCTTGACCTTCTCAAGGAGATGGCCCCGAACGTGTCCCGAGTGGCATTGCTTTGGAATCCGGCCAGCCCGGTCGAGCCGTTCGCGTACCGGCAATTGCTGGCCGCCGCCCAGGCAGCCAGCGTCGAGATCCTGTCCGTCGAAGTGCGAAGTCCCGACGATTTCAATATGGCCTTCGCCGCCGTCGCTTCACGCGGCGCTAACGCCCTGCTGGCCCACGGCAACCCTGTCAACTTCAAGGGCCGGAAGCTCATCGCGGAGTTCGCACTCAGGAACCGGCTTCCGGGCATTTACCAGTCGGGATTGTTCGTCGAGGCCGGCGGCCTCATGTCCTATGCGCCAAGTTACAACGATCTCTTTCGGCGCGCCGCGACCTACGTAGACAAGATTCTCAAGGGCGCAAAGCCGGCTGACCTCCCCGTCGAGCAACCGACCGAGATCGAGCTGGTCATCAACCTCAAGACAGCCAAAGCGTTTGGCATCACGATCCCGCAATCGATCATGCTGCGCGCCGATCGTGTGATCGAGTGACGGCCACCGATCGCGGACACTGGCCGTGCAGATCCGCAGGTTCAAGCGGTTTAGAAAACGCTACGCAACAGTTACGGCGAACAGAGGAATCGCTGATCGGTTGTCGCGCCCCATCCGGTTCATTTCTTACGGCGAATGCAGGACGTCCAATAGTCGTATACGGCCAGAGGCAGGATCGCCAGGCTGATGATCCAGAACGGCAAGCCACCCCAAAAACCCGTCAAGCCGCCGGAGATGCCATCGGCCAGACCGAGCACGAATGCCGTCACCAGGAAAATACCGATAAACCCGGCAATCCGATCGACTGTTTGGTCAGACATCGCCTATCCTACCTTTATCAGTTCGGTCCGCCGAGCCTCGGCGCTCAGCTTGCCCTCAAATAGGATTGTAGCCAAGACGCGCTGCGACAGAGTTTCGCGTCATCTTCCAGGTCCGCGACCAGCTGGACGCCGATCGGCAGTCCCTGCGCGTCCCCCAGCAATGGCAGGCTAAGACTCGGAAGACCACAAAAATCGAAGATCGCCGAAAAGGTCGTGTCCGCCCGGGCACTCAGCCCAATCGGCGCGGCGCCACCGGCCGCCGGCGTGACGATGGCGTCGAACTCCGTCAGGATTTCCCGAAAAAACGCTCGACTGGCGTCAATGACGGCCATGGATTCGGCGTAACGATCAGCGCCGATGGCTTGACCGCGCTCCAGTGCCGCGGCCAGCAACGGGCTGACGTCCCCCGGGTGCGCCGCGACCTGGTCGGCAAGGCTGCGGTACAGCTCGTAGTCGAGCACGAGATTGCGGTGATCGATAACGTTGGCATAACTCGCAGGCAAGGCGATTTGCTCCACCCGCCCCGTCATCGCATCGAGGAGCTCGGCAATCGCCTCGCCAGCGTCGGCGCTCAGGCGATCGGCGTAGGGCAGCTTGAAATAGACAAAACTGGGTTCCATCGGGGCCTCGTCACGGACACCGCGGCTCAGGCAGGGTTTCGCCCGTGCAAAGGTCGCCGGGTCGGCGGCGTCGTAACCGGTCAGCGCATCGACCAATAGCGCGGCATCTTCCAGGGATCGGGCGAGGACACCGATGCGGTCGAGCGTATTCGACACGCGAAGAGTCCCGCTCCTGGAAATCATGCCCCGGCTGGGGATCGCCCCGAATACGCCGCAGCAGGACGCGGAAGGTATGACTTCGCCACCCTGCTGACGGTCGACGGCCAGCGGAACGTAGCCGGCGGCGACTGCCGCGGCTGCCCCACCGGCGCCCGGCGTGCGCGTCGGATCGTGGGGGTTGCCAGTCGGTCCAGGCGCCCCAGCGCCGAATTCGTTGGTCGCCGTCTTGCCCAGAACCACGGCACCCGCCTCCCTGAGCTTGGAGACGACCGTGGCGTCGGAATCCGGGATACGACCCTCGAAGATGCGCGTCCCCAGTCGCGTCGGCATGGCGGCGGTATCGATGGTGTCGCCAACGGCGATCGGGACGCCATGCAACGGCCCCAGCGGCTTGCCTGTCTGGCGCAGTTCGTCCATCGTGCGCGCCTGCACCAAGGCTGCCTCGGGATCGACGAACGCCCAGGCCTTCAGCGTCCCGTCGGCCGCGGCGATCAGGTCGAGGCAGGCCTGGACCAGTTCCACGGACGAGGTGAAGCCGCCGGCGATCGATTCAGCCGCCTGCGTCGCGGTTTGCATATTCAGCGACACGACGCGGGCGACCGTGGACCGTCCTGCGTCTTAGTCATCGGGGCACATAGGCGCCGAACAACCAGTCGGGCAGCCACAGCGCGATCGCCGGGAATTGGTACATCGCGACCATGACGCCGATGACGATGGCGAGATAGGGCATTAAGCCGCGGAAAATCTGGGCCAGTTCGATCCCTTTGCCGATCACGCCCTTCAGGTAATAGGCCGACATCGCCATCGGCGGCGTCAGGAACGAGGTCTGCAGGTTGAGCGCCACCAGCATCGCGAAGAAGTAGGGATTGACGCCAAAGGCGGGCAGCATCGGCAGGAAGATCGGCACGAATATGATCAGGATCTCCGACCACTCGAGCGGCCAGCCGAGCAGGAAAATGATCAGCTGACAAAGGACCAGGAACTGCCAGGGTGCGAGATCGAAGCCGAGGATGAAGTGTTCGATGATCTCGTGGCCGCCGAGGTAGGAGAACACCGACGCGAAGGTCCAGGATCCGACGAACAGCCAGCAGACCATGGCCGTCGCCTTGGCGGTCAGATAGACGGACTGTTTCAACATCTCCCAGTCAAGGGACCGGTAAATGGCGGACAGGACCATCGCGCCCAGGGCGCCCATCGCCGCGGCTTCCGCCGGCGTCGCGAGGCCGCCGAGAATCGACCCAAGCACCATCAGGATCAGGGCCGTCAGCGGCACGAACGAGGTCAGCAGGCTCATGTACACGACCCGTGCCGGCGGGACCTCGTCGAGTTTGGGCTTTGGCGCCAGCTTCGGGTTCAGCGTCGCGCGGACGATGACGTAGACAATGTAGGAGCCGGCCAGCAGGAAGCCCGGGACTATCGCTGCCGCGTAGAGTCGCAACGGGGACAGGTCCGCGATCGTCGCGTAGACGATCAGCATGATCGAGGGCGGGATCAGGATGCCCAGCGTGCCGCCAGCGCAGATGACGCCGGAGGCGAATTCCTTGTCATAGTTGGCCCTGATCATTGCCGGAAACGCCAGCAGGCCCATCAAGGTGACCACGGCGCCGACAATGCCGCTTGCCGTCGAAAACACGGCACAGGTAATCAGGGCGGCAACCGCCATCGAGCCGGGCAGGTTGCGTGCCGCCATCTGCAGCGAGTAGAAGAGGCGGTTGACGATATTCGCGCGCTCGACCACGTAACCCATGAACAGGAACAATGGAATCGCGACCAGGGTGTCGTTCTCCATCACCGAGTAGGTGTTCTGGTTCAGGAGATAGAAAATCTTGTTGTTGAACGCATCTGCGATCGTCTCGATGCTGCCCGCCTCGAAGTAGGCGTAATAGCCAAACCCGACGCCCATCGCCAGCAGCGTGAAGGCGACGGGGAAACCAAGCATAACCAGCACGATAAACAGCGCCAGCATGAGGATTGCGACTTCGGGGTTGGTCATCGAATTCGACTCTTCGGGTTAAGCGGAATACTCGAGCCCACGACGGCTAGGACTCGAAGGTTTCGGCGCTGGTGGCCTGACCGCGCAGGATCTCCTCGGTTTCGCGCGCATCCTCCATCCGCGGTAACCAGGCTCCGGACTTCATCGCCAAGATGCAACGCATGCATTCGGAAATCCCCTGGATGATGAGCAACGCCCCGGCCACCGGGATCAGGGTCTTGAAGTAATAGATCTGGATGCGCGCCGGGCTGTTCCAGCTCACCTCCTTATAGCGCCACGAGTCGGCGGCGATTTCCCAGCCGTACCAGAACAGGGCCAGCATTGCGGGGAAGAAGAACACGATATAAAGGACGAAATCGATCCTTGCCTGCCAGCGCACCGGGAAGAACCGATAAACCACGTCGGCGCGCACGTGGGAATCCTGGGCCAGGGCGTAGGGGCCGGCCATCAGGAACAGCGCGCCGTACATCTGCACCATCATGTCGAAGGCCCAGACCGTCGGTGCGTTGAGGACGTAGCGAACAAAAACTTCGTACGAAACCGACAAGGTCAAGATCAGGATGCACCAGCCAAAGGCGCGCCCAACCCAGATGTTGAGGCTCTCGATTGCGTGGATGACGGATTTCATGGCCTGCTCTCCGAAACGAATGGGCCGCCTTCAACATGCAAGAGGGACAGCCGATTCGGCTGTCCCTCCGCAACGTGCAGGCAGCAATGCGTCTTCGGCTCTAACTGCGCCGAGCCGCGACTCAGCCGAAGTAGTGCTTGTAGGCTCCAGCGTAATCAGGCGAGTTCAGCAGCAGGTAGTTCATCACCTTCTTGGCATAAGCCTTCTGCGACTTGACCACCTTGGCGAAGAACGGATCCTCGCCCTCGATGCGCTTGACGACGACGTCCCAGGCCTTGAGCTGTTCGGCCATCACCGAGTCCGGCGTGCGGTAGACATTGACACCGCTCTTCTCTTTCAGGGTGACCAGGTCATCGGCATAACGCAGGGTGTTGTGCCAGTAGAAGTTCGAGTTCTCGGCCTCGGATGCGTAACGCAGGATGGCCTGGTGCTCCTTCGGCAGCGAGTTGAACTTTTTCTTGTTGAAGGTGATTTCGAAGCACTCCTGGGACTGGTGGAAGCTCGCCAAGTGGTAGTGCTTGGAGACGTCCTGCATGCCGAAATCACGGTCGGAGGTCGGGTTGTTGAACTCGGCCGCGTCGATCAGGCCGGACTTCATCGCCGGCTGAATTTCGCCGCCCGGCAGCTGCACCACCGACATGCCCATCACCGACAGCACGTCGGCGGCCAAGCCGACGGTGCGGTACTTCAGGCCCTTCATCTGACTGGAGTCTTTGATCTCCTCCTTGAACCAACCCAGCGGCTGCGCCGGCATCGGGCTGTTGAAGAAGCTGACCAGGTTGAGGCCGAGCTTGCCCATCAGTTCGTTGAACAGTTCCAGGCCGCCACCGTAGTGGATCCAGCCCAGCAGTTCCTGTGCCGACCAGCCGAAGCAGGGGCCGGTACCGAACAGCGATGCGGCCTTGGACTTCGAATACCAGTAGGCGGTTACGTAGTGGGCGCCGTCGAGAACGCCGCGGTGCACCGCGTCCTGCATCTGGCTGGTCTTGACCACCGAGTTGACCGACAGCAGGTCGATCTTCAGGTCTTTGCCGGCCATCGCGTGAACGCGTTCTACATAGCTCTTGGCGTTCTCAAGGAAGATGCCCCCGCCCCAGGCGGCCTGGACCTTGAGGACTTTCGGCGCGGCCGTCGAAATCATCGGGAAACCGAGGGCGGCAGTACCTGCGACCGCGGTGGCGCCGGTTTTGAGGAACTTGCGGCGGCGGTTCTCTACGGTCGGCTTCGTTTCTTTCACTTCATTCATCGTCTCTCTCCTCGTAGTGATGGTGGCGTTACCTATCCCAGAGCCCGCTTGGGCTGCAGAAGGATCTTAACTTTGCGATTCTAGGCGATTCATACTTCATACGATTGGGACCGGACAGGGCCCGTTTGGCCTGGTCGCGAGCTTTGCAGCTCGCACCGAAGGGGGAGTTTTAGCCCGTCTTGCCGGGCAAATCAATGGGCGCTACATGCCTGACGCTGTTTTGGTGATTTTGGATAGGACAGACAGGTGCCGTCCCCCGCGCAGATTCCGCGCGCCGACCGGGTGAGGCGGGGCGTTCCACATTGCGCAATATGGGCCTGAGCGTGACTTCAGACCCCCCGGCGCAGGATCGGGACGGGATGTACGGAACAATTCATCTGCCGCGGTCGACCGGCTCAGCCAGCCGTTGGCGCCGCCGGCTGTTCGCCGGCGGCAAATGCTGCCAGCGCCTTGCGGTACTCGTCCAGCGCCGTCGCACCGACCGCGACGCCGCATTCGTAGCAACAATTAGTCATGCGATCGAACCAGCGGCAGCCGCATTCGTCGCAGGCCAGTTCGGGGGCGCCTGCCGGATTGAAAAAGACCATCGCGTGGCTCAGCGGCAGGTGCCGAGAAACGGCAATCCGAGCGCTTCCAGAAAATCAGCCCAGCCGCGCTCGCGCAGTTCGTCGCGCGTGCGCATAACCATGAACAGCAGCTTGCCGCGGCGCAGGCGCCGCTTGAGTTCGCTCATTGGTCGCGGGTCCGCAAGAGCTTCTGCGAGCGCGCCGTCCTCAGCGAGCAACAGCAGGTCCGAGGCGAGATCTGCGAGACCCCTGAACTCGCCGCCGCACACCGCCATCGCCCGCGGCTCGCGCAGCCAGATCTGCATCGGCACCGGGTCGGTTTTCTGCATGAAATTGGCGCGGCGCTGGCCCTGTGCGTCGGTGCTCCAGCGCGGAATGAGAGCCATGCTTGCGCCGGGCACGACCGACTCGAACAGATCGGCATGCGCATCGAGCACCCGCTGCCAGGTCGCGTGACCTTGCGCGCGTTGCATCACCGCAGCCATCAGATTCTCACCCCGAGGCGGTAGCCCTCATGGATCGCCGCATCCATCCCGCGTGGCATTAACGCATCGCCGCAGCCGTGCAGCTCGTCGACCATCCATTCAAAGTCGGCGAACAGCGTCTGGTTCGACTTGCGCGGCCCGGCGGCGATCACGGTGTCGGCGGGCAGCGTCGTCTCGACGCCTTTGGCGTCGACGACGACCGCGCCGGCGTCGGTCACGCCCACCAGACGCGTCGAGGTGAGCACGGGAATCTCGAGTTCCTCGACCCAGGCGTTATGCCGCCACTTGAAGGTCGGCATCACGTCCCCCGCGATGCGCTTCTCGGGCTCGACGAGCGTAACGTCATTGCCGCGCTGCTTGAGAAATTCGGCAACCACCAGGCCGATCTTGCCGGCACCGACGACGACGACGCGCGTGCCGGGCTCAACGCGCCCGGCGGCGACATCGAGCGCATCGACCAGGCGGTCCCGCCCGGCCATGCCGTCGTAGGCCGCCAGGTCGATGCGCGCACCCGCGGCGACGACACAGACGTCGTACTGATGGAGCACCGAGCGCATGAGCTTGGCGTTCGCCTCGGTATTCAGACGCACCTCGACACCGAGCTTCTTCGCCATGACTTCGTAGTGCCGTACGACCGAGAGCAGGTCGTCGGGCCGCGCCAGGTCATGCGTGGCGTAGCCCACCAGGCTGCCGCCGATGCGCTCACCGCGCTCAAAGACCGTGACCTCGTGTCCGCGCCGGCGTGCGGTGATGGCGAATTCCATCCCCGCTGGGCCGGCGCCGATCACCATGATCTTCTTCTGCACCGCGGCCGGCGTGGTGGCGTATTCGGGCTCGACTTCGTGGCCGAGCGCGGGGTTCATCGTGCAGCTATAGGGTAGGTCGCGGAACACGCGCGACAGGCAGTTGAGCGAACCGATGCAACGCCGCACCTCGTCGAGCCGGTCCTCGGCCGTCTTGTGTACCAGTTCGGGGTCGGCGAGCATCGGCCGGCACACCTCCCAGTAGTCGAACTCGCCGTTGCCAAGGCAATCGTTCGCCATGCGCGGGTCGGGCAGCCGATTGCCGTAGGCGATCAGCGTATCCGGGCATTCGCGCTTGGCGCGTGCCGCCAGGTAGTTCCAGTGCCCCGGCGCGACGTCGCGACCAATCGACGATTCGGGCGCCTCCTGCCAACCGACGGTGACGCTGATCATGTCGACGCCGCAGCCTGCGGCCTGTTTCATCAGCGCGAAGCACTCGTCCTCGCTGTTGCCGCCCCATTGGTCCATCAGCTCAGCGCCATTCAGACGGATGATGAACGGGTGCTCGGGCAGCGCCTGCTTGACCGCGTCGATCAGCTCGCGCATGAAGCGCCCGCGATTCTCGAGCGATCCGCCGTACTCATCGGTACGCTGGTTGGTGAAGCTGGAATTGAACGAGGCGAGCAGGTAACCCATGAAGCTCGTCACCTCGATGCCGTCGAAGCCGGCCTTGATCGCGCGCTTGGAGGCGTCGACATGGTCCTGGATGCAGCGGTGGATGTCGTCCTTCGACATCTCGCGCGGCGGGCGGAAATGCGGCAGCGTCTGCGGTACGACGGAAGGCTGAACGCAGTAGCCGAGGTCGATGCCGCCGTAGCGACCGGCGTGCAGGATCTGCTGGATCGCGACCGCGCCCGCCTCGTGGATGTAGCCGGCGATGGTCTCGAACTGCGGGAGGAACTTGTCGTCGTAGAGCGCGACCATGCGGAAGTACGACTTTCCCTCACCCTTGGGATCGG
>Ga0255041_10000026_pt1 | contig 17152 bp, 16 predicted proteins | sample BC1_12_3_MG_FD_188630 | JGI IMG/M metagenome (GOLD analysis project Ga0255041, IMG submission 188630) | Seawater microbial communities from Strait of Georgia, British Columbia, Canada - BC1_12_3 | ecosystem: Environmental > Aquatic > Marine > Strait | place: Canada: British Columbia | collected... | reverse complement strand
CGGACAGACGCTCGCGCAGGCCGTCGTCTCACCACGCGCGCGCCGGTCCTCGCATAGGTCGCATTTGACCGCGTGATGGCCGCCGGCATCGAAGCCCATCGCACTGTAGGGACAGGCGATCACGCATTCGCCGCAACCGGTACAGCGCGATTCGACCACGCGCACGACGCCGGTCTCGGCATCTTTCTCGATCGCCTTGGGATTCACCGGGCAGGCGCGCAGGCAGGCGGGCCGTTCGCAGTGCTGGCAGGCGAGGGTGAGGAACGACAGCCCCGCAGGCTCGCGTTCGCCTAGCCACAGCACCTTGTTGCGGTACTCGCCCGGACCGAGGCGGTGCTCCTGCTTGCAGGCGACCTCGCAGCTCTTGCAACCCGTGCAGCGCTCGGTGTCGATCATCAGCGCGAGGCGCGCCGCTGCTGCTGTTGTTGCGAACGTGCTCATCGCCTCATCCGGTCACCATGCCGTCAGGTGCCACCATCCGATCGGTCCGTAGTCGGCCACGTAACCCGCGAAGAACGTCACCGTGACGACATGGATCGCGACACCCGCGACAAAGATCCAGGCAAGCGCCAAATGCAGCGGGCGCCACCAGGCCTGCGCGCCCGAGACCGCGCGGCGCGTGCCGAGCAGACGAGCCTCTTCACGCTCGAGCGCGCGATAGGCAAGGGCGCCGCGGGGGCTGCGCAGCAGCTGCGGCAGGTTCACCGAGAAGGTGCCCTCGTTCGCGCCCGGCGCGAGCGCCGACAGCAACGCGCGCTTGCGCTCGATGATTTGACGCAGGCGCGCGCGCGTGCGTGCGTCAGGTCGACTGAAGGCGGGTACCTTCGAGCCGAAGGTCCTCGCCATACGCTGCGCGGCACCCACGCGCGCCCATACGCCGAGCACGGCGAGCGCGACGAGTGCTGCGAGCAGGAGGGTGGGCGCGCGGCCGAGATGTCCTGCGGAATGGACCGCAATCAGCGCCGCGCCGATGCAGGCGCAGACGACATGTGCATTGAACCACGCGACGGGGTGCGCGCTGCGGCCGCTGCGCTTCGCAAACGCAAACGCCGCCGGCACGAGTAACAGCAGCGCTCCCGCGACACCGGTCAGGTAGAGCGGCGGGCTGCCCGGCCTGCGCCAGGCGGGCAGGAGGTCGCCGCGCAGCGCGAACCAGGCGATGATCGCCAGCACGGTCACGGCGACGAGTGCGATCAACGTGCGATTGCCAAGGTCGGAGCGGCGCATTCCCTGTGTGCGGGACGTCGGAATTAATCGATTCTCGCACCGATCATGTCGCGCATTGCGCCAGGTTCACCGGCGGCGAGCAGCTACATCGTTCCGATCGCAAGCCCGGCGGCGAAGGTCGCGCCAAGGATCTCGCACTGCTCGAGAATCGCCGGCGTGAGGTCTTTGACGCACAGAATCGCCTCCTGCGCCTTGCGCAGGCGAAGTCCCGCGACGATGCGCTCGACCGAGGTTCGCGCGCCGGTGCCGTCCTGACCGGCACCGACGAACAGCGCATAGGCGCGTCCTTCGATCTTGCCCTCGCAGGGATAGAACACGCGCTCGAGAAAGTCCTTCATCAGGCCCGACATATAGCCAAAGTTTTCCGGCGTACCGAGAATCAGCGCATCTGCGCCGAGCAGGTCTTCGGGGCCGGCGTCTGCGCAGCGCTTGACGACGATGCGCACGGCGTCCTCCGCCTCGGCTTCTCGCAGCGCCGCACGCGCGCCGCGCTCGACGGCATCGGCCATCTGTGCGGTCTTGACGCCGTGCGTGTGAAACACGATCAGCAGCGTTTTCATGCAGGCGTCAGCCGGGCCGGATCCTGGCGATAGAAGCGCCGCAGCTGATCATAGACATCCGGATATCGGCGCCGCGTTTCCTGCGGCCATTCGAAAAAGGCCTCGCTGAGGACCGCGAAGAACTCCGCCGGGTGCTCGGCCGCGTAGGGGTCGAGCCAGGTGTCGCGGCCACGCTCCAACGCGTCGCGAAACCCGTCGTAGGCGAGCTGGAAGGCGGACTGCCATGCGTGCAGATCCATGTCGGCGTGCAACGATGGAAGGCCGTTGGCCACGCCGTTTCGCATGTCGAGTTTGTGCGCAAACTCGTGGATCACGACGTTCATGTCCGCCGCGTTTGCGGCGGTGTCCCAGGACAGGACGACCGGGCCGCCCGGCATCGATTCGCCGGCCAGCGCGTCGTCCCATTCGTGGACGACCCCGGCGTCGTCGATTTCCTTGCGCCGGACGCGAAAATCACCGGGATAAACAACGATGCCCACCCAGCCGTCGTACCACTCGAGCCCAAGATTCAGTATCAGCATGCAGGCCTGCGCGGCGATCGACGCCCGCATATGATCGGTGAGCGCAAGGCCGCGCGCACCGGAAAACGCCTTCTCTACCAGGAACAGCAGCGTCAGGTCGCGCAGGCGCCGCGCCTCGTCGCGGTCGAGCTCGCCGATGAAGGGGAGTCCGAGCACGATCCGGCGCCACAACGCCTCGTCGATTCGGTGCCGTTTTAGCACCCGCCGACGCTTCCATTCGTTCCACCATCGCACGCGGTCGCTAGAATAACTGGATGGTTTCAGTCGTCCAGCTTCATCCGCAGAACGGCAGCACCGCGCTCGAGCCGCTCGCCGAAGGGCTCGGCGCTGAGGAACGGGCGCTCATCGCGCGCGCGCTCGATTTCGCCGAACCCCTGTATGCGGGGCAGACGCTCTCGACCGGCGAACCGGTGTGGCCGCACGCGCTCGGGATCGGCGCGAATCTGGCGGCGGTCGGCCTGGATGCGGTGGGGCGCGTTGCCGGTGTGCTGTTCGCCGCGCCCAAGCATGCGCGCGACGCTGATGCACTGCGCACGGCCTTCGGCGACGAAATTGCTGCGCTCGCCGCCGGCGTCGAGCGGCTCTACCAGCTGCGGATCATGTCCCGGGTCGACGAGGCGGGTGCCGGCAAACGCGGTGGCCGCGGCCAACGGGGCGAACGGGCCGAACGGGTCGAACGCAACGAACAAAGCGAGACCCTGCGCAAGATGGTGCTCGGGATGGCCGAGGACATCCGGGTGGTGCTCATCCGGCTCGCGAGCCGCACGCAGACGCTGCGCTGGTTTTCGAAGCATCCCTCGGACGAGCGGGCAGCCTACGCGCGCGAGACACTCGACATCTACGCGCCGCTCGCCAATCGGCTCGGTGTGTGGCAGTTGAAATGGGAGCTCGAAGACCTCTCCTTCCGTTTTCTCGACCCCGAGCTCTACAAGCGGATTGCAAGAATGCTCGACGAAAAACGCCTCGAGCGCGAGCAGTACATCCAGGACGCGATGACGCAATTGCGCGCCGCGCTTGATGCGGCCGAGGTGGGCGGAGATATTGCGGGGCGTCCGAAACACATTTACTCGATCTGGAACAAGATGCGCGCGAAGAGCATCGACTTCGAAGAGATCTACGACGTGCGCGCGCTGCGCGTCATTGTTCCCGACGTGCAGGACTGCTACGCGGTGCTCGGCGTGGTTCACAACCTGTGGCAACCGATTCCGAAGGAATTCGACGACTACGTCTCGCGGCCGAAGGGCAACCAATACCAGTCGCTGCATACGGCGGTGATCGGGCCGGGTGGCCGCACGCTCGAGGTGCAGATCCGCACCGAGGACATGCATCGGCACGCCGAATTCGGTGTTGCGGCGCACTGGCGCTACAAGGAAACGCCGGGTGTGGCACGCGGCGCCGGCGCCTTCGACGACAAGATCGCGCTGCTGCGGCAACTGCTTGCCTGGCGCGACGAGGTCGCGGACGGCGCGCAGTGGGCGGCGAGGACGCGCGAAGCCGGGCTAGACGACGCCGTGTACGTGCTGACCCCGCAGGGCAAGGTCGTCGATCTGCCGGTCGGATCGACGCCGGTCGACTTTGCCTATGCGCTGCATACCGACCTCGGCCACCGCTGCCGCGGCGCGAAGGTCGACGGCCAGCTTGTATCGCTCGACACGGCACTGAAGAGCGGCCAGCGCGTGGACATCGTCGCGGCGAAAACCGGCGGCCCGTCGCGCGATTGGGCAAGCGCGGAGCACGGATTCGCGCGGAGCCCGCGCGCGCGGCAAAAGATCCGCCAGTGGTTCAACGCACAGGCGATGGTGCAGACCATCGCGAGCGGTCGCTCGACGGTGGAGCATGAGCTGAAGCGTGAAGGCGCCGCGAAGGTCAGTCTGGATGCCGTCGCGACGAAGCTCGGATTCGCCAAGCCGGAGGAACTGTTCACGGCGGTCGGGCGCGACGAGGTGAATCTGCGCCAGCTGCAGGTCGCAGTGCGTGAGCTGAAGGGGGTTACGCCCCCGCGCGGGGCGGCTGCGCCGCCCGCCCCGGTTGCGCCGAAGCGCGCCAAACGGCAGGCCGCGCGCAGCGGCGTCGACAGCGGCGTGCTCGTGGTCGGCATGGACCGCCTGCTCACGCAGCTTGCGCGCTGCTGCAAACCGGTGCCCCCCGACCCGATTCGCGGTTTCGTCACGCGGGGCAAGGGCGTCACGGTACACCGCGAGGACTGCGACAGCGCGAAGCGCCTTGCCGAGCGCCAACCCGAGCGCATGATCGACGCGCAGTGGAGCGGCGGCGGCGGAAGTTACACCGTCGAGGTTCGCGTATCGGCGACTGACCGCCCGGGCTTACTGCGCGATATCGGCGATGCCCTCGCGCGCGAGCACATCAACGTGACCGCCGTGCGTACCCAGAGCCGCGACGACCTCGCATTCATGAATTTCACCTTCGACGTGAGCGATCTCGACCAGTTGAAGCGTGCCTTCGGCGTAATCCGAGACGTCGGCGGGGTCATTCGCGTCGCGCGCGGCTAGCCGATCGCAACCGGGGCGGCGTGCACTTTCGCTCGCTGGGGGATTGTGTTACTTGTGCTCCCCTGCGAATCTGCCGGGTTCCTGGCCCATACAGGAGGACCAGACATGAAGCTCTATTACCATCCGGTGTCGACGACGAGCCGCATCGTAATGATGTTTGCGGCTGAAGAAGGCGTCGACCTGGATTACGAGGTGGTCGATCTGCTTACCGGGGCGCATCTCCAGCCCGCGTACACCGCGATAAACCCCAACAATCTTGTCCCAGTGCTCGAAGACGGCGACTTCAGGCTGACCGAGAGTTCGGCGATCGTGAAATACCTCGCCGACAAGGCTGGTTCGCCTGCCTATCCAAAGGACTTGAAGGCGCGCGCGCGTGTAAACGAGATCATGGATTGGTTCAACTCGAATTGCTACAAGGACCTCGCCTATGGTCTGACCTATCCACAGCTCTTTCCGCATCACAAGCGCTCGAGCGACGCGGTTCAAGCGGGTACATTGGAATGGGGTAAGGCGCGTACGCAGGCCTGGCTCAAGATCCTCGACGAAAAGCTGATCGGGCCGAAGAATAAATTTCTCTGCGGCGACCGGGTGACGATCGCCGACTACCTCGGCGCCGAAATGATTGCGCTCGGCGAGGCGATCCGCTGCGACTACTCTGCTTATCCGAACATTACGCGCTGGCTGGGCAACATGAAGGCCTTGAAGAGCTGGCCCAAGGTGCACGAGGTCATTGACGGCTTCGCAGCATCGGTCAAGGAACAACCCTTCGTCGCGGTTTGAGGGGTTCAAACGCTTCGGGAGACATCGCATGATCCGCAAACTGCATCACAATGCGTACCGCTGCCGCGATTCGGAGGCGACGCGTAAGTTCTACGAGGATTTCCTCGGCATGCGCTTGGCAGAGACGCTGGAGATCAGGGAAACCAAGAGCGGGCGCAAGACCGAGACGCTGCACACCTTCTACGAGCTGGACGATGGATCGTACTTGGCGTTTTTCGAGGCACCCGACATGCCGTTCGAGTTCAAGAACCAGCACGACTACGATTTGCATATCGCAGTCGAGGTCGACATGCAGAGCTTGCATTCGATGTTCGAGAAGGGCAGGGCGGCGGGCATCGAAACCCGCGGCATCTCGGATCACGGCTTCATCGACTCGATCTATTTCCGCGATCCGAACGGCTACGTCATCGAACTGACGGCGAAAAAGCCTGGCCACGAGCAGGCGATGGATCCGGGGTCGAACGAGGCGCGGACGAAGCTCGAGCGCTGGCAGGCCGCGAAGGCCGCGACGGCCTAGGCTGCCCGAGGGCGCACCGCGTTGTCCGCTGGCGCCGATACTAGTCACTAAACGGAGATCGGGTTTGGACGATCTGCTGGCCCATCCCGCGGTGCAAGCCGCGGTCGCTCCACTCGCGGTCGGGCTGGCGGTCGCCGCGCTGCTGCTGCCGCTGCGGCTTTCTGGGCTGGCTGCGGCCGCGGGCTTTTTGATCGCGGTCTACCTGATCGGCAACTTCTCGTTCTCGACGCTGACCGCGACGCGCAAGCTCGTTGTGCTTGCTACGGCAGCGCCGTTGCTCGGCGTGATCGCCGATTTCGCGTTCAAACCGACGCGCGTCGCAGGCCCGGTCCTTGGGGTGCTGTTCGGTGCCGCCGCCCTGTGGGTGTTCTGGTCCGTGCTTGTCCAGCAGCCGTTTGCGCATGGCCTGCGCCTCGGCGCGGGCGTGGTGGCGCTCGTCGGTTTGACGGTTGCCGCAGCGGTGCCCCTGCAGGTCGATGCCGTACGCGCGGGGGCCGCCGGGGTGGGGCTCGGCGTGGGCGTGGGCGTCGGCGCGGTGCTCGGTGCCTCAGCTTTGATCGGACAGTACGGGATCGCTCTGGGTGCCGCCTCGGGCGGTTTCCTCCTGCTCGTGATGATGCTCGGCCGACGCGTCCGGGCGGGCGCGAGCCTAGCACTGACCGTGTCGGTGGGCGCTGCGCTGCTCGCCTGCGCCGCCGTGCTGCTTGCCCAGTTGCCGTGGACCGCGGCCGCCGCGCTCGCGCTGGTGCCGCTTGCCGTGCGCCTGCCGCTGCCGGATCGCAGCTATCTTGGAATACAAGCCGTGATTGCGGTGTTCTACGCTTTGGTGCCGGCGGCAGGCTGCCTGGCGCTCGTCTGGACGGCGAGTGGCGCAACAAGTTGACCTCGCCATCGAGAAATCCGTTGTCCAACCCAACCCACAAAGGAGATGCAATGAAGAAGCTTGCCCTGCTTGGTGCCCTCGTTCTGGCCGCACCGCTCGCGGCGATGGCGGCGCCTGAGACCTACGTGATTGATCCGATTCACTCCTACCCGCATTTCGCCGTCGACCATCTCGGCGTATCGACCACACGGGGACGTTTTGACAAGATGAGTGGAACGTTCACCGTCGACACCGCGGCGAAGACCGGCGGGGTTGAGCTCGTCATCGAGTCGGCATCGGTCTCGACCGGAGATCGTGACAAGGGCGCTCGCAAACGCTCTCGCGACGAGCACCTGCGGGGCGCCGACTTTTTCAATGTCGCGGAGTTTCCCAAGATGTCGTACAAGTCGACGGCGGTTAAATTCAATGGCGACGTGCCCGTCGAGGTTCAGGGGCAACTCACGCTGCTCGGCGTCAGCAAGCCGGTCACCCTGAAGATCGAGCGCTGGGTGTGTAAGGACCATCCATTCAGGAAGAAGCCGATGTGCGGCGGCGATGCATCAGGATCGTTCAAGCGCACCGACTTCGGCATGAAGTACGGCGTCCGGGCGATCGGCGACGTGGTTGCGCTCTTTATCGGGTTCGAGGGGTACAAGCAGTAGCGCGAGCTGCGGGTCGCCCCGCCCGGGCGTGGCCGCGGTGTCTGAGCTGGCTAGTCGAGCAGCACGAGCAGCCAGACAAGCGCCACGTTCACGAGCGCCAGCATCACGGCTGCGCTGCCGAGATCCTTGGCGCGCTTCGCGAGTGGGTGCGCGTCGAGTGAGATGCGATCGACCGCGGCCTCAATCGCCGAATTGACGAGCTCGACGATCAGGACCAGCGCGAGGCTGCCGATCATGATCGCGCGCTCGATGCCGTCGTCGCCCCACCACAGGGCGAGCGGCACGAGGATCGCCGTCAACAACAGTTCCTGCTGGAACGCGGTTTCGCGCCGCACGGCCTCGCCGAGGCCGGCGAGCGAATAGCGCGTCGCATTGATGATCCTTTGCAGGCTCGCTACGCCTTTGTGAGGATTGTCCATCGCTCCATCGTCCGGATACGGGCGGCGCAACCGGTCGTCTAGCCGTGTTAGACCGTAGCCGCCGGCGTGGCGACCGGCGCAGGCGTACCCAGGGCCACCATCAATTCCTCCTGCACCGCGCGGCGCCGCGCGCGGCGCGGCTTGACCTGCTCGTAGGAGCCGTCGGATTTCATTTCCCAGGCCTGGCAGTTGTCGTCCAGGTAGGGCTGCAGACCCTCGCGTATGACGCGTTGCTTGAGCGCCGGATCGAGCACCGGAAAACACAGCTCGATGCGACGGAAGAAGTTGCGGTCCATCCAGTCGGCGCTTGCCAGATACACGTCGTCCGCGCCGTTATTGTGGAAGCAGAACACGCGCGTGTGTTCGAGAAAGCGCCCGATGATCGAGCGCACGCGAATGTTGTCCGACAGCCCTTCGATGCCGGGCTTGAGCGCGCAGATGCCGCGCACGATGAGATCGACGCTGACGCCGGCCTGCGAGGCGGCATACAGCGCCTCGATGATCGTCGGTTCGAGCAGCGCATTCATCTTGGCGATGATGCGCGCCGGCCGACCCTCCTGGGCGTTCGCTGCCTCGCGCCGGATCGCCGCAATGATGCTCCGGTGCAGCGTGAAGGGCGATTGCCAGACATGCGACAGCTTGCTCGCGCGGCCCAGGCCGGTGAGTTGCTTGAACACCTCGTTGACGTCCGCGCACAGCGCTTCGTTCGCCGTGAAGAGTCCGAAATCGGTGTACAGGCGTGCGGTGCGCGGATGGTAGTTGCCGGTGGCGAGGTGCACGTAACGCTTGAGCACCGTGCCCTTCGGCGACTCCTCGCGGCGCACGATAAGCGACATCTTGGCATGCGTCTTGTGGCCGACCACGCCGTAGACCACGTGCGCGCCCACCTCTTCGAGCCGCGCCGCCCAGTTTAGGTTGGCTTCCTCATCGAAGCGCGCCATCAGCTCGACCACTACGGTCACTTCCTTTCCGCGCCGCGCGGCGTCGATGAGGATTTCCATCAGCTCCGAATCGGTGCCGGTGCGGTACACGGTCTGCTTGATCGCGATGACCTGCGGGTCGTTCGCCGTGGTGCGGATGAAATCGAGCACCGGCGCAAATGACTGGTAAGGGTGGTGCAGCAGCACGTCTTCGTGCGCGACGACCTCGAACAAGTCACCGCGCTTCTGAAATGCCGGCGGCATTCCTGGTTGGAAGGGCGGATGTTTCAGGTCCGGCCGGTCGACCTGGCTCGGCACTTCGCGCAGCCGGTACAGGTTCACCGGGCCGTCGACGCGGTAGAGGTCCGCCACCTCGAGCCCAAACTGTTGCAGCAGGAACTCGACCATCGCCGGTGAGCAGTTATCGGCGACCTCGAGCCGTACGGCGTCGCCGAAGTGACGGTGCAGCAGCTCGCCCTGCAGCGCGATACGCAGGTTGGTGATCTCTTCTTCGTCAACGAACAGATCGGAATTTCGCGTGACGCGAAACTGGTAGCAGCCGAGTACCTTCATGCCGGCGAACAGTTCCTGCACGTGCGCGTGCAGGATCGATGACAGAAACGCAAATGCGTACTCGCCTTCGGAGATCTCTTTCGGCAGGCGAATAATGCGCGGCAGCACGCGTGGTGCCTGCACGATGGCGGCACCCGAGCTGCGTCCGAACGCGTCCTTGCCTTCGAGCTCGACCGCGAAGTTGAGACTCTTGTTGAATACGCGCGGAAACGGGTGTGCCGGATCGAGCCCGATCGGCGTCAGGACCGGAAGCACCTCGCGGAAAAAATAGTCACGTACCCACTGGCGCTGCGCCGCGTTCCAGTCGGTGCGGCGCGAGAAATGAATGCCCTGCGCCGCAAACGCCGGCAGGAGTACCTCGTTCAGCAGCCGGTACTGATCAGCGACCAGCGTATGCGCCTGCGCTGTTACTTCGGCAAAGACGTCCTGCGGTCCGCGTCCGTCCGGACCCGGCTCCGGGATCTCGAGCTTGATCTGCTCCTTGAGTCCGGCAACGCGGATCTCGAAGAATTCGTCCAGGTTGGACGATACGATGGTGAGAAATCCGAGTCGCTCGAGCAGCGGCACCGATTCGTCCGCGGCCTGCGCGAGCACGCGCCGATTGAACTCCAGCATCCCGAGTTCACGGTTGAAAAAGTGTGCGGCAGGCGGCTGCGCCTTCTTCGCGGTGGCCGGGCGTGTTGCAGGGGCGGGCATTACGCGCAGTGTACCGCCGTAGCGCAACGGTTCAGGGTGCCGACGCAAACGCAACGCAACGCACTGCATTGCAGCCGCTTTCGCGTCGCGATTGCCGATCCGGGCGCCGCGGCCTACAGTCGTGCCTGCGATGCCAAAACACGAAACGCTCGCCGCGGTCGACCTCGGCTCGAATAGCTTTCACCTGCAGATCGGGCGCGTTGTCGACGGTCAGATCTACCCCCTCGATGTCTTGCGCGACGTGGTGCGGCTCGGGGCCGGCCTGACGACCGACAAGCGCATCGACCGCGCGACACAAGCGCGCGCGCTCGACGCGCTGCGCCGCTTTCGCGAACGGCTCAAGGGCTTTCCCCGCCAGGCGGTGCGTGCGGTGGGCACCAATACCTTGCGCGTGGCCAAGAACGCGCCCGCATTTCTGCGCGAGGCGCGCGAGGCGCTTGGCTTCCCGATCGAAGTCATTGCCGGGCGTGAAGAAGCGCGCCTCATCTACCTCGGCGTCGCCCACGCCCTGCCGCCCGCGCAGCACAAGCGCCTGGTCATGGACATCGGCGGCGGCTCGACCGAGTTCGTCATCGGGTCCGGGTTCGAGGCGGAGCTCACCGAGAGCCTCTACATGGGCTGTGTGAGCTATAGCCTGCGCTACTTTGCCGACGGTCAGATCGACAAAGGCCGCATGAAGGCGGCCGACGTTGCCGCGCGCCAGGAACTGGCGACGTTGGTGCGCGCTTACCGCGCGATGGGCTGGCAGGAGGCGGTGGCCTCGTCAGGCACGGCCCGCGCGATCGAGAACATCGTCGTCGAGAATGGGTTTGCCGAAGAAGGACTGACGCGCGATGGGCTCGATCGCCTGCGCAGCCTCCTCATCAAGCAGGGCGCCGCGGACCCGAACCGGATCGCCGGGTTGCGTCCGAACCGGGCGCTCGTGCTGCCCGGTGGGTTGGCCATCATGCTTGCGGCAGTGGAGGAACTGGGCATCGAGCAGATGCGTGTCTCGGACGGGGCCCTGCGCCACGGCGTGCTCTACGACTTGCTTGGCCGCGTGCAGCACCAGGACATGCGCGAGGCCACCGTCGTGCACTTCACGCGCCGCTACCAGCTCGATACAAGCCAGGCCGAACGGGTGCGCAAGCTCGCCATGTCGATTTACGGCGCGTTGGCGGTCGGGCGACGCGACGAGAGCGAAGACGAACCGGATCGGATGATGCTTGGCTGGGCAGCGCGCCTCGCCGAAGTCGGTCTGTCGATCGCGCATGCGGCGTACCATAAACACTCGGCCTATGTGCTGTCCAACGCCGACATGCCCGGGTTCTCGCGCATGGAACAACAGCGCCTCGCGCGCATCGTGCTCGCGCATCGCGGCAAGCTCGCCAAGATCCAGGATGCAGGTCTCGACGGCTCGGACTGGTGGCTCGTGTTCGCGTTGCGCCTCGCATCGACAATCCTGCGGCGACGCACCGACATGAAGCTGCCGCTCCTGCGCGTGGCCGCCGACGCCGCGGGATTTCAAATCGAATTGCCGCAGGCCTGGCTGGACGAGAACCCGCTGACCGCCGACGCGCTCGAATCAGAGGCGCATGCGTGGAAGGCGGTGGGTATGAAACTTGTCGTCGGTGGGTTGTCGGACAAGAAAATCGCGGCGTTGGGGCGGGGGTAGAAAAGGTTTCGCCGGGCCGCGATTGACCGCAATGGTTCGCCAGCGAAAATCAATCTCCGCATTTTGACGGACTTGCCGCATGAATCTCGCGGCAAGTCCGTCAAAATGCCGAGACCGTTAAAAACCTAAAGCAGCGTCGTGCTCCGAAATATGCGGCCACCTGCGCCGAGACCTACACCATATCCGGCCCCATTACCCCTCGCACGACGACCTGCGATTCGCCGTTTCGCACCCTGTAGGTCAGCCACCACAGGCTGCCTTTCTTGATGCTCCACTCGATCGGACTGCCGCCGACGAGGAAGGCGGCGACGCAGCCGAGCGTGGGCTGATGGCCGACGACGATGACGGTGCCCTTGCGGCGCGGCCAGTCGGCGGTTTCGAGCACGTCGGCGACCGAGGCGCCGGGCGCGAGCAGCGCATTTGTCGTGCAGCGAGCTGCGAGCGCGTCCGCGGTCTGCCGCGCGCGCACCGCAGGGCTCGAGAGAAGGGTGTACTTGGAGGGCAGACGCTGCAGGAGCCAGGCGGCGACATGCTTTGCCTGCCTGCGCCCTTTTGCCGTGAGCTTGCGCTCGAGGTCCGGGCCGCCCTCTTCGGCCTCGGCGTGGCGCCAGAGGATGAGATCCATCGATCGTCCTTCGTACCGTCGCCTGCCCAGTGTACGCTGGGGGCGTCGGACTGCGTGTGACCGGGGAGGCAGGGGATCGCGCCGTTGAGGCCGCCCCGATGGATCGGCTAGAATCCGGCCCCTCTAGGCGCGTAGCTCAGCTGGTTAGAGCACTACCTTGACATGGTAGGGGTCGTTGGTTCGAGTCCAATCGCGCCTACCAGCTGTTCAGGCGGACGCCGTCGGCGCCGCCTGGTACCCCGCGCGTTGGACCGGGCGCTTGCAGGCCGCATCCATTCCAGCGCGCGGTTTGTTTTTCGAGCGCCGTGCCAGACATCAAGCTTCCTGACGGGTCGGTGAAGAGCTTTTCGGGTCCGGTGACCGTGGCTGAGGTCGCGCGGTCGATCGGCGCGGGCCTCGCGCGTGCAGCGCTTGCCGGCCGGGTGAATGGAAAACTGATCGATACGAGCGGCGTGATCGACGCCGATGCAGAGCTCGCCATCATCACCGACCGCGACCCGGACGGGGTGGAGATTCTGCGCCATTCGAGTGCTCACCTGCTCGCGCACGCGGTGAAGGAGCTATTTCCGACGGCGCAGGTGACGATCGGGCCGGTGATCGAAAACGGCTTCTACTACGATTTTTCGTACGAGCGGGCGTTTACGCCGGAGGACCTGACGGCGATCGAAAAGCGCATGTCCGAAATCGCCCGCCGCGATCTCAAGGTCGAGCGCTCTCTCATGCCGCGCGATCAGGCGGTGAAGTTTTTCCGCGACCAGGGCGAGCACTACAAGGCGGAGATCATCGCGGCGATTCCGACCGACGAGCCGATCTCGCTCTATGGCCAGGGCGCGTTTGTCGACCTGTGCCGTGGGCCGCACGTACCCTCGACCGGCAAGCTCAAGGTGTTCAAGCTCATGAAGGTCGCCGGCGCCTACTGGCGCGGCGACTCGGCGAACGAGATGCTGCAACGGATCTACGGCACCGCGTGGGCGAAGAAGGAAGAGCAGGACGCCTACCTGCACATGCTCGAGGAGGCGGAAAAACGCGACCACCGACGGCTCGGCACGCAGCTCGACTTGTTCCACATGCAGGAGGAGGCCCCGGGGCTGGTGTTTTGGCACCCCAAGGGGTGGACGCTGTGGCAGGTGATCGAGCAGTACCTGCGCGCGGTCTACGGCGACAACGGCTATCAGGAGGTGCGCTGCCCGCAGATTCTCGACCGCCGCCTGTGGGAGCGCACCGGGCACTGGGAGAACTACAAGGAGTTCATGTTCACCACGTCCTCGGAGAATCGCGACTACGCGATCAAGCCGATGAATTGCCCGGGGCATGTGCAGATCTACAACAAAGGGGTACGCAGCTATCGCGAGCTCCCTTTGCGCTACGGCGAATTCGGCTCTTGTCACCGTAACGAGCCGAGCGGGGCGCTGCACGGCCTGATGCGGGTGCGCGGTTTCGTACAGGACGACGGCCACATTTTTTGCACCGAGGACCAGATCCTCGATGAGTGCGCGGCGTACACCGCGCTGCTGCAACGGGTGTACCGCGACTTCGGCTTCACCGACATCATCTACCGGGTGGCGACCCGGCCGACCAAGCGAATCGGCGAGGACGCCCTCTGGGACAAGGCCGAGCATGCCCTAATCGAGTCGATGCGCCAGTCCGGGGTCGCGTTTGAGGTCACGCCCGGCGAGGGCGCGTTCTATGGACCCAAGGTCGAGTATTCGCTGAAGGACGCGATCGGTCGCGTCTGGCAGTGCGGCACGATGCAGGTGGACTTTTTCATGCCCGAACGGCTCGGTGCCGAGTACGTCGCGGAGGACAACAGCCGGCGCACCCCGGTCATGCTGCACCGGGCGATCGTCGGTTCGATGGAGCGCTTTATCGGTATCCTGATCGAGAATTTCGCCGGCGCCTTCCCCCTCTGGCTCGCCCCGGCGCAGGTCATGGTGATGAGCATTTCCGAGCACCAGGCCGACTTTGCCGAGGGCGTCGCGCAGCGCTTGCGCGCAGCCGGCTGGCGCGCCGCCGCGGATTTGCGGAACGAGAAAATTTCTTATAAGATTCGGGAACATAGCCTGCAAAAGCTGCCCTACCAGTTGGTGGTCGGGGACAAGGAGAAGCAGGCGGGAACAGTGGCCGTGCGCGCGCGCGGTGGTGAAGATCTCGGGCCGATGGGCCTGGATGACTTCATTGCACGCCTCCGGAGAGAGGCGGAAGCGCTCAGTGCGGCCTGATTTTTTTATGCGGGCGGGTCCCGCACGGTCTGTCCGGCGACCGAACGCGCCGGCTGAAGAGGAGTACGCGCATCTCACTCGATAAAGCGCAACGCATCAATCGGGAGATCACCGCGCCTGAAGTGCGCTTGGTGGCCGAAGACGGCGAACAGCTCGGAATCGTGCAAGTGGCGGATGCGCTACTGGCGGCCGAAGAGCGGGACGTCGATCTCGTGGAAATCGCGCCCCTCGCGGTTCCACCGGTGTGCAAGCTCATGGATTTCGGAAAGTTCCGTTATCGTGAGCAGAAGAAGGCGCACGAAGCCAAGCTCAAGCAGAAGCAAATTCACCTCAAGGAGATCAAGTTTCGCCCGCGCACTGACTCGGGCGATTACCGGATCAAGCTCGGCAAGCTGACCGAGTTTCTCGAAGAAGGCGACAAGGTCAAGGTCACGTTACGGTTTCGAGGTCGGGAGATGGCGCATCAGGAGTTCGGCAAGCGCGTCCTGGAGCGCGTGAAGGCCGATCTCGAGGAGATTGGCGTAGTCGAGCAGTTCCCGAAGATGGAAGGGCGCCAGATGGTAATGGTGATTGCGCCCAAGAAGAAGGTGCTGGCGGTCAAGCCCAAGAAGGCGGCCGCCGCCAAAGCGGAAAAGCCGGCGACCAAGCCGGTGACCAAGCCGGCCACAGAGCCGGTGACGGAGCCGGCGACCAAGCCGGTCGAAGCAGCCTGAAGGTCCGGCGGCGGCGCACCACGCGCGCTGCTGCCGACAAGTGATGTCCGGGCTTCAAGCGCCTGCGTAGCGGGCCGCCCGGCGTCATATTAAAAGATGGAGTTCGGCAAAATGCCAAAGGCGAAGACGAAGAAAGGCGCCGCCAAGCGGTTCAAGATCCGCTCGAGCGGCAAGATCAAGCGTTCGCATGCGTACATGCGGCACATCCTGACGAAGAAGTCTCAGAAGCGTAAGCGTCAACTGCGCGGGACGTCGTCGGTCGATCAAACAAACGTCCGGCAGGTGCGCTCCATGCTGCCGCACGGCGCGTAAGGAGGCCGCCATGCCACGAGTCAAACGCGGCGTCACCGCGCGAGCGCGCCACAAGAAAGTTCTGCGTCAGGCGAAGGGGTTCCGGGGGCGCCGCAAGAACGTCTACCGGATCGCGAAGCAGGCGGTGATGAAGGCCGGGCAGTATGCCTATCGCGACCGCCGGCAGCGCAAACGCGATTTCCGCGGGCTTTGGATCGCGCGGATCAACGCGGCGGTGCGCGAACTCGGGATGACCTACAGCAGTTTCATGTCGGGGCTCAAGCGCGCCCAGATCGAGGTCGATCGCAAGGTGCTGGCCGACCTTGCGGTAACGGACAAGCCCGCGTTTGCGAAGATTGCGATTCAGGCGAAGGCGAGCCTTTCGCATTGAGCCCGGGTTTGCGGAGAGGACCGGGCGCAGGCGCCGCCCCCGCTTTCACCTTGCAGGATGGAAAACGTCGACGGCATCATCGGTCGGGCCCTCGCGGCATTCAGCGCTGCGCAGGACCCAGCGGCGCTCGAGAATGCGAAGGCGCGCTTTCTCGGCAAGGGCGGTGAGCTTACCGCGCTGCTGAAATCGCTTGGCACGCTCGCGCCCGAGGCGCGGCGCAGCGCAGGTCAATCGATAAACGAGGCCAAGGCACGGCTCGAGACCGCGCTCGAGGAGCGCCGCAGCGCGCTTGCCGACGTAAAGCTTGCGGCGCGGCTCGCAGAGGAGTCGCTCGACGTAACGCTGCCGGGCCGCGGACGAGCGCGCGGCGGCGTTCATCCGGTGATCCGCAGCTGGGAACGGGTCGAGGCGATTTTTCGCTCGATCGGCTTCGACGTGGCTGACGGCCCCGAGATCGAAAGCGACTGGTACAACTTCACCGCACTCAACCAGCCGGAGAACCACCCGGCGCGGTCGATGCACGATACCTTCTACGTCGATCTGAACGATGCGCAGGGCACGCCACTGCTGCTGCGAACGCATACCAGCCCGATGCAGGTGCGCTATGCGCGCATGCACCGCCCGCCGATCAAGGTGATCGCCCCCGGTCGTACCTACCGCGTCGATTCCGACGCGACACATTCGCCGATGTTTCATCAGGTTGAGGGTCTGTGGATCGACGAGGACATCAGCTTCGCCGATCTCAAGGGCGTGTACGCCGACTTTCTGCGGCGGTTCTTCGAGACCGACGAACTCGAAGTGCGCTTTCGCCCGTCGTTTTTCCCGTTCACCGAGCCGTCGGCCGAAATCGACATGCGGTTCGACGCCGGACCACTCGAAGGTCAGTGGCTGGAGATCTCTGGTTCCGGCCAGGTGCATCCGAGCGTGATCCGCAATTTCGGCCTCGACCCGGAGCGCTACATCGGCTTCGCGTTCGGCTCCGGCCTCGAGCGCCTGACCATGCTGCGCTACG
>Ga0255041_10000023_pt1 | contig 18450 bp, 16 predicted proteins | sample BC1_12_3_MG_FD_188630 | JGI IMG/M metagenome (GOLD analysis project Ga0255041, IMG submission 188630) | Seawater microbial communities from Strait of Georgia, British Columbia, Canada - BC1_12_3 | ecosystem: Environmental > Aquatic > Marine > Strait | place: Canada: British Columbia | collected... | reverse complement strand
TGCTGCTGCTCAGCGGTCTCGGCGCGATGACCGCTATCTTACTGCTGGTATTCAAGGACACGATCCTGTCGCTGGTCGCCAGCGTGCAGCTCACCGCGCAGGACATGGTTCGCGTCGGTGATTGGATCGAAATGCCGCAGTTCGGTGCAGACGGGGACGTGGTCGACGTACAACTCCACACAGTCAAAGTGCAGAACTGGGACAAGACAATAACGACTATCCCGACGCACCGCCTGATCACCGACTCATTCAAGAATTGGCGAGGCATGTCGCAGGCGGGTGCCCGGCGGATCAAGCGTTCAATCTATCTCGACGTATCGTCCATCCGCTTCCAGACGCAAGACGAAGTTGATCATTTCACGCGCTTTGCCCTGCTGAAGGGCCACATTGAGAACAAAGAGCAGGAGCTAGCAGACTACAATGCGGGACTCGCGACCGAGGTGGACTCTGAAGTGAATAGACGCAGGCTTACGAACGTTGGCACGTTTCGCGCTTACGCTTACAACTACCTGAAGAATCACCCGCGCATCCACGAAGGCATGACGCTGATTGTTCGTCAGCTCAATCCGGGGCCCGAGGGTTTACCGTTGGAAATTTACTGTTTCACGAATACGACCGAATGGGCTGTCTATGAAGACATCCAGTCGGACATCTTCGATCACTTGCTGGCGATCGTGCCGGAATTCGGGCTGCGTCTCTATCAGAAACCGGCGGGTTCCGATTTGGCGAAGCTCATTAATAGGGAAGCCCCTGTTTAGAACCCTGCCCCAAATTGAGCACAGTCCAATACTCTGCTCAAGATCATGCTTCGCGACAATGGTCGCTGATACCCCTTCCTGAGGGCACCAATTAGCGCTAAAATCCAGCTAAATGGGCCTCGGACGCAATGACATGGGTGACGAGCTTTACAGAACTGTCAAAATCAAAGTCAATCGAAAAGACGAAACCGATAGCCAGGGGCAGGCCGTAGGGACCAACCCGGCTGAAGAGATAGAGTTCGAGCTTGTGTCGACGATGATGCTGAAGCAGATCCTCGACTCAGACGACGATGAGAAAAAGGATCAGATTCGCGGGCTCGTTGATGAGGAAGACGGCGTTCTCGCCTGCTCCACCGACACCGATGAGTTCAAAATAGTGCTGGACGATGAACTCGAGTCGGCGCTTAAGGGTTCGTCGGCTACCGGAGTGACGAATTTGGTGGATGGTGACGCCGTCGAGCGCGTCGACGAGTCCGAAAAGGAAGAAGATTTCGCGTTGGTCTCGACGCAGCTGTTGCGCACTATGCTGCATGATGAAGACAAGACTAAAGCTGAGCCGAATAAGGCTGATGCTGCGCCGAACAAGGCTGAAGCTGAGCCGAATATGGCTGAAGCTGAGCCGAATAAGGCTGATGGTGCGCCGAAAGAAGAATTCAAGATTGGTGGCTTTAACCCTTATGACTCCAGTTAACGGCTCGTTGCCGTAGCCCTGGAGCAGATACCAGGGCAGATACTAGAGTTCACTCAAGAGTATAGAACGCCCATTGTGGGCCCAGGACCGTGGGATCCAATCGATTCGTTCAATCATCGAGCCACTCTTTGCGTACGCCTGTTCCATTATGGTCGTTAATCTTCTCGAGCATATGAGATGGTGAAGGATGGTGACATTACAGATACGCTGACTGTTGCCGCTTTGCTACGATTCAATTTTGACTACGGAACGGAGCCGTTATGAGTAGAAAAAACCGAGGCAAGCAAACGAGGTCAAAGAGCGGCTACACACGAAGCATCATCGCGGCGAGTGTTGGCGTTTTTGTGATTGCCATGGTGAGTGCGACGCTTTTGTACATGAGTGATGACACTCAGTCGCCGCAATCTGAAGCCTTGGCGCGCAACGCAGCTCTCGCTAGCGAACATTCGCCATCTCTCGGCGACCCGGATGCGAAAGTTCATATCGTTGAGTTTCTTGATCCGGCCTGCGAAACCTGTGCTTTGTTTTTTCCAATGGTCAAACAGTGGATGGACGAAGTGCCGGGTGAGATCCATTTATCGGTTCGCCACGTTGCGTTTCATACCGGCTCTGACTACGCCGTCAGGATTCTGGAGGCGAGCCGAAAACAGGACAAGTACTGGCAGACTCTGGAAGCCCTGTTGGCATCGCAACGGCAGTGGGTACAGGGCCACACTGTCCAGCCCGACAGAATTGGGCCAGCTATTGCGGCGGTGGGCCTGGATATGGAGCAGCTGGCAGCTGACATGAATTCCGTTGCCGTCATGCAGCGTATTGAACAGGACAAAAAGGATTCCATACTTCTGAAGGTCAGTGCGACGCCGGAGTATTTCGTCAACGGCCGCCAACTGCCCAGTTTTGGTCAACAGCAATTGGCCAACCTGGTCCGCGAAGAGCTGGGAAAATAGGAAGTGAGGAACACGCGGATGACAAGGCAGACATCTTTGTGAGTCAAGCCCAAAATGATCGTTACTGACCACTTTGTCTACCTGCACGTCTCCCGCTCCGGGGGGACCTTCCTCAACAAGCTGATCAGTCAGCATGTCCCGGGCGCCCGGATGCTTCAGTACCACGGTCACCTGAAAGACTTGCCGGTGGAATACTCGCACCTGCCAGTGATCGGGTTCGTGCGTAATCCGTGGGATTGGTACGTCTCCATGTTCAGCGACTATGCACGCAAACATCAGTACGTATTCGAAGTTATCTCCAACCGCGGCGCGCTTGATTTCGAGGCGACGGTAACCCGGTTCCTGACGCTCGGCGACGACAAAGTCTCGAGCAGGAAAATATTGCGGCGGTTGGCCACAATGGCGCCAAAAGTGATCGATGTTCAGAGGCCTCCTCAGAGCCATTTGCCAGGCCTGAGATCAGAGCACTTCAAGAACTACCCCGCGGGTGTGGGCTATTACTCGTGGTTAGTCCAGCTCATGTTTGAGTCGGAGCGCGATCATCAGGTTCGTTTCGGTCGTTTCGAAAACTTAAGAGCAGAGGCGCTGCGATTGTTTGAGGAAACCGGAACGCCGATTACAGATGCGATCACAGCGTATCTTGCGGATGCTGAACCACTCAACACGAGCCCTCGCCCAGAGAGCTTTGCCGGCTGCTATGGGCCGGAGCTGGAGCAGCTCGTTGCCCGGAAAGAAGGTCATTTGATCGACCAGTTTGGCTACACATTCCCTTGAGTCAGGAGGGCCGGCTTAGTCGCAACGCCCTGTCGAGCTTGCTAATAATCTGATCGTCGATGCCTCGTAGTCCTCACCGAAGCAGGCGCGGATATGATAGCCGTTGAATGGTGATGTGGTCTGGCTCTCAAAACCGATAAGACCAGCCGAGAGAGACGGTATCAACGTCGGAACCCTTGCTCGTATTCGTTCGAGTGCGCAGGTAGACAAGCTTGATTCCCTGACGCCTGCTGATGGGAGCGCCCACCGAGAGAGCCGACAGGAACAATCGGCGGCTGTCGTCAACCTTGTTTCCATCGACAGTGGACTGGCCATTCCAACCGTAGCCCGCACTCAGCGCCGCCCAGTATCCGGGCTTGTCGAAGGCATAGATCAGATGCGTCTGCACCGCGTACAACGGGTCCTGTTCCAGTTTCGACCCACCGGAAAAGTCATCGTTATCCCCGAACAAGAAGACGGAGCCGGTTAGTTCATACGACCAATTGCCACGGGTATGCAGGACACCCACTTGCGGTCGAACGTAAAACCGGTTCTGGCCCAGATTTAGCAGTTTCTCCTCGAGATACTCACCGAACGGAACACTTATCGCGACGGCGACGCCGATGACGGTATTGGAAGTGGCCAGTTTGTCCGGTTTATCCCCTGCGAGAATCATCGAAAGACGAATATTGGGATCGGATAGACCGACCCGGGATGCGGTTGCCGGAGCGCCGTCCAGCAATCCGGTCCAACGCATGTTTGCCCAGGGAACGAGAATGTCAAGGCGTACGATTTTTTCGCCGATAGCGAACGAGCGAACATAAGAGACTGCCAATACCTGGCCACTCACTGTCGCATCCTCTATTTGCAGGACCGGGTCGAAGGATACATCCCCCTCCAATCGCGCGTAGCCCGCGCCGACGACATTGAGTCCGGCGGGGAATACCGTCCATCGTCGCGGCTCGAGATCCTGGGCGGCGACCCGATCGAACGATAAAGCTAACAGGCCAAACAGGATGAAATGGGCGGTCTTGTTCATCAGCACAGTATATTATAAAGAGAAGATTGCCCTCAGGCCAACCACCCAAACCGAACTTTCACTCGGATCATTGGCGGGATTGAACACGATCTGCACGCCTGGCGTGAGCGAAAAATTCTGAGAGAGTTGAAACTTATACGACGTCTCGAGGACTGTCTCATTGTCGAGGCCAGGACCAAATGTTTTTTCTGATGGACGCGCCCAGCCAGCACCAATAGTCCAGATTTCGTCGAAGCGTTGTGCGATCTCAACGCCGACACTGACGGCACTCTCCGCCGCGACACCTGCGCCGCCGTCAGAATGGCCGAAGCGAACGAATGGAAAATACTTGTCGTTTAGTTTGTAGGCGGCGCTGACCCCCCAGCCACTGCCTTTCGAAACGCCGGCCAGTGTTCTGGAGTCCTTTTGCCAATACGTGAGTTGTACCCGCTTTGCATTTCGTTCTTCGAACGAAGCTGCGTATCCAATCTCGACGGCCTTGAGCCATTCGCCTTCCTTCACTGTGTCCCAGTCAAAGTCGCCACTGGCAGCATTGGCGTCGTGGATCTGGGCACCCAACCAGATGTTGTCCGTCACGAATCCTTTCACCACGCCACCGATTGCGCCGACACCAGTGGTTGGCATCGTCGGGTTCAGAATGAACGAGCGGTTAAGAAAGCCTCGTGAGAAAGTCTGAAAAGGGAATGCATCGAGATAGACATCAAAAGCCAATCTCCCAACAGCATAGCCCGCCCGCCCGCCCGCAAACCCCTGCGTCCAGTTGACGATGGGAATATCCAGATCGAAATTATCCGAGTAGGCGAAGCCGGGAACCACGGTGGCGATACCCGTTGCGGACCCGAGCGAGCCCGGCGCCTGGAAGCTGCCGAAGTTGGAGCGGCTTTCGACGCGCCACTCGATGCGGCCCAGGTTGCCGTTGTCCTGCTCAAAAATTGTCCAGTTGCCGAAGAACCTGAAGATGTTACCGAAGGCATCGTTATCGCGGCCGTCGAGGCTGGTGCTGGCATCCTGATAGAGCGCGTACAATTGAAAGCCGAACGAGACGCCGTGCTCGTCGTTCATGCGCCGCTTCCAGTCGAAGTAGGGTTTTAAGCCGCGCTGCATTCCGTCGAATTGAAACGTCGACTCGCGTTTTTCGTCATCTCGCTTGAGGGACTGACTCACGCCTTCCGGGCCACCGAATTCGGGCAAGTCTTCGTAACCAGATTTTGTCTCGACCTGTCCCAAAGCGTGTGAAGAGAGAATTGCGCCGAGAAGCACAATTGCGAATCGAGTTTGCATAAATTTCAATTCCGTTTTCTCAAGAATCAGCTATTGAAGTATGAGCATGACGCGTGCAACAAACGCATCCATCTCGCCTTCAAGGTCAAACCGGTCCGTCCAGCTGCGTCGATAATTCAGGCTCACGGCCAGTGAGGTCGTAAGCCACCAGTTGAATTGCAGTGTTGCGATGTCCATTTCACCACCGGTTATCAATCCGTCCGTCAGATCGATGGATGAATAGCGAAGAGCGAGCTCCGTGGCACCCTTACCGCCCTGTATTACGCTTTGAGCAACGGGTAAACCACTGAAGACCCCCCGGTTATTTTTGTAGCCGCGCATCTCACCGGTGAGGCTCCAGGTGCCGGAGAGGTGATAGCCCGTGAAGTTCGGATTTCCTACATCCGGCGCGTCGATATGGTTGTCGCTGTACTCAGCCATCAGCCAAAGTCGGCCTCGCCTGAAGCCGAGTTCCCAGTTATAGAGTGTTGATGATTCGGCATCGAATTCATCCGTATCGACGAAACGCGGCATGTTGCCGGTTTCCGGTCGACTGCCGTACGCCAGGCCCTGCTTCGCATCGGTGTAACGAATGCCGAGCCCCAAATGGACGAGTTGGCTTTCGTCTTGTGATAAAAGGGGCAACCAGGTGATACGGCCGACGGTCTGAGTTGCGCTGTCTCCAAGACTCTCGCCTTCAACAAGCCAGTCATTGAACAAACCAGCCGCCCAGGCGACGCGCTCATTGGCAGCGGTGCCGTAAAGCGTGACGCCGACGTTACGGGTTGGGAACATCGCATCGGCTGCGGCATAGCGTTCCTGCGAGGCGATTTGGACCATCGTCATTGAGCGGTCCATATTGACAGGTTCTTTCTGTTTGCCGACGCGAACGATCATGGCCTTGCCGACCGGAATATCCACCGAGAAATCGAAGAAAGAGAATTCGTTCGAATCCTCCTCCGTGGTGTCAAAGCCCCGGTCAAACGAATTCCACGCCCCGGCTATGTTGTACAACCAGGGCCTGTCGAAGTTGATCGTGCCAGCGGCACCGAAACGCCAACCCCGGATGGTTCCTCGCTCCCGATCGTCGGCCAGATCTGTGAATTGGGCAATGCTGCCCTCATCCTGGCTGATCCATTGGCGATCGAGCGCGAGTGCGGATATGAATACGCCATTTACCCACCGGCTTTTCCAGGTATTCCATTTCTCAGAACGAATACTGTTAGGTAACGCGAAAGGCGGCGGGTCGTATGCCTGCCATTGATCGCTTTCAGTATCGGCTTCGTCAGGTGTCGGCAATTCCGGCACTGGATCCATGAGCTGGTTGATGAGTACTGTGCCGTCGTCGATCGCGAATACGACATGGCGATCTGTGTCCAGGAGAATCATGACATCGGCCGCCGGATCTTCGTCGAGGATCATGAATTTCGAGGGCGCGCCGACCGAGAGGATACCCAGCAAGTAGCCGCCGCCAGCATCCAGTGTTCTCGACGCATCGTCCGCGTCGATTTTATCCTTGGATACGAGGTTCAGAACGCCATCCCGAATTCTGATGTTCGCGAGGTCCGCAGGTGTCTCATCTTCCGGACTCTCGATGTAGACGTTCTCAATTAGCAGGTTAGGTCCTTCGGCGGCCTCTGCGGTGGCGAGGGTCATCGTGCCGAGTGTCAGAAATACCAGAGCCCGCAATATTGAAGCTTTGTTACTCATTAAAAGGCAAACCGGGCCCGCAGGTTGAACATCCACAAGGTACTGACGTCAGGATTGAGCGCGGGATCAGTGATGAACTGGGTATCGACGGTGATTGCAACTCGCTCCCCGACCGGCACCCGGTAGAAAGCTTCAACGGCGTACTGGTCACGGAGGCCCGGACTGAAAGTATCGTCATTGGGTTCACCCCAATTCAGACCGAGACCCAAGAGTCCGGAAAATGCTTCCGTCCGGTAGCCCATGCCGACGCTAAGAGATTTCTGTAACAAAGTACCGCCATTATCGGCATAGGCGCCGCGAACAAATGGCATCAGATTGTCGTTCAGAAATCGTGAGTAGGAAAATGCCACACCCCATCCACTGTTGACGCCGAGTTCCACCTGCTTGTCTTTGTGCCACATCGTCAGATGCGTGTTATCGAAGATTATGCGCTCGTGCGACGACGTCCAACCGATCTCGACGCTGGTAAAATATTCATTGTCACTGAAGAAGTTGTCAAAGCCCTCGAAAGGTCGGGAAGGGTCTCCGTTCGTGTCCGTTACGCCGGCGATCACGTAAATATTGTCAGTCAACATCGATCCAAAAGCGACTCCAACCGCAGCATCGTTCGGCAAGCCGATTGCGGCGCTACCCGTGCTGAATCCGAAATTCATGAAGTGCAGCCACGGACTCGCGAGCGCAAATGCATCAACGTAGTCGGTCGCATCCATGATGCCCGCGACAATTGTTGAACGGCCACCGTTTAATCGATGCCGCCAATACAGATTCTGTGTACGGAACCCTCCGTCATTAAACGGTGGTTCCTGCAAGCCGACATAGCCCATCTGGCCCATCGAAAAATCGAACGGTGACGTGGGGCCGTAGGCATGGCGATGTTCGAATTTCCAGATCAATGCGCCCGCACCGTCTTTCGTCAGATCCCAGGCGCCATAGATGCGTGCAATTCCGCCGGCACCCGTGTCGTCAGACAACGTCTCGCTCGCGGTCAGCAATACGCTCGTATAGTCGACGCTAAACCCAAAGCCGTGTTTGTCCTTGAGATTTTTCTTCCAGTCGCTCCAGGATGGGCTGTCGTCCTCCAGCTGGTTTTCGACTGCTCCGGGGCCGCCAAATTTTGGTGTCGATCCGCTTGCGTCCTGGGCGCGAGCAAACGATGCGAAAACTGAAAAGGTCAGAATGACAAACACGATGTGCTTTTTGAGCATGATAGGGGTCTTATTATTCGGTGAGAGGCGAATGAAAGGCATACGATACGGCGACTTCGGCGTAATTAATTGACAATTTCGAACAACTCTGGAGCCAGTCTTGACAAAAACATCAACAAATGCCGATTAGCCACTGCTATTCTGTCATGAGAAGCGTTGGAATGTCGAAAACGCCACAGGACGTCAATGACCAGCAACCTGCCACTCGTGCGCCTCGGCGCTGCCAATCCTTTCCTGCTTGAGCTTCAACGCCGGGAGCTCCCTGTTGCTGAGTTCTTACGAGAGCTCGACCTGCCGGAAAATATCCCGGCTTCCAACGAGCTCTTTGTTTCATCGGATGTGATGTACCGGATTGTGGAAAAATCCAGCGAGCTGGCAGACGACCCTTACTTCGGCTTTACGATTGGACAAAAGGTCGATCTTCAAGACTGGGCTCCGATCGCGACTGCTGCTGAATGTGCGAATACTGTTGGCGATCTGCTGAACCATTTCATTATCAATGCAATGGACCACTCGTCGTCTACGCGCTTTTTCGTCCGAACCGAGGGCGACAGTACAACGTTCGGATTTCGTCGCCTCGTCACACCTTCCCTCGTGCCGGCGCAAAATGACGCGTTTTACCTTGGCCTGCTCATCAAGGTTCTGGCGAGGGCCGCGAAAGATCAATGGGATCCCTCCGCAGTACTATTCAAGGTTGCAGATCCTGATGCGGTGCCGCCGCTACCCGATAGTTTTCGTATAGCAAAGACTGACAATTTTGGTATGCAGATTCGATTCCCTGCGACGTGGTTGCTTGGGCCAATTGAAAAATCGTCGTTTTCAACGGGCGAGGTGATTTCAGAAGACAAAAAACTGCCGAATTCACTGGTCGAGGCACTGCATCTGGCGTTGTTGCCTCACATGCACGAGTCGGATTTGAATGTTGAACGGGCGGCGAGAATTTGCGGTTTCGACAAACGGCGATTGTCCGCGCAGCTCAGATTAAGAGGAACGACGCTTGGCAAGGAAATTGCGGCGCTGCGAGCAAAACACGCTCAGATCGGATTGACGAATTCCAGTCGCCGCGTATTTGATATCGCACAATCCGTCGGCTTCAAAGATGCAACAGTATTCTCGAGAGCGTTCAAGAACTGGACGGGACAATCACCACAAGAGTACAGAAGAACACATCGGTAAAATGACATAAAAGGAAAGACAATGAATACCAAAGCGAAATTGTTAACGAGTTTGGTTTCAGGCCTTGTGCTTGCAATCTCATCCCCTGTGTTCGCACAGGAGGAGACACCCGCGCAAACGCTATTCACCAACGTAAACGTCTTCGATGGTTTCGCTGATGAACTCGCGCTCAATACGGATGTGTTAGTTGAAGGGAATCACATCATCGAAGTTGGTCAAAATATTACTGCCGCTGGAGCTACGGTCATCGACGGCGGTGGACGTACTCTGACGCCGGGTTTAATTGATATGCATACCCATATCACTTTCGAAACCCCTGCAGGGACGGAAGGTTTCAATCAATACGATTTCGGTGCTGCGGGCGCAATGGCTGCCCAGGTCTTGCGAGACAACATGCTGATGAAAGGCATCACCACTGGCAGGGACATAGTCGGTAATTCAAGAGGCATAGCCAGGCTGATTCAACAGGGCCATTTGATCGGCGCGCGTCTCTATACCTCTGGAGGAGTAATGTCCCCAACCGGCGGGCACGGTGATTGGGGAGGTCCAACGGATACAGAACGAAATCTGGATTACGGCGCGATGGTTGAACAGTCCTACATCATAGAAGGGCGCGATTCGGTGATCGAAGCGTCACGCCGAAATTTTCGCAATGGGGCACACTTTACCAAGATCATGGCGGGCGGTGGTGTCTCCAGTCTGTATGACCCTCTGGAGATATATGCAGCTACTCAGGAAGAAGTGGAAGCTGCTGTTGAAATAGCAAACGATTACGGAACGTATGTAGCAATTCATGCCTATCATGATGGCTCCTATAAGCGATCCCTTGACGCCGGTGTACGTTCTTTCGAACATGGTTTTCTTGTTACAGAGAAGACAGTAAAAAGAATGGCAAGAATGGATCAGGATATCGCCTGGAGCTTTCAGTGTTTTATGAGCGTTGCGACTTTTGGCGCTTATGATGCCATGCCGGAATTCTTTACCCACGAACAAAAGCTGAAAGGAGTGGCCGTGGGCAAGGGAGCGAGGAATGCAGCTGCGCTGATGCTGAAACACGATGTGTTTATGATCGGCGGTTCGGACATGTTCACCCCTGCATTCGGGCCGAGAATGAAAGAAGATATTACATGCCGAACAAATATGGTCGGTTATCCGGCGCCGCATGCACTAAAAATGTCCACTGGCAATGCCGGCATCGTATTGAAGTGGTCAAATGTGCTTGATCCGTACCCGACCTATCATCTCGGCCGCATCGCACCCGATTCCTATGCAGATATCCTGCTCTGGGACGGCAACCCTCTGGAGAACATTGACCTGATTCTGGATGAAAGCAAACTCCATCTGGTCATGAAAGACGGCAAGGTCTACAAGGACATTATGTGACTTATCGAGCATTCGCGCTCGTACTGCTGCTGGCGCCGTTCCTGGCGTCAGCAGAGGACGGTCCGACCGGGTTTATCCTCATCACCGACGTCAGCGTCTGGGATGGCACCAGCGAGTCCGCGTCACCCGGCATGAACGTGCTGGTCGAAAACAACCTTATCAAGCAGATTTCGGCTGAACCGATAGCGGTCAATCGCTCGGGCAACACAAAGATCATTAATGGCGGTGGCAGGACGCTGATGCCAGGTCTCATCGATATGCACACGCACCTCATGTTCCAGTTCGGCGTGCCGGATACACGGACGTTCGATCACGCGGCAATGGGAGCCGCGGCTTATGAGGGTATGCAAACCTACCTCCGCATGGGATACACGACGCTTCGAGACGTTGGCGGCAACAGCCTCAGTATTGCAAGGGCACTCGCGGAGGGTCGCTTCAGGGGACCCCGCGTGTATTCGGCCGGTGGAGCAATCAACGGTATTTCCGGGCACAGCGACCTCGGGCTACTCACCGTTGATCCCTATGACAGCGTTTTCCAGAAACGTGGCGACACCAATGTTGTGACGGGCGTTGTCGAAGCTACCGCGGCAGTACGCACAATTTTGCGTCAGGGCGGTACCCACATCAAAGTTATGCCCGGCGGCGGTGTCGCGTCCAATTTCGACCCGCTCGAGGCAACTACCATGACCGAGGCAGAATTGCGGGCCATTGTTGAGGCGGCAGCGGATTTCGGTACCTATGCCTGTGCGCACGCCTACACCGACGAATCCGTCAATCGATTCTTTGACGCCGGCGGGCGCTGCATTGAGCACGGGTTCCTTATTTCTGAGAAAACCGTCAAGCGGATGAAAAAAATTGATGCCGTTTTGTCGCTGCAGGCCTACGCAGGTTACGAGTCTTTTAAGGAGCCGGAAAAAATTCCCGGATTCACGGCCGAGAATTCGCGCAAAGCCCGGCAGGTCAATGAAGGCACAGACCGGGTTCTTGGCTGGATCGCCGAACACGAGGTCGATACATTCGCGGGCGCTGATCTGTGGATCTACAACATGATTCCGCTCACCGCCCAGGACATGGTTATCCGAAAACGCTGGTTCAGTGACCTTGAGATACTCAAGCAGAACACATCGTATGCGGCCAGGTGGCTCGTGAAGTCAGGCCCGAAGAACCCTTATAAAGAGGGACCGCTTGGTGTCATCGAAGTTGGAGCCTATGCGGATATGATCCTGGTTGAAGGAAATCCGCTTGAAGATGTGTCGGTAGTGGCCGACTACGAAAACAACGTCAAAGTTGTCATCAAGGATGGCGAGATATACTTGAATACGCTGTAGGGAAAGAAAGTGAATCGTTTTGCTGCACTCTTCGTTTTAGCTACTTCGCTCGCTGGCTGTTCGGCCGAAACCGACGAGCCGGAATTTCAACACGAGATTGCCGGCGATCTTCGATCGTGGACCCACGAAAATTTCGACTCGGCCGACGACAAGTTTACCTTCGCGGTTTTTTCCGACCTGACTGGCGGCGAGCGAGAGGGCGTTTTCGCGACTGCAGTTGCACAGCTCAATCTCTTGCGCCCCGAGTTGATCATTAACGTTGGTGACCTGATCGACGGCGGTAGTGAAGATCTTGTCGAGATCGCAGCGCAATGGGATTCATTTGACGAACGAGCCGAGCGCGCCCGTGCGCCCGTATTTTATGTTGGCGGCAATCACGATCTGACTGGTGAGGTGTTGCAGGATGTTTGGGATGAACGCATCGGGCCTCGCTACTATCACTTTGTGTACAAAAGCGTGTTGTTCCTGGTTTTGGATACTGAAGACAACACTCCCGAACGGACGCGAGAAATATTCGAAATCCGAAAGGCGGGCATCGAGGTCTACATGAACGAAGGGCCGGAGGCATTTGCAGAGACGGCTTACGCTAAACTGCCGGAAAAAAGCAGTGGCAATCTGACCTTGGAACAGTCTGACTACCTTGTGAAAGCGATCGCCGCAAATCCGGATGTCCGCTGGACTTTCCTGTTTATGCACAAGGCGCCTTGGGTGCGTGCTGAGGAGACGAATTTCGCGGTTGTTGAAAAGGCGCTAAATGATCGGCCCTATACTGTTTTCAACGGTCACGTTCATGCTTATGAATACCTGGAGCGCTACGGTCGTGACTATATTCGCCTGGCCACCACGGGCGGTGAACATTTTCCGGGCTTAGCGTTGTCCTGGGATCATGTGGCCCTGGTTACGGTTGACGGTGACAGTGTTGATATTGCGAACCTGCTGATGTCCGGCATATTGGACAAAACAGGACGCATACCGGATCGGACATCACATTGACGGTTGAGCAGTGTGATAGCATTCCGAGATTGTTGATCATCCGAATACAGCTAGCGAAGAGGGGAAAAGAAATGAAAGGTTGGGCTAGAGTTTGCTTGGCGCTCGTGTCGTTAGCGCTTGCAACGGCGAGTTGGGCATGGGGCACGGACGAGATTGAGGAATACGACGCTAAATCGAAGGAAGCGATTGCCGAGTTCAAAGAAAATGATTCGAGTGTGCAGCGCTTTTTCGATCAGGCAGTGGGATATGTCGTCATACCGACCGTCGGCAAGGCGGGATTTGGTATCGGCGGAGCGCGCGGCAAGGGAATTCTGTACGAGGGTGGTGCGCCGACCGCTCTCGTTACGCTAACGCAGTTGTCCTTCGGCTTTCAGTGGGGCGGTCAGGCGTACAGCGAGTTCATTTTCTTCGAAGATGCGACAGCGCTGGCGGATTTCAAGCGCGGTAATTATGAGCTTGGTGCACAGGCCTCGGCGGTGGCCGTTACTGCTGGTGCATCAGCGGACGCAAATTTTAATGGGGGTGTCGCCATCTTCACGCAGGCGAAAGGTGGCCTGATGTATGAAGCGTCGGTTGGCGGGCAGAAGTTTAAGGTCGAAGAGAAATAAATCCGATTGTCAATTTAAAGGCCGTCACACGCAGGGGTGACGGCCTTTCTTTATCAGGAATAGCCGATATTGTAGGCTCCGCCCAATAATGAAAATTATCGCCATCGCTTTTGTCACGCTGCTCGGCTTCGTGAACGTTACCGTCGCGCAGCAGGAGTTGCCTGATGCGCCACTTGAGGATGTGTGGCCAGAACTTGCGGACGCCCGGCTCGGTGACCTTGAGATGATGTTGGCCCGTGGTGAGATTCGTGTACTGACGACCTTCACCCTGGGGTCTTACTACATCGACCGCGGGCGGCAGCGAGGCGGAATCTACGAGATGTCACTACGCCTCGAAGACTACGTTCGCCAAAAATTGGGCAGTGAAGCGACTACCCTGAAAATTACGATTATCCCTGTTCGGCGCGACCAGTTATTGCCGTTTCTGATAGAGGGGTTCGGCGATGTGGTGTTCGCAAATCTCACGGTGACGCCGGAGAGAAGCAAGCTAGTCGATTTTTCCAGGCCGTTCTCCAACAAAGCCAGAGAATTATTGGTCACTGGCCCTGGCGCGCCCGTTATCGATTCCATTGAAGATCTCGCCGGCGAAGAAATTGTAGTACCTCGTGCGTCGAGCTACTACGAAAGCATCGTCAAGCTTAATCAGAAGTTTGTCAGCGACGGCCTTGAGCCGATAAAGCTCATTGAGTCCGATCCGCGGCTTGAGATTGAGGATATTCTGGAAATGATGAGCGCCGGTCTGCTTCCGATGACTGTTGCGGACGAACACCGGCTGGCCTTATGGACCCGGATATTCGAAAATCTCGTGGTGTATGAGGATATTGCGTTTCGTGAACATGCGTCGATCGCTCTTGCGATGAGACAGCAAAGCCCACAGTTGAGAGGGCTACTCGACGGATTTGTGTATAAGAATCGTGTTGGTACCTTGATTACAAATATCGTGATCAACAAGTACACCAAAAGCATCGGTTGGGTCCGGCCGGCGCTTGAACGTGAGCCCTTTCGGCGCTTCGAGCAACTGGCCGGCTTGTTTCGTACTTACGGGAAACAATACGATTTCGACTGGTTGATGCTGGCCAGTTTCGCATTTCAGGAATCCAGATTTGACCAGAGTGCGCGAAGCCACGTCGGTGCCGTCGGCGTCATGCAAATACTGCCGTCCACTGCCGCAGACAGGGCGGTGGGTATCGCCGATATTGATGTGCTCGAGAATAATGTGCACGCAGGCACGAAATATCTCGCCAGGCTGCGCGACCACTACTTCTCGGACGAATCGATGCTTGAGACAGAGCGAATGTTATTCACCATGGCTGGTTACAACGCCGGGCCCAATCGAATTAATCGCTTGAGGAGAGTTGCAGCGTCGCGCGGCCTGGACCCGGATATCTGGTTCAACAATGTTGAGCTTGTTGTTGCGGCAAAAGTGGGCAAGGAGCCCGTCGATTACGTGGGTAACATTTACCGCTACTATATCGCTTACAAACGAGTGCTCGCAGCGCTCGGCACCGAGGAAGAAGCAGACGACACGAATTGACATGTCCGGTACTACAACAGAGTGTAGACTGGGTCAAAACGGGGGCGGTTTACTTTGAAAACATCGAAACGAATTGTCTTGCTATCGGCCGCATTCAGTTTGATCGTATCCGTGCTAACAGGCTGTGCGCCTCTTCCAGGTAGCTCCGTCACACACGCGACTACCGTCGTATATACGGCAGGTGCTCGCCAACATACAGCGGCTGTTGAATTACGCGTGGCGCCGCCTGTCGTTTTTGAGGCGCTGGTTCGATTGATCAAAGAACGTATTGATGTCGAAGTCATTGATCGAAACGACAAAGCCATGCTGATCGAAGTTGCACAGGAAAGTGAACGCCGAATTACCGGACAGGTGACAAAGCTTGGGTCCGGAAATTCGTTGTTGTACGTATGGGCAGACGCTGGCAGCAGCGGGCAGTCCGGTCGTGAGATGGCCATCTCGGCGATCGAATTGATTTGCGAGGAACTCGGCGTCGACTATGAATTAGTGAGCTACTGACAAGAAAGAACAATAATGAAAAATAAAAATAATTCACTTTCTTTGATCTTGCCCCTACTGCTGATTGCCGTTTCGATAGCGGCGTGTGCGTCTTCGGAACCTACCCAGACGCAAAGTGTAGTAATTGCGCCGCTCGGGTCGGGAGGGAATGCGAGCACTTCAGGTGTCACGCGCGAGGAACTCGAGGACCATGTCAGGCGTTTCGCTGATCGATACATCACTCGAGTGGCGTTGGCGACAAATGCCGTATCAAACAATACTGACAACCAAGCGCTGAAGGAACTGATGCAACGGTGGAAATCGGTCGCTTATGCGTCGGTCGTTGATATCGCAATTGGCCCTAATGCGGTTACAAACCTGCTGGACATGATGACCCTCACAATGCTGTCTCGCATCATGGTCGAAGATCATTGGGTTCCCAACGCGATTGGGTCGGAGTTGGGTGAAGATTTCTTGCAGACTTACGTCGACCTTGAAGATGATATCTGGACAGTTGCAGACGATGCACTGACCGAGAGCCAGCAAGACGAATTGAAGAGCCTCGTTATCGACTGGCATTCAAAGAACCCTGGACAGGTTTATCCGTGGTACGTAAGGCTGAGCGATTTTTCAGGGCAGCGAGCGGCGAGTCTTGCTGCAGTACAGCAGACGGGCGGTATGCTCAAAGAAGTCGCCAGGGCGCGAGAGGCGGCGGAAGAGATACAGGCGTTTGGCGAACGGGTTCTGTTTTACCTGCAACGCGCACCGATGCTCACTTCTGCGGAGTTCCAGGCGAGCGCGAACGACGTTTTGGGCGGACCGCAGGTGTCGAAGGCTATTGACGACATGGATCGTTTCGTCGCCGCTGTCGAGCGGCTCGTCCAATCTGTAGAAGGCCTGCCAGGCAGCAGGCTTGCGGCCGTCGATCAGATCATGGATCGCATAAGCGAGGAGCGAGTTGCGCTCGTTCGGGACCTTGCGTCTTCTGAAGCAGATTTTGCCTCCTTGCTTGCTGAACTGCAGCCAGCGCTCGACTCGCTCGAACGCCTGACGGCGTCTGATGAGCAGGACCCGGATTCAAAGCCCTTCGATATCAACGAGTACACAGCCCTGGTCAGCGAGTCGGCGACGACTGCCATGGAATTGAGGCGACTGGCTGAGACTGTGGACAGCTTGATGCAAAATTCCGCCGAGCTCTCAACTCTCGTCGAAGCGTTGGTGGAAGCAGAACATGCCATTGTTGACAGAGCGTTCAAGCAAGTCATCGCACTTATATTTATTTTCTTCCTGGCCTTGTTGGGCTACCGATTCCTGGCCAGAAGACTCATCACAACCTAGATCCACAAAAATGAAATATCGTGTTCCCACCAGGCCGTCTGACTGGTTTGCAATGTTTTGGCTTATTGGTTACCGGGGTCCTCTGACTCACGCATTGCGGTCTTGACGAGCAAGCGATTCCGAGTGAAGTCGATAATGAAGTTACGTTGCGTAAACAGTCCTGCGCCCAGAATCGCGCTTGGCGTGGCACTCTGCATCAAGGTTGTAAAGATCTCCAATTCTGCAATTATGAACTCTTCGTTTTTCCACCGTATGTTTCCGGTCTTTACTTCTCTGGCCCTGATTCGGGCCACAATGGGCGTGCTATCAATTGCGCCGGTCACCTGATCGCCATCGCGCAGTTCGACCGGGTCGAGGCCAAGACTGCTCGCGGCAGGCCAATTCATCATGTTCAGGCTGGCACCGAGGTCAAATACCGCAGGCATCCTGACACCGCCGATTTCGATCTCGAAGAAGTAGAGTGCTGTTCGCGTATCGCCGACGTACAGAAGTTCCAGGGGGACCGATGTCCAGCCCCGATAGATTCGTCCATCAAGCCGGTCGGGTGGGTACAGGCGTATGACCCGATCCTCAGTAGAAAACCCCACGGCATAACGCTGCAGGAAATCAACACCCAGGATTCCGTCAATGCCCGCGCGGGCGACGGCCTCGCCAGGCATTGCGGCAATGACGGGATCGGCCCAAACTTCACTGCCAACCGTCAGTTGGTCGACGTTTAGCAATGGAAACTCGCCCGAGGTCACCAGGCCGTGAATCACAATCACGTTTTCGGAAACGGGCTCAAGCCTGATTTTGCTACTTGTATCGTCGAAGATCACCGAGATGCTGGCCGCGGTGTCCAGCGCGAACGCAAAGGGCCCCTGACCGTTTACGCTCGCCTCAACGACGATGCCCCTGTCTCCATTGATCTGGTAGGGCACAACTGCGAGCGCGCCGTCTTCTTCCAGCGTGGCGGCACAACCACACAGCATTAAGACTGATGCGCTTCCAGCAATCCTGACGTTCTGCGTCACAGACCAATTCCCAAATCTTCGTTTACCGGTGTTCTTCAAGCATCTCCTGCCGCGCCAACGCTTTGCTGTGCATCGTGCTTCAGGCGCATGACTCGTCCGCGACTGACGTACAGCAGGTCGCTGATCTTGAGCACCAGGGAATCCTCATACTTGTCCAGGCGGCCATCGGCATACGCGACTTGCCAGAGTAAGGAGATGATTCGCGCCTTCTCGGCGTCATCGAGATGTTTGTGCAAA
>Ga0255041_10000022_pt1 | contig 18501 bp, 12 predicted proteins | sample BC1_12_3_MG_FD_188630 | JGI IMG/M metagenome (GOLD analysis project Ga0255041, IMG submission 188630) | Seawater microbial communities from Strait of Georgia, British Columbia, Canada - BC1_12_3 | ecosystem: Environmental > Aquatic > Marine > Strait | place: Canada: British Columbia | collected... | reverse complement strand
TCCTGCTCAAGGCCACAGATAAAGACCACGGGAAACTCCAAACCTTTGGCCGCATGTAGGGTCATTAGTGATACTGCATCAGCCCGGGGATCGAAAAAGTCACCAGTTCGCCACTGGGACAAATCGTCCAGAAAAGCGGGGATGGTCTCAGTTGCCGGCTTGCCACCATGGAGAGCAGCGAGTAGATGGAGCCACCGAAAGCTCTCTGCAGCTGATGTCCCACTTTGAAAATGGTGGTGCAGACCGGTTTCCTCCCAGGCTCTTGCCAATACCTCCGACAGCGACAGATTATTGATAAGGTTTTGGAGCGAAATAATTGTTCGCCTCAGCATATCGGTAGCAGCCTGGTAGTTAATAGGGAGGTCCAGATTTCTGCTGGCCAGCCGCAGGGCTTCCCAGGGGTCGATCCCTTTGTCAATCTCTCCATTGAGCCACTGCCTCGCTTTCTCCCCTAGACCTCGTGGGGGCAGGTTGAAGATGACCTGGAGGTCGTTCATGCTTGAAGTGTCCATGGCATAGCAGAGGTAGGAAAGGAGGGAGTCTGCTGCCTGGGTGGCAAAAGGAGCTTTTTCTCCTAGTAGCTGGAAGGGAATTCCGGCTGCGGAAAGAGCCTCCACCAATGGGCGGCTTTGGGCGTGAGTGCGGTAGAGTATGGCAAAATCACCAAAGCCGTATTGGTTTTCTTCCAAAGAGTCTTTGTCTTTAGACTGATAGATCTGGTAGTGGCTACTTCCCCCCAAAAGTCGCTCGATTTCACTCACAACAAAGTGAGCCTCTTGTCTCTCGTCCACGAGCCGACCTAGTCGGAGAAGCGGACCAGAGGCATCCTCGCTCCAAAGCTTGCAGGTGAGTGGGTTGGCATTGTGGGAGATGACGCCGGCGGCAGCTGCCAAAATGCGTTGGCTGGAACGAAAATTCTGTTCCAGTTTTATCAACTGCGCTTCAGGGAAGTCTTCTTGAAACCGTTGGAAAATAGTTATATTTGAGCCGCGAAAACCATAGATGGATTGATCCGTATCCCCCACTACGCATAGGTTGCGATGCGGTGCTGTTAGGAGATGAAGCCAACGGTATTGAGCCTCGTTTACATCCTGGAATTCGTCTACCAGAATAAACCGAAAAAGCTTCTGGTGGCGAGAGAGCAGTGCAGGTTCAGCCTCCCAGCGAAAGACGAGCCTACTAATCAGATCGTCGAAGTCAAGCAAATAGTCCTTTTCCAGGGTGTGCTGGTAGAGGCGGTACACTGTGGCGAGCTTACTATCGTTGTCTATGGCCAGATCATCGGGCGACAGGAGCCGGCCCTTGGCCAAAGAGATCTTGCGGATTACCTCGAGGGGCTGCCACTCAGGTCCTGACAGGGAGTGCTGTTTGAGGACCTCTTTGATAAGATTCATCTGGTCAGTCTCAGACAGGAGTTCCAATTTGGCTGCTGCCTCTGTGCTCTCGCGGAGCAGAGAGCCAGAGACGGAGTGGAAGGTACCCATGCGGATCTCACGGACCCAGGAGGGTTGAGACAACAGAGCCTCCAGGCGAGTAGTCATTTCCAATGCGGCCTTGCGGGCAAAGGTAACCGCCATAACCTGTCTTGGTTCAACGACCTTGTTCTCAATGAGATAAGCTATTCGATGCGTAAGCACTCTGGTCTTGCCGGTTCCAGCACCGGCGAGAATGAGAAGGGACCCTTCGGTGTGTTCAACCGCCAACCGTTGAGCTTCGTTGAGATGTTCTAGCATGCTTGAACTACTCCCAAAAGGAAGATGAATCCATGAAGGATGCGAAGATGGCGAAGGAAAGAGCGCAAAGCATTCGGCAAACAGTAACCGGTAAACGGCTGAGGGGGTGGTTCTAAAATTGCTTGCCTTTTAGCTTCAAAAAAGGCCCAGCTGGCCGGAGATCTGTGCGCGTTCTTGACTGTCAATCAGGCGAATGGTGCCGAACTCGCCGTCGTAGCCTGGTTGGATACCCACCTGCCCTGAGCGCACCCGGCTTATGGCTTCGCCCAAGAGGTCTGAACCAGACCGGCGGATACTTTCCAGTTCTGCCTCCACCAGCACATGGTACTCATTTCCCAGTCTGCTTAGAAGGTCTAGGTAAGCTCCGTTTACCCTCTTACTGTTGGTCCCGACCTGCTCCACTTCGGCAATGATCTCTATCAAGGGAATTATGGACTTGTATGGGCGTGCTCCAGGTGAGCGCCTTCCGGAAGGGTGGTCGGCCAGTTTCTCCACCCGGTGCAGAACCCCCACGGTCACCTTGCGGTTGCACTCGGGACAGCGTCCATCATTCCTTCTGGTGTCTTCAGGGGAGAACCGGACGCCGCAGGGACGGTGCCCGTCGTAGTGGTATTTGCCTTCTTCGGGATAGAACTCCAAGGTGCCGAGGAACTCAGGGCTATTCGGTTCAGAGATAGCTCTCATAATGGCCGCATAAGATAGATCGGTATCAAATAGATTTGCCTCCCGCATGAGTTTGACAGGGGAATGAGCGTCAGAGTTGGATATGAGCTGTAAACCATCCAGGGAGGAAAGTCTCCAGTTCATGGGCGGATCAGAGGAAAGACCGGTCTCAATGGCGGGAACCAGTGGGGTCAATTCCTCAAAACATTCCTCCAGGCTGTCAAAGCCCGATTTGGCCCCGAGCACTGAGAAGTGAGGGGTCCAGGCATGGGCCGGAACAAGTACAGCCTCATCGGTGGTCTCTTTGGCTATTTTGAGCAACTCCTTGGCATCCAGTCCCAGAATGGGGCGGCCGTCTGATTGAATGTTGCCGATACGGGCAAGGGCGGCTTGTAACCTGCGGGCAGCATCCATGTCGGGCAGAAAGATGAGATTGTGAACTTTCCGAGTGCGGCCGTCCTTCTTGTAAATACTGCTGACCTCAGCGCTGAGCAGAAAACGCACTGGCGCCCGGCAGCGATTGGGAACTGTTGCGTCCACAGATGTCGCCAGATCTGCTTTGAGTTGGTACAGACCAGACTCCGCGGGCTGGAGCTTTTCTTGGAGTTCCTCCAACCAACCAGGATGGGTGCAATCGCCTGTTCCAACTACCGTGATCCCTTTGAGCTGCGCCCACCGATGCAAGCTCTCGGGTTCCATGGCTTTGCTGGTGGCCACCGAGTAGTGGGAGTGAATATGGAGATCAGCTATGAACCACACGGGTATCTAAATCCTTGTAGTTGCTTTGACGGATCGAGCCCGGATATTTCATGAATTCACGCCCTGGCGTGACTGTGACCACGGATATGGCCGTCCTTCTTGGCGTCCTCGGGTGTTCCTTCGACAGGCTCAGGACAGGCGGCCCCTGCGACGTACCGTTCAGGTACGCCTCAGCTCCGATCTTGGATTTCGGATTTCGGATCTCGGATTCTTGAGTAGGATTGATGATATCGAACTTACAGTTCAGATTTCGCCATTTGTTCTCTGGTTCTCAAGAGCTTTTCAGCAAATTTTCAATCCGCATTCCGCAATCCGCATTCCGCAATCGTCGGCCCGGTGGCACGCCCATCTTCTTGGTCTCGCGACAGCAATTCATGAAATATCCGGGCTAAGGAGGGTGTTACGTAAGTAGAGGGCGGCACCGCCGACCGAATTAGGAGGCTCAAGAGAAGCCGGTGCTACCGCATCCAGATGCTGAAGTCTCACTGCCCGACCCTCCAGAAGAAGTGGTGCAGGCAAAAGAGGAAAGCAGACGTTCTACACTCTCAGCGCCACAGTGCGGGCACTGAGGAGGAGGCTCGTCTGAACGAAAAACCAGGGTCTCGAAACACTTATTACAGCAGCAGCAGAGGTACTCATATATTGGCATGGTTACCCTCAATAGAGAATTTATTAAACACTATCATAATCATCTTCTCTTCGGTGATCAACCTCAGGGAACGCTTTGCTTTCCCGCATAGCGCAAAACTCATGGCGCCAAAGCAAATGATGAGTCAAGGGCAGGATTCTGGCTCCTGGCTCCTTTTACATATTACCTGACAAAATGCCACAGTTTGGCCAAAAGATGCAACGACCTTTTCCCCAGCCTGGTGGAAAGATTTTGCTACGCAAGCACTCCGCTCATGTGTAGGTATGGTTTAGTCTCCCCCTCCTTTGGAGGATCTCTTCCCTTGGAGCCGCAAGGGTAAATTGCCGGAGTCAAGCATTGGTTGACTTTCCCTGTAAAGTTTTCTAACGTAATCTGATAACAATTCATACGGTTAGAAATGTCTGCAAACCTCCCTCCCGATTACTATGAAGCTGAAAAACGCTACCGCGCCGCCAAGACGGTTCCGGAGAAGATCGCCCACCTTGAAGACATGCTAACAGTTATGCCCAAGCACAAGGGCACGGACAAACTGCGGGCAGGCCTTCGCAAGCGTATCTCAAAGCTGAAGACTGCAATCCAGAGCAAGAAGAGCCTTGGCAAACGAGATTCTGTCTTCCAGATCGACAAGGAAGGGGCAGGGCAGGTGGCGGTGGTTGGTCCTGCCAATGTGGGCAAATCCGCCCTGGTGGCGGCCCTGACAAACGCCAACCCAGAGGTGGCTGATTTTCCCCTCACCACCTGGAAGCCAACCCCCGGGATGATGCCGGTGGAAAACATGCAGATTCAACTGGTGGATACTCCACCGCTCAACCGGGACTATGTGGAGCCGGGATTGCTGGATCTAATCCGCCGCTCTGATTTCATCCTGCTGGTTGTGGATCTACAGACCGATCCGGTGCAACAACTGGAAGAGACGATCAGCTTACTGGAAGAGCACCGCATAATACCGCGCCATTTACAGGATAGATACGCTGAACAGGGACTCTTGAAGTTCATTCCTTTCTTGGTGCTGGCCAACAAAAACGATGACGAGAATACTGACGAGAATCTTGAGATTTTCCGTGAACTGATTAATGCTGACTGGCCACTGTGCTCTGCGTCTGTTACGAACGGTCGCAACCTGGAGCTCTTGAAGATGACGTTGGTCGAGAGGTTGAAAATCATTCGTGTTTATTCCAAAGCCCCTGGAAAAGAAGCTGACCTTACCTCTCCCTTTGTTTTGAAAAAGGGAAGCACTGTGGAAGATTTTGCCGCTAAGGTTCATAAGGACTTCGCAGAAAAACTAAAACTGGCCAAGGTCTGGGGTCAAGGTGTCTTTGATGGTCAGATGGTCCAGCGCGACTACGCCTTACAGGATGGTGATGTGGTGGAACTACATATCTAAGAGATTGAAGAATGTAGATTTCAGATTTAAGTAAACGAAAAGGGATAATCTTAGGATTCCTCAATCTAAAATCTTCAATCTCATTACTCCTTTCCCCCTTCCTACCCGTACAATTCTCGAGAGATGGTGATTTATTTTTTCTTGACAGCAGGAAAAATAATGCTTACTTTTCCTACCGGTTAAGTAGAATATTTAATAAGCAAGAATCTTCTATCTGATTCTAACCATAGCTACCAGCCCAGGCTGGTGATTGCGAGGGAGATTTGCATTATGGCTTTGTGCATTAGTAAACGATCCAGGGCCGAGGAAGAGTGCGAAGATGTTTGCAAGCGCCAGGCAGATAGCCTTGATGAATTGCTCTCTACCAAACTAATGGGGGCAGAATGTCTTGAAGATTTAGTCTGCAGCGAGGAGGATTTTCTGAGAGCAGAACCGGATGAGGAAGGCAGTACAACCGGGCGTGGTGCAAAAAGGGACTGTGTCCCACGAGGAGCTAGCAGCCAAACGGCTCGTGCCAAAGATGGTTCAGTGGCAAAGATTGTCGATACAAAGGGTAGTGCAGAAGATATGTTCCAAGGCGATCTAATCAGCTGCTACCTCCAGGAGATCTCTCATTTTCCCTTGCTCACACCAGAACGCGAGATTGAGTTGGCTAAAACCATCAAGAAGGGACAAAGGGAGTTGGTAGCTCTGATGTGGGGTGAGCGTACCAGTGGTTCCCACTTTGATGGTCTGCGTCAACAGCTACGCAAGTGGCAAAAAGAGTCAATAAATTACCCCGGACTGCGGGAGAAGATGGCTGAGTATGCTTTGGCGGCTCTTAAGGAGGCTGCGGCTGGGGAGGATGCTACTGAAGATCAGCGCCAATTATCAGAAGAAGCTCTTGAAATTGCAAGAAGAATGGATGACGCTAAAAATGAGATGGTTGAGGGCAACTTGCGCTTGGTGTTGAGCATTGCCAAGCGGCATAGGGGCAGAGGTTTGAGTTTTCTCGATCTCATTCAGGAGGGCAACATGGGTCTGCTCAAGGCGGTTGCCCGTTACGACTATAGCAAAGGGAACCGTTTCAGTACCTATGCCACCTGGTGGGTGCGCCAGTCCATTATTCGCGGGATCTACGATAAGACTCGCACTATTAGACTGCCTGTGCATTTCATTGAGATGAAGAGTCATTTTTTCAAGATTTTCTACGAACTGGTGAAAGAACTCGGCCGGGAACCAACCCCTCTGGAAATTGCCGAGCACAGCGGCTTGGGTATAGACAAAGTGATGATGATTATCCAACTGTCCACCCGTCCTATTTCCCTGGAAGCTCCCTTGGGAAGTGAGGAGCAGCGTTTGGGTGATTTCATTGCGGATGATAGAGCGGTCTCACCGCTCGAGGATGTGAGTAAGCAGGAGTTAACAGCGATCACTGCTGAGGTCTTGAGTACTCTTTCAAGCCGAGAAGAAACTATCCTCAAGTCCAGATTTGGCATTGATGGCAGGCCCACCGAGACCTTGAAGACCATAGGTGAACGTTTCAGTGTCTCTAAAGAACGCATAAGACAGATTGAGAAAAAGGCTATTCGCAAGCTGCGACACAGTTCTCGGGGTGAGCGCTTGAGAAGCTTCGTAGATTAAGGAAAGGCAATAGCCATTGAGTCTTGACAATGTGAATGAACATCTTTTATAGAGGAGTAGCGGTGGAGGCGAATCTCCAGATTTAAACTAGCCCGGATGTTTTATGAATTGCTGTCGCGAGACCACGAAGATGGGTGTGCCACCGGGCAACCGCAGGGGCCGACACCCGAGGACGCCCGGAAGGACGGCCATATCCGTGGCCGCAGCAAGTCATTCATGAAATATCCGGGCTAAAGGAATTAGATTTATAGATAACAGGCCATGAAGGCTTACCTGAACTGATGTTAGGGTGGACTTTGTGGTCTTTTTTTTTAGCCTGCAGGAAGTTGAGGAGGAAGAAATGAGGTTGAGAGGGAGCAGGGAACTTGTTGTCGTTATCTGTGTGGTTTTGCTAGCCTGGGGAGCTGCCGAGGCACATTTCGGCATGATTATTCCCTCGGACGAGATGGTGATGAAAGGTGAAAGCAACAACGTCTCTGTACAACTCATGTTTTGGCATCCGTTCGAGAATGTGGGTATGGAGCTAGCAAGGCCGGCGAAGTTTGGGGTGGTTGCCAACGGCGTGAAGACGGATCTGCAGCACACGCTGATTTCCCAAAAGATCAACGGTCATACCACTTGGAAGACAAACTATCGGATCAAACGACCAGGCCTCTACGTGTTTTACCTGGAGCCCCAGCCTTACTGGGAACCGGCGGAAAATAGCTATATTGTCCATTATACCAAGACCGTGGTAGCAGCGTACGGGGAAGATGAGGGCTGGAGTGAACCCATTGGTCTAAAAACCGAAATTGTGCCCTTGAGCAGACCCTTTGGTCTCTATGCCGGAAATGTCTTTCAAGGTGTGGTTATGGTAAACGACAAGCCGGTGCCTCATGCTGAGGTGGAGGTGGAGTACTTCAACCTAGGTGGAAGCTATTCGGCTCCTACTGATTACATGGTAACCCAGACTATCAAAGCTGACTCCTCTGGGGTATTTACCTATGCGGTGCCCAAGGCCGGATGGTGGGGTTTCGCTGCGCTCAGCACTGATAATCGCCAGATGGAGGGTAAGGATGTGGAGATCGGCGCTGTCTTGTGGGTGAACTTTTACGAGATGAAATAATTTGAGCAAACGGCCTAGACAGGGCAGATGAACGAGTGAAAAGGAGGAAGGCCAAGGCAAGAACAGGGTGATGAAATTTCCTTGACTCCGTTTCCTTGAATTACTAGCATGGCCATTGCGGCTCAACGAACAAACTGCTTATGTGCACCATCACGGTCATATTGAATCACCATACGAGCCAAAACGACAGTATTCCTAAAGAGCCGCTTGGCTAAACCCCCAGGTTCGGTTTTTTTTGATCTTGCCAGGCATCGGAGGTTTTTGCAGTGAAAAGAGTATTGACCATTGCTGGATCGGACTCTGGGGGTGGGGCCGGCATTCAGGCAGATCTGAAAACCATCACCCTGTTAGGCGGGTTTGGGATGAGTGCCATTACTGCTCTTACCGCCCAAAACACTGTGGCGGTGACGGCTATCCATGATCTGCCGTTGGATTTTATTGAAGCTCAAATTGACGCGGTCTTTACCGACATCGGGGTTGACGCTGTAAAGACGGGAATGCTTTCAAAGGCGGAGGTGGTCAAATTGGTTGCCAGTAAAATAGACCAGTACAAGCCGCCCGTGGTGGTGGTTGACCCCGTCATGGTGGCTAAAAGTGGTGCCCCGCTGCTGGCTGCTGAGGCGCAGCAGACCTTGGCTCAATTCCTGCTGCCTCTGGCGACCCTGGTGACCCCCAATCTACCAGAAGCCTCGGCTCTGGTTGGCTGGGAGGTGAGAGACGAAAACGACATGCACCGTGCCGCCGAGGAAATACACCAAATGGGGCCGACTTACGTACTGGTCAAGGGAGGTCATCTCCACGGTGAGGCCGTGGACCTGCTCTTTGATGGCCAGCAGTACCACGAATTTCGCACTACCCGCGTGGAGACTAAAAACGTCCATGGCACCGGGTGTACCTATGGTTCTGCCATCGCCACTTATTTAGCCCAGGAACTAGATGTGATAGAAGCGGTGGCCGCAGCAAAGCGTTTCATCACTGAGGCCATTCGTCACGGACTTGCTGTAGGGCAGGGTCATGGTCCCACCAATCCATACGCAGCGATGAGGCAAGAGTGGAAGAGCTAGCAATAGAAGTGGTTACAACCGCGCATTAAATCATCAAAATCGAGGTGAGAGATGATTTGGCAAGGCAAGATTTCCGCTGACGCCCATGGTGCAATCAAATGGCTGGGAACTCTGGTGATCTGCTTTACTTTGAGCCTGCTGCCACAACAGTCACCTGCCCAGGAAAAAGAGCCAGTCTTGACTCTAGAGGAGAGTATCCAAATGGCACTGGAACGCAACCTGGAGGTGCAGGTGGCGAAAGAGGAGATTCGGTTCGCTCGTGAGGGGAAAAATAGAGCAAGAACAGGCTTTTTGCCGAGACTGTCTGCAGGTTATGAATACCGCCGTCTCAGCGAAACCAGCACAACCGTAGGTGGTATTACGTCTGAAAATGCGGACCAGGATCAATACAGATTCACCGGTACCGTCGCACAACCCCTTTTTACCGGATTTGAAACCCTCTCCAACTATCAGTTGGCCAAGCTCGGTCTGGATGTGGCCAAGATTCAGCTGCAAAGAACCCGATTAGACTTAATCCTGGCGGTCAAGGGATCATATTTCGAGATTTTGCGGGCCGAGAAAATTAGCCAGGTGGCTGAACAGTCCGTGCGCCAACTGCAAGAAGGGGTTCGGGTGGCTCAGAACTTTGTCCAGGTGGGGATGAGGCCCAAGGTTGACGTGCTTGATGCAGAAACCCGCTTGGGGGAGGCCGAGTTGCAACTGATTGTAGCCAATAACGATACTGGGGTGGCAAAAGCTCGCTTCAATACGGTGCTACGCCAACCCATAGATACTCCAGTGGCGGTGGTGGATATCCTTACCACCGAATCCTACGAAAGATCTTATGAGTCCAGTCAGCAGATCGCCTTGCAGCACCGGCCTGAGCTGCTGGAGGCGAATAAGAATGTGGCCATAGCCGAAAAGGAGGTAACTCTGGTAAAGAGCGACTACTATCCCGATGTAACTCTGTCGGCCAATTACTACCGGCGAGGTGATGATCCAACGGTGGACGGCAGCGATTTTGTGGATCGGGAAAACTGGGATATCGTTGCTGGTGCCACCTGGACTTTCTTCGAATGGGGTAAGACCCGGTATGCCACCAACCAGCAACGAGCGCGTCTGCGCCAAGCCCAAGAGAGTCTGGAGCAGATCAAAGATGGTATTCTTCTGGAGGTCAAGACCGCTTTTTTGTCGGTGCAAGCCGCAGAACGAGGTATCCGAGTGGCCGCGAAAAGTGTTGAGTCTGCAGAGGAAAACTTCCGGATCAGCCAGGAACGCTACAAGGAACAGGTGGCTACCGCTACTGAAATACTTGATGCTCAGACCAGGCTGACCCAGGCAAGAACAAACTACACCAATGCCCTGGTGGTTTTTAACTTGGCCCGAGCTGCATTGGTTAGAGCCATGGGTCTGGAGTATGAACCCACTTGAGAATGACACCCTGGGCAGGTCCCGCCATCTGACTTGTCTCTGCTAGGCTCAGATCACTTATTATGGTGATCTTCTTACTTGAATGGCTTTTATGCCTGTGATAATGTGTGCTCCATTGTCAGTGCTGGGTGTGGCTAAGCGCTGGGAATCCCAGAGTGTTTCAACTCTGAACGGCTGCCCATGATTCAACTCTATCACGTGTACAAGGCCTACGGCGACGAGCAACACGCTCTGCATGATGTGACTTTGACCGCCGATAAAGGCGATTTTTTGTTTATCACTGGCCCCAGTGGGGCTGGAAAGACCACCCTGCTCAAGCTCATCTTCTGTGCCGAACAGGCAACCCGAGGCCAGCTCCTAGTAGATGGAATCAATCTGCAACGGTTGAAGCGCTCTGGTGTTCCATACCTCAGGCGGAAAATAGGCGTTGTTTTTCAGGATTTTAAGCTCTTGGGAGAGCGCACTGTTTTTGCCAATGTGGGGTTGACTCTGGAGGTGACCGGACGGCCTCGGGCCTACATCGAAAAGAAGGTTCGGCAGATATTGCGGTTGGTGGGACTTGATGCCAAGGAAAACCACCTTTGTTGCAGACTGTCCGGTGGTGAACAACAGCGGGTTGCCATTGCCCGGGCAGTAGCTGCCAATCCAATCATAGTCTTGGCAGACGAGCCCACAGGGAATCTTGACGATGAAATCACCCTGGAGATCTTGGAATTGTTCAGGGAGATAAACCGGCGTGGTACGACGGTGGTGTTGGCAACACACAACAGGGAGCTCATAGGGAAAGTCCCAGGCGCCAAGGTGGGAATACTGCGTCAGGGACGGCTGGTGGCTGCAGGGGTCGCCAGGCAGGTCATGGCTCAGCGCTCGGCCTTGGAGATAAGCTCTCAGGGGGTGTTGTAACGGCATGCGTATAGGTCTGCTGGTCTATTTTCTGCGAAAAGCCCTGGAAAACATCTGGACCAACCGGTTTCTAAGCTTGGTGACACTCAGCACCATCGCCATCTCCATGCTTATTCTGGGACTCTTCTCCTTGATATACTTGAATGTTCAGCAATCTCTGCACCAGATGGGTGGTGAGCTCCAAATCACAGCATATCTCCAAGAGACCATCTCTTCCGAGCAGGCTGAAGTGCTTCGCAGTAAGGTTGCTGATTGGCCAGAAGTAGAAGGAATTACTTACATCAGTAAGGAACAGGCTCTCGCTCGTTTTCGTAGCCAACTGCGGGAGTACGCGGGAATACTGGAAGGGCTCAAGGAAAATCCTCTTCCAGCCTCCCTTGAACTGACATTAATGCCCCAGTATGGACGGTCTGGAAACATCAAAGAGCTCTCAACCCGTTTGGGACGGTTGCCCGGAGTAGCAGAGGTCCAGTATGGTAGAAAATGGATGGCGAAATTGAGGGTCTTTGTCGAGGTGATGAAGCTGGTGGGTATTACAGTGGGGGGACTTCTTCTCATTGCCACCATATTCGTAATCTCCAACACAATTAAACTGACCTTTTATTCCCGGCGGGAAGAGTTGGAAATCATGCGGTTGGTGGGGGCCACAGATTTTTTTATCAAGGCGCCTTTTCTCATAGAGGGTCTGTTGCATGGTCTGGGAGGCGCATTGCTGGCGGCTGGCGGTTTATCATTGCTTATCCTGTTTCTGTTTTCGCATCTGGACTTGCCACTGCGACTTGCCGTGATGGCAGGATCCCTGCCCACGGGCCAATTGGTTGCGGGATTTCTCGGTCTTGGCCTGCTCCTCGGTGTCTTGGGGAGTATGGTTTCTCTGAGGAGATTCTTACGACCATGAGTCGAGTACTTTTAGCCTTGCTCGTTTTGCTGCTCTGCGTGCCAGCCCCAATGGTGTTGGCGGAAAAGGCGCAGAAGACAAAACAGAATGTTCAGATCCACAAAGAGAAAATAAGTGAGGTTCAGAAAGAAATAAAGAGGGGCCAGGCGCAGATTAACGAGATGCGCCAGAAAGAGCGGTTGATCCTTGATCGGCTGGATCAAATGGAGCTGCAGCTTCAACTGATCCGCGATAATTTGGAGAAGCGGAGAAGGGAGCGGACTCTCTTACGAAGGGAGGTCGCTGAAAAGCGTAAGAGACTCAAACAGTTGGACCATGAACTGGAGCAGCTCCGGGCTCTGTTGGCTCAGAGACTGGAGGCGCTCTACAAATTTGGCAGACACGCATATCTTAATGTTCTGGCTTCGGCCGTTGATGTGAGCGGATTTCAACATCAGTGGGTTTATCTCCGGGCGGTGGCTGAACAAGACAGTGCGCTCATCGGTCAGTTTATTAAGCGGCAGCAAGAGGAAGAGAAACTTACCCAGGCGCTCGCTTCCCGGGAAGAGGAACTCGGCAGGCTGGTGGCAAAGATCGGTCAAGAAGTGGAGGAGTTGGAAAAGGTCAAACGTGAGCAGGTAGCTTTGTTGCAGGATATCCACAATCAGGAGGAGATGTACCAAAACTATGTGACAGAGTTGGCAGCGGTTTCCCGTGAATTGAAGAATAGAATTGAAGAGTTGCAGCGGAAGACCGGGAGGAGCAAGGCTAGAATCCAGCCGCAAGGTGGTTTTGCCAGCAAGAAAGGGGCTCTACCTTATCCAGTCCAGGGTAAGGTTATGTCTCGCTTCGGGCCAAAACAGCATAAGAAATTTGGCACTAAAATTCGTAGCAACGGCATTGAAATAGCCATCGAACCACTGTCTCCAGTGGTCGCCGTCTACGGTGGACAAGTTCTTTATTCCGAGTGGGTGAAAGGGTACGGCAAGGTGATCATCATAGATCACGGTGACAAATACTACACTCTCACCGCCCATTTGGCGGAGGTGTTGAAGCAGACTGGTGCAACGGTAGAGTCGGGGGAGATCATTGGCTATGCAGGGTATTCTCCCATTGAGCAAAGCGGGGGCATGGTTTATTTTGAAATCCGTCACCTTGGCAAAGCCATTAACCCGGAGGCGTGGTTGCTCCCTGCGTTGGCCAGTACAGCAGGCGCTAAGGCTCGATAGAGGCACGAGACTTGCAAGATATGTCACCTTCATCGGCGGAATGTACTCATGCTGAGGTGTCCGGGGCCGCTAGTCTTTCGATTCATGAATTCTGTTGAGAATTTATTCGATCAAGACTAGTGCTGGGTTAGCAAAATTACTAAATATCTGCTATTTTACAAAGTACACTTTATTTGCTGATCGCAGCACTAGGGAGGATGCATGTCGATTCGTAAACTTAGATTGACCATTTTGGCTGTCATATTGGTAGGATTGGTTGCGGTTTTTGCCTGGGAGCGGCTAAGCATTCAGAAGGTATCTGCCGAGGATAAAATCGTCTATGAGCAACTACAGGTATTCAGCGATGTCCTTGACATTGTACAAGAAAATTATGTCGAGGAGGCGGACAGTAAGGAGTTGGTCGAAGGTGCCATCACCGGCATGCTGAAGACGCTGGATCCTCACTCCTCCTATCTTAATCCTGATGCTTACAAGGAACTGCAGGTGGAAACCAAGGGTAGTTTCGGAGGCATTGGTATCGAAATCACCATCCGTGATGGTTTTTTGACCGTTGTTTCACCCTTGGAAGGGACTCCAGCCGATGACTTGGGAATAGAGGCAGGTGATAAGATCGTCCGGGTGGACGGTGAGCCTACCAAAGAAATGACCCTGATGGAGGCGGTCAAAAAGATGCGTGGTCCCAAAGGAACCAAGGTGGTTCTTACCATAATGCGGGAAGGATTTACAAAACCGAAAGATTTTGTGATCACCAGAGCCACTGTTGCCATAAAAAGCGTGAGGGCCAAGACCTTAGAACCAGGTTACGGTTACCTTCGACTCTCTCAATTCCAGAGCACCACTGCCAGGGATCTGCGCCAGGCACTCACCAAGCTAGAGAAAGAAAATCAGCCCATGAAAGGACTGATATTGGATATGCGAAACAACCCCGGTGGTCTCCTGGACCAGGCCGTCAAGGTGAGTGATGAATTTCTCGACGAAGGATTGATTGTTTACACCGGCGGCAGACTTAAGAGTCAGGATATGAGGTTCGAGGCACACACAAATACCAGGCCCCACCACTATCCTATTGTCGTTCTAGTAAATGAAGGTAGTGCCAGTGCGGCGGAAATTGTTGCCGGAGCTCTTCAGGATCACAAGCGAGCTGTGGTGGCGGGAGTGGAAACCTTTGGCAAAGGTTCAGTGCAGACGGTGATGCCCCTCAGGAACGGCGCAGCTCTGCGTCTCACCACCTCTCTCTACTACACTCCTAGCGGTCGCTCTATTCAGGCTAAAGGTATTGAACCTGACATAGTGGTGGAGAGGGAACTACCCCGGAAGAGAGATGACGAACGCGAGCGACTCAGGGTGATTCGGGAAGAGGACTTAAAGAATCACATGGACGGGGAGGGAAAGACAGAATCTGGAGCCAAACCAGAACCCACCCAGGACTCCGAAAGCAAGCAACAACTGGACAGTGATAATCAACTGGCTCGGGCACTGGAGGTGCTCAAGAGTTGGGAAATTCTCTCACAGATGAAGTACGCTCACGAGTAGCTGTTGCAGCCGTTGGGATGGTTAGAACGCGGTAACGGGCGTGTTTCTCTGGGAGTACAAGGTTGAACCTGCCTGCCAGATTATCCCCTCAAAGCTGGATTGCGGCGGATCTTAGATGAGGTCTGTTGCGGTCATGGGATCGTTGGGTCCCAAGCGCTATTGCATCCCCTTACTGCTGGGAGCTGACTACAGTGTCGCTCAGGTCCACGATACGTGACCAACTGACAGATAATCAATTGCCCCCTGCGTATAGTTTACAGGCTCACTATTAGAGCTTGCCAATGTACCCTTGTTACTGTTTATCTTACGCTTGTTAGTTTTTTTCGCTGCTAATGGCCGAATTCTCACTGGCGTGTTTTGGTAATGAATATGGCGAAACGAACCAAGAAAAAACGCTCAGCGAAAGGCGCAAAACGACCAGCGCGGAAAAGTACTTCCAGGAAGGATTTTTTTCTCCGTTGGCCAGTCGGAATAGGACTCGTGGCCCTTGTGTGTTTGCTCCTGGGTTTGTGGCTGGTTCAAGACCGTCGATACCAGAAAACCACCGTTCCGGCCTATGAAGAAGAGAGGAGCAACCGTTTTGGCGAGCTGGTTGGTGAGGTGGAACTTATCATTTACCAAAGCCTGCGCCAGCTGGGAGTACATGCATCTCAGGTTCAATTCCGCAAGGTGATGCATCGAGTCCAGCACAATAGACAGTGGGATTTTACCGAACTCGAGGTCACGCTTCCCCAAGAACAGAGCTTAGCCAGCGTTCATAAGCTCTTTACCAAGAATATGGGAGCCTTAAGAGGGCAAGTAACCTTAGAGAGCAGTAAAAAGACAGGCTCGGATTTGGAACTGCTCATTAGGGTCGAAGGGAGCCTAACCCACCGTTTGGCCCTTTTCCAAGGACCCAAGCAAGCCTCGCAAGAGGCACAACCGACAGCAGTCCCTAAGGTGGCCATTGTTATCGATGATTTGGGCTACGATGGCAAACTAGCAAGAAAATTTCTCAAGATTGAAGGACCATTGTCGTTTTCTGTCCTTCCACATGGCACCTTCAGCAAAAGTATCGCCCGGAGAATTCATGATGCTGGTCAGGAACTCCTGCTTCACCTTCCCATGGAGCCAACAGGCTACCCGGAAGTGAATCCGGGAGTTGGGGCTCTTTTGGTGGAGATGACAGATGTTGAGATTGTGCAGACCCTCAGGAAGAACCTGGATGCTTTCCCGTATGTCAAAGGAGTCAATAACCATATGGGCTCCAAGTTCTGCCAAGATGAAGGTAAATTGAGACCTGTTATGCTGGAACTCAATACTCGCGGTCTCTTTTTTTTGGACAGCAGAACCACCAGCAAGACAAAAGCATATACAGTGGCGCAAGAACTTCATGTCCCCTCCGCTGAGCGAAATGTTTTCTTGGACAACATTCAAAATCCCCGGGCCATCCGCGCTCAGTTGAACCGACTCACTGAGTTGGCACGTCTCAGGGGCGGAGCCATTGGCATAGCCCATCCCCATGAGGTTACCCTTGAGGTACTCAGACAAGAGATTCCCAAACTGTCTCGGAAGGGAGTTGAGCTGGTACCAGTATCCCAGCTAGTACATAATTGAGTCAAAACTCAGTTATATGTTATTGGTTATAGGTGCTATGAGAAAGATGATCAGAATTGTGTTTCTTTACTCATAGAAACATAAGAATAGCGGATGATGTTTTTCCCAATAACGAATAACCTATAATTTTAAGTGAAGCGTTTCCTGAATCGGAGAGTTTGCCCGGTAGCACTATGAAAAGACATAGTTGGACACATGTACTTTTGCTCAGCCTTTTTCTTACGGGCTTGGTGGTTTTTTTCTATATGGCAGAAAATCCTTTTCTCGATCGGATCGAGCGGAGGTCTTTGGATATTCGTTTCCTCACCCGGGGGAAGGAAGCCGCCGGTCCTTTTGCAGTGCTGGCAACAATTGACGAAAAAAGCCTTGACGAAATTGGCAGGTGGCCGTGGCCACGGGCCAAAATCGCAGAGTTGATTACCCGTCTTTCGGAGGAGGGTGCCAGGGTAATTGCATTGGATATCGTCTTCTCTGAGCCTGACGAAAACAACAATCTCAAGTTCATCGAGTCCATGCAACAGGAAACTCGCAGCCTTGGCTTGAGAGCCCCAAAGCTTGAAAGGTTTCTGGAGGAAGCGCGTGCAGAAGCGGACAACGACAGTATTCTAGCTGCAGCCATTCGGAGATCCAAAGCACCGGTAGTGCTCGGTTACTTTTTCCATTTTTCCCAAGAGGAGATCGACCATCTGAGCCAGGATGAACTCGACAACAAAAGGAGCAATACCGGAGCAAGCGCGGTCAAGCTCGTCCAGTTTCTGAGCCCCCAGGCGAAAAAAGTAGAAGTCTACGAAGCCCTGTTGCCTGAATCCAACATAGATAAATTGGTCCAGGCCAGCCGTATAGCTGGCTACTATAATATTTTCCTGGATATAGATGGCACGGTTCGCTGGATTCCATTGGTAATACGCTACCAGGACCGTTTCTATCCGGCTCTTTCCCTGGAAGCGGTGCGTTCTTACGTGGGCGATATTCCCTTACGTGTGCGGGTAGCAGACCATGGAATCGAGTCCATTCAGCTCGGTCCGGTGACAATACCTACCGATGAAAAGGGACGAATGCTCATCAATTTTCGCGGTGGGCCGCAGACTTTTCCCCACTACTCCGTGGCGGACATCATGGCCGGGCGCACTCCAGCCAATGCCTTCAGGGATAAGATTGTTTTCATCGGCAGTACTGCAATCGGAGTTTATGATATAAGGGTGACCCCTTTCAGCAATACCTTTCCCGGCCTGGAAGTACATGCCAACGTGGCAGATAACATCCTCAGACAGAACTTTCTCTTTCGACCCGACTGGGCTTCCCTTTTTGATTTAGGAGCAATCCTTTTTATGGGCTTGGTAACTGGGTTGGTGCTTCCGCGGTTGAGAGCCATCTTCAGTGTTTTGCTCATTGGTGTCCTCTTTTTTGGGTACTTGATGGCGAGCCAGAAACTGTTTGTTCAAAAGGGCATATGGCTGAACGCAGTCTATCCGTTGCTGACAATGGTGATTGTCTATACAGCAGTGACCTTGTACCGTTACATCGTGGAAGAGCGAGAGAAGAGAAAGATCCGCGGCGCTTTCAGTTTCTACGTGACTCCCTCGGTTGTCAACGAGATGTTGAAGAATCCGGATAAGTTGAAGCTGGGAGGAGACAAGAAGGAATTGTCTGTTCTTTTTTCGGATATTCGGGGATTTACTACCTTGGCTGAAGAGATGGAGCCCGAGGCACTGGTGAATCTTCTCAACGAATACCTCACGGAAATGACCGACATAGTTTTTGAGTTTGATGGGCTGCTGGACAAATATATTGGTGACGCAGTCATGGCCGTGTGGGGTGCACCCTTGGAACAGACCGATCATCCGGCGCGGGCCTGCCGTACAGCCCTGAAGATGTTGGATCGTTTAACCAAGATGCAGCAGCAATGGGAAGCAGAAGGGACACCGCGGCTTGATATAGGAATAGGGATCAACACCGGGCCCATGGTGGTGGGA
>Ga0255041_10000021_pt1 | contig 18697 bp, 19 predicted proteins | sample BC1_12_3_MG_FD_188630 | JGI IMG/M metagenome (GOLD analysis project Ga0255041, IMG submission 188630) | Seawater microbial communities from Strait of Georgia, British Columbia, Canada - BC1_12_3 | ecosystem: Environmental > Aquatic > Marine > Strait | place: Canada: British Columbia | collected... | reverse complement strand
AGGCCGCCCTGCTCGACACCGCGAAGACCGCGGGCATGATCTATCTGATCCTGTTCGGCGCGCAGCTGCTCAACATCTTCATGGCGCGCGGCGGGGTGCCACAAGCCGCTGCAGCGATGATCGCGAACTCCGGCCTGACGCCGATGGTCGTCCTCGTGCTGCTGCTCGTCGCGCTGATCGTGCTCGGCTGCCTGATGGACAGCCTGTCGATGATCCTGCTCGCGATTCCATTTTTCTGGCCGGTCATCTCCGAGCTCGACTTCGGCATGAGCGAGAACGACCTCAAGATCTGGTTCGGCATCCTCGCCCTGATCGTGGTCGAGCTCGGGCTGATCACGCCACCGGTCGGCCTCAACGTCTTCGTCATCAATTCGCTGGCAAAGGACGTGCCGATGATGCAGACGTTCATCGGCGTTCTGCCGTTCTTCTTCGCCGAACTGATCCGCGTCGCGATCCTGCTCGCCTTCCCCGCGCTGTCGCTCTGGCTGCCCAAGCTGCTCGCGGGCTGATCCGGGTCGCCTAGTAGGACGGCGTGCCGGTTTTGATCGCCTCCGGCGGCGCGACCGTCCCGCGTTCGATCACCAGCATGCTGTCGTAGAAGTGCATCGAACGCGCCTGCAGCGTGAAATCGTCCACCGACAGCTGCTCCGGGTCACGCGTGTGCCAGGCATTGAGCTGATCGACGAGCGCCTTCGCCATCTCGATGAAGGTGCCGGATTTGCGATAGCCGCCATCGAATTCCGGCCAGTAACTGCTGTGAACGTCCTCGGTGATGAAAACACCCTCGTCGCTCATGCGCGGGAAGATTTCCTCGAAGGTGGCGATCTGCTGGCCCATGCGATGCCCGCCGTCGTCGATCGCGATATCGATCGGCGCAAACTCCTCGACGAGCTGTCGCAGAAAGACACGATCCTCCTGATCCCCGATGCGCACCGTGACGCGGGCTTCCTCGAACGCCTTGCACTGCGGACGGATGTCGACGCCGACGATACGCGCGCGATCGCCGAGATAATGCTTCCACATCTGCAACGAGCCGCCGTGAAACACGCCAAACTCCATCAACGTCACAGCGGCGCCGCGAAACCTTGCCAGATGCCGGTGATAGGGGTCGAAGTAGTGCCGCCATTTGTGAATCAGGCGCCCCCGGTTGGCGAGAAAATACTCGCGCAGTGGATTTGCCGGCTCGTCCGCACTCACCTTCGAGCCCTCATAGCTGCGGCTTTTCGCCCACCAAGCGCATGTCGCGCGGCTCGCGCAGCTTGAACTGCGCCGGTGCCTGACGCACATTGACCAGCCCCGCCTCCTCCATGACCGCGCGCAGGCTGTCTGGCGTGTAATTCCAGCGATGGCACATGAGCGGGTCGCGCCACCCGGGGTCGCCGTAGAGCACCCACATCGTGCGCTGGCCCTCGGGTCCAGGGCCCACGCCCGCCTGCGGGTTGTTGAGCAACTCTTCGCAGGCGGTCAACAGGTTCGGGCATTCCAGGATCATCTGTCCGCCGGGCTTCAGCACGCGCAGCCACTCGCGCAGCGTGTCGACGACTTCCCAACGCCAAAAGTGCTCGACGACGTGAATCGCCATGACCTCGTCGCAGCTGTGCGTCTCGAATGGCTCGAGCGCGTGCAGGTCGCAGAGCACGTCGGGCGCTTTGCCGGCCCTTGACGGCGCGACATCGACGTTAATGTAGCCGTCGAGGATTTTGTCGCCGCAGCCAAGGTTCAGGCGCCGCGCGGCGCCGCCCACAGTGCCCGGTGTCGGCGAGGGCAGGCCGAGCGCCTGCGCCCACTTTTCGCCGATGACGCGCGGCGCAAAGCGCTGCTCGACGGCATGCTGTCCGGCGGCGACGCGCCGCACGGCTTCGTCAGCATTGGCCAACGCCCAGCGCACGCCCGCCGCCAGATCGGCGCCGACCCAGGCGAAGTCCTGCAATTCCTCGTAGGACGGAATCGGCGAGGCGACCGCGATGCGACCGCCGCGAATCGCTTCGACCAGCCGATTGTGCGACTTGACGCGCCCCCACGATCCGACGTGATCCTGCGGCAGCACGACGACGTCACAGCGCTCGATCGCAGCCCAGGTAAGCGCCGGGCTCCATTCGATGAACTCTAGGGTGAGCGAAGAATGCAGGCGCGCGAGCTCGCCCGCGAGTGTGCTGAACGCGGCACGCCGGTCCGCGCGCGTAACGATGTCGATGTGCAACCCCCGATCCTGCATGCCGCGCGCGATCGCCTTGAAGGCTTCGGCGACCATGTCGAAATTACTCGCGCCGATATTGCCGAACCAGCATAGCCGCAGCGCTGCGCCGGCTCCCGACCGCGGCCCCCGAGGTTCGCGTGGGGCGGGACTTTCATAGGGATCCTCGATCACCGTCACGGCGCCGCGGGCGCGCGGTGCCAGACGCGCACGCAGCGCCTCGCAGGACACGATCAGGTCAAAGCGCTTGAGCAGCGTCGCCTGGTAGGTCTTCAGAAACGAGGAATCACTCTCCTTGGCAAGCGCCGAATAATCGTCCGACAGGTCTGCGACCACCTGCTGGCGGCGCCCTGCCGCGGCGAGCGTGTCCAGCACCGAGCGCAGGAGCGACTCGTTTGCGCGGACGAAATCTGTCGACAGCTTGCCGAGCACGAGCGCGGTCAGGCGCGGCTCACCCTCGAGTGCGCTTACGTCGCGCAGCGCATCGAGCGGGATCACCTCAACCGTCGTCGCGTGGCGCCGTGCGAGCTCGATCGCCGGGATGAGCAGACGCAACCGCGTGCTGGCGAGCGCCGCGGTGCCGACGTCGTCCGGCGCGATCCTGCGCCGCGCCTGCACCATCGTGACAAAGCCGATGACCGACGGCCCGCTGGCCGCTGCGCGCGGCGGCCGGCGCGTTTCGCCACCCGGGCGCCCGCGTATCGAGGCAAGGAGATTGCGCAACATTGCCGCGGCCTCGCGCGCTAGCCGCGCCGCCAGCGGCCGATCGTCCCGCGCAGATCAGCGCACAACGTCCTCGCCTCCCGCGTACAGCGTCCCAACCAGCGCCGCACGCTTCTCGAGCACCGCACGCTGGTTGATATAGCCCTTGTCGGTGATCTCGTTGGCATCGATCGATGGCGGCTCGCGCATCACCAGCAGCCGCGCCGGCCGCGTCGAGCTGCCACCGCCCTCCGCCGCGAGCGCACCCAGCCCCGCGGCAAGCTTTTCCCGGATGGCTTCGGGCGCCATGCCCTGCGCCGCCGGGCTGAGGAATACGAGTGCGCCAATCTCGTCGCGGTCGTGCCCGGTGATCACCGCATCCTGCACGATTGGGTTGCAGGCCGCGATGAGGCGCACGCGCACGCTGCCGACGCTCACCCAGGTCCCGGAACTCAGCTTGAAATCCTCGGCGACGCGGCCGTCGAACATGATCCCCTGCGTCGGATCGGCTGCATCGGCCAACCGCATCGCGTCGCCGATGCAGTAATAGCCCTCGTCATCGAACGCCGCCCGGCTAAGGTCGTCGCGCTGGTAGTAGCCCGGCGTCACATTGGGCCCTTTGACGCGAACTTCGAGCTTGCCCGCGGCGGGCACCAGCTTCAGCGTGCAGCCGGCGACCGGCAGGCCGATCACGCCGGCCGCCGGGATGTGGAAGTGGACCTGCGCGGCGAGCGGCGAGGTCTCGGTCGAGCCCCAGGCCGACAGCATCGCAAGCTTGCCGCCCTTCTCTTCGACCGCAAGCTTTTCGAGCCGCGCCCAGAGGTTCTGCGGCAAGGCGGCGCCCGCGTAAAACACCATGTCGAGGTCGCGAAAAAAGTTCTTCCGCAGCGCCGCGTCCTGCTCAAGAAACGGCAACAGCAGGTCGAAGCCGCGCGGCACGTTGAAGTACATCGTCGGCGCGATCTCGGCGAGGTTCTTCGCCGTCGTCTCGATCAGGCCCGGCATCGGCTTGCCGCCGTCAACATACAGGGTGCCGCCATTGCGCAGCACCAGATTGAAATCGTGGTTGCCGCCGAAGGTGTGATTCCACGGTAACCAGTCGACGATCACCGGCGGCCGTGCCTCAACGAAGGGCCAGCCCTGCGCGAGCATCTGCTGGTTCGCGGTCAGCATGCGGTGCGTGTTGATCACCCCCTTCGGCTGGCCGGTCGACCCTGAGGTGAACAGGATCTTGGCCACCGTGTCGGGACCGACCTGTGCGTGCGCCGCGTCGACCTGCGCGCCGGGCGCCGCCGCGCGCAACGCGCCGAGCGACGTCGCGGATGCGCCGACCGCGGCGAGCGCAGGCGCGAACTTCTCCGGGTCGGCGGTCCAGACCAGCGCCGGGCGCAGCAGCTCGAAGATGTACTTCAGCTTGGCGAAGTCCTTCGACATCAGTGAGTACGCCGGCGAAATCGGCGCGATCGGCACGCCGACGTGCTGCGCGCCGAGCGCGAGCAGCGCGTGATCGACGCTGTTGTCCGACAGGATTGCGAGCGGGCGCTCGGCCGCTAGCCCGCGTTCGAGCAGGCCCTGGCCAATCGCGCGCGCGGCCTCGAGCGTGTCGCGGTAGGTCATCGTGCGCCAGCCCGCGCCGTCGCGCTCGCCGATAAACACCCGCGCGGGTGCTTTTGCCGCCCAATCGACCAGCCATTCGGTGACGCAGCGCGCATGCGCGCCCAGCGCCGTCGGCGAGCGCAGCAGCAGCGTGCCATCCGGGCGCCGCTCGACATCGACCTTCGCCGGGGCGAATTTCAGATCCGAGTGCAGGACCCGGTTCACGCGTTCTCCAGGATCAGGTGGCCGACCGCCGTGTTCGACGCGGGCACGTGATAGAAGCGGTGCACGACCTTCGGCGGCGCGTCGCTCATCGCGCCGCGCGCGATCAGCCACATCACGAGCTCGATGCCCTCCGATCCCGCTTCGCGTACGTAATCGATATGCGGCATTGTTGCCAGACCTTTGGGGTCGGCGATGAGTCGATCGAGAAAGGCGGTATCGAACGCCTTGTTGATCAGCCCTGCGCGCGGCCCTTGCAACTGGTGGCTCATGCCGCCCGTGCCCCAGACCTGAACGTTCAACGGCGCGTCGTAGGATTCGATCGCCTTGCGGATCGCCCGGCCGAGCTGATAGCAGCGGTTGCCGGAGGGTGGCGGGTACTGCACGACGTTGACCGCAAACGGGATGATCCGGCACGGCCAGGCCTCGGGCTGGCCGAACAGCAGCGACAGCGGCACCGTCAAGCCGTGATCGACTTCCATCTTGTTGACGATGGTGAGGTCGAAATCGTCCTGAATCACCGATTGCGCGATGTGTGCGGCAAGCTCCGGATGACCGATCACCTTCGGCACCGGGCGCGGCCCCCAGCCCTCGTCGGCCACCGCGAACGCGTCGGCGGTGCCAATTGCGAAGGTCGGGATCATTTCCAGGCTGAATGCATTGGCATGGTCGTTGTAGACCAGGAAGACCACGTCAGGCGGCTGGGCCGTGATCCACGCCTTGCTCGCCTCGTAGCCGCCGAACACCTTCTGCCAGTACGGCTCACCGGCCTTGCCGAGGTCGAGCGCCGCGCCGATCGCCGGCACATGCGAGGTATAGACGCTGGCGCTGATTCGGGCCATCAGCGCTTCTCGCCAACGGTTCGGTTGCCCTCGATCGAGCGCCCGCCCTGCACCATCATGTCGCGGTACGCCGCCTCGCTCATGCCGGTCATGCTACCTGCCATCTGCTGAAAGCTTTTGCCGTCGGTGGCGCCGATCTTGGCGAGGAAGTAGATATTGCCGCCGAGCGCGATGCAGCCGTTCAAGTCGCGCGCGAGCACCGCCTGTTTCTGCGCCTCGGTCATCGGCCATTCGTCGAGATAGGCGCGCTCGTTGGCCTTGAAGCGGGTGCGGTTCTCGGCCTTCATCAGCGACATGCAGAACTGGTTCAGGTGGTAGCCCCGGCGCGATTGTTCGGCGTCGAAGATCGTCGTCCCGGGTATGTCTTGGTAGGGTTTGTCGAGTGGCATGGCATTTACTCCCGTGCAGAACGCGTTTTATGCAGGAACTTGCGCGTGTTGTATAGGGGTACAGGGCGGCGAACACAGGCGATGCGGCGTTTCGATCGCCCTGGGCGCAGTCTCAATCACCTGCCCCGCGACGACCGCACTATTTGAGCTTCAATAGCCGCACCGCATTGTCCTTCAGGATGAGCGGGCGCACCTCGGGCTTCACCGCCAGTTTGTCGAAGTCGGCAAGCCAGCGCTCGGGCTGGATCACCGGGTTGTCGCTGCCGAACAGCACTTTGTGCTTGAGCAGCGTGTTGGCGTACTGCACCAGCTTCGCCTCGAAGTATTTCGGCGACCAGCCCGATAGATCGATGTAGGCGTTCGGTTTGTGCAGGGCCACCGACAACTGCTCCTCCTGCCATGGCACCGCCGGATGCGCCATGATGATCGGCAGGTCGGGAAAGTCCGCGGCGACGTCGTCCAGATACAGAGGGTTGGCGTACTTCAGCCGCAGGCCGCCGCCGCCCGGCATGCCGGCGCCGATCCCGGTCTGCCCGGTATGGAACAGCGCCGGCAGGCCGGCCTCGGCGATCACTTCGTACAGTGGATAGACATCCCGGTCGTTCGGGTAGAAGCCTTGAATGATCGGGTGAAACTTGAAGCCCTTGACGCCGAAGTCCTTGATCAGGCGGCGCGCCTCGCGAATGCCCATTTTGCCGCGCGCCGGATCGATGCTCGCAAACGGTATTGCGACGTCGGCATGCTCGGCGGCGGATTCGGCGACTTCCTCGTTCGAAATGCGCTGAATGCCCATCCCGCGCTCGTGATCGACGGTGAACACGACGAAGCCCATCTTGCGCTCACGGTAGTACGTCGCCATCTGCGCGATCGTCGGGTGTTGCACCGCGTAGCGAAAGTAGCGCCCGCGCGCCTCGAGGGCCTCCTTCTCGGCCTCGTCGGGCAGCATGCGGGTCGAAACCTCCGCATGGGTATGGATGTCGATGGCGACCAGCGCGTCGACGTTCATCTTTTGCATGGCCTCTCCTCGCCGCGTTCGATTTCGAATTCAGGCGCCAACGCGGATCACGTCCGCGCCGGCGGGTTCGGCGTATAGCGCGTCGACCTGTGCCGCACGCTGCGCAAGCACCGCGCGCTGGTTGATCGAACCCTTGTCGGTGGCCTCGCCCGCATCGAGCGACGGGGGTGCGTCGAGCACGAGCATGCGCTCGATGCGGTTCGAGCTGCCGGTGCTCGCGCGCGCCAGTGCACGCAGGCGTGCGTCCAGCTCGGCACGCAGCTGCGCAGCGTCGCCGAGCGCGGCGCAGGCCTCCAGATCGAGAAACACGAGCGCCGCGGGCAGGTCGCGACCCGCGCCTGCAATCACGACGTCGCGCACGAGGGGCGCGAACTGCGCGATGAACTGTGCTCGCAGCAAGCCCACGTGGACCCAGGTCCCTGTCGCCAGCTTGAAGTCCTCGGCCACCCGCCCCTCGAAGCGCAGGCCCTGCCCCGGATCTGCGGGATCGGCCAGGCTGAAGGCATCGCCGAGCAGGTACCAACCCTCCGCGTCGAAGGCCTGCGCAGTCAGGTCCGGACGGCGCCAGTAACCGGGCGTGATATGCGGGCCTTTGACTCGCATCTCGAACTTGCCCTCGAATGGCACGAGCTTGAGCTCGGCGCCTGCCGGCGGCAGGCCCATGTTGCCCGCATCGTCGCTGTCCCACAGGCGCGCGAGCGTCAACGGCGCAGTCTCCGTCGAGCCCAGGCCGGTCAAAAACAAAATCGTTTCGCCGCACTCACGAAATGCGAGGTCCTTCATCTCGTCGAAGACGTGCTGCGCGAGGCCGGCACCGGCGAACCACAGCACCTTGAGGCGACTGAAGAAATTGCGCCGCAGTGCCGCGTCCTCGCGCAGGTAGGGCAGCAGCGCTTCGAAGCCTTTTGGCACGTTGAAATAAAAGTTCGGCGCGATGTCGCGCAGGTTGCGCACCGTCGCCTCGATCGCACCCGGCATCGGCTTGCCTTCGTCGATGTAGTACGAACCGCCGTTGGTGATGACCAGACCGAAGTCGTGATTGCCCGCGGCGGTATGGTGCCAGGGCGCCCAGTCGACGATTACCGGCGCTTCGTCCTGAAAATAGGCCAGCACGCTGCGAATCATCGCCTGGTTCGAGCACCACATGCGCTGGGTATTGATGACCGCCTTCGGCGCGCCGGTCGAACCCGACGTGAAGAGGAATTTGGCGATCGTGTCCGGGCCGACGCGCGCGTGCGCCGCGTCGACCTCGGCGTCGTCTTCGTGTTCGAGCAGCGCAGCGAAGGCTGTCGACGCGCGCGCGGCGGGCGGATCGCAGGTCACGACAAGTTCGGTCTCCGGCGCCACCGCGACCTCGATCGCGGGCCCGAAGGCGTTGCCATCCGCCGCAAACACCAATCCCGGCGTGAGCAGATCGAGGACCTGGCGCAGACGGCCGAAGTCGGTCGACAGCAGCGAATAGGCCGGCGAGATCGGCGCGTACGGCACGCCGACCAGCAGCGCGCCAAGCTCGATCAGCGCGTGTTCGAGGTCGTTGCCGGAGAGCACCGCAATCGGGCGTTCCGCCGACAAGCCGCGCGCCAGGATCGCCGCGCCGATGCGCCGCGCCTTCGCAAGGGCCTGGCTGTAGCTCAGCGTGCGCCAACCGCCCGCCGCATCGCGTTGCGCGAACAGCACCCGATCGGGCGCACGCATCGCCCAGTATTCGAGCCGCTCGGTGAGCCGTGGCGGGTAGTCACCGAGCGGATGGGGCGAGCGCATGCACAGCGTGCCGTCGGCGCGCCGCTCAACCTCGACCTCGGTCGGGCCGAGGCGCACCGGGCGTACCGGACGCGCCGGGCCGCACCGCAGCGACTTACGTCGCGGCATTGCCGCGCGTTTCGCCCTCGACGCGGTCGCGCCCTGCGACCTTCGCGCGATACAGCGCGGTATCGGCGCGCTGCAGCAGCACGTTCGCCGATTCGCTTTCGCGGTAGGTGGCGACACCCGCCGATACGGTCACCAAGAAATCTGCCGGCAGCTCGGCTATCCTTGCCTTGCGCTGCGCGGCGCAGATGCTGCTGCAGGCAGCGCAGGCCGCATCGAAGTCCGTCTCCGGCATGAGGATCAGGAACGCCTCGCCGCCTCGAGCCGGCTGCGCTGCCGCCCCGCGGCGTCGAAATTCCCCGGCTCGAGCCAGCGCTCGAACGCCGAACAGATCGCCGGCCATTCGCCGTCGATCATCGAGTACCAGGCCGAGTCGCGACTCGCCCCCTTGACCCACATATGCTGGCGGAACAGGCCTTCGTAGGTGAATCCGAACCGGCCCGCGGCGCGCTTCGACGGCGCGTTGCGATCGTTACATTTCCATTCGAAGCGCCGGTAGCCGAGCACATCGAAGGCGTAGCGCGCGTGGAGGGAGAAGGCTTCGGTTGCAACGCGCGAGCGCGCGATCGCCGGTCCCCAGTAAATACTGCCGAGTTCGATCACGCCGTGTTCCGGCGCGATCCGCATCAGCGCCTGGCGGCCTTCGCAACGGCCACTGGCGCGGTCGACTACCGCGAAGAACATCGGGTCATCGAGCGCCGAAACCTTCTCGATCCATGCCTGACAGTCGTCGATGCGCGTCGGTTGCGGGTCGGACAGGTAGTCGAAGCGCGGCGCATTCTCCACGCCGGCGCAGGCCAGATAAAGAGTTTCGGCATGCTGCTGCCCGACCGGTTCGAGCTGCGCATAGCGTCCTTCGAGCACGCTGCGAGCGGGACGCGGTCGTGGCAGGTCGTTCACGGGTCAGCTCTCGCTATGCGGCGCGTCTAACAGGCTGCGCGTGCCGGCTGCAAGGTCGTAGACATGAAAGCTCGAAAGCATGCGGCCGTAAAGGTGGAGGCTGACGGTACGGGCCTCGTTCGCGGGTACGCCGGTCACGTGGATATGGTCTGGATTCGGCACAAAGGTGGACACCGCGCCGGGCGCAAGCAGCACGAGACCGCCGCGGACCAATTGGATGCCGTGGTCGCGCGCCTCGTGCGCATTGGCATCGGTCCGCATATAGCCCTGCTCGACCAGCAGACCCTCGACCACGCCCACCACGCCCCAGGTGCCGTGATCGTGCACCGGCGTCCACTGCCCCGGCTCCCAGACCAGCGCGAACAGTGAAAGGCCGGCGTCGGGCGCGGCATGCACCAGGTTGCGCGCGTAGTGCGCCGGATCCGCACGCAGGTGCTGCGGACGCAGGAAGTTCTGCGCAACGCCAAGGAGGTCGCGCATGCGCGGTGCCACCGCAGCAACGATATCCGCGGTCGACCCCTGACGCTGTGCGAGCGCCGAACATTCAGCGATGAATTCGTCGGCAGGCACGTCGGATTCCGGTTCGGCACGCGAAGGTATCACGCGCGACGCAAGCGCCGCCTGCCTCGCGCCCCGCGCCAGCCCGCTTTCGGGGGTTCGCCGCAGATCCTAGAGACTGTAGGCGCTCACCGGCGATGCGAAACCGTCGAGCGTAAGCGGCCCGACCAGCTTGGCCCCGGCGGGCACGCCGAGCCGCGCCATCGCCTTTTGGTCGACGAGGATGCAGCCCGACTCCGCCGTCGCTGCAAGCCGCGCCGCGAGGTCCGCCACGCGGCCGATCACGCCATAGTCCCAACGGCCGGGAAAGCCGATCGCACCGAGCGTTGCATAGCCGAGCGCCATGCCGATCGTCAGCCCGACCGTCTGACCGCGTTCACGCCAGCGCGCGGCAACCGGCGTGAACGCCTTGCGCAGCGCAAGCGCCATCTGAATTGCCAGGGCGGTGTGATTCTCGTTCGGCATCGGATCGTTGAAGATCACCAACGCCGATTCGCCCGAGAAGCGCGCGAGCACGCCTTCGTGCGTCTCGATCACGCCGCCGAGAATCGCGTGGTATTCGCCGAGGAACGCCATGACTTCCTCGGGATCCGCAGCCTCGTTGAACAGCGTGAATCCACGCAGGTCGCAGCGCAACGCGGTGATCTCGCGGCGGTGCGTTTCGAGTGCATCCTCGGAGCCGGAGGTGAGGATCGCCTCGGCGAGCTTCGGCGAGAAGAAACTGCGCAGCCGCCCGAGGCGCGCGAGCTGCGCAGTCTGCGCGTGAACGGTGGAGGTCAGCATTCGGCTGTGCTGCGAAACCGACAGATGGGCGCGCACACGCGCCTGCACCACGGGCTCGCACAAGGGCTTGGTGACATAGTCGACCGCACCAACCTCGAACCCCTGCCGCTCGTCGTCGACCTCGTCGAGCGCGGTGCAGAAGATCACCGGAACGCTGCGTGTCACAGCGTCGCGCTTCAGCCGGCGGCACACCTCGTAGCCATCCATATCCGGCAGCTTGACGTCGAGAACGATCAGGTCGGGCTGCTTCTCGGCGACGATGCGCAGCGCCTCCTCGCCCGTCATCGCCACCAGCAAGTCGTAGTCGCGACCGAGAATTGCCTCGAGAATGAGCAGATTTGAGGCGACGTCATCGACGATCAGTACGCGCAAACGTTCGCGCGCCCGCACCTCATTCAGGTTCGCCGCCATGCGCAATCCTACTGCGCCGGTGTCTGCATTGCATGCCCAAAACTACACACTTCAGCCGCCCGGCACGGGGCCTTTTATCTTCGCGTCTCGACGCCGCACCATTCGGCGACGAACAGCGCGACCGCCTGCGTCACACGCCGCAGCGACTCGAGCTCGACCCGCTCATCGAAGGCGTGGATGTTCTCGGCCCTGGGCCCGTAAACCAACGCGGGTATGCCCGCATACAGCCCGTAGAAGCGCGCGTCCGTGGTTCCGGTTCCGGCGCGCAATCCGAGCGGCGACGCGGCGACCGCCTCGTGGCAGCGCTCGAGCAGGCGCTGGGCTTCGGTGTCCGCCTGCAGCACGTAGCCCTCGGCTTGAAAGCCGTGGTAGACGATCTGCGGCGGATTCTGGGCAAGGAAGGCGTCGCTGCGCGCGGCCTGCGCCACCGTCGCTTCCACCTCGGCGCGCACCGCCGCCAGGTCCTGGCCCGGATAGAGGCCGATGCGCATATCGAAGGTGCACCAGGCCGGTACGCTCGATGTCCAGTCGCCGCCCTCGATGCGGCTCACGACGAAGTTGATCGGGTGCGTATGCTCGGCGAACGCCGCGTGCTTGGTTTCGTTCCAGCGCGCTTCGAGCCGGTGCAATGCGCCGACGATCGGAAAACAGGCCTCGATCGCGTTTGCGCCGCTGCCGGCGACGGCGACATGCGCCGGCTTGCCGCGCACTTTGACCTGGAACCACATGACGCCGACCTGCGCTGCGCCGAGTGTCTCTGCGCTCGGCTCGGTAATCAACGCCGCCTCGGCGCGATAGCCGCGTTGCAGACAGGCGAGCGCGCCGTTGCCGGTGCATTCCTCCTCGATCACCGACTGCACGGTGACGTCCGCTGCCGGCGCAAGCCCGAGGCGCGCGAGCGCGTCGAGCGCGAACAGGTTTGCCGTAAGGCCGGCCTTCATGTCGCCCGCGCCGCGGCCGGTCATCCAGCCGTCCACGACCTTCGGCTCGAACGGTGGCTGCGTCCACATGTCGAGCGGACCGGTCGGAACCACGTCGATGTGGCCGTTCAAAATCAGCGACCGGCCATTCGCCTCGGCCGCCGGACGGTGGATACCGACGACGTTCCAGGCGTTGTCATAGGACACCGCCACCGGCGAGAAGCCCGGCAGGTGCCGGATGTCCTCGACCCGAACCTGCCAGCGGTCCACCGCGAGCCCGCGCGCGCGCATCGCCGCGGCCATGAAGTCCTGGGCGGGCGCTTCCTGGCAGCGTAGCGACGGCAGCCGGGTGAGCTCGGCGAGAAAGCCGATCTGCGATTTGAAGCCCTCGTCGACGGCACCTATGATCTTGTTGTAAAGGTCGGGAGCGAGCATGCGTAGGGTCCCAGTAAGGTGTTAATAAGTCAGAGGAAGTATATTGCTTAACCGTTTGAAATAATGTAAGTTTAGAGAAGTTAAACTCAGTTGGGCGACGCGATCGAGCGTCGACCCCGCGCAGCGAATCAAGAATAACAAGCGGAGTCGCAAATGGGGTTTCCGAAATCGATGACGGGCCGTCGGTCATTCGGCAGACGCGGGGCGAGCGTATTTACACGATTTGCCGTCCTGGCCTGCGTGAGCGCGCTGCTTGGGTCCGCACCCCAGCCAGCCCGCGCGGTCGACGGTATCGCGCTCGAACTCGGCGAAGACGCGGTATCGAACGCGAAGGTCAACCTGGTGCGCTTTGGCGCCCAGTGGACCTGGAACAAGCGTTGGTTCGAGAGCGACGACTGGCATGTCGGGGGCTACTGGGACCTGCAGGGCGGCTACTGGGATAACCGCAGCACGAACGCAACGAACAGCGGCCTGTGGGAAATCGCGATCACGCCGGTGTTTCGGCTGCAGCAGAACCATCTCTCCGGTTTCTCGCCTTACGCGGAAATCGGCGTCGGCGCACACCTGATCTCGGAGACGTCGGTCACGCCGCAACGTCAGTTCGGCACCGCATTGCAATTTGGTTCGCACATCGGCGTCGGCGCGCGTTTCGGCGCGAAAGATGCGTACGAATTCGGCTACCGCTATCAGCACCTGTCGAACGCTTCGATCAAGAAACCGAACAACGGCATCAATTTCCACATCCTGCGCCTCGGCTACTGGTTCTAAGCCAGGCGTACACAGTTGACCTCGGGTTGACGCCGCCGACCTGGCGCCGCATCCTCGGACCATGGCGTCCGACACGGTACAGCGCTTCGTTTTCGAGCACCTCAACGTTCGCGGCCGGCTGGTCTGTCTGACCCAGGCCTGGCAGCGCATGCTCGAGGGGCGCGACTACCCCGCCGAAATCGCGGCATTGCTCGGACACAGCACCACGCTCACGGTGCTCCTCGCGGCGAACCGCAAGGGATCTGGCCGCATCACGCTGCAAGTGCAGGGCGCGGGCCCGGTCAGCCTGCTCGTCGTCGATTGTGATAGCGCGCTGCGGATTCGCGGCATGGCGCGCTTTGCGCCCGGCGCGACCCTGGGCCGCAGCGAGCGCGATCTGCTCGGCGACGGCCGGCTGGCGTTGATGCTCGAGGACGCGGCGAGCGGACAGCTCTACCAGAGCCTCGTGCCCCTCGAAGGCGAAACGATGGCCGAGGTCTTCCAGCACTACCTTGCGCAGTCGGAGCAGGTACCGACGTTCCTGCGGCTGCGCGCCGACACGCAGGCGCTGGCCGGCATCCTGCTCGAGAAACTTCCCGGCGCCGATGAATGCGACGCCGACGGCTGGAACCGCGTGTCGCACCTCGCCTCAACGCTCGCGCTGGCCGAGGCACATGCCGGGCGGCCGCACGACCTGCTGACTCGCCTGTTCCCGGACGAATTGCTGCGTGTATTTCCGGTCGATACGGTCGACTATCACTGTCCCTACGACCCTTCCAAGGTCGCCGACATGCTGCGCGGACTCGGACGCCCGGAGGTCGACGCGATGCTCGCCGAGCGCGGCGAGATCGTCGTGCGGAACGAAATGTGCAATCACGAGTACCGCTTTGATGCGACGGCGGTCGCCGCGCTGTTCGACGGCGCCACCTCTGGCGCCTCGGCCTAGCCCCGCTCGGCCGGCGGCAATCCGGCGCGCTTCAGGTAAAGCTGGCGCCCGATCATCGAAAGAACGACGTCGCCCGTCTGGTTCAGCAGTTCCCAGCGGAAGGTCACCGTGCCGCGCTCCGGCCGGGAGCGCGACGGCGCGCTGTCCAGCACGGTCGCGCGAAAGCGCAGCGTGTCGCCGGGGCGCACCGGGCGCAGGAAGCGGAGCTCGTCGATCCCGGGGGAGCCGACGCAGGACGACTCGTTCAGATAGGCGTCACACATCAGGCGCATCGCAACGCCACAGGACTGCCAGCCCGACGCAATCAGGCCACCGAAATGCGTCGCCTTCGCCGCCACCGGGTCGACGTGGTAGCGCTGGGGATCCCACTCGCGCGCGAAGGCAATAATCTCCCGCTCATCGAGCGTGCGTTCGCCGTGCTCGGTGACATGGCCCGGCTTGAAGTCTTCGAAACAATATCGGTAGGTCATGCGCGGCTCCATCGATTGCGGGCGCATTGTATGGCGTCGTCGCCGGGCGTCGCTTTGACGCGCACGCGAACGTACACATCCGGCGTCGAGGCGCGTAAACTGCGCCAAACAACAACGACAAACGAGGAACGCGCATGAACCGTGTCCGCCACAGCCTCGTCGCCCTGAGCGCGATTGCCGTCGCCCTCGGCACCACCGCCTGCGGCAAGGACGAGCCCGCTAAATCGACCGCACAGCCCGCGGCACCGTCTCAGGCCCCGACGACACAGTCGGCGCCCGCGCCGAACGCGGCCGCGCCCGCCGTTGCCGCAGCACCCGCCGCAGCGCCACCCGCCGCCGCAGATCCGGACAAGGCGCTCGCGAGCAAGGTGAAGGCCAGGCTAGACACCACCAAGGGCGTGCCAGGGCAACAGATCGACGTCACCGTAAAGGGCGGCGCCGTCACGCTCTGGGGCACGGTCGGCGATCCGGTCGAGCAGGCAAAGGCGGTCGAGACTGCGAAATCGGTCCCCGGTGTGAAGACCGTCGACAACAAGCTCGCGGTCGTCAAGGGCTCCTAGCCCGCCCGCGGCTGGGTCCGCGTTGCCGCTTCAGGCAGCGACTTCGACGCTGCGACCCGGCCGCGCGAGCTTCGCGCCTGGCCAGAGCGAATAATGGCTGCGTGCGTACTGCGGCGGGTAGTCGATCTTGACGCCGAAATGTTCGGCCGCGTGCCAGACCCAGCGTGGATTGTCGAGAATCGCGCGCGCCAGCGCGATCATGTCCGCCTTACCCGATGACACGATCGCCTCGGCCTGCTCGGGGTCAGCGATCAGGCCCACCGCGCGTACCGCAATCGGCACCGCCTTCTTGACGGTCTCGGCAAACCCCACCTGATAGCCGGGTTCGATCTTCATGCGCGCCTGCGGTGACATCGCGCCACTCGAGACGCAGACGTAGTCGAAGCCGATCGACTTCAACGCGCGCGCGAAGGCCACGGCGTCCTCCGGACCGGCGCCCTCGTCGAGCCAGTCGCTCGCGCTGATCCGTGCACCGAGCGCACGGTCCTTCGGCCAGGTCTCGCGCAGCGCGCGCGCCACCTCGAGTGGAAAGTGCATGCGCTTGTCGAGGTTGCCGCCGTAGGCATCGGTTCGCTGGTTCGCCACCGGCGAGAGGAATTGATGCAGGAGGTAGCCGTGCGCGGCGTGCATTTCGACCACATCGAAGCCAACGCGCAGCGCGCGTTGCGCCGCAGCTGCGAAGGCATCGACGAGTGCGCGCATGTCGTCACCCGTCGCCTCGCGCGGCGTGTGCCAACCGTCGCCGAAGGCGCGTGCCGAGGGCGCCACCGTCTCCCAGGGCGACTCGGTCGTCCGCAGCGCACCGCCACCGCCCCAGGGCAACTGCGTTGAGGCTTTGCGTCCGGCATGCGCGAGTTGGACGCCGATCGGCGCGCGGCTGATGCGCCGGTAGGCGGCCACGACGCGCGCCATCGCGGCCTCATTGTCATCCGAGTACATCCCGGTACAGCCGTGCGAAATACGTCCCTCGCGCGTCACACCGGTCGCCTCGACCATCGCCAGCCCCGCGCCCGAGACCGCGAGGCTGCCGATGTGAATCATGTGCCAGTCGCTCATGCAACCGTCATTCGCCGAGTACTGGCACATGGGGGCAACAACAATGCGGTTCGGCAACGTCACACCGCCCAGCTGGATCGGGGTAAAGAGCGTGCTCATCGAATTACCTGGAAGTTGGAAAAAGGTTGCCGCGGTCGCATTGCGTTCACTTCCCAGGCACGCCGATTGCCACCGGGCGCACCGGGGAACCGGCGCTGCCCTTTTCGCGAATCGGCAGGATCATGGTGCAGGAAGTCCACACCTTGTCGTTCGCAATCGCATCGAGCTTGACGTTCTCGAGATGGTGAATGCCGGCCTGCGAAATCATGTGGTGGTGCACCGCGAACGGCAGGTCTGGCGGGGTGCCCGGCGCGGGCGGCGCCTTGCCGGCGAGCATGCCCTTGGCGACGGGATCGATGAACGGCGTGTCGAGGCCGATCGCAACGATGCGTTTCTTCGCCAGGTACTGCGCGGCGTCATAGCCGAGGCCCGGCGCCATGCCGTAGTAGTACTTCTCGGTGTCCGGGTCCTTCCAATGATCACCCCAACCGGTGCGAATGTAGACCACGTCGCCGGGCTGGATGCCGCGCTTCGCGAGCCCCTGCTTCTTCAGCATCGCCTTGATGTGCTCTGCGGTGACGACCTCGCCGGCCTGCATCGAATTGCCGCCGCCGACATGCGCCTTGGCATCGAGCACCACCGCGGTGGTGACGATCGGCGGGGCTTTTTCCATGCCGAGCTTGAGCAGCGGCGAATCGGCGCTCGGCTTGACCGCGTTCTGCTTGAAGCCACCGTAGTACGTCGCGCTGTCCGAGGGAAACGGCGGCTTGCCTTTCCACACCCCATCGAGCACCGCGAAGTGGCCGATCGCGTCCATCTGCGTGCCCTGCGCCGCGGGCTCGGCGCCTGCCTCGAGCTGCTCGCCGTTGAAGGCGTGCGCCGAAAACGGCACGCCGGCGGTCGGCTTGTATTTCTGCACATAGGGTCCGGTGAACGGCGACTTCGGCATGGTGTTCGAGCGCTCGTACGAAAGCTCGTAGACCTTCGCCTTCGCCCGCCCGAGATGCCAGGCGCAACGCATCCAGGTACCGCTGCCGATTTGGTTGGCCATACCGCGTTCATCGCCTGCAGGCCAGGGGGGCGCAGGCACACGTTTAGCCGCCTTCGCGATCACCCTCGACGGTTCGGCAGCCTGTAACGGAAACGCGCTTGCCCACGTGGCAAGCGCTGCGGCGATGATCGCGGTGCGTTTTCTCATGATCTCCCCCTCCAATTGATGATGCGGGTCAGGCCAGAACTTCGGTGTCCGGTACCGCGACACCGATCATGCAGTCGCGACTGACGATCGACGCCAGGCGCGCTTCGTCCCAGCCTTCGGTACCAGCCGGACGCATCGGCAGCACCATGTAACGCATATCGGCGGTCGAGTCGTGCACGTGAATCGCCGTCGTGTCCGGAATCCGCAAGCCGAATTCCCCGAGCACCACGCGCGGCTCGCGCACCACGCGTGAGCGGTAGTTGCGCGACTTGTACCAGTCAGGCGGAAGCCCCAGCAGCACGCGCGGGTAACAGGAGCACAGCGTGCAGACGATGACGTTATGCACCCGCGGCGTGCTCTCGATGACGACGAGTCTGAGCGCCGGCACGTCGATCCCCAGTGATTCGCAGGCGCGCGTGCCATTTTCCAGCAGTTGGCGCTTGAAGTCGGCGTCGACCCAGGCGCGGGCGACGACCCGCGCCCCGGTTTCCGGGCCCCGGTTCCGCATGTCCTCCACCGCCGCATTTACCGCCTCCTCGGTGACGACGCCTTTTTCGACCAGCAGCTCACGCAGGCTCACCTCCATCAACTGGAAGTAGGAAAGCGCCTGGTAGGTGCCGAGATCTTCGGTGGAATTCATGAATTGGAGCCCTCCAACCAATGCTGGAAGATCTCGATATCGATCGTATCCTCTGGCCGGCCCGCATAGTCGGGCCAGACGCCAGACTGCAGAAAGCGCACCCGGTACAGCGGCTGCGCGGGCAGGCCGTCGCGCATCTGCGCGAGCTCCTCGGGATTCGGGTAGGCGCCGCAGTAGCGCTCGATGACGCCGACGTGGCCGCGGATAT
>Ga0255041_10000019_pt1 | contig 19302 bp, 19 predicted proteins | sample BC1_12_3_MG_FD_188630 | JGI IMG/M metagenome (GOLD analysis project Ga0255041, IMG submission 188630) | Seawater microbial communities from Strait of Georgia, British Columbia, Canada - BC1_12_3 | ecosystem: Environmental > Aquatic > Marine > Strait | place: Canada: British Columbia | collected... | reverse complement strand
GAAGCCGCAGTCGGGGTGGATGTACTTGACGCGCCCGTGCCCGAGTGTTTTTTCGGCACGCTCGATGGCGCGCGCAATCTCGTCTGCGGACTCGATCTCGGTGCGCTTGACATCGACCACGCCGAGCCCGAAGTCGATACCCTTGCGCAGGTCGCGGAACACCGCGAGTTCCTCGGGCGGACGATGCGCGCATTCCATCACCACATGGTCGACGCGCAGCGCGTTTAGGTAATCCATCAGCTTCGCCCAGCTGCCCTTCTGAATCGATTGGCCGCCATAGTTGCCGAAGCACAGATGCACCGCAGCCTTGGCGCCTTTTGGTACTGCGCGCAGCACTGTGTTGATCGAGCGCGCGGCCCATTTCCATTCGTCGGGGTGGCCGGGCAGGTTGGCCTCGTCGATCTGGACCACGTCCACGTCGAGCCGCTTGACCTGCTCGGCGAGCACCGTTGCGATCGCATCGGCGAGTTTCTCCGGGCTGCGATAAAACCGGTCGTGCAGCGTCTTGGCGAGCATGTGCGGACCGGTCAGCGTGAACTTGAAGGGTTTGGTCGCAAGCGCCCGGGCGCGCGCGCAAGGCACCGGCAAGTTCAGCGTTCCGGCGCTGACGGCGCTCTCGACCACGCCTGGCGGACGGGTGCGAAAGTGCATACCCGATGTCTTTGCGTAGGCGAGCCACTCGGTGAATCCGATGTCGGGGCGGATGCCCGACATCGGGCGTACGAAGTATTCGATCATCCCGTTGGTTTCGGGATGGTTCAGGTCGAAGCGGTACAGTTCGCCGTCACAGACGAGGTCAATACCGGCCTGTTCCTGCGTGGCGATGACAACGCGCGTCGCGTCGACGAGCGCCTGTTCGGAAGGCGCGGCGGCGAGCCAGTCGGGCACCGGATAGGAGCCCACGACGGTAGTGAGAATGCGGGGACTTGTCATGCGAATGATCTCCTCACGCAAATTATAATCACCGCATTCACCAACGCACCAAAAGGTTCAACCGCGTGACGCAACTTCCGGCACGCTTCGAGAACGTCGAGGCGCTTGAAGCATTCATGACCGAGCCGTCCGCGGCGCTGGTGGAAGATCTCGCAGGCGTTGCGGGCGACATCATGGTGCTCGGCGTCGGCGGCAAGATGGGGCCGACCCTTGCGCGCATGGCGAAGCGTGCGGCGCCCGCGCAACGCGTCATCGGCGTGGCGCGCTTTTCCGAGTCGGGGTTGCGCGAAAAACTCGAAGCCCAGGGCATCGAGTGCATCGCCTGCGATCTGCTGGATCGCGCCGCGCTCGAGCGGCTGCCACGCATCGAGAACGTCGTTTTCATGGCAGGGCACAAGTTCGGCGCAGCGGATAACGCGGGCCTCACCTGGGCGATGAACGTTGCCGTGCCCTTCATGGTCGCGGAGACCTTTCGGGCCTCGCGCATCGTCGCGTTTTCGACCGCCTGCGTTTATCCCTATGTTGACGTGAACGGACCGGGCGCGGACGAGGCGACGCCCGCGACGCCGCCGCCAGGCGACTACGCCAATTCCTGCGTCGGGCGCGAGCGCATGTTCGAATATGGTTCTCATCGCCACGGCACCGCGGGGCGCAGCCTGCGCCTGTCGTATGCGATCGACATGCGCTACGGCGTGCTGCACGACGTCGCGGCCAGCGTGCTTGCCGGGCGGTCGATTGATCTTGCGATGGGCACGGTGAACGTGATCTGGCAGGGCGACGCCAACGAACAGGCGCTGCGCCTGCTCGCACATTGCACGGCGCCGACCACGCCGCTGAACGTGACCGGGCCGCAGAAGACGCGCGTGCGCTGGCTTGCCGAGGCATTTGGAGAACGCCTTGGCAAGACGCCGGTGCTGCAAGGAAAGGAAACGCCGAGCGCCTGGCTGATCGATACGCGCGAGGCGCAACGCCTGTTCGGTGCGCCGCGCGTACCGCTTGAGGCGATGATCGACTGGGTGGCCGACTGGGTCGCGCGTGACCAGCCTACGCTGGGAAAACCGACGCACTTCGAAACCCGCGATGGCAAGTACTGAGCTGCGCGAGCAGCCGTTGGATGCGGCGCGACTCGACGGCTGCCTTGCGCTCACCCGCGCTGCGGGCTGGAACCAGAACGCGGCCGACTGGCGCCTGATGCTCAAGATCGGGCGCGGTTGGGGCTTGACGCTCGCCGACGGCACGCTCGTTGCGTCGACGCTGGTGCTGCCCTACGGCGGATTCGCCTGGGTGAGCATGGTGCTCGTGCAGCCCGCGCAGCGGCGCAGGGGGCACGCCGCGCGGTTGCTGCGGACCGCAATCGCCGACCTGCAGGCCGCGCGGCTCACGCCGGTGCTCGATGCGACCCCCGCGGGACGCGCGGTCTATTTGCGTGAAGGCTTTCACGACAGCTGGGGATACAAGCGTTACCAGCTGGCCACCGGCGCCGCGTCGCCGCACGCGGGACGCGTGACAAATGTGCGGCCGCTCGCGCAGGGCGATTGGCCGCAGATTCTGGCGCTCGATGCGCAGGCCTTTGGTGCGAGCCGCGAGCGGCTTTTACGCGCGCTGGCCATGCGGTTGCCGGCTGCGGCGCTGGTGCAGGAGCAGGGGGGCTCGATCCGCGGCTTTCTTCTCGGGCGCGACGGACATGCGGCCTGCCAGCTCGGCCCGCTCGTGGTTGACGCTGACCAGGGCGTCGACGGTGCCGGCGTGGCGCAAGCGTTGCTCGAATCTGCGCTCGATCAACTGTCCGCGCCGCTGGTCCTCGATGTGGCCGACCACGCGGTGGCGCTTGTCGCCTGGCTGGAGGCGCGCGGATTTGGGCTGCAGCGCCCGTTCACACGCATGGTGTTCGGCGGCGGCGAAGCGCCGGGAGATGCCTCGAAGGTGATGCTGGTCGCCGGGCCTGAACTGGGCTAGGCGGGCGGGTCGTCGACCGTAGATTTCCGTCCGTCAGGGGTGGGCTTGCGCTGAATGTCGGCGATGTGGCTGAAGTCGTAGCTTTTGCCGTGCAATTCAGAGGTGCGCTCCTCGACCCAGGCATCGTCGATCGTCGACGTCTTGTAGATCAGGTAGTGGACGACGAGCGGCACACCCCAAACGGCGAGCGGCCAGAACGCCCACCATGGGGCGCCCATCGCGATGTTGGTGGCCGTCAGGGCAATATTTACGAGCAGGAACGCGGCGAAATGGCGCCGGAAGCCGCGTGGCGCGGCGAGGCGCTGGAGCAACGAAGCACCGGCCGATGGCGCTGGAATCACGTTTCAGTCAGGCCGGCCCACGCGTGTCCGGCAGGCTCGTGTAGGCCCGCGCCACGGCAAGCAGCCTGCGGGCGTAGGCAACCCACGCGACCATCACGACGACCAGCAGCACCTTATCCGTCGGACCCAGGTTCGGATGAAAGCCGTAGATTGCGAAGTAGGCGAGCGCCGCCACCGGTGGACTTGCGCACCAGAGCGCTGCCGAAGGGTGACGGCTCATGCCGAGGAGCAATGCGGCGCAGACCACGGTGAAGGCGTAGATCGAAACGATCGCCGCGCCGCCGTGCGGCAGCTTGTCGGATAGGGACGCGAGCGAGATGCCCGCACAGAGCACGCCGACGAAGAGTGCGTAGAAAAGAATTTCGTAGCCGGCCTGGCGCCGCGTCAGGCGGGAAACCGGGACGAAGTAGGGCGTGCGCTCATCGTCCCAGACGTATTTCTTGAAATACTTGTCGAGATCCATCTCGACCCCGGCGACAGGCCTATCCGCCGGTCAGAATGTCGGAGGTGCGTTTGCGCGTTTCCTCGTCGGGCGCTTCGAGCGCGTCCATCGACCCCTCCATCTTGATGCGCTCCTTGCCTTCGATGCGGCTGCCGGCTTCCTCCGGCCAATCGAGTGTCATGAGCCGGAAGCGTCGATTGGGGTCGCCAAACAGCGCCAGTGCCACCTGCAGCCAGACCGCGATCCCCGCCACCCCGGCGGTAATGAGGCCGAAGACCAATACCGACTTGATGATCCAGCGGTGTTCGAGCCCGACGGTCGAGGCGGAAACCTCGTTCATCTCGTAGGAGGTCACGGCGTAGCCCCACGCGAACCAGATGATCGTGAGGAGATAGGGGATCAGGAACACGGTGATCCCGATCAACTCCAGCCAGGCCTGCTTGCGGAATTTCAGGTTTTCCCGCAGCAGGTCGACCCGCACATGGGAATTGTGGATGTAACCGTAACCGAGCACGAGCGCGAACAGACCGGCATGGAAGTGCCATTCGAGCTCCTGCAGCATGGTCGATTCGAACATCCGGCCGACGTTTCGGGTCAGGAAGATCTGCAGGCCATGAAGGTTGCCCGCGTCGTCCAGCCAGGAGATCTTGCGCGAAAACACGTCGAGCACCGTAATGAGCACCATGGGTAGTGCAAGCCAGGAACCCCAGCGCCCGACCAGGTCGACGAACTTGCGCAGGCGCTCGCTCAGGCGCAGCGCGAACGGGATGTCCTCGACCGTGGAGGACTGGTCTTGTGGTGCGGCCATGTCGGCGCTTGCGGGGGCTTCAGCCATGGGGTTCGCTCCTCTGGGGGGCTCGTTCGCCTAGTTTGTCGTGCGGATGAGCCACAGCGCCACGTCGGGGAAGGCGAGCACGATACAGAGCCCGATGAGCTGCAGGAGCACGAACGGGATGATGCCTTTGTAAATGCTCTGAATCTTGATTTCCTTCGGCGCGATCCCCTTCAGATAAAACAGTGCGTAACCGAACGGCGGCGTCAGGAACGAGGTCTGCAGGTTAACCGCCATCAGGATGATGAACCAGTAGGTGATCTCTTCTTTCGGCACGTGGTCGCCGAAGTCCATTCCCACCACCAGCGGGGCGAACACCGGCAGCACGATCAGCGTGATCTCGATCCAGTCGAGAAAGAAGCCGAGCAGGAAGACGATCCCCATGATCAGGAACAGGAGCCCCCAATTGCTCAACCCCGACTCGTTGATCAGGTGCTCGACGATGTCGTCGCCGCCCAGCGAGCGGTAAACGTAGGCGAAGCAGGTGGCGCTGATGATGATGAAGAACACCATTGCCGTGGTGCGTGCCGCCGTGTGACACACGCCCTCGAGAATGTCGTACTTGAGCCGGCCGTTCATCAGCGCGAGCACCATCGCGCCGAAGGCGCCGACCGCACCCGCCTCGCTCGGCGTTGCCCAGCCGAACAGGATCGAGCCCTTGATCATGCCAATCAGGAAGACCGGCGGAAAGAACGCCTTGGCGAGCAACGGCGCCATCTTGCCCTTGGGCACCTGAAGCATGTCGGGCGGCAGCGGCGGCGCCATCTTGGGATTGATCGTGGCCACCAGCATCACGTAGCTCAGATAGAGCACGGCAAGCGACAGGCCCGGGATGATCGCCGCGGTAAAGACGTCGCCGGCCGACACCGACAGCAGGTCGGCCATGATGATCAGCATGATGCTCGGTGGTATCAGGATGCCGAGCGTCCCGGATGCGGCAATCACGCCGCTTGCCAGGCCGTGGCTGTATCCCTGGCGGATCATGGTGGGCAGCGCCAGCGCGGTCATCATGGTGACCGAAGCGCCGATGATGCCGGTCATCGCCGCGAGGATGGTGCCCATGATGGTCACCGCCAGCGCGAGGGCCCCGGGGACGCGCTTGAGCAGCACCTGCACACAATAGAGCAGGTCGTTGGCAATGCCGCTGCGCTCCATCATTACGCCCATGAAAATGAACGCGGGCACTGCGACGAGCACCAGGTTTTCCGCCGCCTGGCCCCAGATGCGCGGCAGAAAATTGAAAAATTCGATTACCTTGAAGGTGCCGAGGAAGAAGCCGAGCAGGCCGAACAGCATCGCCAGGCCGCCCAGGATGAAGGCGACCGGAAACCCCGAGAACAGGAGGATGGCGAGGGTGCCAAACATGAACAGCGGCAGGTATTCCTGCGCCTGGCCGAGAAGCTCCTCGCGACCTTCGGCGTTCAGCCCCGCGATATAGGTATAGCCCACGCCGAGCACGATCAGCAGCACGATCGCGATGACGTAGCGATTCAGCAGCCGGCTACCGATTTTTAGCAATAACTCCATCGCACTACCGGGTATTCTGAATTCCAGAATTCGATTTCGAATGGTTTGCGTACTACAGCCCGAAAAAATGGCCGGGGCGCATCACGCGCCCCGGCACGGGCTTTCTTCAGTGCGGTGCGCCGCGAACGGCGCGCCCGCTCTCAGACAATTACTTCAGATAGGTCGGCTTGAGCGCTTGCGCCTCGCCCCAGACCTTGAAGCTCTTGCGGAATGCCGTGTAGCTGTCGTTGATCCTCTTGTAGGTCGCGTCCTTGGCCGAGAGTTCGGCCGACACTTCGACCCACGCCTTTTCGAACGCAGCGAGCTGCGCGTCGGTCCAGCGACGGTTGGTGACGCCGTGCTTGGTGACGTTCTCGTTCATCGCCACCGGGTTGCGCCACTCGGTCTCCGCATAGGTGTGGAGGACCGCTTCGCCCAAGCCCAGCTCGAGAAGCTTCTTGTAGTACTTCGGCAGCGAGTCGTAGGTCTTCTTGTTCATCAGCAACTCGGAGACCGAAACCTGCTGGTGCCAGCCCGGGAAGTAGTTGTTCTTCGCGATCTGGTAGAAGCCAAGTTTCTGGTCGATCGAAGGCATCGAGAACTCGGTTGCGTCGATCACGCCGCGCTCGAGCGCCGGATAGATGTCGGCACCGGCAAGCAACTGGGTCGATACGCCCAGTTTCTGCATCACCTGCGCGCCCAGGCCGAAGAAGCGCATCTTCATGCCCTTCAGCTGGTCTAGCGACGCCACCGGCTTCTTGAACCAACCCGAGGTCTCGGGGCCGATCGCGAAGCAGTTGAATGCGATCAAGCCGTGCTCGCCGTAAATCTCGTTGCGGATCTTGTCACCCCCACCGAACATCTTCCACGCCATGTATTCGCCGAAGCTCGGGCCGAAGGGCACCGCGGTGAAGAAAGACACGCCTGGTCCGAGCTTGCCGGTGTGGTAGCCCGGCGTGGTCCAGCACGAGTCGACCGAACCCTTGGAGGCGGCATCGAAGCACTCGAGCGCCGGCACCAGCGCGCCTGGCTCGAAGAACTTGATGTTGAATTTGCCGTTGCTCGCTTCCTTGATATTCTTCGAGAAACGCACGCCCGAGGTCCCCAGGTGGGGCAGGGTGCTGCCGAAGGCGCTTTGCATCTTCCAATTCACCTTCTTTTGCGCCAGTGCGCTGCCCGACAGGGTGGCCATAGCCAGGGCCACGCCCGCAGCGGCGAGCTTAAGCGATGTATTTGCTTTCATATTTCCCTCCTCTCCATTGCAAGAAAAATTCGGCGCCAGCGATGCAGCCGACCGGGCCTGTTGGCTTACTCGGTCCGCGTCTGGGCTGCGGATCGGGGGGCCATCTTAATTCACCCCCGAGGAATAAGACAATCCTATTAATTGCGCACTGCGGCAGAGCGCCGAGCCAGTCCCATGCCCATCGCAATCTCAAACGCTCGTTTGACGGCCAGGTCGTTCGCGATACCCCGCCCGGCGATGTCGTAGGCGGTGCCATGCGCGGGGGTCGTGATCGGGAACGGCAGTCCACCGAGCACGGTGACGCCGCGCTCGAAGCCGAGCAGCTTGATCGCGATCTGGCCCTGGTCGTGGTACATCGTTACCACCGCATCGAACTGCCCGTCGCGTGCGCGCAGGAAAACGGTGTCGGCGGGAAACGGGCCGCTTGCGTCCAGGCCCTGCGCGCGCGCGGCCTCGACCGCGGGCGCAATGACCTCGATCTCCTCGCGCCCATAGGCGCCGCCATCGCCGGCATGCGGATTGAGTGCCGCGACGGCGATCCGGGGGGCGGGCGTGCCGGCCGTGCGCAGCGCGCGGTCGGTGAGTGCGATCGCCTCGACGATGCGCGGCACGCTGAGCAGGGATGCGACTTCGGCAAGCGGCACGTGCGAGGTGACGCGCGCGTTCCACAGCCGGTCGAGGACGTTGAATTCGCCGTGCGGCCCCTGATGGCCGAGGAAATCCGCCGCGAAGCGCAGTTCGTCCTCAAATCGCATGCCCGCGAGGCGCAGCGCCTGCTTGTTGAACGGCGTGAATACGATTGCGTCGAGCGCGCCGTCGCGCGCCCGGGCGAGCGCATGGCTGAAGTTGTCCAGCGCGGCACGACCGCCATCGGCCGAGACCCGGCCGAGGGGAATCGCGGTTGGATCCGCGTTGGCGCGATCGTCGATGGTCACACTTGGTAATGTGACCTTGGCGATCGTCGCGCCTGCCGCAAGCTGGCGCGCATCGCCGATCACCGTGACGGCGGCCGACGCAGTCGCCTGCGCATCGGCGAGCAGTTTTGCGGCGATCTCGGCGCCGATCCCGGCCGGATCGCCGAGCACCAAACCGATGCGCGGTCGCTCGGCGCCCTCGCATATGATCGCTCCATCAGACATTTCTTAAACCCCTTGTCGAGCGGACATGACGCCGGACGACGACCTTCCGATGATCGACGCGCACCAGCATTTCTGGGACCTCGATCACAACCGCCATCCCTGGTTGCAGGACATGCCGCCGATCCCGTTTCGCTACGGCGACTATACGGCGTTGCGGCACAACTACCTACCGGCGGATTATCGCGCGGACTGTGCAGGTCATCGGGTGCTGAGAACGGTGCACGTCGAAGCCGAATGGGATCCGCAGGACCCGGTGGGCGAGACGCGCTGGGTGAGCGCGCTCGCTGCTAAGCACGGCGTGCCGAACGCAGTCGTCGCGCAGGCCTGGCTCGATCGAGGCGATATCGCCCAAGTGCTCGCAGCGCAGGCTGCGTTTCCGCTGGTGCGTGGCGTGCGCCACAAGCCGCGCGCGGCCGCCGCGCCTGACGCGGTCATGCCGGGGGCGCCGGGATCGATGGGCGACGCGCGCTGGCGCGCTGGCTATGCGTTGTTGGAAGGGCATGGACTGCATTTCGAGTTGCAGACGCCGTGGTGGCATCTTGCCGAGGCGGTCGATCTTGCGCGCAGCTTCCCGCGCACGCTGATCGTGCTAAACCATACCGGGCTGCCTGCCGCTCGGAGCGCGCAGGGCCTCGCAGGCTGGCGCGCGGCGATGCAGGCTTTCGCGGCCTGTGACAACGTCGCCGTGAAGATCTCCGGTCTGGGCCTTCCCGGTCAGCCCTGGCGAATCGAGGACAATGGTCCGATCGTGCACGAGGTGATCGCGAACTTCGGCGTCGAGCGCTGCCTGTTTGCGAGCAACTATCCGGTCGACGGTCTGGTCGCGTCCTACGACACGATCATGGGCGGGTTCAAGGCGATCGTCGCCGACCTGCCGCGCGCCGACCGGGTCAAACTGTTCCACGACAACGCGGCGCGGATCTACCGGATCGCGGACCGAGTGGGTCCGCGATCTGCTCCGCTCGGACCTACTTCGTCATCTTGATGGACTTATCGAGAAACTCGTTGGTGTAGATCGTCTTGACGTCGAAGGGCTGGGCGACGCCGACGTAGGTTTTCACCAGGTCATAGTCGCTCGCCATGCGCTTGTCATCGAGCCAGCCGAGCGCGACTTCGCGCGAGACTTTGTCGCTCATCAGGACCTCGACCAGGCCCCAGTTGGTGCGCTCGTTGTCGAATTTCAACGCGCCATTGGCGTCGACCAGTGCCTGCACGCAGGGTTTGGGGTCCTTGACGCAGGCTGCGAACGCCTTCTGCGTGACCTTGACGAATTTGCCGATCAGCGCCTTGTTCTTGGCAAGGAATGCGCTGTTCACGATCACCGTGTTGCCGTAGGGGTTCAGTCCGATGTCGCGCCAGGCGACGAAGCCCATGTCGTCGCCGAGTACACGCTGGAAAATATGGTGAATGTTGTAGAACGAGGTCGTGATGTCGATCGACTTCGACTTCAGCGCGCCGATCTTCGCGTTTGCCGCGACTTGCACCCAGGTGACCGACTTCGGGTCGATGCCGTTCGCCTTGGCGATTGCCGGCCACATCGCGCGTGCCGCGTCGGCCGCCGGATTGCCGATCTTCTTGCCGGGGAAGTCCTTGATGCCCTTGATACCGGAGCTCTTCAGCCAGTACAGCCCCTGCGGTGAATTGGCGTAGACGTTGTACACCCCCACCACGTTGGCGCCCTTGCCCTTGCCCACGAGCGCCGTACCCATGTCGGCGAGTCCGATTGGGTTTGCGCCGGCGCCCACCTTCTGTACCGCGAGCGCCGAGCCTTTGCCCGGCTCAAGGTTGAGTTCGATGCCTTCCTTCGCGTACCAGCCCATCTTATTGGCGTAGTAGTACGGCGAGTGGTCGCCGCCCGGTACCCAGTTGAGAATGAAATCGAGTTTCTGCTGCGCCACCGCAGGGGCGGCGCCGAGCGCGAGGACGAACAACCCCGCGGTCAGGAACAGGCGATGAATCATGGCGATGGTCTCCTTGATGAGTTGCGCGAGGATGTTATCGGCGCCCGAAAGCGGGTGTCAACGTGCGCGCCGCGTTGACGGGTGCCGTCGGCCACGCTAGCTTACGCGCGTTCGAGGTTGCCGGCATTAACCAGACAGTTAATACCGGCCAGGTGGCCCTTCAGCGCTTGAGCGATTGACCCGAGGGATTCGTCGTGAAATACGATTTCATCGTCATCGGCGCCGGCCACAACGGCCTCGCCTGCGCCGCGTATCTCGCCAAGGCGGGCGCCAAAGTCCTGGTTGTGGAGCGTAGCGCGCGCGTGGGCGGCGGCTGCCACACCGAGGAAGTCACCCTGCCGGGATTCAAGCACAACGTCTGCTCGGTCGTTCACACCCACATTCCCATCAGCCCCGTCTACCGCGATCTCGAGCTCGAACGCCACGGTGTCCGCTACGTGTACCCGGATTACCTGCGTGGCACGATTTTTCCCGACCACAAGAGCATCGTGATGTATCGGGAACCCGAGCGGACGGCTGCCGAACTGGCCAGGTTCTCCGCGCGGGACGCCCGCACCTACACGCAGCTGGTCGAGGACTACGGTGAATTCATCGACTCGACCTACCTCCCATTGATGTATTCGCCGCCCTTGCCGCCTTCGGTGCAGACCGCCGAACTGGAGAAATCCGAAGAGGGGCGGACGTTGCTGCAGTGGCAGGCGAGCACCCCGGTGCAACTTCTAAACGAGCTGTTCGAGAGCGAGGAAGTGAAGGTCCACTTCCTCGCGAGGATGACCGTGCTGGGATTCGCCCCGGACCAGTTCGGGCAGGGGTGGATCTGTCTGTTCCGCATCCTGAAGGCCGAGGCGCCGATCTGCGTGGGCGGTTCTGAGCAGCTGGCGCTGGGCCTGCGAAGCGCCGTCGAGGCGCATGGCGGCGTCGTGCGCACGGGTGCAGCCGTGAAACGCATCCTCATGCGGGGCAACACGGCGGTGGGCGTTGAATTGCAGGACGGAACGCGAGCCGAGGCCGCGAAGGCCGTGATCACCAACGTCGAACCGAAGAAGAGCTTCCTGGGGATGGTGGGCGAGGAATTCCTGCCCGCCACGTTTGCCACGCGCGTCAAAAACTATCATTCGCGCGGGCGGTCGCTGTTCGTCCTTCACCTGGCGCTCTCGGAGCCGCCGCAGTATCGCGCGGCCGCGGATAACGCGCCGGTGAACACCGCGTTCAGCCAGGAGATGTTCGGCGCAAGCATGGGCGAGCAGGTTCGCGCTTACCAGGAAATTGCGCTGGGCAGGCCTCCCCGAAAGGAGATGCTGCAGATCACGCTCCCCACGCTGTTCGATCCTTCGCAGGCGCCCGCCGGCAAGCACACCGTGGTCGTCTGGCAGTACGCGCCGCACCGCGTGGAACCCGGGGGCCCCGAAGGATGGCGCGCGCTGCGCGACGAATACGCCTCGCACCTGCTCGATCTGTGGCGGTCCTACGCGCCGAACATCACCCGCGACAAGATCCTCGCCATGACGATCCAGGATCCGACGGATACCGAGCGAATCAACGACAACCTCGTCAACGGCGTCGACGTCGTCGGCGACATGACGCCCGACCAGATGGGATATTTCCGCCCCTTTGCAGGCTGGTCGAGCTATCGATCGCCGGTCGATGGCCTGTACATGTGCGGTGGATACTGTCACCCGGGCGGCGGCGTGCATGCGGGCGCAGGGCATAACGCGGCCGGCGTGATCGCGGAGGATTTCAAGCTGAAGAAGTGGTGGGGCTGATGCCGCAACGCGAGGCGACCTTCGCGGTGAACGCCGCACCCGATGAACTATGGAGATTCATTCGCGATTTCGAGTCGCTGTGCACCTGCATTCCGGGCGTCGAGCGCATCACGCGGGTGGACGACAGGACCGCTGAGCTGACCGTGAAGGAGAAAGTCGGTGTCGTACCGATGATCGTGAACCTTACTGCGCGAATCGATGTCGAGGACCCGCCGCACAGCCTTCATGCCGTCGCAAGGGCCGAACATCTGACCATGGAGATCGATGTCGTGTTGCAGGGAGCCGGATCCGGAACCGAGTTGCGCGCGCTGTTCAATGTCGCGGGCGAGGGGCAGCTCAAACCGATCGTCGACCGTCTGTTCGAGCGCAGAGCGACCGAGCGGACCGCCCAGTTCGCCGACTGTCTCCAGAAGCGTTTCGGGGCCGATGTGGCGAAAGATGCGCAGGGGCCATCGAGCGCTCGACCGGTCGCCGCGCAGGACGGGATCGGCGGGATCAGGCAATGGCTAAGCGGCCTCTGGCGGCGCCTGCTCGGCCAGTCCACATTCCCGGAGAACTAGCCTCGACTATGCCGCAACGCTGGACCGACCTGCCTGCCGACGTGCTCGGCGTACTGCGCGGCGGAACCGTGATTCCCGCGCACCTGCTGGCGCTCGATGCGGCGCGCCATCTCGACGCGCGCCGCCAGCGAGCACTGTCACGTTACTACCTCGACGCCGGCGCTGGCGGCGTCGCGGTGGGCGTGCACGCCACGCAGTTTGCGGTCCGCGAGGCGGGCCTTTACGCCGAGGTCCTGCGTCTCGCGGCCGAAGAGGCGCGCGCTTGGGTAAGGCGCCCGGTCGTGCTGGTCGCGGGGTTTTCGGGCAGGACCGCACAGGCCTGCGACGAGGCGCGGATCGCGCGCGCCGAGGGCTATCACGCGGGGATGCTTTCGCTCGCACCGATGCAGGGCGCCTCGATCGACGAACTCATCGCGCACTGCACGGCGGTCGCGGCCGAGATTGCGCTCGTGGGCTTCTACCTGCAGACGGCGGTCGGCGGCATCCCACTGCCGATCGAATTCTGGCGCCGCTTCGCGCAGATCGACAACGTGGTCGCGGTCAAGGTGGCGCCATTCAACCGCTACCGCACGCTCGACGTCGTACGCGGAATCGTGGCAGCGCGCGCGGAGGACCGCGTGACGCTCTACACCGGCAACGACGATCACATCGTGTTCGACCTGACGACGCCGTTCGCCGTGATGCGCGACGGCGTGGAGGTGCGAGTGCGCATTCGCGGCGGGCTGCTTGGGCACTGGAGCGTCTGGACCAAGAGTGCGGTGGCGCTGCACGCGCGCATCCAGGCGGCGCTCGCGGCAGGGCGCGTGGACGAGGACCTGCTCGCGCTCGACAGCCGCGTCACCGATTGCAACAGCGCGTTTTTCGATGTCGCGCATGATTTCGCCGGCTGCATCGCCGGTTGCCACGAGGTGTTGCGGCGCCAGGGCCTGCTCGAAGGCATCTGGTGCCTCGACCCCAAGGAGACGCTTTCCCCGGGCCAGGCCGCGGAGATCGATCGCGTCTATCGCGAGCACGCCGACCTTGCCGACGACGACTTTGTGCGCGCGAATCTCGAGCGCTGGCTGGCCTGACGCGCGACGGCGCTTTGAAGGAGATCGGATGGAACCCAAATCGGATGCCCTGACGCGGACGCTGCTCGCGGTGCTTGCGCACCTCGCGTTGATCGCCGCCTGGTACCTGTTCGTCACTTTCGGCGACGTGCCGTCCTTCGTCATGCCCTCGCCGCAGGACACGATCAAGGCCTTGTTCGACGCCAACTACAACTGGTGGCTGAATGCGGGCGTCACCGCGACCGAGATTTTCATGGGTTACTTCCTTGCACTGGCGGTCGGCGTAGTGTTTGCGCTCGTCTTCACCTGGTCGAAGCTGCTCGAAGCCTTCTTCATGCCGCTGCTGGTCTCGCTCAACATGATTCCCAAGGTGGCGCTCGGGCCGCTCATCATCGTCTGGTTCAAGTACGGCATCCTCCCGAACTCGATGATGGCGTTTTCGATCGCGGTGTTTCCGATTCTGCTGACCACTGCGCGCGGGCTGCGCGAAACCGAGCCCGAGTTGCTCGATCTGGTGCGCTCGCTACGCGGCTCGCGCTGGCAGCTGTTCACCAAGATTCAGCTGCCGGGGGCGCTGCCCTACATTCTGTCGGGCATGAAGGTCGGCGCGATCCTCGCCGTCGCCGGGGCGATCGTGGGCGAGTTCCTCAGCTCCGACAAGGGTCTCGGCTACCTCATGCTGCAGGTGCAAGTGACGCTCGATACGCCTGCGATGTTCATGGCGGTGATCCTGATCACGCTGATCGGCGTGGTGCTCTACGGCAGCGTGCTCGCGCTCGAACGCCTGCTGGTGGTCAAAGACGCGCGCATCGCGTGACCGAGCCCTTCATCCATCTGGCGGGCGTGCGCAAGACCTACGGGCACGGCGCGCAGGCGCAGCCCGCGATCTCCGATGCGACCTTCGACGTGATGCCGGGCGAGCTCGTCAGCCTGGTCGGCCCCTCGGGCTGCGGCAAGTCGACCCTGCTCAAGATCCTCGCCGGCCTGCATGCACATGACGGGGGCGAAGTGCGGATCGGCTCCGGGACGCATGCGTTCGACCCGGCACGCGACGTCGGCATGGTGTTTCAGGCGCCGCTCTTGCTCAAGTGGCGCCGGATCTTGCACAACGTGCTCCTGCCCGCGGAGATTCTCGGGCTGCCGATGAACGAGGCGCGCGAACGGGCGCGCGCGCTGCTCAAACTCGTCGGCCTCGAGGGCAACGAGGACAAGTATCCCTACGAGCTCTCGGGCGGCATGCAGCAGCGTGCGGCGATCGCCCGCGCCCTGGTCCACGATCCCAAGCTGGTGCTGATGGACGAACCGTTCGGCGCGCTCGATGCGCTGACGCGCGAGAAGATGAACCTCGAACTGCTGCGCATCTGGAAGGAGTCGGGCAAGACGATCCTTTTCGTCACGCACGGCATTTCGGAGGCGGTGTTCCTCGGCACGCGTGTGGTCGTGATGACCGCGGGACCGGCGCGCATGGCCGACAACTTCGCCATCGAACTGCCGCATCCGCGCACGCTTGACATGAAGACGCACGAGCGCTTCGGCGACTACACGCGCCGCATTTATCGCTTGCTGGGGATGGAGTAGGCGATGGCACTCGAACTCTAGGGTGGCGCGAGCGATGGTCGCAGTGAAGTCCCGCCGCAACGCGGCGCGCGGCAACGGCGCCGGGCGCGACCCAGAGCGCACGCGTCGGCGCATCCTCGATGCCGCGACGGCGGAATTCGCGCGCTACGGGCTCGGCGGCGCGCGCGTCGATCGCATCGCGCGCCGCGCCGGCGCCAACAAACGCATGCTCTACTACTACTTCGGCGACAAGGACGGCCTGTTTCTCGCCGTGCTTGAAGCACGCTATGCGCACATTCGGGAAGCCGAGCGCGCGCTCGATCTCGCGCACCTCGCGCCGCGCGCGGCGCTCGATCGGCTGGTGCGCTTTACCTGGGACTACTGCCTTGAACACCCGGCGTTCCTCACGCTGCTAAACAGTGAAAACCTGCACAAGGGCCGGCACGTGAAGCGCTCGGGGCGCGTGCGTGCGATGCATTCGCCGCTCGTCGCGCTGCTGCGCGACATCCTCCGGCGTGGCGAGCGCGCAGGCCAGTTTCGCCGCGGCATCGATCCGGTGCAGCTCTACATCTCGATCGCCGGCGAAGGCTACTTCTACCTGTCGAACCGCTATACGCTTTCGAGAATCTTTGGTCGCGACCTGATGGCGCCGCGCGCGCTCGCGGCGCGCGCGCGCCACATGTCGGACGTGATCTTGAACGCGGTGCGAAAATAGCGCGATGCGAATTGCCCTGTGCAACGAAGTGATCGCGCCGATGCCGTTTCCGGCGCAATGCGAGTACGCAGCCAAGCTCGGCTACGACGGGCTCGAGGTAGCACCCTACACTCTGACCGAAGAGCCGCACCGCATGGGCACGGCGCAGATCGCGGTCGCACGCGCGGCGGCCGAGGAGGCCGGCATTGCGGTTACGGGACTGCACTGGCTGCTGATCAAGCCCGACGGGCTGTCGATCAGTAGCAAGGATGCGGCGGTGCGCCGGCGCACGCTCGACGTGATGTTCGCGCTCGTCGACCTCTGCGCCGAGCTCGGCGGACGCTATCTGGTGCACGGCTCGCCGCAGCAGCGCAGGGTGGAAGCCGGCGAGACAAGGGTCACGGCCACCGAACGCGCGCGCGACTGCTTCGCGGCCGTGGCCGAGCGCGCGCAGCAGGCAGGCGTGACCTACTGCATCGAGCCGCTCGCGCCGGATGCGACCCCGCTGATCAACACGCTCGAGGAGGCCAGCGCGCTGGTCGAGAGCATCGGCAATCCGGCGTTGCGCTCGATGCTCGATTGCAGTGCGGCCGGGCGCGCCGAACGTGAGTCGCTCCCCGAGTTGGTCGCGCGCTGGATGCCGAAGGGCTTGATCGCCCATGTGCAGGTGAACGACCGTAATCGACGCGGCCCGGGGCAGGGCGAGCAGACCTTCGCGCCGCTCTTCGCAGCGCTGAAGCGCAGCGGTTATACGGGCGATGTTGCGGTCGAGCCGTTCGACTACGTGCCCGACGGGCCGAGCGCGGCGGCACGCGCGATCGGCTACCTGCGCGGAATTCTTGAAGCGCTCAAGGCGCTCGAGGCATGAGCGCACCGCGCATCACCGTGCGCACGGTAGATCTCTTCGAGCGTCCGGTGGTGCTGCGCCTGCCGTTTCGCTTCGGCATGGTGACGCTCGAGCGCGCGCCGCAGGCATTCGTGCGGGTGCGCATCCGACTCGAGGACGGCAGCGAAGCCTGGGGTGCGAGCGCCGAAATGATGGTGCCGAAATGGTTCGAAAAAGACCCCGCGCGCTCGAACGAGGCGGACGTCGACGCGCTGCGCGCGTCGCTGCACAACGCACGCGCCGCCTATCTCCATGGCGCCGCGGCTAGCAGCTTCGGCCACAGCATGGCGCATTACCCCGCGCTCGGTGCGAACGGATTGGAAGGCGGCTATGGCGCCGCGCTCGTCGATAAGGCGATCGCCGATGCGCTGTGCCGCGCGCGCGGCGTCTCCTTCGCCGCCGCCGTTCAGCACAACCTCTTCGGCATCGGCCCCGACGCAGCGATCGGCGATCTCGAAGGCTTCGCGTTCGAACCCTTTCTCGCCGCACTGACGCCGCAGGCGACGATTGCCGCACGCCATACGGTCGGTCTCGTCGATCCGATCACATCGGCCGACGCGGTGCGGCGCGTGAATGACGGCTTGCCGGAGACGCTCGACGAGGTGGTCGCCGCGTATGGCCATCGCTGGTTCAAGCTCAAGGTCGGCGGCGATCTCGCCGAGGACCTCGAGCGGCTGCGCGCGGTCGCGTCGGTGCTCGATCGGATTCCCGGCGGCTATCACGCGACGCTCGACGGCAACGAACAGTACGCCGACGTCGACGGGGTGGTCGCGCTTTGGCGGAAGGTGCTCGGGACGCCCGCGCTTGCGCAGCTCTCGGCGAGCATCGTGTTCTTCGAGCAACCGGTAAAGCGCGCAGCTGCGCTTGCGGAGGACTGCCGCGCGCTGGTGGCGTTGAAGCCGGTGATCATCGACGAGTCCGACGCCACGCTCGACGCCTTCCCGCGCGCGCGGTCGCTCGGCTACACGGGCGTGTCATCGAAGACCTGCAAAGGCTTCTACAAGTCGATCGTCAACGCGGCGCGCTGTACGCAGTGGAACCGGGACGCGCCGGCCGGGGCGCCCGCGTTCTTCCTCTCGGGGGAAGACCTGACGATCCAGGCCGGCCTCGCGCTGCAGCAAGACCTGGCGCTGGTCTCGCTGCTCGGCATCCGTCACGTCGAGCGCAATGGCCACCATTACGTGAATGGCATGGCGGATCTGTCGCAGGCCGAGCAGGACCGTTTTCTTTCCGCGCACCCCGACCTCTACGAACGCCACCAGGGTGCGGTGCGCGTCGCGATTCGCGACGGTCAGCTGGCGATTGCCTCGCTCGAGTGCCCGGGCTTTGCAGCGGGCGCCGAACCCGACTGGTCTTCGATGCAACCGATGCCGGCCACCACGCCGCAAGGAGTCCTCGCCTCATGAACTACCGCGTGCTCGGTACCAACCACACGAGCTTCACCGTTTCCAGCCTCGATCGAACGATCGCGTTCTTCTGCGATTGTCTCGGCTTCCAGGTTTTGAACCGTGCGCCACGCGATCCCGCGATCGTCTCGCAGATCACCGGCGTCGAGGGCGCCGACATGGAGATCGCGTTCTTGCGCGGTCCCGGCTGCACCGTAGAACTGATCGAATACAAGGCCCCGGCCTCGCGTGGCCGCGTCGAGGCGCGTCCCTGCGATGCGGGCTTCGCGCATATGGCGTTTGACGTCGACGATGTGGACGCGGCGATTGCCGCGGCCGAGAAGCACCAGGTCATGCCGATCGCGCCGCCAGTGTCGATCAACGACGGGCCGAACACGGGGCGGCGTGTCGCCTACCTGCGCGATCCCGACGGGGTTACGGTCGAGTTCATCGAGATTCCGGGAGCCAAACAGTGAAGACAAAGCGACTCGGCGTCATCATGAACGGCGTCACCGGGCGCATGGGGAAGAACCAGCACCTCGTGCGCTCGATTCTCGAGATCCGGAAAGAGGGTGGCGTCGCGCTGAAGAACGGTACGCGCATCGTGCCCGATCCGATCCTGGTCGGACGCAATGCCGGCAAGCTCGAGGCGCTGGCAGCCGAACACGGCATCGAGCGCTGGACCACGGACCTCGGAAAAGCGCTGAAGAATCCTGCGGACACGGTGTTCTTCGACGCGGCCTCGACCCAGCTGCGACCGAAGATCCTCAAGCGCGCGATCGCGGCGGGCAAGCACATCTATTGCGAAAAACCCGTGGCGACTACGCTCGCCGAGGCGCTCGACCTTTACCGCGCAGCGAGAAAGGCGGGCGTGAAACACGGCGTCGTGCAGGACAAGCTCTGGCTTCCCGGCCTGCTAAAACTCAAGATGCTGCAGGAGACCGGGTTTTTCGGCCGCATCCTGTCGGTGCGCGGCGAGTTCGGTTACTGGGTGTTCGAAGGCGACTGGCAGCAGGCGCAGCGCCCGTCGTGGAATTACCGCAAGCAGGATGGAG
>Ga0255041_10000017_pt1:15000-19335 | contig 19335 bp, 10 predicted proteins | sample BC1_12_3_MG_FD_188630 | JGI IMG/M metagenome (GOLD analysis project Ga0255041, IMG submission 188630) | Seawater microbial communities from Strait of Georgia, British Columbia, Canada - BC1_12_3 | ecosystem: Environmental > Aquatic > Marine > Strait | place: Canada: British Columbia... | reverse complement strand
GAGTGCCCGCGTGTAGCCGAGGAGTGCCGCCTTGGTCGTGTCGTACTGCCCCATGCCGCTGCGCCCCATGACGCCGTAGACCGATGACAGGTTGACGATCGTCCCACCGCCGGCCGCCCGCAAGTGCGGAATTGCCGCCTTACAGCAGTGCGCCGTACCGAGAATATTGATGCTGAGAATGCGCTGCCAGTCTGCCTCGTTGGCATCGGCGAGCGACGCATAGACGCGGATTCCGGCGACATTGACCAGGCAGTGCAGCGCGCCAAATTTCGCCACCGTTTCATCGACGACACGCCGCGCTTGCGCTTCCTGCGCGACATCGGCTGCAAGCGCCAGCGTTCCGGCGCCCGGGTGCGCAGCAATCCCGGCAGCCGCATTGTCGACCGCGGCGTGATCGACGTCGACGAGCGACACCGCCGCGCCCTCCTCGGCAAACAATCGACCGGTCGCCTCGCCGATTCCACCCCCGCCGCCGGTAATCAGGGCGACGCGGCCGGCCATTCTTCCCGGCACGGGCGTCCTCAGGCGACGCGACGCGAGTCGCTGGGCGGGACGTGAATCATCGGCTTCATCGCCGCAACCCAGTCGGCTTCGGGCGCGAGGACGGCCGAGGCCGTCCGCAGGACGAAGGGCGTCGGATCGAGGCCCGGCGGCGTGGCCGAGTCTTCACGCAAGGCGCGCGCCGCAGCCATCAGGCGCTTGCGGACCTGGATGATCGCCGTGTCGCTGCTGCCGAGGCGTTCCTGGGAACGGTCGACGACGGCGCCCTGGCTCTCCTGGATGGCCTGGTCCTGGACGCCGAACCCGGGGATACCGCAAAACATCGTCGTGCGATGAACGTCCCAGTCCATGTGGTAATCATTGCTGCGGTTGGCCGCGGAACGGATATCCCCGTAGGGTTCCGCGCTTGCCGGTGCGTAGTCGCAGACGTGCGAACCCTTGCCCTCGACGTGGAGCCGTATCTCTTCGCGCGTGAGCGGGCGCTCGGTATGCCAGGTGACCATCCAGTTGACCACGTGCGCGTCGTCCATCGGCACCCACATGTGCGACTGCACGATCTTCTCGCCGATTCCGGTCGGTGGCATGGTGTAGAACGGCAGTACGAACTGTGACGCACGCCAGTGCCACTGCCCGTCGGCCTGCGTGCGCCGCGCCCCGATGAGCACCCCGTAGTCCGTGTCCATGACGTCAAAGTGCGGGGCCCGGTCGCCGGTTTCGACCGCCGCACCGACCCCGAAGCTGACCCGGTCCATATCGCGCGTGATCTCGGTATTGGTGTGGGCGAGCGGTGCGTGCAGGAAGGAGATATGGCTCGAGTCGATGCCGCCCTCCAGACCCTGAAACCAGTTGCACTCCTGGACGCGCTTGGAGGTGAACACGTGGGCGCCCGGCAGGCCCATCCATTCGAACCGCGGCAGGGCCGGGGTCTGGGCCGCGCCCATGTAGGTCCAAATCAGGCCGCCGCCCTCGGTGCAGGGGTAGGCCGTGTTGCACACCTTGGAGGCGAAATTCGATTCCGGCGGTTCGTTCGGCGTCTCTTGGCACTGGCCATCGAGCCCGAACTTCCAGCCGTGGTAGACGCAGCGCATGCCGTCGGCCTCGACCCGACCGAAGTAGAACGAGGCCCCGCGGTGCGGGCAGAATTCTCCGATCAGGCCGGGCGTTCCGTCCGGCGTTCGGTAGGCGACGAGCCGCTCGCCCAGGAGCTGGACCCGCTTGACGCGCCCGCCGGGCGAGAGCTCGTCCGAGCGCAAGACGGGGATCCAGTATCGGCGCAGGAGGTCGCCCATCGGGCTCCCGGGGCCCGTCCGCGTGAGGAATTCGTTGTCTTCGCGGCTCAACATCGCGTACCGACAGTAACCGCAACGCCGAGGGCCGATCAAGTACCAGAGGCTGGACAGACGCCCCAGCGGGAAACAAAAAAGCCCGACCCCTTGCGGGATCGGGCTTTTTCTTCAAATGGCCTGGCGGTAACCTACTTTCGCGTACGCAATTGCACACTATCATCGGCGCAAACCCGTTTCACGGTCCTGTTCGGGATGGGAAGGCGTGGGTCCAGGCTGCTATGGCCGCCAGATTGACACTGGGCTCGTCGCTTCGGCGAACAATTCCGCCTGGCCACGAGCCGCGATTCGTAGAAGATGAAGTTAAGGACATCGAGACGCGCTTCCGCGCCGGACCGGTCGCCGCATGCGACGCCGTGTCTGCTCACGGTTATAGGGTCAAGCCTCACGGGCAATTAGTACGGGTTAGCTAAAGACCTTACGGCCCTTACACATCCCGCCTATCAACGTCCTGGTCTAGGACGACCCTTTAGGGAGGTCGAGCCTCCGGGAAGTCTAATCTTGAGGCAAGCTTCCCGCTTAGATGCTTTCAGCGGTTATCTCTTCCGCACATAGCTACCCGGCGATGCCACTGGCGTGACAACCGGTACACCAGGGGTGCGTCCACTCCGGTCCTCTCGTACTAGGAGCAGCCCCTCTCAAACTTCCAACGCCCACGGTAGATAGGGACCAAACTGTCTCACGACGTTCTGAACCCAGCTCACGTACCACTTTAAATGGCGAACAGCCATACCCTTGGGACCGGCTACAGCCCCAGGATGTGATGAGCCGACATCGAGGTGCCAAACCTCCCCGTCGATATGAACTCTTGGGGGAGATCAGCCTGTTATCCCCGGCGTACCTTTTATCCGTTGAGCGATGGCCCTTCCATACAGAACCACCGGATCACTTTGACCTGCTTTCGCACCTGCTCGACTTGTCAGTCTCGCAGTCAAGCACGCTTTTGCCAATGCACTTTAAAGCACGATTTCCGACCGTGCCAAGCGTACCTTCGTACTCCTCCGTTACTCTTTAGGAGGAGACCGCCCCAGTCAAACTGCCTACCATGCACGGTCCCCAGCCCGGTTGACGAGCCAAGGTTAGAACCGCAAACAGGTCAGGCTGGTATTTCAACGTTGGCTCCATGAGAGCTAGCGCCCCCACTTCAAAGCCTCCCAGCTATCCTACACAGATCGGTTCACAGTCCAATGCAAAGCTGCAGTAAAGGTGCACGGGGTCTTTCCGTCTAGCCGCGGGTAGATTGCATCATCACAACCATTTCAACTTCGCTGAGTCTCGGGAGGAGACAGTGTAGCCAGCGTTACGCCATTCGTGCAGGTCGGAACTTACCCGACAAGGAATTTCGCTACCTTAGGACCGTTATAGTTACGGCCGCCGTTTACCGGGGCTTCGATCCGGAGCTTGCACCCCATCACTTAACCTTCCGGCACCGGGCAGGCGTCACACCCTATACATCCACTTTCGTGTTAGCAGAGTGCTGTGTTTTTGATAAACAGTCGCAGCTACCGATTCTCTGCGGCCTCGTTCGGCTCCGGCTGTACGCCTTCACCTACCAGAGGCACACCTTCTCCCGAAGTTACGGTGTCAATTTGCCGAGTTCCTTCTCCCGAGTTCTCTCAAGCGCCTGAGAATATTCATCTCGCCCACCAGTGTCGGTTTACGGTACGGTCCCACTGCAACTGAAGCTTAGAGGCTTTTCCTGGAAGCATGGCATCTGCAACTTCCCACCCCGAGGGGTGTTCGTCATCACGCCTTAGCTAAGCCGCACGGATTTGCCTGCGCGGCACGCCTACACGCTTAAACCAGGACATCCAACGCCTGGCCTGCATAGCCTTCTCCGTCCCCCCATCGCATCGCAGCGAGGTACAGGAATATTGACCTGTTTCCCATTAGCTACGCCTTTCGGCCTTGCCTTAGGGGCCGACTCACCCTGCGCCGATGAACGTGGCGCAGGAAACCTTGGGCTTTCGGCGAGCGGGCTTTTCACCCGCTTTAACGCTACTCATGTCAGCATTCGCACTTCCGATACCTCCAGCAGACCTCTCGGTCCACCTTCGCAGGCGTACGGAACGCTCCCCTACCACGCGTACATCCCGAAGGACATACGCATCCGCATCTTCGGCTACTAGCTTGAGCCCCGTTACATCTTCCGCGCGGGACGACTCGACCAGTGAGCTATTACGCTTTCTTTAAAGGATGGCTGCTTCTAAGCCAACCTCCTGGCTGTTTGTGCCTTCCCACTTCGTTTCCCACTTAGCTAGCGATTGGGGGCCTTAGATGGCGGTCTGGGTTGTTTCCCTCTCGTGTCCGGACGTTAGCACCCGGTGCACTGTCTCCCGTGAAAGCACTCATCGGTATTCGGAGTTTGCCATGGTTTGGTAAGGCGTCATGCCCCCCTAGCCATAACAGTGCTCTACCCCCGACGGTGTATCACGAGGCACTACCTCAATAGTTTTCGGGGAGAACCAGCTATTTCCAGATTTGTTTGGCC
>Ga0255041_10000017_pt1:0-10000 | contig 19335 bp, 10 predicted proteins | sample BC1_12_3_MG_FD_188630 | JGI IMG/M metagenome (GOLD analysis project Ga0255041, IMG submission 188630) | Seawater microbial communities from Strait of Georgia, British Columbia, Canada - BC1_12_3 | ecosystem: Environmental > Aquatic > Marine > Strait | place: Canada: British Columbia... | reverse complement strand
CTCCGACCGTCCCTGCAGCGCAATCTCGTAATCGAGCTGCACGATTTCCGGATCGAGCTTCGCCGCGAGCGCCTCGATGCGCGCTCGCTCGGGCAAATCATCATCGAGCGCCTCTGGAACGGTCTGTGCCAGCGCCACCTGCAGGAGCAATGACGCGAGATCGGCCAACGCCGTATCGAAAGCAAGGCTGTGCAGCTGCATCTCGTCGGCAATGCGCATGACCTCGCGGCCATTGCCCTCGGCCACCGCTTCGAGCAACGCGATCAAAACGCCGCGGTCGATCGCACCGAGCATTTCTTGCACGCTGTCGACCGCAACCCGGCCGCCGCCGTGCGCGATCGCCTGGTCCAGCAGCGAAAGTCCGTCGCGCATGCTGCCGGCAGCCGCGCGTCCGATCGGCGTGAGTGCATCGGGCTCGAAACCAATGCCCTCGGCTTCAAGCAACTTCGCAAGGTGCGTCGAGATCGACGCCGGAGGCATCTGCTTCAAATTGAACTGCAGGCAGCGACTGAGTACGGTCACCGGGATTTTCTGTGGATCCGTCGTCGCGAGAATGAATTTCAGATGCTCTGGCGGTTCCTCGAGCGTCTTCAGCATCGCGTTGAACGCCGAGGTCGACAGCATATGCACTTCGTCGATCACGTAGACCTTGTAGCGCGCCCGCGTCGGCGCGTACTGCGCGGACTCGAGGAGTTGGCGCATCTCGTCGACCCGCGTGTTGGTCGCCGCGTCGACCTCGAGCAGATCGACGAACCGGCCGGCGTCGATTTCGGTGCAGGCGCCGCATTGGCCGCAGGGATCCGCGGTGACGCCGCGTTCGCAATTCAGGCATTTCGCGAGAATGCGCGCCAACGTAGTCTTGCCGACTCCACGCGTGCCGGTAAACAGATAGGCATGATGAAGTCGCTGCTGCTCGAGCCCGTGGCGCAGGGCGCGTACCACGTGATCCTGCCCGACGAGGCTCGCGAAATCGCGCGGCCTCCACTTGCGGGCGAGCACCTGGTAGGACATGAGGAGGATTTTATCAGCGGGATCGAGGGAGGCGGCAGCCTCCCTCGATCACCCCGATCGAATGGGTGGCGAGCCTGACCCCCGGCACCTGCAGTAACCAGCTGTGGCTGCTTCCTTCCGGATCTGACCAGATTCACCAGGCTGCAGTGCGGGGAGGCTCGCCGTCGAACACCTCTGCACGTTGGCGGAGAGAGTGGGATTCGAACCCACGATACGCTATTAACGTATACACGCTTTCCAAGCGTGCGCCTTCAGCCGCTCGGCCATCCCTCCGAATGCGCCATATTGTAGCGGCTCGCCTCGACGATCGCTCGCACCGGGCGCCTACCCCGCGACCGCGCTGCGCAGACCGTTCATGATTTCGTCCAGCGTACGCAACTGTCGCGCGAGGCTGCGAACCGCATTGCGCGACTGCCCGTTCACCGCGACCCGGCTCGACGGCCGCACGCCCTCCTCAAGATCGATGAGCTGCTGGCGCAGCACGCGGGTCATCAGGTCGGCGTGAATGCCGGCCAGCGTCGTCGCATCGGACTCGGCCAGACGTCCGGCCGCAGCGGCATCGCGCAGGCGATCCGGCGTCGCTCGGGCCGTCGACCCCACGCGCAGTGCGAGCGTGCGCGCGATACTGACGATCGGCATGAGCCCGCCGCGCTTCAGATCCACGCGGCCCGCCTTCGTGCGCAGCGCACCGAACATGCCGAGCGGTGGCCGCAGTCCGCCGACCCACTCGGCGAGCAGCGCAATAAACGGCGGCGCGCGAGACGCCGCGGCGACGGCGTCTGCGTGGAGCTGGTGGCCGAGCTGCGCGTCACCCGCGACGGGCATGAGATCGAAGAAGATGTCGATATTCATCAGGTCGTCCGGCGTCGCACGCCGCAGCCAGCCGTCCACGCGCAGGCGCCAGTCGGCGAGCGTGCCGCGCCATTCTGCGTTAGCGCCCATGACGCCGCCCTTGCAGCGCGGGATGCCCGCCTCGTCGAGGAGCGTCGCGATCCCGGCGCCGAGCTCGGCGAACCAGGCGTCGTCCTGCGACCCGCCCGCGTGGACGATGGCGTTATCCTGGTCGGCCACCAGCAGGCTCTCGCCACGCCCGCCCGAGCCAAGCACCAGCACGCACCACTCGGCTGGCGGCGCACCGTGTCCCTCGGCCGCCATGCGTGCGAGCGTCAGCTCGGCTGCGCGGGCCGTCAGCGCGCGCACCTCATGCGAGATGACAGCCGCAACCTCGGCACCGCCCATTCCCTCTGCGACCAGGCGGCGCGCGACTTCTGGCACCTGGCTGTGACTGGCGGCCATTGAAACCGCGTCGTCGGCCGCCTGCAGCGCGTCGCCGAGCACCATGGCCGCGCTCACACGGTGATGCAGCACGTCGCGTTGCGACAAGACCCCCAGGGCGATACCGCCTGCATCGACCACGCAGAGGTGACGAAAGCCGAGCCGGTCCATGCGCCCCAGCGCGCGGTAGACCAGCTCGTCGCCCGCCATGGTCTCGACCGGCGAGGTCATCACGCCGCGCACCGGCGTGCGGTCGAAATCCAGCCGGGCCTCGGCGCTCTCGCGCAGCACGTCGCGTTCGGTGAGGATGCCTTCGGGCGGCGCCTCCACGCGGCCCACCAGGATTGCGCCGACGCGCTGCGCGTGCATTTCCTGAATCGCCGCCCGCAGCGTCGCATCACCCGAAATGAACAGCGGCGGCCTGCCCATCATGTCCTTCAGTCGCCTTTCGTACAGATAGCTGTCGATCCGCGCCACCGGCAGCGTCGAGCGCGCCGGCAGTGCCACCCCCGGAACCGCATGCCACCCAGCCTCGGCCTGCCGTCGGACGAGGTCGTCACGCCTCGCGGCCAGCAGCTGCGCCTCGCCCAGCGTGCGCACATCCGCTTCGCGCAGCCGCGGTATCAGCCGCGCGAAGACCTCTGCCGCGACCATACTGTCGCCGAGTGCGCTGTGCCGGTGCGAGATCCGCACGTCGAAATCCGACGCGATCGTCTCCAGCCCGAGGTCCGGCAACGCGGGCTCGAGCGCGCCGATGAGCAGGGCGATGTCCAACGCCGGCGGATCGTGCCAGGGAATATCGGCGCGCGCCGCTTCATGTCGGAGCACCGCCAGATCGAAGGCGACGTTGTGGCCGACGACGATGCGACCCGAGAGCATCTCGTGCAGCGTGGCGTAGAAGTCATCAAAGCGCGGCGCATCCGCGACATCCGCGTCGCCCAAGCCGTGAATGCGCTCGGCCACGGCCGGCATCGGCACGCCGGGGTTGATGAGTTGATCGATCCGCGGCGCATCGAGGATGCGCGGGCCGAGCATCGCGATTGCGCCGATCTGAACGACGCGATCCCGGCGCACGTCGAGCCCGGTGGTTTCCAAATCGAGCGCAGCGACGGACAGCGCGCCAAGCGCCGTGTGACTCGGTGGCGGTAGCCTGCCTGGCATGCCGGACCCCCCGCCGCGTGCTAGTTCAACACCAAGCCCACGAGGTAGGCGACGCCCAGGGCGAGCTCGCTTTCGAGCGGAAACGACAGCATGCCCATGACCGTATAGCCGAGCACCCAGGGCATGACATAGAAACGGAACATGAAGAAGAACCACGCGACGTAGAGCGGGATGAGCATCGGCACGAGGAACTCGGGCGTGATCGGCGCGAAGCGTTTGATCAGCGGATTGGTCGCGCGGACGAAAAAGCGCATGAAGAAGAAGTTGCTGTTCTCCGGCAGGAAGATGCTCATCCCGAAGCGGCCAATCAGGGTCCACATGACCACGCCCATAACGTAGTCGACCACGATGACCCAGATCGGGAAACCTTCAACCATGTTCCGCGCCTGCCCTAAACGGCAATTGTAGGCGAGGTTCCGAGGGCGAAAAAAAACCGGGGCGTGAAACGCCCCGGTTTTTGGGAGCCGAATCCGGGTTAGTGCGTCGACCCGAGAACCGTCTCGCCCTTCGGAATACGGATTTCGTCGACCATGGCTTGGGTCTCCGCATCCGGTTCCTTGGTCATCAGGGTTACCGCGACCATGGAGATCAGGCTCGCGCCCGCGCCGATAATGCCGAAGCGCAGGTGGTCGATGCCCATCCACGGCGTCATGCCGCCCCAACGGACCATATACAGGTACCAGGTGCCGACCGCGAAGCCGATCACCATGCCGGCGATGGCGCCGGGACGGTTGGCACGCTTCCACCAGATGCCGAGCACCAGCGGGAAGAATAGCCCCGACATGGCGAAGTCGAACGCCCAGGCCACCGCCCCGAGAATGCTGGTGAGGCGGAAGCTCGCCACAATGGCACCCGCGGCGCCGATCACGATCAGCAACACGCGCGCGACGATCAGCCGGTGCCGCACGTCCGCCTTCGGGTCGATCATCTTGTAGTAGAGATCGTGCGAGAGCGCGTTGGCGATCGCCAGCAGCAGACCGTCCGCAGTCGACATCGCCGCCGCCATGCCGCCCGCGGCGACCAGACCCGAGATCACGTACGGCAGGCCCGCGATCTCCGGCGTCGCCAGCACGACAATGTCGCCGCGCATGAAGAACTCGTTGATCTGCAGGATGCCGTCCTTGTTGGCGTCGATGATCGCAAGGAAATTCACCCCCTGCCACTTCTGCACCCACTCGAGCGCCATCACGTCGGCAATTGGTTTGCCGATGATGCTCGTCGCCAGATTCGGATCGAGCACCTGCAGCTTGGTGAAGGTCGCCAAGGCCGGCGCGGTGAAGTAGAGCAGGAAGATGAACAGCAGCGAATACGCGACCGAAATACGCGCCGCACGCACCGAGGGGGTGGTGAAGTAGCGCATCAGGATGTGCGGCAGTGAGGCTGTACCAAGCATCATGCACGCCGTCAAGGTGGCGAACTTGATCGCCGGGATCAGGCCGTCGGCCGCCGAGGAGTGCAGAACCGAGAGCGCCTTCGTACCCTTCGGCACTTCCGCCAGTACTGCCGCACTCGGCTTGAGCACACCCACTTGGTGCATGACCTCGAGTTCAGCGATCCGTGCCACCGCGTCGCCGTAGACGAGTTGCGGGATCACCCCAAAGCCCTGCTTGTTCGACATCCAGATCACGGGTACCAGGTAGGCGACGATCAGTACGATGTACTGTGCCACCTGCGTCCAGGTCACCGCGCGCATTCCGCCCAGCATCGAGCAAATCAGGATTCCCGCGAGGCCGAACCACACGCCCACGCCGAACGGTATCCCGAGCGCACGTGATGCGATGGTTCCCGTGGCATTGATCTGCGCCGTCACGTAGGTAAAGGACGCGACCACCAGCACCACCACCGCGCAGAATCGCGCCAGGTTGCCGCCGTAGCGCGTGCCGATGAAGTCAGGCACCGTGTAGCAGCCGAACTTGCGCAGGTAGGGCGCCATCAATGTGGCGACCAGCACATAGCCGCCGGTCCAGCCGACGACGAAGGCGAGGTAGCCATGGCCGCCCATGTAGATGCCGCCCGCCATCGCGACAAACGACGCGCCCGACATCCAGTCGGCCGCCGTCGCCATGCCGTTGAACACCGGCGGCACCTGCCGTCCGGCGACGTAGTAGGCATCGAGTTGCATCGTCCGTGACAGCCAGCCGATCAACGCGTAGATGGCGATCGTGAAGGCGACGAACATGATGCCGATGGTGTCCGAGCTCATGCCCGCCTTCTCGGCGATCGCCATCAACCCGATAAAGAGGACGAAACCGCCGGTGTAGAAACCGTAGATCTTGGGCAGGTTGTCGATGAACGAACCCTGCATTCTGAAAAAGCTCATGGTGCTCTCCCCCTCTCTTATTCTTCTTCAGCCATACCACATTCGCGATCAATCTTTTCCTGCTGCTTCGCGAATACGAATAGCTGAACGACGAAGACGACCAACGACCCCTGCGCAGCCATGTAGAAGCCGAGCGGGAAGTCCATGAACGCTGTCTTGTTTAGCGTGGGCGCAATCCAGTGAACCACGTAGGAAAACACGAACCAGATCGTCAGGTGGACGAACATCAGGTTGCGTGTCCGGTTCCAATGGACTTCTTTTTGTGATGTTTCTGCGGCCATCGTCTATCCTCCTTCTGTTAGACGTCACGGATCGGATTACCTGCACTGCCTTCAACTATCCGAACAACCCGCGCCTGCGCCCAGGGTTTTTATGTCCCCCGTTTGACACAAGCTGGCGGATCATAACCCATTTCACAAAATTTTATGTTCGAAAAATTTCAGTACCCTAGCCAGCCTGATGGCGCGCCTTAGAAGACTGATTGATCTAGGGATTGAGACCTGCGCTGCCCTGCGCAACGCGTTTGGGGGGCGCCGCGGGTCCCGGCCGCGTGCGGTCGCCGATCGCGATGGCCTGCGGGCATTTCTCGAGACCCGTGCGAGCTACGTGGCCCAGATGTCGCTCTACGGCTACCTGCGGACCCGTGCAGGCGTTCGATTTCCCGAGTTGTTCGACGACGATCCCTTCGTCGTCTCGATCAATATCGCGAAGTGGCACATCTGGCTCGCCTGCCTGTCCGATCTTTCGGTTTATGCGGGTTTTCTAATGTTGCACCGCACGAAAGTGTCTGCCGACGAGGTCGGAAAACTGATGCGCGCCGTGCTGGATGACGCCCTCGCCGTTGCCGGTACGCCGGATGACGCGGGGCCTGAATTCGCTTCGCACGCAGATCGCGTTCGCGCCCGCCTCGCACTGTGCGACTGGCCCACGATCGCGGACAACGAATTCGCGTTCGTCGAAAGCCCGGACGCGCTCGTGCAGTGGGCGCCGATCGTCGACGACCTAAAACAACTCGACGCCGACGTCGTGCGCAACTCGGTACGCTTTCGCTGGCAGGAGGTACGCCGCGATCTGCGGCGCGACCTGCTCGCCGACGCCGTCCTCGCCGAGGCAAGCGCCGGAGTGGCCGACGCGATCGCTGTCCCCTGAGCGACCGCGCGCGGATCAGGGGATCAGGTCGGCCGTTTCAGCTGCTCCAGGATCCCCGGGTTTTCAAGGGTCGAGACGTCCTGCGTGATCTCCTCGCCCCGCGCGATCGAGCGCAACAGCCGACGCATGATCTTGCCCGATCGGGTCTTCGGCAGGTTGTCGCCGAAGCGGATGTCCTTCGGCTTGGCGATCGCGCCAATCTCCTTGCCGACCCAGTCGCGCAGCTCTTGGGCCATTTTCTTCGCCGCGTCGCCTTCCGGGCGCGGGCCCTTGGGCACCACGAAGGCCACGATCGCCTCGCCCGTGAGGTCGTCCGGCTTGCCGACCACTGCGGCTTCTGCAACGAGCTTTGAATTTGCGACCAGCGCAGATTCGACCTCCATCGTGCCGAGGCGATGGCCGGAGACATTGAGCACGTCATCGATGCGACCGACGATCCGGAAGTAGCCCTCTTCGTCCATGCTCGCACCATCACCGGCGAGGTAGAGCTTGCCCTTGAAGTCATTCGGGAAGTAGGTCTTCCGGTAGCGCTCGGGATCGCCCCAGATCGTACGCAGCATCGCCGGCCAGGGCCGCTTGATGACGAGGATGCCACCCTTGCCCCTGCCGACCGGCGTGCCAGTCTCGTCGACGATGTCGGCCATGATGCCGGGCAGCGGCAGGGTCGCCGAGCCCGGCTTGGTCGGTGTTGCGCCGGGCAGCGGCGTGATCAGGTGACCGCCGGTCTCGGTCTGCCACCAGGTGTCGACGATCGGGCAACGTTCCCCACCGACGGTTTCGTGGTACCACATCCAAGCCTCCGGGTTGATCGGCTCGCCGACCGTACCAAGGATGCGCAGGCTGGAGAGGTCGTACTTCTTCGGCAGGTCCCCGCCGGCCTTGATGAGCGATCGAATCGCCGTCGGCGCCGTATAGAACACGTTCACCTTGTGATCCTGGATGAGCTTCCAGAACCGGCCCGCGTCGGGATAGGTGGGCACACCCTCGAACATCACTTCGGTCGCGCCCACTGCGAGCGGCCCGTAGGCGATGTAGCTGTGCCCGGTGACCCAGCCCACGTCCGCCGTGCACCAGAAGACATCGGTCGGCTTGTAGTCGAAGGTCCACTGCATCGTGAGGATCGTCCACAGCAGGTAGCCGCCGGTGGAATGCTGGATGCCCTTCGGCTTGCCGGTCGAGCCCGACGTGTAGAGGATGAACAGCGGGTGCTCGGCATTCACCCAGGTCGGCTCGCAGCTATCAGCCTGGCCCTTGACGACGTCGTCCCACCACTTGTCGCGCGGCGCCGTCATCGGAACCGACGTACCGCTGCGCCGATAGACGATCACGTTGCGAACGCCGTCGCAGCCGCCCATCGCAAGCGCCTCGTCGACCACCGGCTTGAGCGGGATCTCGCGCCCGCCACGGAACTGGCCATCGGCCGTGATCACCTCGGTGGCGCCGGCATCGATGATCCGCTCCTGTATCGACTTCGCCGAAAACCCGCCGAACACCACCGAATGCGTCGCCCCGATGCGCGCACAGGCCTGCATCGCGACGACGACCTGAATCGACATCGGCATGTAGATGAGAACGCGGTCGCCCTGGTTGACGCCATGCGCCTTGAGCGCGTTCGCCAAGCGACAGACCTCGTGATAGAGCGCCTTGTAGGTGATCTTGGTGACCTTGCCGTCGTCGGCTTCGAAGATGATCGCAACCTTGTCGGGTTGCGTCTTCAAATGACGGTCCAGGCAGTTGTAGGACGCGTTCAATTCGCCGTCATAGAACCATTTGAAAAACGGCGCCTTGGACTCGTCGAGCACCTTGGTGAAGGGCTTGTGCCAGAGCAGTTGTTCCTTCGCGAGCCGACCCCAGAATCCGGCGAAATCCTTTTCCGCCTCCGCGCACAGCGCGCGATAGGCGTCCATGCCGGAAATGTTTGCCTGCTTGACGAACGCCGCCGCCGGCGGAAACACGCGGGTCTCGTGCAGGACCGATTCAATATTGGAACTGGACATCGCAATGCTCCTCCAAGGTTCTGGTCGCCGCCGAGCGGCAGGTGGCGAGATAAAACCATCATGCCAACAGGTTGTAAAGGTCGCAAAGGCTGCAAAGGCCGTAGCGGCTGTAACAGTGGGCGACGCAGACCGGCCAACGCGCGCGCCACCGTCTTGCGCTGTGCTAAATTTGATTCTCTCCTCTTCAGCGCCCGCGCATGATAGCGGACGTTGCCACGCGACCCGCCCGGCAGGCGCAAGGAGTCGAAGGAGCCGTACCCACATGACGCTGATCCGCGAGAACGACCTCATCCAGAGCGTCGCCGATACGCTGCAATTCATCTCCTACTACCACCCGGCCGACTACATCCGCGCGCTGGCACGCGCCTACGAGCGCGAACAGTCGCCCGCGGCGAAGGACGCGATCGCGCAAATCCTGACCAATTCGCGCCTCTGCGCCGAGGGCCATCGCCCGATCTGCCAGGACACCGGGATCGTCAATGTCTTTCTCAAGGTTGGCATGGACGTGCGCTGGGACGGTGCGACGATGTCGGTCGAGGCCATGGTGAACGAGGGCGTGCGTCGCGCCTACAACGACGCCGACAACCCGCTGCGCGCATCGGTGCTCGTCGACCCCGCGTTTACGCGCGTCAACTCGCGCGACAACAGCCCGGCGGTGATCCACATGCAGATCGTCCCGGGCGCGACGATCGAAGTCGACGTCGCCGCCAAGGGCGGCGGCTCGGAGGCGAAGTCAAAATTCGCCATGCTGAATCCGTCCGATTCGATCGTCGACTGGGTGCTGAAGACCGTGCCGACGATGGGCGCGGGCTGGTGCCCGCCGGGCATGCTCGGCATCGGCATCGGTGGCACGGCGGAAAAGGCAATGCTGCTCGCCAAGGAATCGCTCATGGAACCGATCGACATGGCCGAGCTGAAAGCGCGCGGACCGCAGAACAAGCTCGAGGAATTGCGCATCGATCTCTATGACAAGGTGAATGCGCTTGGCATCGGTGCCCAGGGGCTCGGCGGGCTCTCGACGGTGCTCGACGTCAAGATCCTCACCTACCCCACGCACGCCGCGAACAAGCCGATCGGCATGATTCCG
>Ga0255041_10000015_pt1 | contig 20691 bp, 23 predicted proteins | sample BC1_12_3_MG_FD_188630 | JGI IMG/M metagenome (GOLD analysis project Ga0255041, IMG submission 188630) | Seawater microbial communities from Strait of Georgia, British Columbia, Canada - BC1_12_3 | ecosystem: Environmental > Aquatic > Marine > Strait | place: Canada: British Columbia | collected... | reverse complement strand
TCGTCTGGCGCTTCGCTAAATCGACGACCCGTACGATCGACGCTTGCTGCAGATCTGACTTCGACGGCGCCGAGAGCGCAGCGGCGAAGACGACTTCCATCAGGTCCTCGGGCACAGGCTTATACGCGTACGCACGGCAGACGCGCCGCGACAGCATCGCAGCGACGGTGCCCTCGGCGGGCAGCGTCTTTCCCACCTCGCTCTTGAGGCCGAAGCGCGCTTCGATCAGTCCGGCGAGGCTGGCGGTCATCGTTGCGCCCGCCTCAGGACTGCGCGTAGCGCCGTGCCACCGTGTAGCGCAGCTGCTCGGCGCCGGCGGCCTCGGCGTGCGCCGTGCCCGCGGGCACGGTGAAGGCTTCGCCCGCGCGGTAGGTATTTGCATTGCCGCCGATCGTGATGGTGAATTCTCCCGCGGTGACCAGGATGTGGGCGTCGAACGCATGCTCGTGCTCGGTGGCGTTCGATCCGGCCTGCATCTCGCGCTCGAGAATCTCGGCGTAGCCGTCGCGCTTCGCGTCGGCAAGGAACTGCGCTTCGGTCATTGCGTTTGCGTCCATTCTCAATAGGATTTGGGCAAGCCGAGCACGCGCTCGGCAATAAAGCACAGTATGAGCTGCGGCGAGACCGGCGCGATTCGCCCGATGAGCGATTCGCGCAGATAGCGCTCGACGTGATACTCCTTGGCATAGCCGAAGCCGCCATGGGTCATCACCGCCTGCTGGCAGGCATCGAATCCGGCCTCGCCCGCGAGGTACTTGGCCGCGTTCGCCTCGGCACCGCAGGGCTGCCCCTGGTCGTAGAGCCAGGCCGCCTTCATCGCCATCAGGTTCGCCGCTTCGAGCTCCATCCAGTTCTTCGCCAGCGGATGCTGGATCGCCTGGTTCTGCCCGATCGGGCGATCGAACACGACCCTCTCCTTGGCATACTGTGTCGCGCGCGCAAGCGCGCAGCGCCCCAGCCCGACCGATTCGGCGGCAATCAGGATGCGCTCCGGATTCATGCCGTGCAGGATGTATTGGAAGCCGCGCCCCTCTTCGCCGATACGGTCGGCCGCGGGCACCGGCAACGCGTCAAAGAACACCTGGTTCGAATCGACCGCCTTGCGGCCCATCTTTTCGATTTCCCTGACCTCGATGTGGCTGCGATCGAAGTCGGTATAGAACAGCGACAGCCCGTCGGAGGGTTTGGCCACGTCTTCGATCGGCGTGGTGCGCGCAAGGAGCAGCACCTTATCGGCAATCTGCGCGGTCGAAATCCATACCTTCTGACCGGAGACGAGGTAGCGGTCGCCCTTTTTTTCCGCCTTGGTCTTGATGCGCGTGGTGTTGAGCCCGGTGTTCGGCTCGGTGACCGCGAAGCAGGAGCGCTCCTTGCCTGCGATCAGCGGCGGCAGCATGCGGGCCTTTTGCTCCGCGCTGCCGAACACCACCACCGGGTTGAGGCCGAAGATGTTCATGTGCACCGCCGACGCGCCCGAGAAGCCGGCGCCCGATTCGGCGATCGCCTGCATCATTACGGCTGCTTCGCCGATGCCGAGGCCTGCGCCGCCGACGGCCTCTGGCATCGCGATGCCGAGCCAGCCGTCGCGCGCGAGCGCCTCGTGCAGTTCGACCGGATCGCCGCCTTCCTTGTCCTTCTTCAGCCAATAGTCGTCGCCGAACTGCGCGCAGAGCTTGGCGATCGCCTCGCGAATGCGCTGCTGCTCGGGGGTGAAGGCAAAATCCATCGGGCCTAGCTTTTCTTTTGCGTCAGTGCCGCCACGCCGATCACGATCAGAATCACCGGCCACCACGTGGCGATCACGGTGCGCAGCTGAGCGAAAGGCAGGAAGCCGAGATTGTGGGCGAGGAACACAACGCCCACCACGATCAGGATCACCGGCCAGATGTTTCGATTCGTCATGTCTGTCCTCCCAACGCGCGCCCGATCACCGACATCTATTCGCCGTGCTTCGCGATGCGCGCCGGATTCTCCGCATACGGCGGCGCGTAGATCACCATCACCCGCGCCCGCTCGCTCGTCACCGTGAAGCGGTGCGGCGTATCGGGCGGGAAGAAGCAGGCCTCGCCCGGCAACAACTCGAACGCTTCGCCCGCCACCTCGACCTGCGCCCTGCCCTCGAGGAGGTAACAGACCTGCTCGATGCCCGGGTGGGCGTGCGGCAGAGCGCCCCTGCCCTTCTCGATCTCGCCGATCAGCATCTCGACCTGCTGCGCGCCGACGGTGTCGGCGTCGATCAGGCGGTAATTCCTGGTGCCGACGTGATTGGCGGGCGAATACGGCGCCACCTCCGATTGCCGAACGTGAAATCTCGACCGTCCCATTAGCGTCGTTCGACCCTGCCGTGGCGCGGACGGTTCATCCGCGCCGTTCAATCCAATTATGCAACGCGATCCCGCCGTCGACCGCGATCGTCGTTCCCGTGACGTAGGCGCCAAAGCGCTCCGAGAGCACCGCGAGCGCCATTCCCGCGACGTCCTGCGGCGTACCCATGCGCCCCATCGGGATACAGTCGAGCAGCCCGGGATTCTGTGCGGCATTGAAGCCACCGCCCGGAATCGCGCCCGGCGCGATCGCGTTTACGCGCACACCGTGCGGCGCGAGCGCGCGCGCGAGATCCTTCATCAGCATCGTCTGCCCGGCCTTCGAGGCGCTGTAGTGCGGCAGGTTGCGTGGCGATTCCGCGTGCAGCGATGTGATGTAGAGCATCCGTCCCTTCACGCCGGCGCCGCGCATGTGCCGCCCAAGCGCCTGTCCAAGAAGGAAACCGGCGGTGAGATTGACTTCGAGCATCGCGCGCCAGGTCGCCTCGCTTACCTCGAGGGCGGTGTCTTCCTCGCGCCGGCGCGGGCTCGCGCTGTGCACGAAGATCGACACCTTGCCGAGCCGGCGGATCGCATCTGCGGCGAGCGCCTGCGCCGCACCGGACCGCGCCAGGTCGCTCACCACGGCCTGGGCATCGCCGCCCGCATCGCGGATCGCCTGCATCACCGCCTCGACCGCCGCACTCACGTCAGCGCCAACAATGCGTACACCTTCGCGCGCCAATGCCTCGGCGATGCCCCGGCCGATGCCGTTCGATGCGCCGGTGACGAGCGCGGTGTCACCAGTGAACAATGCCTCGCTCATGTCTCCCTCACCTCGTTCGCCTCGATTCCGTCATCCGCCGCCTCCGTCTGCGCGGGCTGCGACTCGCGCGCGAGCAACGAGTATGCCGTCGGAATCACGAACAGTGTAAACAGCGTCCCGATCGAAAGGCCGCCGACCACGACCCAGCCGATCGCCTGGCGCGCCTCGGAACCGGCGCCCGCGGCAAGCGCGAGCGGCAGCGCGCCGAGCACCGTCGCAAGCGAGGTCATCAGGATCGGCCGCAGGCGCAGGGTCGATGACTCGAGCACGGCCTCGAGCTTGCCCATGCCGCGCGTGCGCAGCCGATTCGCGAACTCGACGATCAGGATTCCGTTCTTCGTGATCAACCCGATCAGCATCACCAGGCCGATCTGGGAGTAGACGTTTAGCGTATTGCCCGAGGCCTTGAGCGCCAGCAGCGCGCCGAGCGCCGCGAGCGGGACCGTGAGCATGATGATGAACGGCGAGACGAAGCTTTCGAACTGCGCCGCGAGCACCAGGTAGATGAAACCGAGCGCGAGGGCGAAGGTGAAGAGCAGCGTCACGCCAGATTCGCGAAATTCGAGTGAAACGCCGGCGAGCTCGGTACGCGCGTCCTTCGGCAGGACTTCGGCGGCCGCCTGTTCGAGAAAATCGAGCGCCTCGCCAAGCGTATGCCCGGGGGCTACGTTCGCCGACAGAATGGTCGCGCGCAGGCGATTGAAGTGGTTAAGCTCCTTCGCCGCCACGGTTTCACGCACACTGACGAGATTCGAGAGCTGCACCAGCCGCCCGTCCTTGGCGCGGACGTAGATCGCCGTCAGATCGGTCGGCGTGTTGCGGTCCTTGGCTTCGAGCTGCACGATGACGTCGTACTGCTTGCCCTGGCGCTTGAAGCGCGTCACCTGGCGCCCGCCGAGCAAGGTCTCGAGGGTACGTCCGATCGTGTCGACGTCGATGCCGATCGCGGACGCCTTGTCGCGGTCGATCTTGACCAAGAGCTGGGGCTTGTTTAGGCGCAGGTCGATGTCCGGGTTCGCAATCACCTTCGATGCCCGCGCCTTCTCGAGGAGTCGCTTCGACATCCGGTCGAGCGCCTCATAGGAATTTGCCTGCACGACGAACTGCACCGGTCGATTGCGAAAGCTCTGGCCGAGTGAAGGCGGGTTGACCGGAAAGGCGATCACGCCGGGCAGTCCCATGAACAGCTTGGGCGCGATCTCGGCGGTAATCTGTTGGGTCGTGCGGCTGCGCGCCTCCCAGGGCGTCAACTGGCTGAAGGTGATCCCCGAGTTGACCGGGTTGGGCCGCTCGAGGCCGGGCGCGACCACCGCGAAGGTATTGACGATCTCCGGGATCGTCGCGAAAAGGCGCTCGACGCTGCGCACATAGCCGTCGGTGTAGTCCAACGAGGCGCCCTCGGGTGCGATGATGAGCGAGATGAAATAGCCGCGGTCCTCGAGTGGCGAGAGCTCCTTCTTGAGCCCGGCGTAGGTCGCCACTGCGCCACCGAGCACCGCAAGGAACACCAGGCCGATCACCCAGCGCGCGCCGAGCGCGGCGCCAAGCAGCCGCCGGTAGCCCGCGGTCATGGCGACGAAGAACCGCTCCATCGCCTGATAGCTGCGGCCGTGCGCCTCGTGCGCCCGGAGGATGCGAGAACACATCATTGGCGTAAGCGTCAGCGCAACGAAGCCCGATACCGCAACGGCGCCGGCCACGGTGAGCGCGAACTCGGTGAACAGTCGCCCCGTGCGTCCCTCCTGGAAGGCGAGCGGCGCGAACACCGCCAACAGCGTGAGCGACATCGCGATCACCGCGAAGGCAATTTCCTTCGAACCGTCGATCGAGGCGCGCATCGGCGTCTTGCCCAGCTCGACGTGTCGATGACAGTTCTCGAGCACGACGATTGCGTCGTCCACCACCAGGCCGACCGCGAGCACGATGCCGAGCAGCGTTAGCACGTTGACCGAAAACCCGAGCAGATAGAGGAACACGAATGCGCCAATGAGCGAGACCGGAATCGTGACGAAGGGAATCAGCGTCGAGCGCAGCGAGCGCAGGAAGAGGAAGATCACCAGCATCACGAGGAGCACGGCTTCCGACAGCACGCGGTAGACCGCCGCAATCGACCCCTCGATAAAGACCGACGAATCGAACGCGACGCGCAAATGCATACCCTCGGGCAAGCCCTCGCGCAGGCGCTCGATCTCCGCCTTCACCGCGCGCGCGACCGAGAGCGTGTTGGCGGTCGACTGCTTGACCACGCCCAGCCCCACCGCGGAATTGCCGTTCACCCGCACGATGTTGCGCTCGTCGAGCGCGCCGAGTCGCGCCAGACCGACGTCGCGCAGCCGCACCGGATAGCCGTGGCTCTCCGCCACGATCAGGTTGTTGAACTGCTCTGCGGTGCGCAGATCCGACTCGGCGCGCACGGTGAATTCGCGCTGCGCCGATTCGATGCGTCCCGCCGGAATCTCGACATTCTGGCGCCGCAGCGCGTTTTCGACGTCCTGCGCGGTCAGCGCGTAGGCCGCCAGCCGGTCGCGATCGATCCACAGCCGCATCGCGTATTGACGCGCGCCGCCGATGATCACCGACGCCACGCCGCTCAGCGTCTTGAGCCGGTCGGCGACATAGCGGTCCGCATAGTCCGAGAGTTCGAGCGCGCTATGGCGCTCCGAGAAAAACGCCAGCCACATGACCGCCTGCGCATCGGACTCGATCTTCGAGACCACCGAGTCGTCCGCAGCCTCCGGCAACCGCGCACGCACTCGCGCGACCCGGTCGCGCACGTCGTTTGCCGCCGCGTCGACGTCGCGCTCGGTGACGAACTCGATCGTGATCTGGCTCACCTCCTCGCGCGAGACCGACTTCAGCTTTCGCACACCCTCGATCCCCGAGAGCGAATCCTCGAGCGGCTCGGTGATCTGCGATTCGATGACCTGGGCGCTCGCGCCCTTGTACACCGTGCGCACCGACACCACCGGCGTGTCGATCTTCGGGTACAGGCGCACGGTGAGGCGGTCGAAGGAAATCACCCCGATGAGCACGATCATCAGGCTCATCACCGTGGCGAAGACCGGGCGTTCGATGCAGATTTCGGGGAGGCGCATGCGATTAACTAGCGGTTACGTCGTTCACGATCGTGGCCGTCGTGCGAGACCCATAGGTCTCCCGACTTTGGATGACTTGGCCATTCAACCGACGCGGTACATGCGGTCTACGGCTTGGCCAAGTCGTCCAAAGTCGGGAGACCGTTTAAAAACCTAAACCCCGCGACGTGGCCGAACACAGCGGGACGCGACGGACTAACCCTTCTCACCCGGCGCCTGCGCCTTCGGCTTGGGCGGCCCGCCACCGCCGCTCACCGCGACCGCCGCACCGGGCCGCAGGCGGTGGTTGCCTTCGGTCACGACGAGGTCGCCCGCCGTTACCCCTTCGGTGATTTCCACTTCGCCGACCTTGCGCGCGCCGGTGCGCACGCGCACCTGCTCGGCCTTGCCGTTGACGACGCGGAACACGAAGCTGTCGCGCCCGCGCGGCACGATGGCCTCCTCGGGTATCCACACCGCGTGCTCGCGAACGCCGAGCTGAAGGTTAACGCGCACGAACATGCCGGGCCGCAGCTTGAGGTCCGGATTTCCCACGTGCGCGCGCACGAGCACGGTGCGGGTCTGCTCGTCGACCGTGGTCCCGATGGCGTAGATGTGGCCGCCGAACTTCTCCTCGGGGTAGGCGTCGACGGCGACGCGCAGGGGTTGGCCGGTCGCAAGCCGCGCAAGGGTCGCCTCGGGCACGCGGAAGTCAAGCTTCAGGACATCGATCTTGTCGAGCCGGGCGACGTCGGTACCGGCGGCGACGTAGGCGCCCTCGCTGATCTGGCGCAGGCCGGCGATGCCGGAAAACGGCGCGTTTACCACGGTCTTCGCGAGCTTCGCTTCGTCCTCGCGCTGCTTGGCGAGCGCGCGCACACTGTTCGAGCGCGCTTCGTCGAGCGCCTGGCGGCTGATGAACTTCTTGTTGAACAGATCTTCGGCACGCTTGAGGCGCTGCGCATCGAGCTTGGCCTGCGCCGCCGAGAATGCAACGAGGGCTCGGTATTCGGCGTCGTCCAGCGACAGCAGCAGGTCGCCGCGGTTGACACGCTGTCCCTCGGCAAACGCGATGCGGCCGATGCGCCCGGTGATCTCAGGACGGATCATGACGGATTCATCGGCACGCAGGCTGCCGACCGCGCGCGCGACATCGATCGCCGGGGCGGTCTTGGCGCGTACCGCGCGCACCGGCGCAGGGGGAAACCGCTTGGTCGCCGCGGCGGGCTTCTTGGCCGGCGTCTTGGCTTCATCCGCGCCGTGCGCGGCCGCGTAGGCCAACGCGAGCAGCGCGGCTGCGACGAGCCGCCGACGCACACCGGCCGCTAAGGGCACTTAAAGCCTGCGCGCTCGACGGCTCGCTTGAATTCGGGCAGGCCCGCCTTGGCGGGATCGAACTCCACGCTCGCGGTGCCTTCGGCCAGCGAGACGTCGACATTCTCGACGCCGGCGATACCGGTCAGCATGCGGGTCACGCTCTTCACGCAACCGTCGCAGTGCAGGCCTTCGACTTTGAACGCAACGGATCCCATCACTCGTCCTTTCCGCCTTTCATCACCGCACCGGGCCCCAAGCCGCCGGTGGCCCGCAGGCCACCCCAACGGCATGCCAAGCGCGTTGTAAATGAACGCGAATCCCGGATTTTGCCTGATCTTCGACGGTGCGGGGGCCGCTCGGCCGCGCCCGGCACAAAAGCCTGCCCGCTAGCCGCTCAGCCAGACGAACGGCCCGCGCGGATCGCGCGTCAGCGCAACGCTGACGATGTAGCCCGCCGACGCGACCGCGGCAACCAACGCGGCGATGCGCACGCCCTGCGTCCGACCGCGCCGCAGGGCTACGGTTCCGAATCCGATGTAGGCCACGAGCCCCACCACCTTGGCGGTGACCCAGCCCTGCACGAATGGATACTGGTCGAGCAGCCAGGCGAGCCAGATCGCGCTCGCCAGCAGCAGCGTGTCAACCACATGCGGCGCGATGCGCACGAACCGCGCCTCGAGCCAGCGCGACCCGGCGAGCATGAGGATGCCGCGCAGGCCGAAGCCGGCAAGGCTGACCACAGCGCAGCCGACGTGGATCGACTTGGCGACGAGGACGGTGGTGGACGCCATCGCAAGCGGCAGGCGACGCCGCACAGTGGGTGGAAACGCTATTGTCGCCGGATCCCCCACGCACCGCGTGGCCGCGTGGCCGCGTCGCCGCGTCAGACGGCTTCAGGCTGCCGCAGCAAGCGGCCGGCGTTCGAGCAAATGATCGAACAGATCGCGCACCGGGCGGATCGAGGCGCCGAAGGGCACGGCTTCCGAGCCGCGAAAGAACAGCCCGCGCTCGGTGTCGCCCCGCAGCGCGGCGGCGAGGTGATGGTCGATGCAGAACTGGCCCGCGCGCGGCTGGCCGTCGCGCAGCCCGCACTGTGCGAGGCAGTCCCAGGCGAGCGTGCAACGCCGGCGCGCTTTGGCGCGGCGCTGCAGGACCGCCTCCTTTTCGAGATAGGCGGCCAGCCACGGCGTGCGCACGGCGCGCGCGGGCAGCCCGGCGACGCTCATGAACACCGCGATGTCCTCGGGCCGCGCTTCGGCCAACACGCGCTTGAAATTCGGATGCGCGTCGCACTCCTCGGTCACTGCGAACGGCGTTCCGACCTGGACCGCAACCGCGCCCGCCGCAGTCGCCGCCGCGATGCGCGCCGGCGAATTGATGCCGCCGGCCGCAATCAGCGGGATGCGGTCTGCATCGAGCCCGGCGTCGTGCAGCACGTGGCGAATCTCGGGTAGTACGCGAGCAAAGTCGAAGCGCGCATCGGCGACCTCGTCGACGCGCGCGGCGCCGAGGTGGCCGCCGGCGAAGCGCGGGTGTTCGACAACGATCGCATCGGGCGCGCGATTGCGCCGCTGCCAGCGCCGCGCGATCAGTCCCGCGGCGCGCGCCTCGGACACGATCGGCACCAGCGCGACCTCGGGCCAGTCCTGCGTCAGCTCCGGCAGATCGAGCGCAAGCCCGGCGCCAACCACGATCGCGTCGGCCCCGCTGGCGCAGGCCTGGCGCACGTAGGCAGCGTACTGCGACACCGCGCGCATGATGTTTACCGCAATCAGTCCTTCACCACGCGCGAGTTCGCGCGCCGCATGCAACTCGCGGTCGAGCGCGATCAGGTTGACGCGCTCGATCGCAGCCTTGTCGCGGCTGCGACCGGCGGCGCGCATCAGATCGGCGTGATGACGGCGCAAGTCGACGCTCGAGATCGTGCCCACACCCCCCTCGCGCGCGACAGCCCCCGCGAGGCGATGCGCCGAGACGCCGACACCCATGCCGCCCTGTACGAGCGGCAGCGCCTCCTTGCCACGAATCGACAGCATACCCAGTGCCGGTCTCCTGCAGAGAATCGAGTCGCCGCACAGTAACCGGGGCCCGACCCCGGGTCTTTGACCTGGAATAAATCGACGCAGGACCTGGCATCTTTGATCTGAAATAGGTCCGATCGCGCCGTCGGCCGGGGGGAAGTTGATCCACCTCAATTTCCTCTTGGCGGCCCGCGCTTACAAACCGGGGGGGCAGAACAGCAAAACGGCCATGGATAACCATACGGAGGCGCGGCACAACGCGGGCGTCCTTGAGGGCGTGATCGCCAATCTGCCGATGTTTCGGCAGGCGCCGCGCCAGCAGCTCGCCGAACTCGCGCGCTACGCCCGTTCGCATCACGTGCAACGTGGGTCCGCGGTCTGCCGGCGAGGTGATCCGATGCCCGGGTTCTACGCGGTGGCCTACGGGATCGTGAAGCTCGCGCTGCGCACGGATGCGGGCGAAGAGAAGGTGCTGCGCCTGGTCGGCCCCGGTGAGACCTTCGGCGAGGCGGTCATGTTCCTCGAGAAGCCTTGCCCGGTCGACGTGGTGGCGCTCGCCGACAGCATGCTCGTCCTGCTGCCGGCGGAACCGGTGTTCGCGCTGCTCGAGCGCGACCCGCGCTTCGCACGCAGCCTAATCGCGAGCCTCAGCCAGCGCATGCACGGCCTCGTGTCGGACGTCGAATCCGCGGCGCTGCGCGGCGGCCTGCAGCGCGTCGCGACCTATCTCGATGCGCACGCCGAAACCGGCGCCGACGGCGTCACACGCGTGCGGTTGCCGGTAACGAAGACCGTGATCGCCTCACATCTCGGCGTCACCAAGGAAACCTTTTCCAGACTGCTGCGCGAACTGGCGCAACTCGGCCTGATCACCGTCGCGCGGCGCGAGATTACCTTGATCGACGCCGAGCGGCTCGCCGAACTCGCGCGCCACGGACCCAAGGCGCACTGAACGCTGCCTTACGCGTTGCAGCGGGAACGGTGTCGCGCGCGTTCGTGGCGTTCGGCGCGTTCTTAACAGCGCCCGTTTTCCGTTTGACCTGCGTCAATCACGGCCGCGCCGCGCCGCTTAGGCTTGGTGCATCGGCAAGAAAATCTGCTGCACCTATACTGCCGGACCATACCGGCGCAGGAAGGAGACGCACCATGTTCAAACACATCCTGGTTCCGACGGACGGCTCGCGCTTGTCGGCCAAGGCAGTGAAGGTCGCTGCGGGGCTGGCGAAAAAGGTCGGCGCAAAAGTCACCGGCGTTTACGTGATCCCGCCCTACATCCCGCCGATGTACGGTGAAGCCGCGGTCTACGTACCCGAGGTCTCGCCCAAACGCTACAAGGAACTCGCCGAAAAGGAGGCCAAGAAGGCGCTCGCGGCAGTCGAGATCGCAGCGCAGATCGCGCGCGTGCCCTGCAAGACGACCTGGGTGATCTACGACCAGGCCTGGGACGGCATCACACGCACTGCGCGATCGAAGAAGTGCGATCTCATCGTCATGGCCTCGCACGGCCGGCGTGGCCTCGCGGGGCTGCTGCTCGGCAGCGAGACCACCAAGGTACTCACGCACTCCAAGGTCCCCGTACTCGTGTGCCGCTAAAGGCCGACCCATGACCCATTACCATTACCTGACGATCGAGCAGCGCGAACGGCTTGATGCCGAGATTCGCACGCGCATCGATACGCTGCGCGGCGACATCGCGCAGGCCCTGCGCCAGTCGGGCCGACCCGAGGCGATCAGCCTCGCGAATCACCTCGAGGAGACCGACGACGCGGCGGTTGCCGACTTGGAGAGCGCACTCGAGATCGCAGCGCTCGAGCGCGAGGGCCGCGAGTTACGCGAGATGGAAGCGGCGCTCACACGCCTGCATACACCGGACTACGGGGTGTGCGCAGATTGCGGCGTCGATATTCCCTACGTGCGGCTCGAGGTCGCCCCGAGCGCGACGCGCTGCGTCGCCTGCCAGTCTCAGCTTGAACGCGCCCAGGGCACGGCCCGCGCAGCCACGCTCTAGCACCGCGCGAACGAGGGTCGCTTCGGCGCGCCTCGCATTCCCGCGCCCTGTATACACCCCGCGCACGCAGCGCGGGCGGCCCTCGTTACACTTGAGGGCATATGAAATACAAGGATTACTACAAGATCCTCGGGCTCGAGCGCGGCGCGAGTGCGGACGCCGTCAAAAAGGCCTACCGACGTCTTGCACGCAAATACCATCCGGACGTCTCGAAGGAAAAGAACGCCGAGGAACGCTTCAAGGAAGTCGGCGAGGCCTACGAAACGCTGAAGGATGCCGACAAGCGCGCCGCCTATGACGGGCTCGGCGCGTTTCGCCCCGGGCAGGATTTCCGCCCACCGCCAGACTGGTTCGACCGCTTCCACATGCACGGCAGCGACGACGCGGGCGGCGTCGACCTGTCGGATCTGTTCGGATCGTTGGGTGGCGGGGGCGGTGCACGGGGCTTTCAGGGCTTCGGCCGCGGGCGCCGACGCAGCGGTCCGCTGCGCGGTCCGGATGTCGAGGCGACGGTGCGGCTCGAGCTCGATGAAGCCGCGCGCGGGTCCGAGGTCACGCTGCAGGTCGGCCAGCGGCAGGTGCGCGCGCGCATTCCACTCGGCGCGACCGAGGGCCAGCGCATGCGCCTGCGCGGCAAAGGGCCACCCGGCGCGGGCGGCGGGCCCGCGGGCGACCTTTACCTAAACATCGCGCTACGCCCGCACCCGCTGTTTCGCGCCCAGGGCCACGACCTGCAGATCGATGTGCCGCTCGCGCCCTGGGAAGCCGCGCTCGGCGCAGAGATCGAAATCCCGACGCTCGACGCGCGCGTGACGCTGAAGATCCCGCCGGGATCCAAAACCGGCCAGCACCTGCGACTCGGTGGCAAGGGTCTGCCAAAGCCGCGCGGCGGTTCAGGCGACCTCTACGCCGTCCTGACGATCGCCGTGCCGAGTACCCTCTCCGCACGCGAGCGCGCGCTGTACGAGGAACTGCGCGAGGCGTCGAGCTTTAAACCGCGCGAGAATCTCGCCTGACCCCCGCCCGCCGCTAGAAACACAGCAGGCCGCTACGAATACCCTCGGCGACCGCGCCCGCATTGGCGAGGCCGAATACGCCGAAGCCGAGCACGAGTCCGCCAGCCGCGAGACGCACGCCGCGACGCGCGGCGAAGGCGCGCAGGCGCGCCGCCGCCAGTCCGGCGGCAAGCAGATTGGGTAGCGTGCCCAGGCCGAAGGCGGCCATCGCGAGGGCGCCGCGCTCGGGATTGCCCGCAAACACCGCCGCGGCGAGCGCGCCGTAGACGAGACCGCAGGGAATCCAACCCCAGACCATGCCCGCGGCAACGCTTTGCGGCAGCGTGCGCGCCGGCAGCAGGCGTGCCGCCAGCGGCTGCAGCCGCCGCCACAGCGGCACGCCGAGGGCCTCGATGCGCAGGAGCCAGCTGCTCGCCCCCGCGAGGTGCAGGCCGACCAGGATCAGCATCACGTTGGCGAGCACGTAGAGCGCCACCTGCCACGGCAGGGCGCCGGCCAGGTACGCGCCCGCACCGCCGAGGGAACCGGCAATCGCGCCGGCAAACGCGTAGCTGGCGATCCGCCCTGCATTGAAGGCGAGCTGACGTATCGCGTCACGTAGAAATCCGGATCGACGCCGCGGCAGCTGAACCGCCACGCCGCCCGCGCCGTCAACGTGGCCCCCGTGGCCAACGTTGTCCGCGCCGAGCGTACCGAACGCACCGACGATGCCACCGCACATACCGAGGCAGTGCACGCCGGAGAGCAGTCCGGTAACGAGCATCGCCACCGGCAGCGCCCAGAAGGCGGGGGCTAATGCCTCCAACTCAGATGACCTTCGAGTAGCGCTCGCGCTCGCGGCTGACGCGCAGGTAGCGGTCGAAGATCATGCACACCGCACGCACCAGCAAGCGGCCGCGCGGCGTCACAATGATCCAGTCGGGCTGCAGCTCGACCAGGCCTTCGTCTGCGAGCCGCTGCAAGTCGCGCAGCTCGTCGGCAAAGGTCTGCTTGAAGTCGATCAGGTAGGCGTCCTCGATCGATTCAATCGACAGCCGGAAGTGACAGGCGATCGCCTGGATCACGGCGCGCCGCAGCAGGTCATCCTGCGTGAGCTCGATGCCACGCCACACCGGCAGGCGGCCTTCGTCCAGCGCCGCGTCGTACTCCTCGAGCGTCTTGAAGTTTTGGTAGTAGGTCGGCCCGATGCGGCTGATGGCCGAGACGCCAACGCCGATCAGATCCGACTCGGGGTGCGTCGAGTAGCCCTGGAAGTTGCGCTGCAGCTGGCCCCGGCGCTGCGCCACCGCGAGCTCGTCGTCCGGCTTGGCGAAGTGATCCATGCCGATATACAGATACCCCGCGCGCGTCAGGTGGCCGATCGCAAGCGTCAGGATGTCGAGCTTCGACTCGGGCGAGGGCAGATCGGCCTGGCGAATCTGGCGCTGCGGCCTGAACAGCTTGGGCAAATGCGCGTAGTTGTAGAGCGCGATGCGGTCCGGCGAAAGGTCGAGCACTTTGTCGAGCGTCGCCGAAAAGCTCGACAGCGTCTGTTTCGGCAGGCCGTAGATCAGGTCGAGGTTCACCGACTGGAAACCGTGCGCACGTGCCTCGTCGATCACGCGGCGTGTCACGTCCTCGCTTTGAATGCGGTGCACCGCGTGCTGGACCGCAGGATCGAAATCCTGCACGCCAATCGAGACGCGATTGAAGCCGAGTTCGGCGAGAAAGGCCATGCGCCCCGCCTCAACGCGCCGCGGGTCGACTTCGATCGAGATTTCGCAGTCGGGTTCGCGCTCGAACTGCGCGTCCAGCAGCTCGGCAAGCGCACGCATTTCCTCGCGTGTCAGGAACGTCGGCGTGCCGCCGCCCCAGTGCAGCTGGCAGATGCGCCGATCCTCGCCAAGCAGCGCGCCGACGCGCGAAATTTCCGCCTCGAGGCTCTTGATATACTTGTTCGACTTTGTGTGGCCGCGCGTGACGATCTTGTTGCAGGCGCAGTAGTAGCACAGCGTATTGCAGAACGGTATGTGCACGTACACCGACAGCGGTTGCGTGATGCCGCCGATGTTGCGCTTGGCGATCCAATGCCGGCAGTCGGACTCTCCAAACGCTTCGACCATCCGGTCTGCAGTCGGATAGGACGTGTAGCGTGGGCCGCTGACGTCGTGTCTGCGGATCAGGACCGGATCGATGACCAGTTCGGAGGCGGGGTAGCTCATGTTCATTGCGTGCGGACCAGTGCCCGGGCGTACAGTGGTCACGGTACGCGGCGGCGCGCGGCAGTGCTTGACCTGAGTCAAGGCGACCGTGGCCGCGATTCCTGATTCCGAAAACACCCCGCCCCGGCGGCGAATTCCCGCCAGGAGTCCGCGCTGGCTCACGCCGACGACGGTCGCCGCCGCCCTGATCGTGACCTCGGGTCTGGTCCTGCTGAACGTGGCGACGCTGGTCTCCGGGGCGAACGAACCGTGGCTGGTCGCGACCGACGCCGTGCTCGACCTCGCCGTTCTCGCGCTCGCGGCAACCGTGTTCGTGCGCATGGGGCTGCGCGCCGACGCCGAGGCGGCGCGCATGGCGGCGGCGCTCGACGAGGCGACGACCCGCCTCGCGGCGATCGTCGAGACCGCGATGGACCCCATCATCACGGTCGATGACGCGCAGCGCATAGTCCTCTTCAACCACGCGGCAGAGCAGGCGTTTCGCTGTTCGCGCAATGAGGCGATCGGTGCGCCAATCGATCAGTTCATTCCCCAGCGCTTTCGCGAGACGCACCAGCGGCACATGGAAGATTTCGGCAACACTGGGACCACCAGTCGCCGCATGGGCGAACAAGCCGTGCTGTGGGCGCTGCGCGCTGACGGCAGCGAATTCCCCATCGAGGCGTCGATCTCGCAGACCAGCGCCGGCGAGCAACGGTATTTCACGGTGATTCTGCGCGACATCACGCGGCGCAAGGAATTCGACGACGCGCTGCGCCGCCAACAGGCCGAGTTGCGTGAACTTTCCGCGCGAGTGCTGGAAGCGCGCGAGGAGGAAAAGACGCTCATCGCGCGCGAATTGCACGACGAACTGGGGCAGCTGCTCACCGCCCTCAAGATGGACCTCGCCTGGTTGCGCGAACGTCTGCCCGGCGCGGCGCCGGAGATCGCCCACAAAGTCCAGCAGATGAACACGGTGCTCGACCGGACGGTGGGGTCAGTGCGTCGCATCTCGGCCGATTTGCGCCCGTTGATGCTGGACGACCTCGGCCTGATCGATGCCGCGAATTGGTTGGTCGAGGACTTCGCGCAGCGCGCCGGGGTCAACTGCTCGATCGACGTGGCGCCCGACGCGGACTTCAGCGCGCTCGAGCGCGGCGCCGCGACCGCGCTGTATCGCGCGCTGCAGGAGTCGCTGACCAACATCGGCCGTCACGCTGGCGCAAAAAACGCCTGGGTCGCCCTGCGAATCGAGGACGGCGAGGCCTGCCTTGATGTCGAGGACGACGGTCGCGGGATCGACGCCGAGGACGTGGCCAAACCGCGCTCGCTCGGCCTCAAGGGCATGCGCGAGCGCGCGCTCTACCACGGCGGCCACTTCGACGTGGCGCGTGCGCCGCGCGGTGGCACGCGGCTGCAGCTTCGCGTACCACTGCGCCCGGCGCCGGAGCGCGCAACGTGAGAGGCGCAAGCAGCGTGATCCGGGTGCTGATTGCCGACGATCACCAGCTGGTGCGTGACGGGCTGCGCGGCATCCTTGGCACGGCAAACGGAATCGAAGTCGCCGCCGAAGCCGCCAACGGCGACGAGACGCTCGCGCTCGTGCGCGCGCAGCCCTTCGACGTCGCGCTGCTCGACATGTCGATGCCGGGCCTCGCGGGCATCGATCTCATCAAGCGGCTCAAGATCGAGCGCCCACAGCTGCACATCTTGGTGCTGTCGATGCACGGCGAACAGCAGTACGCGGCGCGCGCGCTGAAGGCCGGCGCCGCCGGCTATCTGACCAAGGATGCAGCCTCAGAACAGCTTGTCAGCGCACTGCGCAAGGTCGCCGCGGGTGGCGTGGCGATCAGCGATGCGGCCGCGGCGAGCCTGCTGGCAAGCGCTCGCGGCGGCGACGCGCCGCCGCACACCCGGCTGTCGGACCGCGAGTTCGAAGTATTCCGCCTGCTCGCGGCGGGCCGGACGCCGACCGAAATTGCCGACCAGCTGCGCCTGTCAGTGAAGACCGTCAGTACCCATAAGGCGCATGTACAGCAGAAGCTCGGGCTGGCGAGTACCGCCGAGTTGGTTCGATACGCGTTGGAGCACGATCTGGTTTAAAGGGGTCAAACAAAGGGGTCAGACCCCTGTGGATAAGTCTTGTTGCTGGCCAACGCGCGGCGAAGGACTGGGGCAAGACTTATCCACAAGGGTCTGACCCCGTTTTGGCCTCATCAGAATTTTCCGACCCCGATGTTCAGCCGCCGCCGATAGTGCGCGGCAGGCGGGCCACGCAGACTGCGTGGCATGAACACTGCCACCCTTTCCCACCAGGCCGCTCCCGCGATGCGGGTGTTCGTGGTCGAGGACTCGCCGCTGGTGTGCGAACGGCTGCAGGAGATGGTGGCCGACATCGACGGCGCGTGCGCGATCGGCGCGGCGGCAAGCGCCGATGCGGCCATCGCAGGAATCCTCGCGGCGCAACCGGACGTCGTCGTGCTCGACCTGCGGCTCGCCCAGGGCAGCGGCCTCGACGTGCTGCGCGCACTGCGCGCACAGGCGCCGGCGATCGGCGTGTACATGCTGAGCAATTTTTCCGATGCGCCCTACCGGCGCCTCGCCGCACGCCTTGGCGCGCTGGACTTTTTCGATAAGAGCACCGAATTCGAGCGCGTGCGCGAAACGCTCACCGCGCGCGCGCTCACTGCGATTCACGCGCAACAACCGCAGCTGACGCATTGACCGGCAATCCGCATTCCAGGAGAGGAGACCACATGACCACCGCAACCATCGCAAGGACCACCTCCACCGTCGTTCCGCTGCGCCACACGGATTTCGGCGCGCCGCGCAAATTCGAGGTGACCTGCTCGAGCTGCAACCTGCGGGAGCTGTGCCTGCCGAAGGGACTGGATGGCGAGGACCTGACGCGCATCGAACGGATTGTCTACGCGCGGCGGCGCGTGCGCCGCGGTGAATCTCTGTTCAACGCGGGCGACGAATTTCACTCGGTCTACGCCGTTCGCAGCGGGTTCTTCAAGACCACGATCCTCAACGAGGACGGGCGCGAGCAGGTTACGGGTTTCAACATGCCGGGCGAGTTGATCGGCATGGACGGTATCGGCAGTGGGCGCTACCACGGCAATGCGGTCGCCCTCGAAGACTGCGAAGTCTGCGTGCTTCCCTTCTCGCTCATCGAGGAGCTCGGACGTGAAATTCCGACCCTTCAGCGCCACCTGCACTGTGTGCTTTCGCGCGAGATCGTGCGTGATCACGGCGTCATGATGCTGCTCGGCTCGATGCGCGCCGAGGAGCGCCTCGCCGTGTTCCTGCTGAACCTGTCCAAGCGATTCATGCGCCGCGGCTACTCGCCGTCGGACTTTCACCTGCGTATGACGCGCGAGGAGATCGGCAGCTATCTCGGGCTCAAGCTCGAGACGGTGAGCCGCCTGTTCTCCAAATTCCAGGAGGATGGCGTGATCGAAGTCCAGCAAAAACACGTGCGCATCCGCGACATCGACGGCCTCGAGAAGGTGCTCGGCGGCAAGCACTGAGCATCGCGACCGCCGGTATCCCGCGCCACGCTGCGCGCCTACTTCTCGAACTTGTAGTGCGACCGGTTGAGGTACTCGGCAATGTCGTCGAGGTCCTCGCGTGTGAACGGTCGGCCGGTCAGCGCGGCGCGATTCGCGACCTCGTTGCGCAGCTCGGCGAGCGAATGCACGATCGAGCGTTCGCGCGGGCGTTCATGCAGCCGCTCGTAGTGGCAGCCGCCGCAATGCGTCGCGTAGAGCGATTTACCGCGCGAGGCGTCCGGCATCTGCGCCACGGCAGAGCCCGCGGCCAGCGTCAGCATCGCAACCAATCCGAATGCGCGCCTCATAGTAGGTCCATCCTAAACCCGTCGCGTTCGGTCCGTCGAGGTCTGCCCACGTTAATCGGGGTCTGTCGCGGTTCATTCAGCGATTGATCTCGCCCGGCGTACGCTGCAGGAAGCAGGTCAACGCACTCGAACTCGCGGCGAACGCCCAGCAGAGGAAAAACCCGATGGTGTAGACCCCGAGACGGCTGATCGTCGTCGGTTCACCGAACAAATAGAGTTCCTGCGGATCGATCACGGTAAAGAATAGTACCTCGCCAATGCCGCCGACAATGAACGACGGCCACAGAATCCAGATTGCATTTTTCATCCCCTGTCCTCCTCAGGTTCGCCCTCAGCGCACACGCGCAGCCGGGTCCGCCTCCCCCAGCGTAAAAGCCTGCATCACGCCGGACCAGGTGCCGGCAATACGCCACGCGCCTTGCGGATCTTCGATCGACAGCCGCCAGCGTCCGGGCGGTAGTTCGGGCAGAGCACCCGCGTAGCGCCCATCGACGCCCGGCACGAGTCGGATGCGCATGTCGTGCCCCGCACGCGTCGCATGGGCGAAGCGCACGAACAGCGTCGGCGGCCGCCCCGCAGCGCGCGCGCCCGTGAGGCGCAGCTGCAGCCGGCCCGCCGCAGGCTCGAGATGCGCAACCAATCCCAGCCGCCGCGCCGCGGATTCGCGCGCGATGACCTTGTTGATGGCGAGGCCCTGCCGGTAATAGTCGTCTATCACCAGGTCATCGGCGTTGTTGACCGCGAGCCAGATCGTGATCGCGCCGGCGACGGCGACCGCCGCCGGCCCGGCGATCACAATCCAGGGCCAGGGCTCGCGGTACCAGGGTCGCCACGGTGATTTCACGACATCGGCCTGCCGCATCGGATCATCTCACTATAAAGATGGACTTTTCGCGCACCGCGACCTGCGCATCGTCCTCGGCACGCACGACGAACACGATCGGATGCTTGCCGGCCCCGACCTGTCCGGGCTGGACGCGCAGTTTCACGGGCACCAGGCGCGAGGATGCACCCGCAAGCTCGAGCGTTCCGTCGCCAACGAGCATCAGGCTCGGCAGGCCCTCGGCGCTCAGTTCGAAGCGACGTGGTGCTTCCTGCGTGTTAATGACCTGCACCCGGTAGACGTTCTCGATCACACCGCCCGCGATCTCGCGCGAGATCATCGCGCGATCCCGGATAATGTCGACTTTTAGCGGGATGCGCAGGAAAAGCCCGACGACCACCGCAATGATGATGGCCCACAGTACCGCGCTGTAGACGAGAATCCGCGGCCGGAACGCGCGCCGCCACATCTGCCTCACGCTGAACTTTTTCTCGAGCGCATTCTGGGTGGAATAGCGGATCAGCCCCCGCGCGTAACCCATCGTGTCCATGACCTGGTCGCAGCCGTCGATGCAGGCCGCGCAGCCGATGCATTCATATTGCAGACCCGCGCGGATATCGATACCGGTCGGGCAGACCTGCACGCAGATACCGCAGTCGACGCAGTCGCCGAGCCCTTCGCGCGCGCGCCCCTTGGTCCGCGTCCCACGCGGCTCGCCGCGTTCGCCGTCGTAGGTGATGACCAGCGTATCGCGGTCGAACATCGCGCTCTGGAAGCGTGCGTAGGGGCACATGTACTTGCAGACCTGCTCGCGCATCCAGCCCGCGTTGCCGTAGGTGGCGAAGCCGTAGAACAGCGTCCAGAACGTTGCCCAGCCGGCCTCGAGGCGCAGCAACGACCCGCCGAGCTCGCGGATCGGCGTGAAGTAGCCGACGAAGGTGAAACCGGTCCACAGCGCAAGCGCGACCCACACGCCGTGCTTGACCGCCTTGAGGCCGATCTTTTTCGCGCCCCAGGATTCGCGGTCGAGCCGGATGCGACGGTTGCGTTCGCCTTCGATCTCGCGCGAGATCATTGCGCGATCCCGGATGATGTCGACTTTTAGCGGGATGCGCAGGTAAAGCCCGACGACCACCGCAATGATGATGCCCCACAGTACCGCGCTGTAGACGAGAATCCGCGGCCGGAACGCGCGCCGCCACATCTGCCTCACGCTGAACTTTTTCTCGAGCGCATTCTGGGTGGAATAGCGGATCAGCCC
>Ga0255041_10000011_pt1 | contig 21697 bp, 23 predicted proteins | sample BC1_12_3_MG_FD_188630 | JGI IMG/M metagenome (GOLD analysis project Ga0255041, IMG submission 188630) | Seawater microbial communities from Strait of Georgia, British Columbia, Canada - BC1_12_3 | ecosystem: Environmental > Aquatic > Marine > Strait | place: Canada: British Columbia | collected... | reverse complement strand
CGCCGGGTCCTGGCCGAAGCGTTGCAGGAGGATCGGCACGAGGGCGCCGGACAGGCCGGCGACGACCATCGAAAACACCATCGCAATCACGATGACCAGCACCAGCCCGAGCGACTGGCTCCAGAGGTAGACCCCGAGCGCGGTCGTTGCAGCAACCGCGATGCCGTTGGCGAGCCCTGCCCAGGCCTCCTTACCGAGCATCTGCGGCCAGTGGCGCAGGCTGATCTCGCGCAAGGCGAGGCCGCGCATCGTCACCGCGAGCGCCTGTGCACCCGCATTGCCCGACTGGCCGGCGACGACCGGGAGCAGCACCGCGAGCGCGGTGAATTGCGCGATCAGACCTTCGAACATGCCAACCACGGCGGCGGCGAGAAACGCAGTGAGCAGGTTGACCTGTAGCCAGGGCAGGCGTTTTCTCACGGCGAAGAAGGACGACGATGTCGCGCGCTCGTCGCCGCTGACACCGACCATGCGCTGGATGTCGATTCTCGATTCGTCCTCGATCGCCGAGACGAGGGCGGCCTGCCGGATCACGCCGACCAGGCGGCCCGCCTGGTTGACGACCGGCAGCGCGGTGATCGGATGGCGTTGCAGAATCGCCGCCACGTCTTCGCGCGGGTCGATGTCGCGCACCATTGCGGCGAGTGGGCGGGTCAGCTCGCGCAGCGGCGTGTCCTCCTCGGCGACTGCGAGTTCCTGAATCTCGATGCGCCCGCTCAACCGTCCCTCACCGTCGACCACGAACAGCTCGCGCAGCGCCTTGCGCCGGACGCTGCGCAGGCGCCTAAGCGCCTCGGCAACGGTTGCATCCGTGCGCACCGGCGTGATCTGCGGATCCATGATGCGGCCGACGCTCTCGGGCGGATACCGCAGAAGGCCCTCCAATTCTGCGGCCACTCTTGTATCCAGCAGCCCGAGAAGACGCGCACGTGCTTCGGGTTCGAGTTGCGCGAGTACTGCGGTGGCCTGCGCAGGGTCCGTCTCGCTGAGCAAATGGCGTGCGAGGGCATTCGGTGCTTGAAGAAGCGCGCCTGCGGCGACATCCGCAGCGAGCGCCTGCCAGGTCCGCGCCGCGGCGTTCGGCGGCACGGCGGCGAGCAGGTCGACCGCTTCGCTCATGTCGATCGCCTCGAGCTGGCGCGCGGCTTCGTAGGGATAGTCGAACAGGAAGCGGCGGTGCAGCGCGGCGATCGCGGGCAGTGCGTCAGCGCTCATTGCGGCGGCCTCCGACCGGTTCGACCGACGGCAGCGCGGACACCGCTGCGCTGACGAGGCCGGAGATCGCCTGCCAGTAGCCGTGCGCAATGACTGCCAGCACGTCGACCTGCCGGTCGGGCGTCGCCATCAATCGGTTGCGCGCGAGCGCCCGCATCAGCGTGGCGCGGCGCAGAACCCCGATCAGGCGCTCACCTTGCTCGACGACCGGCAGGCCGGCTGCATGGCGCCAGCCGCGGTGCGTCGCCGCGCCGCCGAGCGGCGAGGCCGCCGGCAGTACCGCGCCCGGTTTGCGGGTGAGGGTCTCGAGCGCGACCTGCGATGGTGCGCGCAGCAGCGTCGCGAGGTCGACGCTGCCGAGCAGACGCTCGCCGGTGCCGACCGAATACACCTCCTCGACGAGGGTGCCGTGCATCGCGCGCACTCGAACGAGCACTTCCTCGACTGCAGTATCGCCGGGCAGCGCGACGACCTCGGGATCGGTCCATGCGCCGACCGAATCGTCCGGGTAGCCGAGCAGCAGGCGCGACGCGATCGCAGTGGTCGCGGGCAGGCCCGCGACGAGGATTGCGCGGCGTGGCTCGGGCACGTGGCGCAGCACCGCGAGCGCGGGCTGGGTGCCGAGTACGGACAGCAAGGCCGTCGCGGATTCGTCCGCGAGCTCGGCGAGGATGCGCCCGCCCGCGATTGGCAGCATCGCGCCGAGCGTCGGTGCAAGGACGCGCGCCGGCAGTGCCGCAAAGAATGCGGCGGCTTGGGCGATCGGCAGTCGCTCGAGCACCCGGGCGGCGTCGCCCGGGTGCGCCTCTAGGAAGGCGAGGGTGAGGCGTTCGGCTTCAGCCATCGGCGCCGGTTTTGGTGAGGAGCACGATCGGCGCGTCGTGATAGAGCTTGCCCGGCAGGGTGACGCGCCCGTCCTCGGTCTCGAGCACCATGCCGGTGGCGTTCAGTTCGAGGATGCGTCCCTCGTGCCCGGCGACGCGCAGGCGTTGGCCGACTTCGAAGGCCTGGCGCAGGTAATGCGCGCCGACGAGGTTCGCGACATAGCTGCGTGCGCCGAGGCTCGCGGCGATCGCCGCGCCGCCCGCGACCGCGAGAAACACCGCCGCCGCGATGATCGCGAGAAAGGTAATGCGGATGCCGATCTGCTCGGCGCCGACCAGAATTGCCGCCACCAGCACGCTGCCCTGCGTGACGCGCGCGAGCACCTCGCGCTGCGCCGGGGGCAGGCGCGGCATTGCCGCACGCACCAGATCTGCGGTGAAGCCCGAGAGCACGTAGCCGGCGGCAATGATCAGCAGCCCGGCCGCAAAGGTCGGCAGGTACTCGATCAGCCGCCCGATCCAGTCGGTGAACACCTGCAGGCCGAGCACATGTAGTGCCGCGGCGGCGAAGAACAGCAGGACCAGCCAGTAGACGATTTCGCCCAGCACCACCGCCGAGCGGCCCATGCGCAGCTTTTCCGCCGTGCGCGGGGCGAGCGCGCCCGCGATCAGCGCATCGACGAGCAGTGCACCGCGCGCCGTCACCGCGCGCAGTAAACGCGCGAGCACCCAGCCGGCGAAGAGCAGCACCACGGCGCCAACCACGCTCGGCACGAAGGTGACCAATCGCTCGAGGATCGTCGCAGCGGCGTTGGTGATCGCTTTGCCGAGGTCGTTCATTGCGTGTTATTGGGGACCCTGTGCGTGCAGATTATCACTGCGCGCGGATTCTCGGGGGCGGGTGAACCCTCGACGCCTAACCCAATTAACTCGGAGGGTTGCGCGAACCCGCTCGGCCAGCATGCCGGCGTTACAAGACGCGGTGCTCATGCGCTATGAAAGCAATAGCTATCCATGGCGAGTGCACCGGATTCGATGCCGGCACAGATGCGTTCGGTCCGATAGCCGTCGGTCGCCGCGCCGAGCGCAAAAAAGAGCGGCAGGAAATGCTCCTCGCTAGGATGCGCACGGCGCCCGTGCGACGTCTGCCTGCGGTAGCCGGTAAGCGCATCGAGGTCGCGCGCCTGCACCCGCGCGTTGGTCCAGTCCTGAAAGGCGCGTACGTAGTCGAGCGGCACCGCCGCTTCGCCCCCCGGCCTGCGATCGCCCAGGTTGTGCGTCATGTGGCCCGAGCCGATCACGAGGATGTTTTCGATGGCGAGCGGACGCAGCGCGCGGCCCAGCGCGAGGTGATGCTGCGGGCCGAGCATGGTCTGAACAGAAAGCTGTAGCACCGGGATCGCGGCGTCCGGATACATGTGCAAGAGCGGCGACCAGGCGCCGTGATCGAGCCCGCGCTCGGCGTCGATTTCGACCTCGAAGCCGGCCTGCCGGAGCAGTTCGCCTGCACGTGCCGCAACATCGGGCGCGCCGGGTGCGGGGTAACGGATGCGGTACATCGGCGCGGGAAAACCGTAGAAGTCATGGATGGTGTCGGGCCGCGCGCTGCCGGTGAGCGCGGGATGCGCTGTTTCCCAATGCGCGGATGCGATGAGCAGGGCGCGCGGACGCGGCAGGGTCTGCGCGAGCCGGGTCCAGGCTTCGCACGCGGCGCCGGCCTCGAGCGCGTGCATCGGCGAGCCGTGGGACAGGAACACGCTCGGCAGCCGGTCGGCCGCCGTCGAGCCCGCCTGCGCCGTCATCGCGGCGGCTGCCAGCTATAGGGTTCGCTCACCGGCGTCGCCACCAGCCGGATCATGCGCAGCGCCGATTCGCGCCCGCGGTAGTAGCCCGGCACGAGGATTGTTTCCGAGAATCCCATCGCGCGGTAGAAGGCACGCGCGGCTTCGTTGTTCGCGCGCAACTCGAGGTGCAGGCTGCGCACTCCTGCGGTGCGCGCCGAGGCGATTAACCAGTCGAGCAGGCGGCGGCCGATGCCATGGCGACGGTGCGGGGCGCGCACCGCGAGCAGCACGAGGTGCGCGCGCTCCTCGCCGAACTCCATAATTGCGAAGCCGACGAGTGCGTCGCTCGCGCGGCGGCCGGTGTCGGTTGCGACGAGCGTCACGGTGTCGCGGTCGTCGATCGCGCGCAGCACGCGCCCGGCGTCGTATTTCCAGCCGAGGCCGGATTCGACGAGGTCGCGCGACATCTCGGCAATCGCGCGTGCGTCGCGCGTCGCCGCAAGCCGGAGCGTGATCGCGTCTGCAGTCATGGTGGTGAATTGTGCCACGGCCGCGCGTCACTGAAACGCACCCGCTGCGGGCGTCACGTCCGGCGGGTTGCGGTTAAACTTGCCGGCTTCACGTTGCCACGTTGCCACGTGGCCACCATGCGGCTCGGGGGAGATCGCGGCATGCGACCGAATCTGTTGATCATCCTGGTGGACGATTTGCGCTACGACGAATTTGGCGCGGGCGGCCATCCCTACATGAAGACGCCGCACATCGACCGCATCGCGCGCGAGGGTGCACTGTTCGAGCGCGCGTTCCATACGACACCGATTTGTTCGCCGAACCGCGCCTCGGTGATGACCGGGCAGTACGCGAGCCGGCACGGCGTCATCGACAATGTGGCACGCGACGCGATGAGCCACGGCCTGCCGAATTACCACCTGCAGCTGCAGAAGCTCGGCTACGAGACCGCGCACGTCGGCAAGTGGCATATGGGTAACGACGGTATGCCGCGACCGGGCTACGACCATTGGCTGTCCTTCGATGGGCATGGCAGCATCGTCGATCCGCGCCTGAATCACGGCGGGCGTTATGTGCAGCACCGCGGCTATATCACCGACATCCTTAACCGGCATGCGGTCGAGTTTGTACGCGGCGCGCGTGGCGCAGCTGGTGGCCGCCGCAATCCCTGGTCACTGTTCCTTGCACACAAGGCGGTCCATCCGGATGCGCAGCAGGCCGCCGACGGCACGTTCGATATGGCGCGCTTCGGCGGCTACATCCCAGCGCCGCGTCATCGGGACCTCTACCGCGGTCGGCGCTTTCCCAAGTTGCCCAACATGCGCTCGCCCGCCGAGGTCGTGCGCAGCAAGCCGGCCTGGGCGGAGGTGTTCCGCATGCGTGGCAGCAAGCGCTCGCGCGCAACCCTCGCCGCGATCCAGGCCGGCAGCCAGGAGGAAATCCGCCAGCGCGCGCGCATGATGGCCTCGGTCGACGAGGGCGTCGGGCAGCTGTTCGATGCACTTACTGCGACCGGCCAGCTAGACGACACGCTGATCCTGTTCTTCGGCGACAACGGCTACTTTTTCGGCGAGCATGGCCTCGGCCCCGAACGGCGCTTCGCCTACGAAGCCGGCATTCGGTCGCCGTTCCTCGTACGCTATCCGCGTCGGGTGAAGGCCGGCGCACATCCGCGCGATCTCGTCATCTGCCAGGACATCGCGCCGACGATGATCGAGCTTGCCGGCGGGCGGCCCGGCCCGCAGGTTCAGGGGCGCTCGCTCGTCCCGCTGTTCGACGGGCGGCGCGCCGGCTGGCGAAAATCGTTTCTCGTCGAGTACTGGGCCGAGAACGCGATGCCCTGGTTGGTCGGCATGACCTACAAGGCCGTGCGTACCGACCGCTACAAGTACATCCATTGGGTGAACCGCGACGACGGCACCGGCCGCCTGGACGAGCTCTACGATTTGACCCGCGATCCGTGGGAGTTGAGGAATCTTGCGCGGACCAAGTCGTCTGCGGGTCTGCGGACCCGGATGCGCGGCGAGTTGCAGCGGTTGGTGGTGGAGGCGTTGGGGGTCTGATGCCGAATTCGGGGCCGGTGGTGGTTTTGACTTCAAATGGTCTCGTGATTTTGCTGAGTTGGCTGCGAGATTCATGCAGCCAACTCAGCAAAATCACGAGATTGTTTTAGAACCGATCGACCGCTGCGCGAAACGAGATCGTTTTAGAACCGATCGATTGGCGGGCGCAACCTACGCGCCGGGCTGCGCAGGCGCCTCACTCGACGTAAATCATCTTCCGCGTCATCCCGCCGTCGATCACGAAGTTCTGCCCCGTCACGAATCCGGCTTCGTCCGCGAGCAGCCAGGCGATCATCGCTGCGACGTCCTCCGGCTGCCCGACGCGCCCAACCGGGTGTTGAGCGTGATCCTCCGCGCTTAGTGGTGTGGTGTCGCGCCGGCTCTTCTTGCGCCAGCGGCGCGCGTCGATCCAGCCCGGGCTCACGCAGTTGACCCGCACCGCGGGGCCGAGGCTCACCGCGAGCGCATGGGTCAACGCAACCACGCCACCCTTGGCGGCGCCGTAGGCCTCGGTGTTCGGCTCGGATTGCAGCGCGCGTGTCGACGCGACGTTGACGATTGCGCCGCGCGTCGCACGCAGGTAGCGCAGGCAATGCTTGGCCATGAGGAATACGCCGGTGAGGTTGGTGCCGATGCTCCGGTTCCATTCGGCAAGTGTCAGTTCTTCGAGCGGCCCGCTAGCGGCCCCCGTGATGCCGGCGTTGTTGACCAGGGCGTCGAGTCGGCCGAATGCGGTGGCGGCGTCCTCGACCGCGCGTACGACTGCGGCTTCGTCGGACACGTCGCAGGTCAGCGCCTGCACGCCGTCGAGCGTGGCGCGCGCCTCGGCGAGCGCTTCGGCGTCGACGTCGACGATCGCCACGCGCCAGCCGTCGGCGAGCAGGCGCGCTGCGGTGGCGCGCCCGATGCCCTGCGCGCCACCGGTGACGAGTGCCGCTTTGTTGGGCGGCGGGTTCATGTTTGCGCTAGATCAAGGGGGCGGATGCACGGCTGCAGTCTCATGAAATCGCGTACCGCTCTCATCGCCGTCACGACGCGCGCCGGAAGGAGGAATGATGCTGAGCCTAGAAGATTGTATCGCGCTGTCCGGCCTCACCGAGGACGAGGTGCACGCGATCGCTGAGCACGAGCATATTCCTGAAATCGCCGCGGCAGAACTGGGCAACTACCTCATCCGGTCGCCCGACGGCGAGCTGTGCATCAAGGTGATGATCCGCGACGACATCGCCACGGCCGCCGCGCACGGCGACCAGGTGCGCCAGCTGACGCTGAAGATGGTGCTGTGCAGTTTCATCGTCCAGCATCCGCGCTGTGACGAGCGAACCCGGCGCGAGTTTCGCCTGCCCGAACGGCGCGGGGCCTGACGGTCCCAGCGCCCACGCCTTTGACCTTGTCGGTGTCCCGAGGGCCGCCGTGCCACCCATGTTGACCGGTGGCGTTTTGGACTAGACTTTGGCGCGAGGCGCGAACCAGAGGGGGGGTATGCAAGTCAAGGAGATCCTGCGCGTCAAGGGAACCCGGCTGCTCAGCGTCGAGCCCTCGGATGGCGCTGCCGAAGCGGTGAAGACCATGGCCGAGGAGAACCTTGGCTCACTCCTGGTACTCGAGCAGGAGCGCATGGTCGGCATCCTGACCTTTCATGAACTGCTGCAGGCGCTCGCCAAGCGCAATGGGGCGCTCGGCAACGTGCGCGTCAAGGACATCATGACCCCGGATCCCGTCACCGCGTCGCCGGAGATGGAGGTCAACGATCTGCGGCGCATCATGCTCGAGAGCGGCGCGCGCTACCTGCCCGTGGTGCAGGAGGGCAAGCTGCTCGGTGTCATTTCGTTTCGTGACGTCGCCAAGGCGGTGCTTGAGGAGCAGGACTTTGAAAATAAAATGCTGAAGGGCTACATCAAAAACTGGCCTGCCTAGTGGCAGGCCAGTTGTTGATGTGCCCGGCTGGTCGGACGCCGGGGAGAGGGCGGACCCTCTCCCCCGCACCCCCACGCCCCTACACCCTCTTGGCGCGAGACGCGTCATTCCCAGCTGACATTTACTGAAACTGAAGCACGTGAAGCGGCGTCGATTGTTATTGGGTGGGGCGGCGGTTGCGGGTGCAGCGGGGCTCGCGGCGTGGCGTTTCTGGCCCGAGCAGGGGCTGTGGAATCCCTGCCTCGGGGCGCTGCCGCGCACGCTTGCCGAGCACCCGTTGGTACGCGCCGCCTGGGCCGACATCGACCCGGCCAAGGTCTGGGACAGCCACGTGCACCTGGCCGGCACGGGCGACGCAGGCAGCGGCATTCGCGCTAATCCGGGCATGAACACTGTGCTCGATCCGGGGCAGTACGCGCGCCGCGTCTTTTTCATGAACGGGGGCTGCGCAAACGCTGCGCCGGGCGGCGTCGACCGTGCCTACGTCGCGCGGCTGCGCGATCTCGTCGCTGGCATGCGCCCCGGGTTGCGTCTGCTGCTGTTCGCCTTTGATCGCACGCACGACGAACGCGGCGCGGTGCTCTGGGACAAAACCGGGTTTTACGTGCCGAACGCCTACGCGCGCGATACCGCGCGCGCGCATCCCGAGTTCGAGTGGGTCGCGTCGATCCATCCCTACCGCGCTGACGCGCTCGAGGCGCTCGAGCGCGCCGCGCGCGATGGCACGCGGGCGGTAAAGTGGCTGCCCGCCGCGATGGGCATCGATCCGGCCGCGCCGCGCTGCAAGCCCTTCTACCGGGCGCTCGCGCGCCTGGGGTTGCCGCTGATCTCGCACGCGGGCGAGGAGCGCGCGGTGCTCGGCGCCGAGGCGCATGCGCTGAGCAATCCTCTGCGCCTGCGCCCGGCACTCGATGAGGGGGTGCGGGTCGTGGTTGCGCATTGCAGCTCGCTTGGTGACGACCGCGACCTCGATCGCGGGCCGAACGGGCCGGCCGTGGCGAGCTTCAGCCTGTTTGCGCGCATGATGGACGTGCCGCGCTACGTCGGACGGCTGTTCGGCGACGTGTCGGCCGTGACGCAGAGCAATCGCGCCGCGCCGGTGCTTGCCGCGATTCTCGAACGTGAAGACTGGCATTCGCGCTTGCTCAACGGGTCGGACTATCCGCTGCCCGGTGTGATGCCGATCTTTTCAGTACGCGAATTGGTCGCGCGCGGGCTGCTCGCGCCGGACGCGGGCGAGGTGCTGAAGGCGATCCGCAGCCACAATCCGCTGCTGTTCGATTTCGTCCTCAAGCGCAGGCTACGCTCGAACGGCAAGAGCTTCGCAGAGTCGGTGTTCGAGACACGCGATTTCTTCGCGCGGACGCCGGCGCGCGCGGCGCGCGCGAGAACTGCTGTGCTAAGCTGAATTTCATGTCCGGAAACAGTTTCGGCACGCTGTTCTGCGTGACGTCTTTCGGCGAATCGCACGGCCCGGCGCTCGGCGGCGTGGTCGATGGCTGCCCGCCGGGGCTCGAGTTGTCGGCCGCCGATCTGCAACACGAGCTCGACCGACGCAAGCCCGGCCAGTCGCGCCACGTGACACAGCGCAAGGAGTCCGACACGGTCGAGATCCTGTCGGGCGTATTCGAGGGCCGCACGACCGGGACGCCGATCGCCTTCGTGGTGCGCAACGAGGATGCGCGCTCCAAGGATTACGCCGCAATCGCCGAGAAGTTCCGCCCGGGGCATGCGGACTACACCTATTGGCAGAAGTACGGCGTGCGCGATGCGCGCGGCGGCGGGCGTGCCTCGGCGCGCGAAACGCTGGTGCGCGTTGGTGCCGGAGCGATCGCCAAGAAGTGGCTCGGCCTGCGTTACGGCGTGCGCATCCGCGGCTACCTCGCGCAACTCGGTCCGCTGGTAATCCCGTTTCGCGCCTGGGACGCGGTCGAAGCGAATCCCTTCTTCGCGCCGGACCCGGACAGCGTGGCGCAACTCGCGGCACACATGGACGAATTGCGCCGCGCGGGCGACTCCTGCGGGGCGCGCGTCAACGTCCTCGCCGAAGGCGTGCCGGTGGGCTGGGGCGAGCCGGTCTACGGTCGGCTGGATGCCGATATCGCGGGCGCGATGATGTCGATCAATGCGGTCAAGGGCGTCGAGATCGGCGCCGGATTCGCGGCGGTCACGCAAACCGGCAGCACGCACGGCGATGAGATGACCCCGGAGGGATTCGCATCGAACAACAACGGCGGCGTGCTCGGCGGCATTTCGAGCGGGCAGGACGTCTCGGTGTCCATTGCCTTGAAGCCCACCTCCTCGATTCGCCTGCCCCGGCGCACGGTGAACGTGCGCGGCGAGGCGGCGACCGTCGAGACCGCGGGACGCCACGACCCCTGCGTCGGCATTCGCGCGACGCCGATCGCCGAGGCCATGCTTGCCTGCGTGCTGATGGACCACGCACTGCGCCACCGCGCGCAATGCGGCGATGTGACGCCGCCCACGGCGCCGGTTCCGGGGGCGCCGAGCCGACGCTCGAAACCGAGAAAACCTAGAAAACCCTAGAAAAATCAATTACAGTGTCGCGACACGCGACTACGAGACCACTCATGAGCACCAAAGGGCAGCTGTTACAAGACCCGTTCCTCAACACCCTGCGCAAGGAGCACGTACCGGTGTCGATCTACCTGGTCAATGGGATCAAGCTTCAGGGCCAGATCGAATCGTTCGACCAGTACGTCGTGCTGCTGCGCAATTCGGTCACCCAGATGGTGTACAAGCACGCCATTTCGACCGTCGTTCCCGCGCGCCCGGTCAACCTGGTGCCGGACAAGGACGCCGCCTGAGCGCCTCCGCCGCGCGGATCCGCAGCACGCAGCGCCCGCCGCCTGCCGAGCGGGCGCCCGCATCGACTAGATTGCCCCGATCCACAGGACGCCTGCGCTGATGTTCGAGCGCGACGCCCTGCCTGCGGACCCGCAGGCGGCCGTTCTGGTGTGCCTCGATTTCGGTGAGCCCGACTACGCCGAGGGCGTCGAGGAACTGGTGCGCCTGGTCGAGAGCGCCGGCGTGACCCGTCACTGCGTCGTTACCGGGCGACGCAACCAGCCGGATCCGAAGCTGTTCGTCGGCAGCGGCAAGGCCACCGAGATCGAACGCGCGGCCGAGGACCTGAACGCCCTGTTCGTGGTCTTCAACCATGCCCTCTCGCCCGCGCAGGAGCGCAACCTCGAACGCGCGCTGAACCGCCGCGTCATGGACCGCACGAGCGTCATTCTGGATATTTTCGCGCAGCGTGCGCAGACCGCCGAGGGCAAGCTGCAAGTCGAACTCGCGCAGCTCGAGTACCTGTCGACGCGCCTGGTGCGCGGTTGGTCGCACCTCGAGCGCCAGCGCGGCGGTCTCGGCAAGACCGGCGGGCCGGGCGAGAAACAGATCGAACTCGACCGGCGCATCATCGGGCAGCGCGTGCGGCTGCTGCGCGGCAAGCTCGGGCAGCTGCGCCGCCGCCGCCAGGTGCAGCGCCGCGGGCGCGTGCGGCGCGATGTGTTTTCGGTCTCGCTCGTCGGCTACACGAACGCGGGAAAGACCACGCTGTTCAACGCACTTACGCACGGGCGCGGATTCACCGCCGACCGGCTGTTCGCGACACTCGATACGACCACCCGCCGCATCTGGGTGCCCGATGCCGGCGATGTGGTGATCTCGGACACGGTGGGCTTCATCCGCGACCTGCCGCACACGCTGGTGGCGGCGTTTCGCGCCACGCTCGAAGAGACGGTGCATGCGGATCTCCTGCTCCATGTCATCGACGCTGCGTCGTCGGTGCGCGAGGTGCAGACCGAACAGGTGAACGGCGTGCTGACCGAGATCGGCGCCGACGCAGTACCACAGCTGCGCGTGTGGAACAAGATCGACCTTACGTCGTTTGCACCGGGCCTCGAGCGCGACGAGTGTGGTAGCATTTCGCGTGTTCGCGTTAGCGCCCGCACGGGCGCCGGACTCGAATTGCTGCGCGATGCGATTGCCGAGGCGGCGACGCGAAAGGGCGCGGCACGCGGCGCGCCTATCGATCAAGCGCGCACCCTGCAACCGCATTAACTCATTAACTTTCTGGCAGGTCATGTCTTTGAACGACCCAAACTGGGGGCGTGGCGGTTCCCGCGGGCCCCAGGGCAACCAAGGCCCTCCCGACCTAGACGAGCTCTGGCGCAACTTCAACCGGCGCTTGAACGACCTGTTCGGGCGCGGGCGCGGCGGTGGCGGCGGCGATCTGGGCGGCCCGCCCCGTCCGCCGTCGGCAAAGCGCATGGGCGGCGGCGCGCTGGTGCTGATCGGCCTCGCCGTTGCGGTGTGGCTCGCGAGCGGCTTCTTCATCGTGGTCGAGGGCGAACGCGGCGTGGTGCTGACGTTCGGTAAATACTCCAACGAGACGGGCCCGGGCCTGCAGTGGCGCGCGCCATGGCCGTTTCAGACGCACGAAGTGGTGAACGTGGCGACGGTCCGCACGCTGGAGATCGGCTACCGCAACAACGTAGGCACCAAGGTGCTGAAGGAATCGTTGATGCTGACCGACGACGAGAACATCGTCGACCTGCAGTTCGCGGTCCAATACATCCTGAATGACCCGAAGGCCTATCTGTTCAATACGCGCCGGCCGGACGATACGGCGATGCTGGTCGCCGAGACGGCGATGCGCGAGATCATCGGCAAGAGCAAGATGGACGCAATCCTCTACGAATCGCGTGAGGAAATCGCGCAGAAGGCACGCGTCCTCATGCAGGAGATCCACGACCGTTACGGCACCGGGATCCTGATGAGCGCAGTGACAATCCAGGCGGCCCAGCCGCCCGAGGCGGTCCAGGCAGCGTTCGACGACGCGGTCAAGGCGGGTCAGGATCGCGAGCGCCTGAGGAACGAAGGCCAGGCGTACGCCAATAACGTGATCCCGAGGGCGCGCGGTGCGGCCTCGCGTCTCACCGCCGAGGCGAGCGGCTATCAGCAGCGCGTGATTGCGAGTGCGATCGGTGAAGCGTCGCGCTTTGAGCAGGTGCTCGCGGAATACACCAAGGCGCCCGACGTGACGCGCGAGCGCATCTACATCGAGACCATGCAACAGGTACTCGGCTCGACCTCGAAGATCATGATGGACTACCGTGGTAACGGAAACCTGCTGTATCTTCCGCTCGATCAGCTGATGCAGCGCGCGGGTGCTGACGCGGGCGCCGGCGCGCAGCCGCCGACGCTCGATGCGCCGTCGACGACGGACACCGACCCGCGCTCGCGCGACATGCTGCGCGGGCGAGGTCGGGGAGGACGGCCATGAGGGCGATCGCTCCGCTCGTCGCCGCGATGATCGCGGCGGTGCTGATCGTTTCCGGTGCGCTATTCACGGTCGATCAGCGTCAGAACGCGCTGGTATTCCAGCTCGGCGAGGTGAAGGAGGTCATCACCAAGCCCGGCCTGTACTTGAAGTGGCCGATGATCCAGAACGTGCGCTTTTTTGACATGCGCATCCTGTCCTACGACGACGCCGAACCGTTGCGCTTCATCACCTCCGAGAAAAAGCCGGTTCTGGTCGACTCCTACGTCAAATGGCGCATCATCGACGTGCGCCAGTTCTACGTCAGCGTGCAAGGCGACGAATTCCGCGCGGCAACGCGCCTGCGCCAGACCATCTCGAACCTGCTGCAGGCCGAGTTCGGCCGCCGCACGGTGCACGACGTCGTCTCCGGGGCGCGCGACGAGATCATGGCCGAGGTGCGCGCGAAGGCCGATACGGACCTGCGTCGCATCGGGGTCGAGATTATCGACGTTCGCCTAAAACGCGTTGACTTTCCGCTGGCGGTGAGTCAGTCGGTTTACGGGCGCATGCAGGCCGAGCGCAAGCGCATCGCCAACGAGCTGCGCGCAGAGGGCGGAGCGGCAGCCGAGCGCATTCGTGCCGACGCCGACAAGCAGCGCGAGGTGATTCTGGCGAACGCGTATCGCGACGCACAGCGCGTCAAGGGCGAGGGCGATGCAAAGGCGGCGGCGACCTACGCTGCGGCGTTTTCGCAAAACGCGGAGTTCTACGGGTTCTACCGCCGCATGGAAGCCTACCGGGACACGTTTCATGGCAACAAGGATCTGATGCTGATCGAGCCCAACTCGGACTTCCTGCGCTATTTCGGGAACTCAGCGGGTCGTTTGCCGGCACAAAAGAAATGAGCGATGGGCGCCACGTTACTTATGGCGGTCGCCCTGATGCTCATCATCGAGGGCGCGCTACCCTTTCTTGCGCCTAGCGTCTGGCGCGATACCTTCCGCCGCATCATGCAGCTGTCGGACGGGCAGATCCGTTTCGTCGGACTCGCCGCGATGCTCTTCGGCGTGGTCCTGTTCACGCTGGTGGCCTGAGGTTGGCGATGCGCTGGCTGCTGCCCGAATACATCGAGGATATCCTGCCCGCGGAGGCGGCGCGTATCGAAGCGCTGCGCCGCGCCCTGCTCGATCAGTTCGCCGCGCGCGGTTACGAACTCGTCATGCCGCCGCTGCTCGAGTACGTGGAATCGCTCCTCACCGGAACCGGTCACGACCTCGATTTGCGCACCTTCAAGCTGGTCGACCAGCTTTCGGGCCGCATGATGGGGGTGCGCGCCGACATTACGCCGCAGGTCGCGCGGCTCGATGCGCACCTGCTCAATCGCAAGGGCGTTGCGCGCCTGTGCTACTGCGGCAGCGTGCTGCACGCACGGCCCGCCGGGCTTTCCGCGACGCGTGAGCCGCTGCAGATCGGCGCGGAGATTTACGGTCACGCCGGGGTCGAGAGCGATCTCGAGGTCCAGCGCCTGCTGTGCGCCACGCTCGAGGTCGCCGGCGTGCGGGGCGCGCGCGTCGACATCGGCCATGTCGCGGTGTTTCGCGCCCTGGTGCGTGCAGCCCGGATCGGACCCGAGCTCGAGGCGGAGCTGTTCGAAGCGCTGCAGAAAAAGGACGTTCCGGCGTTGCGCACGCTCACGCGTTCGCTCGGCGCGCGGCTGCGCGAAGCGCTGTTGCTCCTGCCCGAGCTGTACGGCGGGCGCGACGTGCTGGCGCTCGCGGCGCGGCGCCTGCCGAAGATCCCGGCATTACGCCGCGCGCTGGCGACACTGCGCGCGCTTGCGGATGCGGGAAACGCCGGCAACGCCGGTAACGCGACGACGCTCGCGACGAGCTTCGATTTGGCCGAGCTGCGCGGCTACCACTATCACTCGGGTATCGTGTTCGACGCCTACTGCGATGGCGTGACCGGCGCGGTGGCGCGCGGCGGGCGCTACGACGAGGTCGGCAGCGCGTTCGGCCGCTCGCGCCCGGCGACCGGATTCTCGATCGACTTGCGCGCGCTGGCCGCTGCGGCGGCCCCGGTCACGCGACGCGCGCCGATCCTTGCGCCGCCCAACGGGCGCGACCCGACGCTGACCGCGAAAGTTGCGTCGCTGCGCCGCGCCGGGGAGGTCGTGATCGAAGAGCTTCCGGGGCACGCGCGCCATCGGCAGGAACTCGGCTGCACGCGCGTGCTCGTCAGGCGGCGCGGCCGCTGGCTGGTGCGTCCGATGAAGGCCGCGAAGGACCAAGCGCGGTGATGGCAAAGAACGTCGTCGTCATCGGCACCCAGTGGGGTGACGAGGGCAAGGGCAAGATCGTCGACTGGTTGACTGAACGCGCCCAGGGCGTCGTGCGCTTTCAGGGCGGACACAACGCCGGGCACACGTTGGTGATCGGCGGTCAGAAAACCGTCCTCCATCTGATTCCCTCGGGCATCCTGCGCAAGGACGTCGATTGTTTCATCGGCAATGGCGTCGTCGTCTCGCCGCAGGCGCTCGTCGAGGAGATGGACCAGCTCGAAGCGGCCGGTGTCCCGGGCGTGGTGGCCCGGCTGTGCATCTCTGAGGCCTGCCCGCTGATCCTGCCGTACCACGCCGCGCTCGACGCCGCGCGCGAGGCGGCGCGCGGCGCGCAGAAGATCGGCACCACCGGGCGCGGCATTGGTCCGGCCTACGAGGACAAGGCCGCGCGGCGCGCGATCCGGCTGCAGGACCTGTTGAAGCCGGTGCGCTTCGCCGAGAAGCTCAAAGACCTCCTCGAGTTCCACAACTTCGTGCTGACGAGCTACTACCGACAGCCCGCGGTCGACTTCCAGAAGACGCTCGACGAGGCGCTTGCACTGGCACCGCGCCTCGCGCCGCTGGTCGCTGACATCCCACGCGCCCTGTACCACGCCAATCGCGCGGGCAAGAACCTGCTGTTCGAGGGCGCGCAGGGCAGTCTGCTCGACATCGACCACGGCACCTATCCCTTCGTCACCTCGTCGAACTGCGTCGCCGGGGCGGCGGCGGCCGGTGCGGGCGTCGGGCCGCGTCAGCTGCATTACGTGCTCGGCATTACCAAGGCCTACACCACGCGCGTCGGCAGCGGACCGTTTCCGACCGAGCTGTTGGACGACGTCGGGCGCTACCTCGCGACGCGCGGGCAGGAATTCGGCGCGACCACCGGCCGGGCGCGGCGCACCGGCTGGTTCGACGCCGCGGCGCTGAAGCGCTCGATCCAGCTAAATGGCGTGTCCGGGCTGTGCATTACCAAGCTCGACGTGCTCGACGGCGTCGAGTCGGTGAAGATCTGCGTCGGCTACCGAATCGAAGGCGAACTCTCGGAAATTCTGCCGGTGGGGGCCGAGGAGCTCGAGCGCTGCGAGCCGGTCTATGAAGAGCTGCCCGGCTGGAAGGAGAGCACGGTCGGCATCAAGTCGTATGCGGCGCTGCCCAAAGGGGCGCGCGCCTACCTCGAGCGCATCGAGGTACTCGCGGGCGTGCCGATCGATCTCATTTCAACGGGTCCGGATCGCGAAGAGACGATCGTTCGAAGCCATCCGTTCGATTAGTCAACGATTGGACCCTGGTGCCGAGGAAGGGACTCGAACCCCCACACCCTTGCAGGCGCTAGGACCTGAACCTAGTGCGTCTACCAATTCCGCCACCTCGGCAGGGGAGCGCATTCTAGAGGGAGCTTTTGGCAGTGTCAAAAAAACGCGACAAACATCGAAGTCGCGCAACTAAGGACGGTGAGCACGCGCCGGGTACGCCGGGTACGCCACGTGCGCCACGTACGCCACGTACGCCCCGTACGCCACGTTCGGAGCGCGGCGAAGCTGGGCGGCCAACGAAGCCCGTCAATCCGACAACGCCCCCACAGGGCGCCAAGCGCACCGCGCTGCGCCGGCGCGCGCGCAGCGAGCGCGCGCCCGTGGCGCAGGACCTAAGCCAGTCGATCCTCGACGCGCTCGAGCGCGAAGGCGCGCCGCTCACGCCCGATGAACTCGCCGCACGGCTGCGTGTGCCGAAACAGGAACGCGCGGCGCTCGATGTTGCGCTCGATGTACTGCTGCAGAGCGGTGCCTGTTTGCGCAACCGGGCCGGCAGTGTGCTTGTCGCGCGGCGTATTGCGCTCGTTGCCGGTCGAATCGACGGTCATCCGGACGGTTATGGTTTCCTTGCGCCGGACGAACCGGGCCCGTCGATCTATCTCTCGCATGCCGAGATGCGCCAGGCGCTGCACGGCGATCGGGCGACTGTGCGGGTGGCGGGTCGCGACGCGCGCGGGCGCCCATCGGGCACGATCGTCGAGGTCATTCCGCGCCTCGCGCGGCGCATCGTCGGGCGCTTGCATACCGAGCACGGGGTGGTTTTTCTGGTGCCCGAGGACCGCCGTATCGCGCAGGACGTACTCGTGCCGCCGACGCCAAGCGGCGGCGTGCGCGCGCGCCCAGGGCAGGTGGTCACCGTCGAGCTGATCGCGCAACCCTCGGTACACGCGCAGCCGATCGGGTGCGTCATCGAAGTCATTGGTGAGGAGACCGACCCGGGGATCGAGGTCGAGATCGCCGTGCGCAAGTTCGACCTGCCGCACGCGTTTTCGAAGAAGACGCTCGCCGCCGCAAGCGCGCTGCCCGAGGCCGTGGGCGCCGGAGACCTCGAGGGTCGGCACGACCTGCGCGAGGTGCCGTTCGTCACGATCGATGGCGAGACGGCGAAGGACTTCGACGACGCGGTGTACTGCGAGCGCGACGGGCGCGGCCACCGCCTGCTGGTGGCGATCGCGGACGTCAGCCACTATGTGAGGGCGCGTGCTCCGCTCGACGTCGATGCCTGCGAGCGCGCGACCTCGGTGTACTTTCCACGCCGGGTCATCCCGATGCTGCCCGAGCGCCTGTCGAACGAACTGTGCTCGCTCAACCCGGAGGTCGATCGCCTCGCCATGGTGTGCGAGATGGCGGTGACGCCGCGTGGCGAGATCGCACGCTACGCGTTCTTTCCGGCGGTCATCCGCTCGCAGGCGCGCCTGACCTACGGCGAGGTCTGGCAGATGCTCGAGGCGGGGGCGCCGAAGGCCGGACGCGACGCGGTGTTCGCCGGACTGCAAACGCTTTACGCGGTGTTCCAGCGGCTTGCCGAGGCGCGCCTGCGGCGCGGAGCGATCGATTTCGAAACCGTCGAAACGCGCATGATCTTCGACGCGCGTGGGCGCATCGAGCGCATCGTCCCGGAGGCGCGCAATGACGCGCATCGCCTGATCGAGGAGTGCATGCTGGCGGCGAACGTCTGTGCCGGCAAGATGCTGACCGAGCGCGCGCACCCCGTGCTCTATCGCGTGCATGGTGCGCCGACGGCGGAGAAGGTCACCGCGCTGCGCGACTTCCTGGGCGAAATCGGCCTTCAGCTCGGCGGCGGTGACGCGCCGAATCCGAAGGACTACGCGAACCTGCTCGAAGGCATACGCGCGCGCCCCGATTTTGAGTTGTTGCAGACGCTCGTCCTGCGTTCGCTCAAGCAGGCGGTGTACAGCCCGGACAATGCGGGGCACTTCGGTCTCGCCTTCGACGCCTACGTGCACTTCACCTCGCCGATTCGCCGCTATCCGGACCTCCTCACCCACCGCGCGATCAAGGCCTGCTTGGCGCGCAGCCGGGTCGAGGGCGTCGACTGGGAAGCGCTCGGGCGCCATTGCTCGGACACCGAGCGGCGCGCAGACGAGGCGAGCCGTGATGTCGAGAGCTGGTTGAAGTGCGACTACATGAAGGATCAGGTCGGCGGCGAGTTCTCGGGCGTGGTGACGGGTGTTGTTCCGTTCGGCGTCTTCGTCACCCTGGATGAGTACTACGTCGACGGTCTGGTCCACATCTCCGAGCTCGGGCGCGACTATTTTCAGTTCGATGCTGCGCGCCATCAGTTGGTTGGCGAGCGCAGCGGCGCGCGCTTCCGGCTCGCCGACCGCATGCGCGTCAAGCTGGTGCGCGTCGATCTCGAGACGCGCAAGATGGACTTCGTGCCGGCGTGAACAACGGGCGCGCATGAGTCGGCGTGGACCCCGCGAACCGCGCGTGGTGTTCGGCTTTCACGCGGTGCTCGGGCGCCTGCGGGCCGACCCGGCGTCGGTGAGCGAAATCTACCTCGACGAGACGCGCGCCGATGCGCGTGCGCGCGACCTCGCGAGCCTCGCCGAGCGCGCGGGGGTGCGTCTGTTGCGCGTGCCGACCAAGCGGCTCGATGGCTTTTACGGCGGCGGACGGCACCAGGGCGTGGTTGCGCGCGTTGCGGTCCAGGACCTCGCCGATGACCTCGACACGGTGCTTGCGGGACTCGTCGAACCGGCGCTGCTGCTGGTGCTCGACGGCGTGACCGACCCCCATAACCTGGGTGCATGCCTGCGCGTGGCGAACGCGGCCGGGGCGCACGCGGTGATCGCGCCGCGCGACCGCGCGGCCGGCATTACGCCCGTGGTGTCGAAGGTGGCGAGCGGGGCGGCCGAGGCGACGCCCTATCTGATGGTGACGAATCTGGCGCGCACGCTCGACGCGTTGAAGGCGCGCGAGATCTGGGTCGTCGGCGCGGACGAACAGGGCGGCGACGACCTGCACCAGGCCGACCTGCCGACGCCGATCGCCTGGGTGCTGGGGGCCGAGGGCGAGGGCATGCGGCGCCTGACGCGCGAGCGCTGCGACCTGCGGGTACGCATCCCGATGCGTGGCGCGGTCGAAAGCCTGAACGTATCGGTCGCCGCCGGGATCGTGCTCTACGAATCGCGCCGCCGCCGTAGCTTGCCCAAGGCATGATTTACTCTATATAATCCGCGCCCTTACCGAAGCACTGCATCGTAGCGAGCTTACCGACCTTACTGGTCACGCGCACCCGCGAAGCGGGGCCGCCCTCGGGCGGCGGCGCGCCACCTTGCCGTACCGTGATCGCATGACGGGCGGCTTAACCCACAAGGAGTCTGCATGCGACATTACGAAATCGTTTTTATCGTCCACCCGGACCAGAGCGAGCAGGTGCCCGCGATGGTCGAGCGCTACAAAGGCGTCATCGCCGCGCGCCAGGGCGTGGTGAACCGGCTCGAGGACTGGGGCCGCCGCCAGCTCGCGTTTCAGCTCGAGAAGGTTCACAAGGCACACTACGTGCTGATGAACATCGAGTGCGACCAGGCGACCGTGGACGAACTCGAGCATTCGTTCAAGTTCAGCGACGCCGTCCTGCGCCACCTGATCGTCAAGATGACGCGTGCGTGGACCGCGTCCTCTCCGATGATGAAGGAGGAGAAGTCGAAGTCGCTGATGGAGCGCGGCGGCGATGCGCCGCTTGGGGAGCGCGGCGGCGACGCCCCAGTTGCCGATGCGCCGCCCGTGGAAGCGGCGCCGGCCGAGGCACCGCTGGCGGAGGCGCAGCCGGCAGAGTCGAACGCGGCGCCAGCGGTCTGAAGCTGCAACCGACCGCTGCGGACGCCACGGACGCCACGGACGACGGCGCGAATCGGGTACGGCTGAACGGCCGCATGATCGAGCGTGACGCCTTGCGCCAGACCCCCGCGGGAATCGATGTGATCGCGTTCCGGATGCTGCATGAATCGACGCGGGCCGAAGCAGGCGGCGTGCGCGCGGTACGCGCCGAAGTCGATGCCGTCGCGTTCGAAGGCCAGGCACGACTCCTCGCGGGTTGCGCGCTGGATTCGGCGCTCGCGGTCGAAGGGTTTTTGTGTGCGAAGAGCCGGCGCTCGAAGCGCCTCCTGTTGCACGTGACGAAATTCGAATTTATGGAAGGAGTTTGACGATGCCACCACCGAGAAGAGGCAAGGGCAAGGGAAAGGGCAAGGGCAAGGGACGGCCGACGCGGGACAAGGGCCAGCGGGCACTGTTCCGGCGCCGCAAATTCTGCCGGTTCACGGCGGAAAAGATCGAGTGGATCGACTACAAGGACCTCGATATCCTGCGCGATTTCATCAACGAAAACGGCAAGATCATTCCGGCGCGCATTACCGGAACCTCGGCTGGCTACCAGCGCCAGCTCTCGACCGCGATCAAGCGCGCCCGCTATCTGGCGCTGCTGCCCTACACCGACACCCACTGAGGGGGCGCCATGCAGGTGATTCTGATTGAAAAGGTCGCCAACCTGGGAAACCTGGGCGACGTGGTGAAAGTGAAGGACGGTTTCGCGCGCAACTTCCTGATCCCACAGGGCAAGGCGAAGCGGGCGACGCAGGAAAACCTCGCCGCGTTCGAGTCGAGGCGCGCAGAGTTCGAGCGGGCACAGGCCGATTCGCTGGCCGCAGCGCAGGCGCGTGCGGTGCAGCTCGAAGGCTTGACGATCCAGATCACGCAGAAGGCAGGCGTCGATGGACGGTTGTTCGGCTCGGTCACGAACTTCGACATCGTCGAGACGCTCGGCAAGCAGAATATCGAGGTCGAGCGTTCGCAGGTTCGCATGGCGCAGGGCCCGCTCAAGCAGGTAGGTGAGTTTCCGATCCCGATCGTGCTGCATACCGACGTCGTTGCCACGATTACCGTGTCGGTGCTCGGCGAAGGCTGATTTATCGACAGCTTGCGTCCAGCTTAGTC
>Ga0255041_10000005_pt1 | contig 26789 bp, 24 predicted proteins | sample BC1_12_3_MG_FD_188630 | JGI IMG/M metagenome (GOLD analysis project Ga0255041, IMG submission 188630) | Seawater microbial communities from Strait of Georgia, British Columbia, Canada - BC1_12_3 | ecosystem: Environmental > Aquatic > Marine > Strait | place: Canada: British Columbia | collected... | reverse complement strand
CGGGTTCGGGCGCAACCCGGGGCATCGCGGACCCTCAGCCTCAGGCGGCCCGCCTCAGGCGGCCCGATCGTAGTGTGTATTCTCGGCGCCGAGAAACTGCAGCTTCGCAAGGCTCGCGTAGAGCCCGCCTTCGCGCATCAGCTCCGCGTGCGTGCCCTGGGCGACGATCGCGCCCCGGTCGATGACCACGATGCGGTCGGCGTGCTGAACGGTGGCCAGGCGGTGCGCAATCACCAGCGTCGTGCGGCCGCGTTCGAGCGCCTCGAGTGCCTGCTGCACCATGCGCTCGCTCGCCGCGTCGAGCGAGCTCGTCGCCTCGTCGAGCAACAGGATCGGCCGGTCGGCGAGCAAGGCGCGCGCGATCGACAGCCGCTGGCGCTCGCCGCCCGAGAGTGTGACGCCGCGTTCGCCGAGAATCGTATCGAGGCCCTGCGGCAAGCGCTCGACGAACTCAAGCGCAAAAGCCTGCGCGCAGGCCTGCGTCACTTCGTCGCGCAACGCCTGCGGCCGCCCATAGCGGACGTTGTCGAGCACGCTTGCCGCGAAGATCACCGGCTCTTGAGGAACCACCGCGACGAGGCTGCGCACGGCACGTGGATCCGTCGCGCGCAGCTCGATTCCGTCGATGCGTACGGTGCCGGCCTGCGGATCGTAGAAGCGCAGCAGCAGCGCAAACACGGTCGACTTTCCGGCCCCCGAAGGGCCGACCAGCGCAACGCATTCGCCCGGCGCAACGCTGAGCGAAAAACGCTCCAGCGCAGCCGCGTTCGGGCGCGCCGGATACGCGAAGCGCACGCCGGCAAACTCGATCGCGCCGCGCGCGGTCGCCGGCAGGGCAATCGGATCGGGCGGCGCGGCGATCGCCTGCGGCGTGTCGAGCAGCTCGAGCAGCCGCTCGGTGGCGCCCGCGGCACGCTGCAGCTCACCCCACACCTCGGACACCGTCCCGGCCCCGATCGCCACAACCGCGGCGTAAAACACGAACGCGGAGAGCGCGCCCGCCGTGAGCCTGCCGTCGAACACGTCGTGCCCGCCGATCCAGAGAATCACGCCGATCGCACAAAACGCGATCAGCATGACAAGCGCAATCAAGAGCGCCTTCTGCCGGATCCGCGCGACACCAACGTCGTACGCCGCCTCGGCGTGATGCGCGAACGCGGCGCGGTCGTTTGACTCATGCACATAGGCCTGCACCGTCCGGATCTCGTGCACCGCCTCGTCTACGTAGGCCGACACATCGGCGACCCGGTCCTGGTTGTCGCGCGACAGATGGCGCACGCGCCGCCCGAGCAGCAGGATTGGCACCAGCGTCGCCGGCACGCCGAGCAACACCAACAGCGCGAGTTTCCAGCTCACCACAAAGAGCATCAGCGTCGCGCCGATCATCATGACGAAATTGCGCACGAACATCGACAAGCCGTAGCCGATGACCTGCTGCAGCAGCATCGCGTCGACGGTGAGCCGCGACACCACCTCACCCGTGCGTGTCGCTTCGAAAAATGCCGGCTCGAGGCCGATGATGTGATCGAACACGGCGCGCCGCAGATCGGTGATCACCCGCTCGCCGGTCGTCATCATCAGATAAAAGCGGAAGTAGGTCGCGACCGCGAGCGTAATGGCCACGCCGATCAGCGCGGCAAGCGCCCCGTTCAGCAACCGCGGGTCGCCGCTGCCGAATCCCTGGTCGACGACATGCTTCAGGCCCTGCCCGAGCGCCAGCACGCTCGCCGCGGCCACCAACAAGGCAACGATTGCGCCCGCGACACGGCGGCGGTAGGGCATCAGGAACCGCCCCAGGCGCACGAGCTGGCGCCAATCGCTTCGCGGCCGCTGCGCAGAATCGAATAAGGCCATGCCCGGACTATAAACCGCAAGCGAGTCCCACGACGGTCATGCCGTTGCCCTCGCGGGGAGGGGGCTACAGGGGGAGGGCATCGAGCCCTCCCCCTGTAGCCGACTTTCCGGGGGTTCTATGCGCGCCTAGCGCGCATAGAACCTGTAATTATTCCCACCGAGATGCTTGGCGCGGTACATGGCGATATCGGCGTTGCGCAGTAACCCCTCGCCGTCGCTCGCGTCCGTGGGATACAGCGTTACGCCGATGCTGGCGCCAATGCGGAATCCTTTTCCGTCGACCTGGAATTCGGGCTCGAGCGCACGCAGAATTTTCTCGGCGATCGTTTGGCAATCGGTCTCGAGGCGCAGGTCGGGAACCACGACGACGAACTCGTCGCCGCCCTGGCGTGCCAGGGTATCGGCCTTGCGCACGCAGCCGGCGAGGCGCTGCGCGACCTCACGCAGCACGGCGTCGCCCGCGCGGTGGCCGAGCGTGTCGTTCACCTCCTTGAAGCCATCAAGGTCGATCAGCATGACCGCGACCTTGGTATCGCGCCGCTGCGCGAGAAAGACCGCCTGCCGCAGACGGTCATCGAGCAGCCGCCGATTGGGCAGCCCGGTCAGCGTATCGTGATGCGCGAGGAACCGCGCCTCCTCCTCGCTGCGTTTGCGTTCGGTGACGTCCTGCGACACGCCGATGACGCGATGCACGCGCCCAGACGGATCGAAGACGGGCTGACCGCGCGCCGCGATCCAGCGCGTGCCGCCGCTCGGACCGGTGATGCGGTACTCGCAGGCAAAGGGCTCGCCGCGCTCCGCGGTCGCGGCGCCCGCTGACAGGAAACGCTCGCGGTCCTCGGGATGCACCCAATTCGCGTATTCGTTCCACTTGATACGGGTATCGTCTCCGGTGCTCGAAACCGTGCCGCTGTCGTGCCCAAAGCGCAACATACCCGATTCAGTGTCCCGCTCCCAGTAGTACAGGCCGGCGACCTCGACGGCGAGGCGGAGTTTTTCCACCGTGTCATACAGCGCCGCCGCCGCACGTTTCTGGGCGCTCACGTCGTGTGCCGTCCCGGTCGCACCATCGACTTCGCCGCGCGCGTTGCGCACCGGAACCGCGTTTAGCGCAAGATCGACCGTCGTCCCGTCGCGCCGCTGATGACGCGTCTCGAAGTTGAAGACCGGCTCGCCTTCCAGCACGCGCCGCAGCACCGCAAGATCGCGCGCACGGACCTGGGGCGCGAGCACGTCGGCCATCGGCCGGCCGAGTAGGTCCGCCGTTTCGCAGCCATAGACGCGCCGGACGGCGGCCGCATTCAGGAAGGTCCAGCGACCCTCGCGGTCAACCGACCAGATGAGGTCGTTCGACGCCTCGACGAGATCACGGTACATCGCCTCACTCGAGCGCAGCGCGCTCTCGGCGGCGCGTCGCTCGTCGATGTCGGTGAAGGCGAGCACAGCGCCCGCGTGCGCCGACGCCACGTTCAGCCACCGACCGATGACATGGCACCACACAGACGAGCCATCGCGGCGCGAGAGCGCCGACTCCATCTCGAAGACCTCTCCGCCAGCCAGGCGCGCCTCGAGATCCCGCCAGTGTGCGGCCCAGTCGTCGTCGGACGCGCTCCAGGCGCGCGTCTCGCGCCCTTGTAGCTCGCCCGCCGCATAGCCCAGCATCTGCTCGAGGCGACCGTTGCAGCGCTCGATGCGGCCGTCTTGCACGAAGGCGACGCCAAGCGGGAGCGTATTGAGCAGTAGATCTTCCTGGGCAAGCAGCGCGAGGTAGGCGTCCTGCGACGATTTGAGCTCAGTGATGTCGCTGAAGGTCCACACGAACCCCCCAAATGCGGTTCGCATGATCCGGGACTGGAACCACCGCCCATCGGGCGAGCGGAACTGGCGCGGCGCACTGCGTCCGGCGCGCAGGTCGTCTAGCCGCGACTCGATCCATTCTCTGCGCCGCGCGGCGATCTCCGAGCGCGGCCCCTCAACCTCGAACGCGGCTGCACAGAGGTCGCGATACGCGGCACCCGCCAGGGCCTCGCGCCCCCGCTCGCCGCCGTAGCGGCGCGCAAAGGCGTCGTTGCAGGTCACCAGCGACGCGCCGTCGTCGAAGATCGCGATGCCCTCCGGAAAGCTTTCGATCGCATCGCGCATCCGGGTTTCGCTCTCCTGCGCGCGGCTGCGGAGGGTCTCGTTCTCCAGGCGTGCGCGCAGCGTGTCGAGCAGACTATGGTTTAGCTCGCGGTGAATGCGGACGATGACGACGCCGAAGAGTCCGATGACCAGCGCCAGGTAGCGATAGGCTGCGTCCGGCTGTACCGCGAGCTGTCCGATCAACCCAGCGAGCGGGGGGACGACGTAGGCATACACGCTCAGCACGCTCGCCGCGTACAGTCCGGCCGCAGTGATGAGGGTTCCGCCGACGACGAACACTGCCGCCATCAGCAGCAGTGGATCCTCGGACGCGAAGAACAGCGTCGGAATCGCCGCCCAGGCTGCGCCCGAGGCGAAGGCACCGAGCGCGAAGCGTCGCTCCCAGCGCCGCGGCGGCCTTCCTTGGGCGCGAAGATAGGCCGCGTGAACCAGAACCCGCGCGGCGATCACCGCGAGCAGCGCGCAAAACCAGCCGATCAGCGCGTCGGCCCAGGTGTCGCGCCACAGAATCATCAGGACGATCCCCGCATACACGGGGCTGACGAGATAGGCCGCGCGTCCCATGCGGAACAGCATCGCGATCCGGGTGTCATCGACGCCGGCGTCCGGCGCTGACTGGGCCGCCACGAAGAAGGCTTCGTCCGCGTCCACACCCACGTCCAGGTCCACCTCATGCATGGAACCGGTATACGCCGCGGCGCGGCCGGCGGGCGTGGTCTTCGCCGCTGCGTTTACCTTGTTTTTCATCCCAACCGCAGGGCGATCACTGAATTCACGCAGCGGATGGCGCGAGCACGTCGTCTAGCAGCTCGATCCAGTGGCGGACCGGCGCCTGCGAGCCGACCTGAAGGTGCATCAGGCAACCGATGTTTGCGGTCGCGATCGTTGCAGGCGATCCGGCGTGCAGCGCCGCCAGCTTGCGCGCGCGCAATGTGTCCCCCAGCGCGGGCTGCAGTATCGAGTAGGTGCCGGCCGAGCCGCAGCACAGGTGCGCGTCCGCCACCGGCGTGAGTTCATAGCCGGCACGCGTTAAAAGCGACTCGACCTCACCGTGAATCTGCTGCGCATGCTGCAGCGAGCACGGTGCGTGAAATGCGATTCGGCCGCGCGATGCCCGCGCCGTCAACCGCGCCTCGAGCCCGGTCGCGATGTCGGCAACGACCTCGGAAAGATCGCGTGTCATTTCGCTCACGCGCGCGGACTTTTCGCGGTAGGCCGGGTCATCACGCAAGAGATGGCCGAACTCGCGCACCATCGATCCGCAGCCGCTTGCGGTCATCACGATCGCCTCGACCTCGCCGCCTTCGATCAGCGGCCACCAGGCATTGATCAGCGCCCGCATGTCGTCCAGCCCGGCGGCCTGCGCGTTCAGGTGATAGCGAACCGCGCCACAGCACCCGCCGCCAGGCGCCTCGAGCAGCGAAATGCCGGCCGCGTCGAGCACGCGCGCGGCCGCCGCGTTTATCACCGGTGCGAGTGCAGGCTGCACGCAACCGGCGAGGACGAGCATCTTTCGCGCGTGGCGCGGCCCGGGCCAGGCGCCATCCGCGCGCGCGCGCGCGGGCACCACGCGCTTGAGCACCGGCGGTAACAACGGGCGCAGCCATTGACCCAGCTTGAGGAATGCACCGAACAACGCCGCGCGCGGCAACACGAGGCCAAGCGCGGTGCGCTGAACACGGTTGAACAGGCCCCGGCCCACCTGGGTCTCGACGATGCCGCGCCCGATGTCGACGAGCCGACCGTAGCGCACACCCGACGGACAGGTCGTCTCACAAGACCTGCAGCTTAGACAACGGTCGAGATGCAACTGCGTGCGTTCCGTCGGCCGCTCACCCTCCAATACCTGTTTGATGAGATAAATGCGCCCGCGCGGACCGTCCAGCTCGTCACCGATCAGCTGATAAGTGGGGCATGTTGCGGTGCAAAAGCCGCAGTGGACGCATTTGCGCAGAATCTCTTCTGCTTCGCGGCCTTCAGCAGTATTGCGAACGAAATCGGCGAGCTGGGTCTGCATTTCTCAAATGGACGTCTAGGCTCTATAGTCTGGCCGGCCCGGGACCGCGAGTGCAGGTATGAATCGCCCGAACTGGAAACTTCTGTTGCCCGCCGCAGCGGCCGGCGGCTTCGTTCTGGTCGGATTCTGGGGACTGCTGGTCGGACCGCTCGGCCGTGCGCTACTTAGCGAAGGCGCGCTGATGGAGACCGCAAGGGCCCTGCGTGCGGGCGCGGGTCTGGGCAATGATTTGGCGAGCGCACAAAAGCGCCTCATCGAGGTTGCGGGCAAAGCCGCCGAGACCGGAAAGCCGCGCATCGCGCTCAAGCTGTACGGCACCCTGCTCGCAAAGTATCCCGATACGCAGTACGCGGATTTCGTTCGCACCAACATGCGCATCGAAGAAAACAAGCTCGGCAAGGGGTCGGCTCCGGCCTGAGTCTCAAAGATCGGGATACAGCCGACCGCGGTTGAAAATACGCTGCGGATCAAATGCGGCCTTCAAGCCGCGATGCAGGCGCAGCTGCAGCGCCGAGGGCGGCGCAAACGCACCCGCCGGTTTGTCCATTGCACGGAACAGCGTCGCATGCCCGCCGGCACGCGCGGCGGCTTCACGCATCACCTGCGCCTCGGCGCCGGCGCGAATCCAGCGCAGCGCGCCACCCCATTCGAGCAACGGCGCGGGTAACGGCGTGCCGTCGAGGGCGAGCGCGAGCGGCACCGAAATCGACGGCAGGGCGAACCGCCAAAGCGGCGCGTCACCGGCGAAAAATGGATGGGTCTGCTCGCGCAGTGCGACCCAGAACGCGGCGGCCTCTGCGCTTGCTACCCCGTCTCCGCCCAACTGCGCGCTCGCCGCGCGGACCGCCGTCGCGGCACCCGACAGGCGTAGCCACAGCACGCCGTCACACCATGCGCTCGCCGAGATCGGGTGCGGCTGTCCCGCCCATGCGTTCAACGTTTCGATCGCGGCGGCCTCCGACAGCTCGAAGCGGCGGGTCTGCTCCTCGACCGGCCGCGGCAGGACCTTGAGCGAGATCTCGAGGATGACGCCGAGCGTGCCGAGCGAGCCGGCGAGCAGGCGAGCCACGTCGTAGCCGGCGACGTTCTTCATGACCTCGCCGCCGAAGGCCAGTACGCGCGCCTGGCCGTCGAGCAGCTTGGCGCCAAGCACGTAATCGCGCAGCGCACCGGCGGCGACGCGGCGCGGCCCGGATAAACCTGCAGCGACGCAGCCACCGAGGGTCGCGGCCTGTCCAGCCCGCGTGAAATGCGGCGGCTCGAAGGGGAGCATCTGGCCGCGCGCCTCGAGCGCGGCCTCCACCTCGGCGAGCGGCGTGCCGGCGCAGGCAGTCATCACCAGCTCGGTCGGGTCGTAGTGCACGATGCCTGCGCAGTCACGCGTATCGAGCAGTTCGCCGTCGAGCGCGCAGCCGTAGAAGTCCTTGGTTCCGCCGCCGCGCACGCGCAACGGCGTGCCTGCGTCCGCCGCCCGCCGGACGCGATCCACCAGCGACTGAACCGCCTCGGACACGCCGCTCTAGAACCTCGGAAGCTCTGGGTGCGGCAGTTGGCCGCCGCGCACGTGCATGCGCCCGTACTCCGCGCAGCGATGCAGTGTGGGCACCGCCTTGCCCGGATTGAGCAGCCCCTTGGGATCGAACACGCGCTTCACGGCATGAAAGGCCTCGAGTTCGTCGGGTTGGAACTGGATGCACATTTGGTCGATCTTCTCGATGCCGACACCGTGCTCGCCGGTTATCGTGCCGCCGACGTCGACGCATTTTTCGAGCACCTCGGCGGCGAACTGCTCGGTGCGCTCGAGTTCATCCGGGTCGTTCGCATCGAAGAGGATGAGCGGATGCAGATTGCCATCACCGGCGTGGAACACGTTCGGACAGCGCAGCCGGTACTTTTTCTCGAGTTCGGCGATGAAGCGCAGCACCTCGCCGAGGCGCCGCCGCGGAATCGTCCCATCCATGCAGTAATAGTCCGGCGAGATGCGACCCATGGCCGGAAACGCCGCCTTGCGTCCCGACCACAAGCGCAGGCGTTCGGCCTCGTCGCGCGAGATCGTCATGCGGGTCGCGCCGGCCGCCTCGAGCACCGCTTTCATGCGCCCGATCTCCTCCTCGACCTCCTCGGGTGTGCCGTCCGATTCGGCCAGCAGGATCGCCGCCGCCTCGACATCGTAGCCTGCATGCACGAATGCTTCGACCGCGCGCGTCGCCTGCTGATCCATCATCTCGAGCCCGGCCGGAATGATGCCCGCTGCGATCACCCCGGCCACCGCGGCGCCAGCCTTCTCCACGTCATCGAACGACGCCATCAGCAGCCGCGCGCTTTGCGGCTTGGGCAGCAGCTTGACCGTCACTTCGGTGATCACCGCAAGCATCCCTTCCGAGCCGATCGCGAGCGCGAGCAGGTCGTAGCCGGGCGTGTCCGGGGCCTCCGAGCCGAAGTCGATCGGCTCACCGTCGATGCTGTATCCCTTGACGCGAAGCACGTTGTGCACCGTCAAACCGTATTTCAGGCAATGCACGCCCCCGGAGTTCTCGGCGACGTTGCCGCCGATGGAGCAGGCAATCTGGCTTGACGGGTCGGGCGCGTAGTACAGGCCGAATGGCGCGACGAGATCCGAGATCGCCGCATTGCGTACACCCGGCTGCACCACCGCAACGCGCGCGATCGGGTCCACGCGCAGCGCGCGCATGAACTTGGCCATCGACAGCAAGACACCGTCGGCCAGCGGCAGCGCGCCGCCCGACAAACCGGTACCCGCCCCGCGCGGTACCACCGGCGCGTTCATCGCGTGGCAGGTTTGCAGGATGCGCCGCACCTCGGCCTCGGTTTCCGGCAGCGCGACGACCATCGGCACGCGGCGATAGGCGGTCAGGCCATCGCACTCGTAGGGCCGCGTATCTTCCTCTTCGTACAGCACGCTGCGCGCCGGCAGAAACGCACGCAACGCAGCGGCGACTTCCCGCTGGCGCCGGGGATCGATGCGCTGCTCGCGTTCGTCGGCACCCATCGGACACTCAACCCTTCAGATACGGGCGCGCCCAGGCGAGCCCGGCCACCGTGTCTGCGCGAGGATTGTACTCACAGCCGATGACACCGTTGTAGCCGATGCGGTCGATGGTCTCGATCAGCCATGGGAAATTGATCTCACCGGTCCCCGGCTCATGGCGGTCCGGCACGTCAGCAAGCTGAATGTGGCCGATCCTAGACAGCAAGCGCTCGATCGTGTTTGCCAAGTCACCTTCCATGATCTGCATGTGAAAGATGTCGTACTGCAGATAGGCATTGTCGGTTCCAGCGGCGTCGATCGCCTCGAGCACCTGCTGCGAATGGTGCAGGAAGAACCCCGGTATCGTGCGCGTGTTGCAGGCCTCGATCATGAGCGCGGCGCCGGCGTGCTTCAGCTGCGCCGCGGCGAACGCGAGGTTCTCGACCAGCGTCTCGAAGTAGCGCCCCCGCGCCACGTCCGCCGGGATCACGCCGGCGAGGCAGTTTAGGCGCGGGCAGCGCACCGCGCGCGCGTACTCGATGGCGCGCGCCACGCCGTCGCGAAATTCGTTTACCCGCTCGGGCAGGCAGGCGATGCCGCGATCGCCCTTTGCGAAGTCGCCGGCGGGCAGGTTGTGCAGAACGACCTCGACGTCCGCGGCCCGCGCCCAGTCCGCGACATCGACCGCCGCCCATGCATAGGGAAACTGATACTCGACGTTACGAAAACCCGCGCGCGCCGCAGCGGCGAAGCGGGACGGAAAATCGAGTTCCGGAAAGAGGAGCGACAGGTTCGCAGCGAGTCGGGGCACGCAGCCTCCCAAATAGACGCAGTGAATGCGGTGATGGTAGATGAGCCAACCGCAGGCGACAACGGCGTAAAGCCGTGCGCGAAATTGCTAAGATACGCGCATTCTCCAGAGGGTCTTCCGCTTGGCGTCGCCCGCCCTGCTGCGTCTGCTGCCGTTCCTTTCCTGGTGGCCGAGGGTCACCCGGCAGACGTTGCGTGCCGACGCGACCGCCGGGTTGATCAGCGCGATCGTCGTCCTCCCGCAAGGCGTCGCATTCGCGACGCTGGCGGGCATGCCGCCCGAGTACGGCCTGTATTGCGCGATGGTGCCGGCGATGATTGCGGCACTGTTCAGCTCGTCCTGGCACACGGTTTCCGGTCCAACGAACGCGGTTTCGCTGTTCGTGCTCGCCACGGTTTCGCCGTTGGCGACGCCCGGCTCCGACCAGTACATCAGCCTCGTACTGACGCTTTCGCTGATGACCGGCGTGATCATGCTCGCGATGGGCAGCCTGCGTCTCGGGCGCCTGGTGAACTTCATCTCGCATACGGTCGTCGTCGGCTTCACGGCCGGCGCAGGCACCTTGATTTTCGCCAGTCAGCTGCGCAATTTTTTCGGCATCGACGCCCCCGCCGGTGGTTCGTTCCTGACCACGGTGCAGGGATTCGCGCAGCGCCTGTCCGAATTGAACCCGTACGTCGTACTCGTCGCCGTCATTACGCTGCTGAGCGGCGCGCTCTCGCGCCGCTTCTTCAGCAAGGTGCCGTATATGATCGTGGCACTCGTCGCCGGCGGTGGCGCGGCATTCGCGTTGAACAGCTGGCTCGGTGCGGAGCACACCGGCATTCGCGTCCTCGGTGCACTGCCGGGTACGCTCCCCCGCCTGTCGCACCCCGACCTGTCGGCCGACACGCTCAAGTCGCTGATGGGCATCGCGTTTGGCGTGACGGTCCTTTCACTGACTGAAGCGACGTCGATCGCGCGTGCGATCGCGCTGCGCTCAGGGCAGCGCATCGACGGTAATCAGGAGTTCATCGGCCAGGGGCTCGCGAACGTGGTGGCGAGTTTTTTTTCCGGCTACCCCACCTCGGCGTCATTCAACCGCTCCGGGATCAACTACGAAGCCGGTGCGCGCACGCCGCTCGCGGCCGCGTTCTCCGCGCCCTTCCTGATCGCCATTCTGTTCCTCGTCGGCCCCCTGGTCGCCTACATTCCGATTGCCTCGATGGCGGCCCTCCTGTTCATGGTCGCCTGGGGACTGTTCGACGTGCATGCGATGCGCATCATCTCGCGCACCAGTCGCAGTGAGGCGCTGGTATTGATGTTCACCTACGCCGCCACCCTGCTCATGAACCTCGAGATGGCGATCCTCACCGGCGTCATGCTGTCTCTCATCGTCTACCTGAATCGCACCTCGCGGCCGCAGATGCGCACACTGGTTCCAGACCCGCGCCACGCCGAGCGCCGCTTTGGCCCCGTGGCTGACGGCCTGGCCGAGTGCCCGCAGACGAAGATCATGAGCATCGAGGGCTCGATCTACTTCGGCGCGGTCGACCACGTCGAGTCCCATATGGATACCCTGCGCGACGCAGCGCGTGAACAAAAACAGCTGCTTCTTGTGTGCCGCAACATCAACTTCATCGACGTTGCCGGCGCCGAGGCCCTGGCACATGAGGCGCGCAAACGCCGCTGGGACGGCGGGCGTCTGTATCTGTACGGGCTGCGCCAACCGGTCGAGGACGTGCTGACCAACAGCGGACTCGCGGCCGAAATCGGCGAAGATCAGATATTCCGATCCAAGCGCGAGGCGATTGCCACGGTATTCGGTCGCCTCGACCGTTCAATCTGTGCGCGCTGCAACGCGCGCATCTTCGAAGAGTGCGCGACGCTGCCGCCGCCAGACACGTCGTGATCACCCCGGCCCTCGAACCCCACGCCATCGCAACGCTCCTGGTCGCGGCGGTCGCCTTTGCCCTGTTCGCGCGCGAACGAGTGCCGATTGCGACGACCAGCCTGGGTGTGCTGGTGCTCCTTTCCGCGGGCTTTCACCTATTTCCCTACGCGCGCGAGGGCGTCACGGTGACGCCGGCCGACTTCTTCCTCGGTTTCGGCCACGAGGCACTCATCGCGATCTGCGCGCTGATGATCCTGGGCCGCGGGCTCGTGGTCACCGGGGCGCTCGATCCGGCGTCGCGCCTGCTCGGGCGCCTGCTCGAAGCGCGGCCCAGCGCCGCCATGCTCCTCGTCCTCATGCTGTGCGCCGCCGCAAGCGGCGTCATGAACGACACACCGATCGTCATCCTGATGCTGCCGATCCTGGTCGGTGCCGCGCTGCGCTCGAAAACCTCGTCCACGCGCACCCTGCTGCCGATGAACTACGCGGTGCTCATCGGCGGCATGGGAACCACGATCGGCACGTCGACCAATCTGCTGGTGGTGGCCATCGCAGCCGACCTGGGCGTGCGCCGCTTCGAGATGTTCGATTTCATTCATGTCACGGCGATCGCAGCGGTCGGCGGGATTCTCTACCTCTGGCTCGTGCTTCCGCGCCTGATTCCGGAGCGCGGCGACGCGATCCGCGACGACGCGCCGCAGATGTTCGCCGCCGTGCTGCATATCGGCGAAGGTGGCATGGCCGACGGCAAGAGCTTCGCCGAGGTGCAGAAACAGGCCGGCGCCGGATTGCGTGTGCGGCGCATCGTGCGCGGCGAGGGACTCGAGCTCGCGCGCCTGCCGACCCTCACGCTACGCGCCGGCGATCGCCTGTCGATCACCGCGCACGCGCAGGACCTGCGCGAATTCGCCGACCAGCTCGGCGCCACGCTGCACAAGCCCGAGGAGACCGAACCCCTCGTCGACGATGAACATCCGTTGACCGCGGAAGATCAGCGTCTGGCCGAGGTCGTGATTACCGACGGCTCACCGCTCCATCGTGCGACGTTGCGTGCGCGACGCTTCGGCGAGCTCTACGACGTCACCATCGTGGGTTTGCATCGCGCCGGCGGCGAAGCCCTTGGTCGGCGCGAGGATCTCGCGGATGTGGTGCTGCATGCCGGCGACATCCTGCTCGTCCAGGGCACCGAGAAAGACATCGCGGCACTGCGTACCCGCGCGCGTCTGCTCGTGCTCGATCGCAGTTACGACCTGCCGCGGACCGAACGCGCCCCACTCGCGCTCGCGATACTCGCAGTGGTAGTGCTGGCCGCCGCGCTCAAGCTCGCGCCAATCTCGGTCGCCGCGCTCGCGGGCGTCGGCGCCATGCTGCTGACGCGCTGCCTGGACTGGGAAGAGGCGGCGCAGGCCCTGTCAGTCAAAATCGTCCTGCTGGTCGCCTCGAGCCTTGCCCTCGGTTCCGCGCTGGAAAAAACCGGCGGCACCGCGTGGCTTGCGGCTGCCTTCGTCGATGCGAGCGCGGGCCTGCCGGTGGAATGGGTGCTCGCGCTTCTGATGCTGCTGGTGGCCGCATTCACCAATTTCGTCTCCAATAACGCGGCCGCGGCCGTCGGCACACCGATTGCGGTCAGCATTGCCGCACAACTCGGCGTCGCCCCGGAGCCGCTGGTACTCGCCATCATGTTCGGCGCCAATTTCTGCTTCGTGACGCCGATGGCCTACCAGACGAACCTGCTCGTGATGAGCGCCGGGAGCTATCGCTTCAGCGACTTCGTGCGCGGCGGCCTGCCGCTGCTTGCGCTGATGCTCGCAAGCTACGCGTTTCTCCTGCCCCGATTCTTTCCTCTCTAGCAGGACGCGGCGCGAAATCCCTGCGCGCGGCGCGTCTATTTCGGCGCAATCTGCTCAATGCGCTGTGCTAGACTTTTTTGTTAGGGGTACTACAACAACAACATCGGGAGGCGTCTATGGCTGCAATCCTTCAGTCGCTCGGCCGCACGGTGACCGCGGGTGTCGTCGTTCTGTTGATCATCATGGGTATTGCCGGCACCTTCGGCAATCTCGGCGAAATGAGCTGGTGGACGTTCTTCATGCGCTGGCTGCATGTGCTTTCGGGCGTCATGTGGATCGGCCTGCTGTGGTATTTCAACTTCGTCCAGACCCCGTCGATGCCGAAGATCCCCGACGAACACAAGCCGGCGATCAGCAAGGTCATCGCCCCCGAGGCGCTGTTCTGGTTTCGCTGGGCCGCGCTCTCGACGATGGTGACCGGGCTGCTGCTGGCCTGGATGAACGGCTATCTCGGTAGCGCCCTCTCGCTGACCAAGGGCGTGCATGCCATCGGCCTCGGGATGTGGATGGGCCTCATCATGGCATTCAACGTCTGGGCCATCATCTGGCCCAATCAGAAGAAGATACTCGGACTGGTCGAGGCGAGTGCCGAGGAAAAGGCGGCGGCAGCCAAGAAGGCGGGGATGGCGTCGCGCATCAACACCTTGCTGTCGATTCCGATGCTGTTCTGCATGGTCGCGCAACAAAACGGCGGCCTGTAGCGCGCGCGGCCGAAACCGGACTTCAGCGAATCATCACGGGGCCCCGCGCGGGCCCCGTTTCACGTGCGCGCCGGTGCCGCGATGCCGCGATGCCGCGAATGGTGGACCCAGGCGCAATGCCCCGCTCGGCGAACCAGCCGCGTCGCATTTCGAGTGCATAGCGCGCGGGTTGGCTCGCGCAGTGCGATGCCTCGCTCTCCGGCGTCATATCGGCGATGTTGACGATGCGCGCCGACGCGTCGAGAAACGCGACGGAGAGCGGGACGAAGGTGTTTTTCATCCACATGCAGTGGGTCGTCACCTCGTCGAACACGAACAACATGCCCTCGTTCTGGCCGAGGGACTTGCGAAACATGAGCCCCTGCATGCGGCTGGGATCATCGGCGGCAAGTTCGGCACTGATCAGGTGCATGCCGGCCCCGAGTTCGATGACCGGCCGTTGCGCGCAGGCAACGGACGCGAACGCGCCAAGGACAATCGAAAGAACCACGACGTGGAGGCCGCGCACCAGACGATGATATGACAGCAACGGGCGGTCCACGCCGCCACTTGCACCCGCCACCGGGGGCGGTAACCTGCCGCCCTGCCACGCGACCACGCGTCCGCCGACCAAGGTGGCAAGTCTTATATAATATATCTTTTCTTCAACACCCTCGCCTCCCCCACCATCCGCGCAGGAGTTGCCATGGCGTACAAGCACATCAAGGTTCCGTCGAACGGCGAGAAGATCCGGGTCAACAAGGACTTCTCGTTGTCGGTGCCCGACAACCCAATCATTCCCTACATCGAGGGCGACGGCACCGGCGTCGACATCACGCCGGTCATGCTCAAGGTGGTCGACGCCGCGGTGCAGAAGGCCTACGGCAGCAAGAAGAAGATCGTCTGGATGGAAATGTACGCAGGGGAAAAATCCTGCAAGGTCTACGGCGAGAACGTCTGGCTGCCGGACGAGACGCTCGAGGCCTCGAAGGAATACGTCGTCTCGATCAAGGGGCCGCTGACGACCCCGGTGGGCGGGGGCATCCGCTCGATCAACGTCGCGCTGCGCCAGGAACTCGATCTGTACGTCTGTCTGCGCCCGGTGCGCTGGTTCACCGGCGTCCCCAGCCCGGTGAAGGCGCCGGAAAAGATCGACATGGTGATCTTCCGCGAGAACTCCGAGGACATCTATGCGGGTATCGAGTGGGCCGCGCAGACAGCCGAGGCGAAGAAAGTCATCAAGTTCCTCATCGACGAGATGAAAGTCCGCAAGATCCGCTTTCCCGAGACCTCGGCGATCGGCATCAAGCCAGTCTCGAGCGAGGGCAGTGAGCGGCTCATCCGCAAGGCCTTTCAATACGCGATCGACAACAACCGCAAATCGGTGACACTGGTCCACAAGGGCAACATCCAGAAGTTCACCGAGGGCGGCTTCCGCGACTGGGGCTATCTGCTGGCGCAGAAGGAATTCGGCGCACAGCCGATCGACGGCGGCCCCTGGTGCAGCTACAAGAATCCGAATTCGGGCCAGGAAATCGTCGTCAAGGACGTCATCACCGACGCCTTCCTGCAGCAGATCCTGCTGCGCCCCGCCGAATACGACGTCATCGCGACGCTGAATCTGAACGGTGACTACATTTCGGACGCGCTCGCCGCGCAAGTCGGCGGTATCGGCATCGCGCCCGGCGCCAATCTGTCCGACACCGTGGCGATGTTCGAGGCGACGCATGGCACGGCGCCAAAGTACGCCGGCAAGGACTACGTCAACCCCGGCTCCGAGATCCTGTCTGCGGAAATGATGCTACGCCACATGGGCTGGACCGAGGCCGCCGACGCGATCGTGCGTTCGATCGAGGCCGCCATCGACGACAAGGTGGTCACCTACGACTTCGCGCGACTGATGGACGACGCGAAGCAGGTTTCATGCTCGGGCTTTGGCGCGGCGATGATCGAGCGGATGTAACGCCAGCGAGGGTCACAAAACGAAAAGGCCGCCTGCAGGCGGCCTTTTCGTTAGATCTGCGCCGGGCTCAGTCTTTCTGAATGTTCGAGGCTTGCTTCCCCTTCGGTCCCTGCACAATGTCGAAGTTCACCTTCTGTCCTTCCTTAAGCGTCTTGAATCCGCCCATGTTGATGGCGGAAAAGTGCGCGAACAGATCCTCGCTACCGTCGTCCGGCGTGATGAATCCGTAGCCTTTCGCGTCATTGAACCACTTCACGGTGCCTGTTGCCATGTTGCCTTCCTCGTTCGTTTCCCAACCGGGCGGACCCGGGCCATGCCTGAACTTCCGGCCTGCCCGCCTCTCTTGATGGCGCTTCAGACAGCCTGAATCCAAACACAGGTCGCGTTTTACCGCGCCCCGCACGGCGTCGTCAAGGGGCCGCGGCAAACGCAAAATCGACCGCAACCCCGTGAAAAGCACGGGAATTCCGCCTCCGCGCTTGCATTGCACGCCCCCCCTACATTGATTACGATAAGCGCAGGCGTGCCGATGTCTGGAAGCTTAGGCCGCATTGGAGCGGTTTAGCGCGGAAACATCGCGTGGAAGTACGGGTCCGATGGGGGTGGGTTTAAGGGCTAATACGGAGCAGTATGGCGCAGTACAAGGACAACACGATACTCGAGGCTCAGAAGAGCAAGCTGAAGCCTCCTTCGATGTTCAAGGTCATGCTTCTCAATGACGACTACACCCCCATGGAATTCGTGATTCTCATTTTGCAAAAGTTCTTCAGCATGACGCGGGAGCGGGCAACTCAGGTCATGCTTAAGGTGCATCGGGACGGCATCGGCGTGTGCGGCGTGTATCCGAAGGATGTCGCCGCCACGAAGGTCCAGCAGGTTGCTGGGTTCTCGCGTAAACACCAACACCCGCTGCAGTGCGTGATGGAGGAAACATAAGAATGATTGCCCAAGAACTCGAAGTCAGCCTGCACATGGCGTTCGTCGAGGCGCGTCAGAAACGCCATGAGTTCATCACGGTCGAGCATCTTCTCCTCGCGCTCCTCGACAACCCGACGGCCGCGGAAGTGATGCGCGCCTGCGGCGCCAATCTGGACGAGCTGCGCAAGCAACTCACGCAGCATGTCGGCGAGCAAACGCCGCGCATCCCCTCCGACCGCGAAGTCGACACCCAGCCCACGCTCGGCTTTCAGCGCGTGATCCAGCGCGCGATCCTGCACGTGCAGAGTTCGGGCAAGAAGGAAGTCACCGGCGCCAACGTCCTCGTCGCGATCTTCGGCGAAAAGGATTCGCACGCGGTGTACTTCCTGCAGCAGCAGGGCATCACGCGGCTAGACGTCGTCAATTACATCTCGCACGGCATTACCAAGACGCCGCAGCAGGCGAGTGCAAAGGGCGAGCAGGAGACCGAACAGGAAGGCGATGCGCAGACCTCGAACAGTCCGCTCGACAACTACACGCAGAACCTGAATGCGTCCGCGCTCGCCGGCAAAATCGATCCACTCATCGGCCGCGACAAGGAGCTCGAGCGCGTCATCCAGACGCTCTGCCGGCGGCGCAAGAACAATCCGCTGCTGGTCGGCGAAGCGGGTGTCGGCAAGACGGCGATCGCGGAAGGGCTTGCGCGGCGCATCGTCGAGGGCAGTGTCCCGGATCTGCTGGCGAAGTGCTCGGTCTACGCGCTCGACTTGGGCGCGCTGCTGGCCGGCACCAAGTACCGCGGCGACTTCGAGCAGCGCCTGAAGGCGGTGCTGAAGCAGCTGGTCGACAATCCGCAGGCGATTCTGTTCATCGACGAGATCCACACGGTGATCGGCGCCGGCGCAGCCTCGGGCGGCACGCTCGATGCGTCGAATCTGCTCAAACCGGTGCTCTCGAACGGACAGCTCAAGTGCATCGGCGCGACGACCTATATCGAGTACCGCGGCGTGTTCGAAAAAGATCACGCGTTGTCGCGTCGATTCCAGAAGATCGACGTCGTAGAGCCTTCGATCGAGGAGACGGTCGAGATCCTGAAGGGGCTGAAGACGCGCTTCGAGGCGCACCACAGCGTGCGCTACACGGCGAATGCGCTCAGCACGGCGGTCGAGCTTTCGGCCCGCTACATCACCGACCGGCATCTGCCCGACAAGGCGATCGATGTGATCGACGAGGCCGGCGCCGCTCAGCGCATCGCGCCGAAGAGCAAGCAGAAAAAGGTCATCGGCAAGCTCGAAATCGAGGACATCATCGCCAAGATCGCACGCATCCCGCCGCGTAGCGTTTCGACCGACGATCGGAGTGCGCTCGCCAAGCTGGACCGCGACCTGAAGGCCGTGGTGTTTGGTCAGGACCGGGCAATCGACGCGCTCGCCGCGGCGATCAAGATGGCGCGCTCGGGCCTGGGCAATCCGCAAAAGCCGATTGGGAATTTCCTCTTCAGCGGGCCCACCGGCGTCGGCAAGACCGAGGTGGCGCGCCAGCTCGCCTACTGCCTGGGCATCGAACTGATCCGCTTCGACATGTCCGAATACATGGAGCGGCACGCCGTGTCGCGCTTGATCGGCGCGCCCCCGGGGTACGTCGGCTTCGAGCAGGGCGGGCTGCTTACCGAAGCGATCTCGAAAAAGCCCTATGCCGTGGTGCTGCTCGACGAGATCGAGAAGGCCCACCCGGACATTTTCAACATCCTGCTCCAGGTCATGGACCACGGCACGCTCACCGACAATAACGGGCGCAAGGCCGATTTCCGCAATGTCGTCATCGTCATGACGACCAACGCGGGCGCCGAATCGCTATCGAAGAACACGATGGGATTCACCGCCGATCGCCAGACCGGGGACGAGATGGAAGCCATCAAGCGCATGTTCACCCCCGAGTTCCGCAACCGCCTTGACGCCACGATCTCGTTCAACGCACTGGACCACGACGTCATCCTGCGCGTTGTCGACAAATTCCTTATGCAACTTGAGGAACAGTTGCACGAGAAGAAGGTCGAGGCGCTGTTCACGCAAAAGCTCAAGGCGCACCTCGCCAAGAAAGGCTTCGATCCCCTGATGGGCGCACGCCCGATGGCGCGCCTGATCCAGGACACGATTCGCAGCGCGCTTGCCGACGAGCTGCTGTTTGGCAAGCTCGCGCATGGCGGCAAGGTGACCATCGACGTCGGCGACGACGAGAAGATCGTCCTCGGCTTCGAGGAAGAGGTCGCGCCGGTCGCCTGACGGCGGTCGGCGGCGCGTTCCCCCGCGACAAGAAACGCCCGGGCGCGAGCGTCAGCGGCCTGTGCTGCCGAAACCGTTCGTGCCGCGGTCCGATGTCGCGAAGGCGTCGACCACCTCGAGCTGGACCTGGACCACCGGAACGACGACGAGTTGCGCGATGCGCTCGAGTGGTTTGATGGTGTACGCGTCGTGGCTACGGTTCCAGACCGAAACCAGAATCTGCCCCTGATAGTCCGAATCGATGAGCCCGACCAGGTTGCCGAGCACGATGCCGTGTTTCACGCCGAGCCCGGAGCGCGGCAGCACCATCGCCGCAAGCGATGGATCGCCCAGGTGGATCGCGATCCCCGAGGGCACCAGCTGGCTGTCGCCCGGCGCGAGCGTCAAAGGGTCGTCTAGGCAGGCGCGCAGATCGAGGCCCGCCGCCCCGGGCGTTGCGTACTGGGGAAGCGAATCTCGGACACGATCGTCAAGGATCCGGACCTGCAGTGTCCTCACCGCGATCTCGTTTTTCTGCGCGCCCCCGCGCGTGCAGGCCGGGCGCGGCGCGCCAGCATTCCGGCCACATGCCGTACGAGCTTGCGCGCGAGCGCAATCTTGGATCCGCGGCCGAGCGAGTGCGCAGCGCGCGCGTCGTAGAGCGTGATTGCGCTGTCGTCTGCGCCAAGCGCCTCCGGTACGCGGTTGGCCACGATCAGCGGAATGCCTTTCTTTTCGCGCTTCGCCTTGGCATGCGCCGAGAGCTTCTCGCTTTCGGCGGCAAACCCCACGCAGAACGGCGCGCGCGGGCGCGCCGCAACCCAGGCGAGGATGTCCGGGTTCTCTTCCAGATCGAGCCGCCGGGCTGACGCCGCGCCTTTCTTGATCTTGTTGGCCGCCGGGTTTTTCACGCGGTAGTCGGCGACCGCGGCAACCGAAAAAAAGACGTCACAGGCGCCCGCGGCGGTCTTCACCGCAGCGAACATCTCGCGGGCGGACCGCACGTTCACGCGCGCAACCCCGAGCGGCGCCGGCATCTGCACCGGTCCGCTGACCAGCGTGACCTGCGCGCCGGCTTCGCGCGCCGCACGCGCAACCGCATAGCCCATGCGTCCTGAACTCAAATTGGTCAGCACGCGCACCGGGTCGATCGGCTCCTCGGTCGGCCCGGCACTAACCAGCACGCGCCTGCCAGCGAGCAGTTTCGGCTGAAAGCAGGCCTCGATCTCTTGGAGAATCTCGTCAGGCTCGAGCATGCGCCCCGGTCCCGTTTCACCGCAGGCCTGGTCGCCCACCGCGGGCCCTGCGAGCGTGATGCCGTCGCTGCGCAGCGTTTGCACGTTGCGCTGCGTCGCCGCCTGCGCCCACATCTGGTGATTCATCGCGGGTGCAACCACCAGCGGGCACTCGCGCGCAAGCACCAGGTTCGAGAGCAGATCATCGGCAAGACCGAGCGCCGTCTTGGCGATGAAATGCGCAGTGGCCGGCGCAACCACGATGAGGTCGCGGTCACGCGAAAGTGCGATGTGCGCCATGTGGTCCGCGACGCGCGCGTCCCAAAGGTCGGTCCACACCGGTTGACCGGAGAGTGCCTGCAGGGTCATCGGGGTGATGAATCGCGTTGCCGCCTCGGTCATGACCACACGCACATCGATGCCTGCCCCGATCATCAGGCGCACGAGCTCGGCGGACTTATAGGCAGCCACGCCGCCCGTAATGCCGAGCAGCACACGTTTTCCGGGAGTCGATGTCATGTCATCGGCCACGCGACCGTAACGTTAACCCTAGTTAACCCTGGTTCGCCGCGTTTCATTAAGCGGTTGAACGGTTAGGGAATTCTAGGGGAATTCGCGAGGCTGCGCATGGCGATCAACCACTGGCCCGTCGAGGAGCGACCACGCGAGCGGCTGCTCGCGCAGGGGGCCGCGCAGTTGACCGATGCCGAGTTGATCGCCGTTTGTCTGGGTAGCGGGATCCCCGGCGCGAGCGCGGTCGAGCTCGCGCGCGACCTGATCGCGCGTTTCTCCGGCCTGCGCGGCCTGCTCTGCGCCGAGCAACGCGCCCTGCTGGCGGTGAACGGACTCGGCGCAGCGAAGACGGCCCAGCTCGCCGCGATCCTGGAGATCGCCCGGCGCTGCCTGGCCGAGGAACTCAATAGCGGCCCTGCGCTTAGCGCACCCGCGGCGGTACGCGACTACCTGCGACTGTCGCTCGGTACGCGGCAGCACGAAGTGTTCGTTGCCCTTTTCCTCGACGCGCAGCATCGCGTACTGCGCACCGAAGAGCTCTTCCGCGGCACCCTGACCCAGACCAGCGTCTACCCGCGCGAAGTCGTCAAGGCAGCCCTCGCCGCCAACGCCGCGGCAGTCATCTTTGCGCATAACCACCCCTCGGGCGTGGCGCAGCCCAGCCGCGCCGACGAACTGCTGACGCGGCAACTCAAGGAAGCGCTCGCGCTGGTCGACGTGAAGGTTCTCGACCATTTCGTCGTCGCCGCCGACCATACGCTGTCCTTCGCCGAACGCGGCCTGCTCTGAGGCTTGAGTTGGCACCGGTGGTCCCTTATAATCCGCGCCTTTCCGCGCAAGCCCCTGGAGTATCCGATGTCCCGAGTCTGTCAGGTCACCGGCAAGAAGCCGATGACGGGAAACAATGTATCGCACGCGAACAACCGGTCGCGGCGCGTGTTTCTGCCGAACCTGCACTACCGCCGCTTCTGGCTGGAGCGCGAGAACCGCTGGGTCCGGCTGCGCGTTTCGAGCGCAGGGTTGCGCCTGATCGACAAGCTGGGCATCGAGGCGGTCCTGGCGGACATCAAAGCCCGCAAGACGGCCTGAGAGGAACATTCCAATGCGAGACAAGATCAAACTCGAGTCCACGGCCGGCACCGGCCACTTCTATACGACGACCAAGAACAAACGCACGACGCCCGACAAGATCGAAATCAAGAAATACGACCCCAAGGCGCGCAAGCACGTCCTCTACAAGGAAACCAAGCTTAAGTAGCGCCCTGCAGCCTGTCGGCGGCCGCAAAAAAGCCCGCGCTACGCGGGCTTTTTTTATCTCCGAACCTAGGCGTCTCAGGCGTAGGACCGCAGGCGCTGGGAAAAATCGACCAACGGCGGTATGCCGCTCGATTCTGCACGCCGGCACCAGTCCTGCAACTGGCGCACCAGTTGCTCTTTCGACGCGCTCGAGCGCTCCCACAGCGCGATCAGCTCCTGGCGCATGGCGAGCGCGGTCGCGAGCATGCGCGACTTATTCAGGGCTTCGCTCAAACGCGAGCGCTCGGCCTCGGAAAGCTGCTGCATCCTGAGCATTGCGCCGCGGAACCGCTTCAGGGTCTCGGCCTCGCTCGACCAGTGGCCGAGATGTTCGAGCTCCTGCGCGTAGATTCGTTTTAGCGACTTCGCATAGCGCGAGAGCACGTCGTAGCGGTTCGCAATCACGGCCTGCAGCGTCTGCGCATCCGCAGTCTGCTTCGGCGCCGCAAAGCGCGGCGTCGGGGCGACCTTCTTCACCCGCGCCAACCCCAGCGCGGAAAGAATCCGGATATAGAGCCAGCCGATGTCGAACTCGTACCATTTATTCGACAGCTTGGCCGAGGAGGGGAAGGCGTGATGATTGTTATGCAACTCCTCGCCGCCGATCAGGATCCCCCAAGGCACGATGTTCACGCTCGCATCGGCGCAGTCGTGGTTACGGTAGCCGAAGTAATGCCCGATGCCGTTGATCACACCGGCCGCCCAGAACGGGATCCAGACAATCTGGGTGACGAGAATGAGGAGCCCCGGAACGGCGCCAAAGAGCGCGACGTCGGTGACACCCATGAGCGTAAGACCAACGACCTGGAAGCGCGAATAGACGTTGCGCTCGAGCCAATCGTCCGGCGTTCCGCGACCATAGCGCTCCATCGTCTCGGGGTGATGCGATTCCTTGACGTAGAGAAACACCCCGCCCCACAGCACCCGATTGATGCCGTAAATCTGCGGACTGTGCGGATCCTCCGCCGTCTCGCATTTCGCGTGGTGCTTGCGATGGATGGCCGCCCACTCCTTGGTCACCATACCGGTGGTCATCCAGAGCCAGCAGCGGAAGAAGTGCGAGGCGATCGGGTGCAGTTCAAGCGCGCGGTGCGCCTGACAGCGATGCAGAAAAATCGTTACCGCGGCGATCGTCACGTGCGTCAGGGCGAGCGCCACAAGCACGTAGCCCCACCAAGGCAGATCGAAAACGCCAGCAAAAAGAACGTCGCGCAAAAAAGCCATAGTTGGTTTATCTCGTTGAATATAGGCAGGAAGAGTGGCGGCATTCTACGTGAATCACACCCCTTCGCGAAACCCCCTTTTGACGCATGTATACACTTCGCGCCACGCGCTTGACCGCGTTCGCTAAGCCCCTCGCGCGTAAGGCATTATCGAAATGCGCCGCGCAGCACTTTGGGATAATGCGACGCGTTTCTGCCGCCCCAGCGCGTGCGGCGCCTCGGGAGACCGCATGCTCGACCTCGTTTTCGATCCACAGGCCTGGATCGCGCTTGCCACGCTGACCGCGCTCGAGCTTGTGCTCGGCATCGACAACATCATCTTCATCTCGATTCTCGTCGACAAGCTACCGCAGGCGCGCCGCGAGATCGCACGCCGTCTCGGCCTCGCCGGCGCGATGTTCATGCGCATCGGATTGCTCGTCGTGCTGGCGTGGATCATTGCGCTCACGGCGCCGCTGTTTACCGTACTCGGCGAAGAATTTTCGGGGCGCGACCTGATCCTCATTGCTGGCGGACTGTTTCTACTCTGGAAGAGCGTGGGCGAGATTCACCAGCTGCTCGAGGGCGAGGAAGGCGGGCGCTCCACCGCAGTGCGCGCGACCTTTGGCGCGGTGATCGTGCAGATCATGCTCGTCGACCTCGTGTTTTCGCTCGACTCGATCATCACGGCGGTTGGCATGGTCAAGGAGCTCGAAATCATGATCGCGGCAGTCGTTGCGTCGGTCGGATTGATGATGGCCTTCGCCGGTCCGATCGGCCGTTTCGTCTCGGCGCACCCGACGATCAAGATGCTCGCGCTTGCCTTCCTGGTCGTCATCGGCGTGGTGCTGATCGCCCAGGGTTTCGACCATGACGTGCCGAAAGGCTACGTCTACTTCGCCATGGCGTTTTCGGTCGCCGTCGAGATGCTCAATCTGCGCCTACGCAAGCGTCGCGCGGTCGAACCGGTACGCCTGCATGAACCCTACGTGAGCGAACCGAAACCGAACCGCGAGTAGTCCGAAGGTACCAGATGGCAACGGCCTAGGCGCGCGTGAATGCGGCCGCAAAGAAACCGTCGGTGCCGTGCACGTGGGGCCACAGACGCAGCGTAGCGCCACCATTCACGTCGATGCGTTGAGCCGCGAGCAGTTCGGCGCATGACACGGCGCGGAATCCGTCCGCCCCGCGCAGGAATTGCTCGACCACGGCCTCGTTCTCGTCTTGCAGGATGCTGCAGGTCGCGTACACCAGGCGCCCGCCGGATTTCACCAGGCGTGCCGCGGCCGTGAGGATGCGGCCCTGCTTTTCCGCCAGCTCTGTGATCGCGGCCACGCCGTGGCGCCATTTGAGGTCCGGATTGCGACGCAGCGTCCCGAACCCGCTGCACGGCGCGTCGACCAGCACGCGGTCGATCTTGCCGGCGAGCCGTTTTGCACGCGCGTCCGCCTCACCCGAGAGCGCAATCGTATGGACGTTCGAAATGCCCGCGCGCGCGGCGCGCGGCGCGAGTGCGGCAAGACGCTTGGCGGACAGGTCCATCGCGTAGACGCGGCCAGCGCCGCGCATCAGCATCGAAATTGCAAGCGTCTTGCCGCCGGCGCCGGCGCAGTAGTCCGCGACCATCTCGCCACGGCGCGGCCCCAGGAGGTAGGCGAGAAGCTGGCTGCCCTCGTCCTGGACTTCGATCGCGCCCCCTTCGAAAAGCGGATCACGGTTGATCGCCGGCTTTTCCGCAAGGCGAACGCCCGCGGGCGAGTACGGCGTCGCGCGGCCCTCGATCCCCCTGCTGGCGAGCTGCGCGATCACCGCCGCACGATCCGTTTTCGCCAGGTTCACGCGCAGATCGAGCGGTGCTGCATTCAGCAGCCCCTGCGCAATGCGCATCGCCTCCACAGCGCCGTGCATCGCGACGAGCCGCGCCCACAGCCAATCAGGCAGATCGGCGCGCACCGCATCGGGAAGTCCATCGATATCCGCGCGCCGCAGCTGCTCGAGGATTGCGTGGTCACCCGGCGAAAGCCCCTCCCCAAGTCCTCGCACCGAAAATCCCTGGACGCGGATCAATGCCGCGAGGACGAGCGCCCGTGGATGCGCGCTTCCCGCGGCGACCTCGAGCGATCGCTTGCGGCGCAGCACCGTGAACGTCGTCTCCGCGATGAACGCGCGGTCGCGCTGGCCGAGCGCGCGGTGTGATCTGAAGTAGCGCGAAACCGCCTGATCCGCCGGACCGGAAAACTGCAACAGTTCACCGAGCAGCGACTCCGCGTGGCGCCGCTGCGCGGCGTGCAGCTTCATGCCAGGCCGCCGATCACATCGGGCGCGACGGCTGGCGCAAGGCGCGCGAGCCGTCGCACGGTGCCACGCGCGCTCATCGCGCCGGGTCCGGTGCGCAGAACGCGCGCACCGCGGCCCCTTCACGCTCGAGGTCACCGCCGATCACGCGCATGCCCTCCACGCGCAGGCGCCCCTCCAGGAACCAGCGTACGGCGGCGGGATAGATGCGGTGCTCAGCCTCGAGCACGCGCGCAGCGAGCGTGCCTTCAGTGTCATCGTCATACACGGGGACTGCAGCCTGTACGACGGGCGGGCCATGGTCGAGTTCGTCGGTGACGAAATGCACCGTGCATCCATGCAGCTTCACGCCTGCCGCGAGCGCCCGCGCATGCGTGTCCAGGCCGGGAAAACCGGGCAGCAAGGACGGATGAATATTCATCAGCCGTCCCGCGAAACGCACAACGAAGCTCGGCGTCAGAACGCGCATGAAACCCGCGAGCACAACCAAGCGGGGCTTGAAGGCATCGATCGCGTCGGCGAGCGCCGCGTCGAATGCTTCGCGCGAGGGAAACGTCCGGTGTTCGATCACGCGGGTCGCAATGGCGCGCGCCGACGCGATCTCGAGACCCTTTGCGTCGGACCGGTTGCTGATCACCGCGCTGACCGGCAGGCCCGCGTCGAGCAAGGCCTGCAGGTTGCTGCCGCGACCCGAAATCAGGACGACGACGGACATAGTGATTCGAAGTCTAGCAGTCGCACCGCGGGCGCACCGTCGTCAGCCAATGCGTCGGGAACTGGATCGGCGCAGTCGGCGCGTCGGGGTCGCCAGTCGCGGCGGCAGTCCGTCGCGCAACCAATCGATGAACAGTCGTGAACGCGTCGGCAGGAATCGGGCATGCGGATAGACG